>Ga0208220_1000689_pt1 | contig 14170 bp, 10 predicted proteins | sample NGESurdeep092012_9_FD_184484 | JGI IMG/M metagenome (GOLD analysis project Ga0208220, IMG submission 184484) | Arctic peat soil microbial communities from Barrow, Alaska - NGEE Surface sample F53-1 deep-092012 (SPAdes) | ecosystem: Environmental > Terrestrial > Soil > Wetlands > Peat ... | reverse complement strand
GTGACGCTGACGGCGACGGTCGCGGTCGCGCCGTCGGCGCTCGCGGCGGTGACGGCGGCGGCGGCCAAGACCTCGGCGCAGACATTCAAGGTAACGATGGACATCGCGACGAATCCTCCGCCGGTGCCCGGATCGGGCCGAGCTCAGGCCGCGCGGGTCACCGGGGCGTTCGACCAGTCTCGCGGTGTCGGCCAGGAGACCGTATCGGGCGCGTGGAAGTTCCAGGTCCGCTACGTCGGCCACAATGCGTACCTACACACGTACCCGGGTTCCAAGCAGGTCATCTTCTCGGCCGACCAGAGGTCGAAGCCGTGGGCGGAGTTCCCGCCCGAGCCGGCGCTGACCGGCAATGCGCTTGACGTCGCCGGGAACAGCCCGGGCGGGACGCCAGCGGATCCCATCACGCTGCTTCGCCTGCTCAAATCAGCGGGCAAGGTGACCGATGAGGGGCCGGCTTCAGGTTCGGGGTGGACCGGCACCAGGTACGGCTTCACCGTGACCGTGAACGAGCAGACCACCGTCGGCTATCTCGACGTGGACGGGCAGGGACGGGTCCGTCGTCTGGTGGCGGATCTGACGGCGGGGGTGGGCAAGAAGAAGTGGGTCATGTCGACCGAGGACGTGACGTTCGGCGACTTCGGCGCCCCGGTGTCGGTGATCGCGCCGCCCGCGAGCCAGGTGTACCTGCTCAAGGGGCCGGTGGCGATGATCGCCCTCGGCTGGTAGCCGGTCGCTGACCGGTTAGCGGCCGGCCGCCTGCAGCCCTCGGGCCAGGCGGCCGGCCGCCTGGCGTATCCAGTCGCTCAGGGCCGTGCGCTCGGCCGCAGCCCCGTCGGCGGCCGATGCGGTCCGCGCGGCCTGCGCGACGCCGGCGACGTCGGCCCGCACCTCCTGGCTGGTGACCGTGCGCACCAGGACCATGAGCTGGGCGGCGGTGAGGCGGTGGTCGGCGCGCTCGCGCGGCCCGTCGCCGGGCTGGGCGAGGGCGTCGGTGAGGGCGTCCTCGGTCTCGTCCAACATCGCGCGTAGCCTCGACTTGATCGCCGGGCTCTGGCCGATCATCCGGTGGAAGCCCTCGAGGCCGGTCCGGCCGGTGCCAGCAGTGTCGTCGATTACGGCCGCGAGCAGGGTGGCCGTGACCGCGTCGAGCGGCGACTGCCCGGCCGCGCGGTTCCGCACCGCCGCCACGAGGGCGTCGAGGATGGTGGGGTCGTCGCTGAAGACCAGTTCTTCCTTGGCCCGGACGTAGGTGAACAGCGTCTTGACCGAGATGTTGGCCGCGTCCGCGATCTCAGCGACGGTCACGTTCGCGAACCCGCGCTCGCTGAACAGCCGCTCGGCGGCGGTGAAGATCGCCGTGCGGGTGAGGCGCTTCTTCCGCTCGCGCAGCCCCTCCGCGGCCGTCCCGGTCTGCTGCATGATCAGATGGTAACAGGTAACTGACTTACCTTATAAAGGTGCTTACTTCAACATCAGTCGTTGGCGGCGGCGAGGAGCTTGGCCAGAGCATCAGGCGACAGGTTGCCGCCGAACGCAGCCATCCGGCCGAGCGGGAAACTGCCGATGAACTCCATCAGGCTCGGGTTGGCGAGCATGCCCGCGATCGGCCCTGGACCGCCGTCGGCCGCGCTCGCCGCGAACGCCTCGGCCAGCAGCTGCGCGCCGCGCGGGTCGGCCAGCCATTCGGCGACCGTCGACTCCGCTGTGAGCGGGATGCGGGCGTCGTCGCCCGGCACCTTGACGACGGCGGTGGAGCGCAGGTCGCGGGAGGAGGCGCCGACGGCGCAGTGGTACTCGCCGCCCTCCACCACCCAGCGGCCCAGCCGGGTCTCCCAGTAGGCCAGGTCGGCGCGGTCGATGCTGAGCACGACCTCGGCGGTCTGGCCGGCCGCGATCGCGACGTTGGCGAACGCCTTCAGCTCGCGCGGCGAGCGCCGGACGGCCGAGCCCGGCAGGCTCACGTAGACCTGCACGACCTCGCGCCCGTCCCGGTCGCCGGCGTTGGTGACCGGGACCCGCACCTCGACGCCGTCCATGGTCACGGCAGCGCTCGCCCGGCCGTACTCGAAGGTGGTGTAGGAGAGGCCGAAGCCGAACGGGTAGGCCACCTCCTGCTCGCGGGCGTCGAAGCCGCGGTAGCCGACGTGAATGCCCTCGCCGTAGCGCACGTGCCCGTTCTCCCCGGGGAAGTCCAGGTAGGAGGGGTGGTCGGCCAGCTTAAGCGGGATCGTCTCGGCCAGCCGGCCGGACGGGTTGACCACGCCGAAGAGAACGTCGGCGATCGCGCTGCCGCCGGCCTGCCCGAGCAGCCAGCCTTCCAGGATCGCGGGGACGCTGCCGTCCCACGGCCTGGTGCCGAGCACGCCGCCGTTGGAGAGCACCACGACCGTGCGCGGGTTGGCGGCGGCGACGCGCTCGATCAGCTCGAGGTGAGCGGCCGGCAGGTCGATCCCGTCGCGGTCGGCGCCCTCGGTCTCGCCCATGCTGCCCACGAAGACCAGCGCGATGTCACTGACCTGCGCGATCGCCACCGCCTCGGCGAGCAGGTCCTGGTCCTCGGCCGCCTCGTCCTGCTGGGTGACGCCTTCCTCGGCGGCGGTGTCCCCGGTCAGGTAGCCGGGCGAGAAGCCGACCGTCGCCTGGGTGGCCGCGGTGATCTCGGTGAGCGGGTCGTCCAGCCGGGTCGGGGTGATCAGCGAGCTGCCGCCGCCCTGGTAGCGCGGGGTGCGGGCGAACTCGCCGATGATCGCGATGGACTGGGCGCCGTCATCGGTCGCCAGCGGCAGCAGGCCGCCTTCGTTCTTGAGCAGCACGATCGCGCGGCCGGCGATCTCACGGGCCAGCTCGTGGTGGGCTTCGGCGTCATAGCTGCCGGGTTGCCGGGTGGCCGCCCGCTCGACCAGCGCGCGGACCCGGTCGGCGGACGTCTGCAACAGGGCCGGGTCGAGCCGCCCGTCCCCCACCGCGTCGACCAGCGCCTGGTCGCCCGCGTCGGCCGGTCCCGGCATGGTCAGGTCGAGGCCAGCCGCGACGGCCGCGACCCGGTCGGCGACCGCGCCCCAGTCGGAGACGACGAGGCCCTCGAAGGCCCATTCGCCGCGCAGGACCTCGGTCAGCAGCCAGCGGTTCTGACTCGCGTACACGCCGTTGAGCCTGTTGTAGGCGCACATCACCGTCCACGGCTGGGCCTGGGTCACCACCCGGTGGAAGGCGCGCAGGTACAACTCGCGCAGCGTGCGCTCGTCGACGTCGGCGCTGACCCGCATCCGGTCGGTCTCCTGGCTGTTGATCGCGAAATGCTTCAGCGACGCGCCGACGCCCCGGCTCTGCAGGCCGCGCACCCACTCGGCGGCCAGGATCCCGGTCAGCACCGGGTCCTCGGAGAAGTACTCGAAGTCACGACCGCCGAGCGGGCTGCGCTTGAGGTTGATGCCCGGGCCGAGCAGCACCGCCACGTCCATCGCGCGGCACTCGTCGCCGAGGGCCTCGCCCATCCGCCGCAGCAGTTCCGGATCCCAGGTCGACGCGGTCGCCACGGCCGGCGGGAAACAGGTCGCCGGCCGCCCGGTCAGCATGTCGTCACTGTCGGCCTGCAGCCGGACGCCGTGCGGGCCGTCGGTCAAGATGATCGCCGGAAGGCCGGCCGAGTCGACCGGCGTGCTGTGCCAGAAGTCGCTGCCGCTGGTCAGGGCCGCCTGCTGGGCGACGGTGAGGCCTTCAAGGCCGGGGTCGTGTGCCACCTAAAGGTCATATCACGCGGAGCCGGGGACCGGGAATGCAGGTGGTGCTTCTCGGCGTTATGCGCTACAGTGAACCCGTAGCCGGTGCCCATCTGAGCGGCCCGGCGGAAGTTCCCAGCGCGAGATCCGAGTAAATCCGATACGCGCAGCAGCGAGAATTTCAATTTTCGCGGAAATTTCTTATACCAAAGTATCAGCGCAGCTCAGCGACGTTCCAGCGCGCAATCCGGCCATTCAACCCGGCCGTCGATACCGCACGCCAACAGCTCTATTCACGCTGCGCGCATTCCACTTCCATCGCAAGGAAACCCCATGACAGTAATCACAGAAGAAGCAACAGAAGAACAACAGCGCGTTTCCGCGGAAACGCGACCCGTAAGCGACGCGAAGGTACCGCCCCCCATGGAGGGCCCCGGGACGGAGGCCAAGGTCACGCCGGTGTCGGGCATCGTCGATCTCGCCGATGGGCGCGGCGGCTACCTGCGGACGGCCGGGTACCGGCGGTCCGCGACCGACCTTCCGCTGACGGCCGGCCAGATCCGCACGTACGGGCTGCGCAAGGGCGACCAGATCGACGGCGTCCTCGCCGCCAGCGCCAAGGCCACCGGCAACGGCGCCGGTTCAAGGAGCTCGCAGCGGGCCAAGGAAGCCGGACTGGCCGACGTCACCGCAGTGAACGGGCTGCCGCTGGACCAGGCCCGCACGCGTCGTCACTTCGACGACCTCACACCGATCTACCCCAACGAGCGGTTCCGGCTCGAGGACGGCGACCCTTCCCCCGCCGCGCGGATCATCGACCTCGTCTCCCCCATCGGCAAGGGACAGCGCGGCCTCATCGTCGCCCCGCCCAAGGCGGGCAAGACCACGGTGCTGAAAACGATCGCCCACGCGATCGCCACCGCCTACCCGGACGTGCACCTCATGCTCGTGCTCGTCGGCGAGCGCCCTGAAGAGGTCACCGACCTGCGCCGCTCGGTCCGCGGCGAGGTCATCTCCTCCACCTTCGACCAGTCGCCGGCCGACCACGTGCTGGCGGCCGAGCTCGCCATCGAGCGGGCCAAGCGGCTGGCCGAACTCGGCCGGGACGTCGTCGTCATGCTCGACTCGCTCACCCGGCTCGGCCGGGCCTACAACCTGGCCGCCCCCGCCAGCAGCCGCACCCTGTCCGGCGGGGTCGCGGCCTCGGCCCTGCAGCCGCCCCGTCAGTTCCTCGGCGCGGCCCGCTGCCTCGAGGAGGGCGGTTCGCTGACGATCTTGTCCACCGCCCTGATCGACACCGGCTCCCAGCTCGACAACGTGCTGTTCGAGGAGTTCAAGGGCACTGGCAACATGGAGCTGCGGCTCCGCCGCGACCTGGCCGAGAAGCGGCTGTTCCCGGCGATCGACCCGGCCCCGTCCGGAACCCGCCGGGAGGACCTGCTGCTCGACCCGGCTGAGCACGCGGCCGTCATCAGCCTGCGCCGCGCCCTCGCCGCCCTCGATCCCCAGCATGCCCTGGAGCTGCTACTGGAGAAGACCACCCTCCCCAACTCCGAGCTTCTCCGTCAAATCCGCCAGGGCCGCTAACTACCCCAGCGGGGTGGATCACCGGGCAGGCGACTGGAGTCCCCGGGCCAGGCGGCCGGCCGCGTCCCGTATCCACTGGCCGAGCACCTCGCGGCGATCGGAGTCGGTGTCGGCCGACTTGGTGATGAGATCGGCCACCTCGTCGCTGGTGACCGTGCGGACGAGGACCATGATCTGCGCGGCGGTGAGCCGCCGGGCGGCCCGCTCGGCCGCAACGTCGCCGCGGGTGCCGCGCGCCTCGGCCAGCAGCACCTCGGCCAGCTTGGTCTCCGTCTCCTCCCAGAGGGCGCGGACCCGGGACCGCGCGGCGGGACCGCTGGCGACCATCCGCTGGAACGACTCGAGCGACACGTTCTCGTCGGCCTCGTTGACGGCGGTCAGCAGCGCCTGGGCGGCCGCGACGAGCGGGGTCTGGCCGAGTCTGCGACTGGCGACGGCCCGGACAACGGCGTCGAGCACAGTCGGCTGGCCGCGGAAGAGCAGCTCTTCCTTCGCGCTGACGTAGGTGAAGACGGTCTTCACCGACACGTTGGCCGCATCGGCGATCTCGGCGACGGTGACGTTCTCGAACCCGCGCTGGCTGAACAGACGGTCCGCCGCGGCGAAGATCGCCTCCCTGGTCAGCCGCTTCTTCCGCTCCCGGAGCCCTTCGGGCTCGGGTGCTGCGGCCGGCTCCGGCGGGCGGATCGGACGAATCAGGTGATCCGCTGACTTCATCGCAGCAGTGTAATAGGTAACAACATTACTTATTACATCGCCACACCCTATTTGAGGTGAGTGGCTTACGTTTGAGCTGTGCTTACCTTCGATCGTCATTCACTATTCCGCGGGTCGGATCGGGCGGGTGGGCAACGACCAGCTCGCCGATGTAGGCGTCCCGCTCGCCGGTGAAGTGGGTGCTCGGCCTGATGCTGATCACGCCCGCGATCTCGCCGGTGTCGGCGACCACGAGGACGAGGCCGTCGCCGGTCTTGGCGGCGTCAAGCGAGTCCTCCAGCCAACGACGCCCTGCTAGCAGCGCTTCCGCCTGGTCCCGCCACGGCGCGACCCCTTCGGCCAATCTCGGTGCTAGTTCGAGGATCCCGTCCCGGTCGGCGTCACCGGCCGGACGTACCTCAATGTTCAGTTCGACCGTCCCCCGATTCTCCCATCGCCGCAGCCTCGCGCGAGGCGCTTCTTGCTGTTATCTGAGCGGAGGAAAGCTGTCGGCTACGCCATCGACAGGATCGGCGACCTGTCGACGACGCCATCGACCGCGCCTATTGGTGTCGCTGGCGTAGGTGACAGGTGACGTTCGGTGTCGCTGGCGTAGGTGACAGGACCGGTGGGTGCGGCGCTTTGGCCGAGGCGAGTGGGGACGGGCTGGATGTCGCGGACGCGGGGGCAGGGCGGACGCGGGGGTTCTGGCTACCGCTGCTTTCGGTGGCGCATGGCCGGGACAGGCGGAGCAGCGGTCCGTTCGAGGGACGCATCTAGGTCTTCCGCGACCTCGACCCGCAGCGGGGCGGGCGCCTCGGCCGCCGCCTCGAGAACGCTCTCGGCGTCCCGGCCGGCGCGGGCGGCGACGGCGGACTCGCTGTGCAGTTCGTGCACGTAGCGCTTGCCCCGCAGCAGCGACGCGACCGCCGCGATCAGGCAGGCCGCGATCGCGAAATCGAACGCTATGTCAAGGCCGGACTGGAACGGGGCGGCGATCAGCGAGGGGAAGAACGAGTGGCCGGTCAGGTAGGCGGCGTGGCTGGCCGGCAGCTTCGTCAGCGTGTTGCCGAGCAGCGTCTGGATCGGGTTGTAGCCGAGCAGGGCCGCGAACATGATCGCCGTCGGGGACAGGTGGGAGACGCCGCTCGCGGCCGCCGCGGGCACGCCCTGGGCGGTCAGGCCCGCGAACAGGTGCGACGGCAGCGAGCCGGACAGGCCGAGGATGATCAGGCTGAAGAAGATGCCGATCGAGAGCACCATCGCCGAGTTCTGGAAGGTAGCGGACATGCCTGCCCCGACCCCGCGCTTGTCGGCCGGCAGCGCGTTCATGATGCCGGCCCGGTTGGGCGACGCGAACAGGCCCATGCCGATGCCGTTGAGCAGCAGGATTGCGGCGAACTGCCAGTAGGTGAAGTTGACCGGCAGCAGCTCGAGCAGCCCGAAGGAGAGCGCGGCCAGCAACATGCCGCCGGTGGCGAACGGGCGGGCGCCGAACCGGTCGGACAGGTACCCGGAGACCGGGCCCGCGATCAGGAAGCCGACCGTCAGCGGAATCATCGCGATGCCCGCCCACAGCGGCGTGTTCTCGAAGCTGTAGCCGTGCAGCGGCAGGTAGATGCCCTGCAGCCAGATGATCAGGATGAACATCAGGCCGCCGCGGCCGAGGCCGGACAGCAGCGAGGCGAGGTTGCCGAAGGTGAACGCGCGGATGCGGAACAGCCCCAGGTTGAACATCGGCTCGGGGACCCGGGTCTCGATGAAGCAGAAGATCGCCAGTAGGACCAGACCGCCGCCGATCAGCGTCATGACCAGCGGGCTGGTCCAGCCCATGGTGTGCGTGCCGTAGGGCTGGATGCCGTAGGTGATGCCGACCAGGACCGCGATCAGGCCGGCCGCGAACGTCAGGTTGCCGCCGAGGTCGAGCTTGGCGGGCTTGCGCACGCCGAGCTCGCGGAGCTTGAGGTAGGACCAGATCGTGCCGCCGACGCCGAACGGGACCGAGACCAGGAAGACCAGCCGCCAGCTGACCGGGCCGAGCAGGCCGCCCAGGATCAGGCCGATGAAGGAACCCGCGATGGCGGCGACCTGGTTGAGGCCGAGCGCCATCCCGCGCTGGTTCATCGGGAACGCGTCGGTGAGGATCGCGGCCGAGTTGGCGAACAGCATCGCGCCGCCGACGCCCTGGAAGATCCGCATCGCGATCAGGTACCAGCCGGCCGCCTCGCCGTGCAGCCAGGTGACCGAGAGCAGGACCGAGAAGAGGGCGAAGATGGCGAAGCCCATGTTGAACATGCGGACCCGGCCGAACATGTCACCGAGGCGGCCGAAGCTCACCACCAGCACGGCCGTGACGACCAGGAAGCCCATGATCATCCAGAGCAGGATGGTGGTGTTGCCCGGCTGCAGCGGGTTGATGCCGATGCCGCGGAAGATGTCCGGCAGGGCAATCAGCATGATCGAGGAGTTGATGGTCGCCATCAGCACGCCGAGCGTGGTGTTGGAGAGGGCGATCCACTTGTAGCGAGGGCTGAGAGTCGATGGGCTGGGAGTCGATGGCGCGGGCACTGCGGTTCCTCCATGACGAGGCAGTCGTCGGGCTACTCTGTTAGTTGCTTGTAGCGAACTAACTGTCAGGTCGGTTTATTCCTGGGAAGCCGGTTTACGCCTGGTTTGCGGCTGGTTTGCGGCTGGTTTGACAGCACGGAAGCAGAGGGGCATGCTTGGCGTTGTCAGATAGGCACCTCGTTCGGTGAGGCGTCTTCACGGACACAGGCCACTGATCCCAACCGTCGAGAGACGCTCCGGATCAGGACACCTCTCCCCGGCTTAAGGGGTGAGGCCAAGTGGCTGCGCAAGGCTCTACCTGTCCCAGCGACACTCAGTCGCACGGACACGGAGCGCTACGCCGTGGAGTGCCAAAGCTCTTACGAGAGAGGTGTGCTGCCGCGCATAAGTTGCGGCATCGGAACATGCCTCTTTAGTGGTGCCGTGTGTGAACGTGCGCGCAAGCGCCCCGGCCTGAGGGAGGCGTTGAAATGGACTCTGATAGTCCGGGCCGAAGTCGGCCCCATCCACCGCTAACCCTGCCGGTCCCTGGCACGCGCTGACGCATACAGCTCTCTTTACGCACCCCGGGTTGTCCCCCGGGCCATAGCTGCGTGTGCGTGTGCCTCCATCCCGCTTTAGTGAAAAGCGCGAGAGGGGTGAACTCCATGACTGCTGTTGACATGGAAGCAACGCGTTCCGCTGTACTCGATGAGGCGCACGTCGGCGACATCCGCGGCGCCCTCGGCACTATCAGCCTCGACGACACCGCCGCCCGCACCACGCTGTCGGCCAAGCTCAAGACGCTGCTCGCGATCGTCGGCCCCGGCCTGATCGTGATGATCGGCGACAACGACGCCGGCGCTTTCTCCACCTACGGCCAGGCCGGGCAGAACTACGGCACCCGGCTGCTGTGGACGCTGGCCCTGCTGATCCCGGTCCTCTATGTGAACCAGGAGATGGTGCTCCGCCTCGGCGCGGTCACCGGGGTCGGCCACGCGCGGCTGATCCTGGCCCGGTTCGGCAAGTTCTGGGGCGCGTTCTCGGTCATTGACCTGTTCATACTCAACGCGCTGACGATCATGACCGAGTTCATCGGGATCACCCTGGCGGCCGGGTACCTCGGCGTGCCCAAGATCATCGCCGTGGCCGGCGCCGCTTTGATCATCATCGCGTCCGCGTTCACGGGGTCGTTTCGGCGATTCGAGCGGATCGCGATGACGTTCTGCGTGGGCTCGCTGCTGCTGATCCCGCTGTACTTCATGAGCCACCCGTCGCTCGCGTCGATGGGCCGCGGCTTCGCCATCCCGGCGCTGCCCGGCGGCGGCGGCCAGATGGCAACCGTGATGCTGCTCGTCATCGGCATCGTCGGAACCACCGTCGCGCCGTGGCAGCTGTTCTTCCAGCAGTCCTACGTGATCGACAAGCGGATCACCCCCCGGTTCATGAAGTACGAGAAGGCCGACCTCTGGATCGGCATCGCGATCGTCGTGGTCGGCGGGGCGGCGCTGATGGGCGTCTCCGCCGCCGCGTTCGCCGGCACCAAGGGCGCGGGCAACTTCACCGACTCGGCCGGGCTGGCGCACGGCATCGCCGCCTACGCCGGCCATTTCGCCGGCGTCGTCTTCGCGATCGCACTGCTCGACGCGGCCGTCATCGGCGCGTTCGCGGTCTCGCTGTCGAGCGCCTACGCGATCGGCGACGTGCTCGGGCTGAACCACTCCCTGCACCGGGGATTCGGCCAGGCCAAGGGGTTCTACGCGGTCTACGCGGCGCTGGTCTGCAGCGCCGCCGCGGTCGTGCTGATCCCCGGCTCGCCGCTCGGGCTGATCACCGAGGGCGTCCAGGTTCTGGCGGGCGTGCTGCTGCCCAGCGCGACGGTCTTCCTGCTGCTGCTCTGCAACGACAAGGCCGTGCTCGGGCCGTGGGTGAACCGGCGCATCACCAACGCGTTCACCTCCGGGGTGATCGCGGTGCTAATCACGCTGTCGGTGGTGCTCACCGCGTCGGTGGCTTTCCCCGCCATCAGCGCCGGGCAGATCGTCGCGATCTGCGTGGCGTGCGGGGCGGTCTCGGTCCTCGGCGGCGCCGTGATGCTGGTCCGCCGTCGGCGGGTCGGCGTCCCGTTGGCCGAGGCAATGAGCGAGGACGCGGTCAGCGTGGCGGACCGCAACACCTGGCGGATGCCGCCGCTGAGCGAGCTCGGGGCGCCGGTGGTCAGCCGGGGCCGCAAGCTCTTCCTGACCGCGCTGCGCGGCTACCTGGCGATCGCCATGGTGATGGTCATCGTCAAGGTCGTGCTGATCGCCGCGCACTGACGCCGAACTCCGCCATTGCCGGACACCGCGATACGACCGACCGTGACGGCGGAACACTCGGGCGCACCCGATCGGGTGCGCCTCTCTCCTTCCTGATAGTCAGTGCTCAGGGACTTCCACTGGACCACTTCTTGGTAGAGCCGGCCTGGACGGCCTGCGCCACCGCTGTCTTGATCATCGCCGCGTACACTTTCGTCCCGGCCGGGTAATGCGGGTGGATGTCGTCCGGCCACAGCAGGCTGGTGCGGTCGCTGATGGTCTTGTTCCAGTTCGCCAGGACCACGTTCGGGTACGTGCGGGCCGCGGCAGCAAGCACGCTGTTGGTGTCCTGTTCATACGGCAGCGGGACGAACGTGTTAACCAGGACAACCTTGCGCTTGCTCCCGACGATCGCCATGAGCTGGTGGACCTGCTGCGTGGTCACCCCGCCATTGGTGCCGAGCGCGACGATCACCACCGGACGCAGTTGGCCGCTGGCGGCTAGCTGCTGCAGCACGGACAGGCCCGCGTACATGAAGCGGCTGACCGCGGCGTTGACGTAAATGCCCGGAAATACCTGCTGTAGCGAGAGGGACGATGCCAGCAGGACCGAATCGCCGACCGCGGTGATGTCCTTACCGGAAATCTCCGCGGTAGCCTTGGCACGGTTCGTCGTGATCGCCTTAGCACCGGCGACCGCCCTGGCAGGGGCAGCCTTTGCCGGTACCGCAGCCTGGGAACGGCCTTCAGCGTCGGCCTTGGCGCCCTGCGAGATCTGCCGCTGCAGGCCCGTGGGCGCGGCCGGTGGACCAATTATCGAGCAGGCGGTGGCCGAGGCCACGATCGCGACCAGGATTAGGCCTCTTATTGCTGTTTGCGTCCTTGACATGATTGCGTCTCCCCCGAATCGCGATACATGTTGCTTCGGTCCCTTTCCGAGCTGGCCCGCGACGAAAGACAGACCGTATGCCTCGCCGAGAACCAGTCCGTTCACGGATCTTGCAGTACTAGCTGATCGGGCTCCGTGCCCTGATGTCCTGCGCGGGCACGCTGGCCATGGTGACCCGTGGCTTCGCCAGCTGGGTGCGCACCCAGCGGTCGACCGCGTGGCCTGACTCCCAGGAGGTGATCAGCGCGTACCGGTCCCCTCTGGGTTGAGCCGGTTGTTGTCGTCGCGATGCAGCTGGCGCAGTGCCTCGGCCTCGCTGCTCGGGTTGAGCTTGTGACGCGGACCCGGCCGTAGTTCCCGCCGATCGTTTCCACATACTTGACCAGGCTCGGCGCGACCGATCGGTTCTCGGTCCACATGCCGTCCTTGTCCGCCTTGCCGTGATCCCAGAAGCCGCGGCAGTCCATCTCCCCGCTGGCCGACGCCAGCGGCGCGAAGTTGGTGTCGCCGCCGCTCTTCCAGTCAAGGTAGGTGAGCGATTCCCACTCGACCGGGGCAATCCCAAGCCCGTCGTAGTCGCGCAGCACGGCAAAGCCAGTCTTCGCGAGGATGTCGAGCTTTCGGTGCATGGCTCCCCTCTATCTCCCTACAGTCCCAGAGCGTGCGAGCGGTGGCGTACCCGAGACTACTTTTAGTTAAGCGCAGTAACTAAAAGTGACTTTTTTGATTCGGCGGGTGCGGGGGCGGCGCCTCTGGGGTAACAGCTAGCCGGGGGGATCACCGTGACAACAAAAAGCACCGCCGGGCGCAAGACTGATATCTACAACGACCCGATGTTCAACTACGCGCAGTTCTGGACGGGCCGCGACTACGAGCACCATGCCGAGCTCGCCGCTTTGCGTCGGCTGCTCGCCGGGCGCCGCTACCGGCACGCGGCTGACATCGGCGGCGGCTTCGGCCGGCTCGCCGTGATCCTCACGGAATACGCGGCCCGCGTCACCCTAGTCGACCCGAGCACCCAGCAGCTTGAGCTGTCCCGGGAGATCTTCCCCGGCCAGCCGTTTGATCGGCGGCTCGCCGAGGCCGTCAAGCTGCCGTTCGCCGACGGCAGCATCGACCTCGCGGTCATGGTCCGGGTGCTGCACCACCTGCCCGACCCGGACAACGAGCTCGCGGAACTCGCTCGCGTCCTGCAGCCCGGCGGGCACGCCGTCGTCGAGGCGGCCAACTCCGCGCACGCAGGCCGCCGGCTAGCCGCGTTCCTGCGCGGGCAGCGCATCTCCGCGGAGCCGGTTGACATCCGCTCCGCGGAGTCTCGGCGCCGAGGTGCCGCGCCCTACGTCAACCACCACCCGGGCACCATCACTCGCCAGCTCGCCGCCGCCGGCCTCGACGTCCGGCAGGTCCTGTCGGTCTCCAACTTCCGGCACCTGCTGGCCAAGGCGGTCGTCCCGCACCGCGTGCTGCTGGCCGCGGAATGCGCGGCGCAGCGGCCGTTCGCCCGCGTGCACTTCGGGCCGAGCGTCTTCCTGCTCTTGGAGAAGCGGCCGTCGGTGCCGATGCCGTCTGGCACCGTGGGCTGAGCCGCCCAGCCGCACCGCGCCGTGAGCTACTCACCGCTGCGGCGCTCAGCTGCCTGCCCACGCGCACCAGACGGTTACGCTCGATGGTGACCTTCCGCAGGCACCATGAGGTAGCCAGGTTCTTCGTCCGGCTCGACCTGGTTGAGCCCCGTGAGGTCCCGGTGCAGGATTCGCGGCAGCGTCCGGGCTTGACTTCAACAGCGCGCATACCGCAATGTGGGGCGGCGTCGGGCGGAAGGAGTAGCGATGGCTGAGATTAAGGGCGGGCCGCTCGCCGGGGTGCGCGTCGTCGAGCTGGCCGGGATCGGGCCGGGTCCGTTCTGCGGGATGCTGCTGGCTGATCTGGGCGCGGAGGTCATCCGGGTGGACCGGCCGGGCGGGCCGTCGACGCCGATCTCCCAGCAGCACGACCTCACCAGCCGGGGCAAGCAGCGGATCGTGGTGGACCTCAAGAACCCGCGCGGGGCCGAGGTGGTGCTGCGGCTGGCGGCTGCGTCCGATGCGCTGATCGAGGGGTACCGGCCCGGCGTGGCCGAGCGGCTCGGGGTCGGCCCGGCCGACTGCTGGGCGCGCAACCCGGCGCTGGTCTACGGGCGGATGACCGGCTGGGGCCAGGACGGGCCGCTGGCGGCCGCGGCCGGCCACGACATCGCCTACATCGCGGTCACCGGGGCGCTGCACGCGATCGGCCGGGCCGGCGGCCCGCCGCAGGTGCCGGTGAACTACCTCGGCGACTTCGGCGGCGGGTCGATGTTCCTGGCCCTCGGCGTGGTGGCGGCGCTGCTGTCGGCCCGCGCCTCGGGGCGAGGGCAGGTCGTCGACGCCGCGATCGTCGACGGCGCCGCGGTGCTG
>Ga0208220_1000688_pt1 | contig 14183 bp, 14 predicted proteins | sample NGESurdeep092012_9_FD_184484 | JGI IMG/M metagenome (GOLD analysis project Ga0208220, IMG submission 184484) | Arctic peat soil microbial communities from Barrow, Alaska - NGEE Surface sample F53-1 deep-092012 (SPAdes) | ecosystem: Environmental > Terrestrial > Soil > Wetlands > Peat ... | reverse complement strand
AGCCGTTGCGTCACCCGCTTGATCACGCCGCCTTTGCCGGCCGCGTCGCGGCCTTCGAATAAGACCACCAATTTGAGACCCTGATAGACGACCCAATCCTGCAGTTTGATCAGCTCCTTCTGCAAGCGCAGCAGTTCCTTGAAATAAGTGAGGCGATCAAGCGTGTTTTCAGAACCCCCGGCGCCGCCCGCCAGAAGGCCATCCAGCCGGCTATCGTCGATTTCCAGTTCGAGTTCTTCGTCGACCGTTTCGATCATCTCGTCGTGGAGCCGCTCCTCGAGTGCGGCTGCGTGTTTCGGTTTTGCATCCATTTTCTTGCACTCCAAGGCAGGTCGGGCGCGACAGCGGGCGAGGATTTGCGGGATGTTGGTGCGCCGACATGACGATTGTACGACATCAGCCGCAACGCCTAAGGAACGCTATTATCTCGCCGCTGGATTCCGGCGCCGCTCGGCCGATGCCGTCTTGCAGTGGCGATAGCTCAACGAACGGGAGGCCTTGGCCGCTGGCTCGTTCCCGTTCCCTGCTGCGTCGCCTGAATGATTAGTTGGAATGCGTCGGACTCGCCTGTGTCGATGGGAATCCATGGCGTGCCGGGACAATTATAGCTGTGCAGTCCGAGAACGCCGCATTCACCGATGGCGACGTTCTTGAGGCCCGGCACGCCGCCGTTCTGCCCGGTGCTGCTCGTCAATAATCGCAAATAATGCGAGATCTCGGCTTCGGCGACCCTCTCGGGTTCGCCCGGTGGGGTATTCCAGTTCAATATCGTCACCGCGAAACCCGGGCGGCTGATTACGATTGTTCCGCCGGCATTGTGGATGGTGATCACGCCAAAATGATTGATGACCCGCGTACCGTTGTTGCCATGGATGATGGTAACCGTTCCGCCGCGAATGCCGATCGCGGCGGCGGGCGTCGCAATTGACGCTTCGCCTTGGTGACTGAGCGCGCCGCCGACGAAACGAAGCGCGCCTTCGGTTAGAGAGGTTAGCATGTGGCCGGAACCGGAATTCGGGTCGTAGACATATTCGTCGATCAGAAGGCTGGTGTTCGGCGCAATGCTCAGCGTGGACTTGTCGAGGAACAGGAGCTGGACGGTTCCAGTCGGCGTGGTGTGGATGCGCTGCTTGTGAACGATGCGCGCACCGACCGTCAGCGCGACGGTCGTGGCGCCGGGCGGCGTGGTCTCCGACGTGGGATTAACAGCCGTCGCGGTGCCGACCTGTTGTGCCGTGGCAGAACTGGCCGTTAGGGCCAAGCCCACCAGCAAAATGGCGATTCTGCTCCGAGGTCCCATTGGTTACCTTCAGAATTTGATCGTTGGGCCGGCCGAGACTTGAAGGTCCCGCATCGTGAAAGCCGCCACGTTAGATTCGTCGGCGCGATACTGCACCAGCATTCCCAGAATGAGTTGCTTCCAGATCGGAATGTCGAGGCCCAAGCCGACCCGCCATTCGGTCGTGCGCGGGACGATGGTCGGATCAATCATCGGATCGGCTGCGCTGTACACCCAACGGCTCACGCCGGCGGTCGGCGTCAGCGTCCACACGCGGCTGTCATTCGGAAATGAAAAATTCCATGGCAGCCAGATGTCGGCCGCGTAGGTGTCGTAGCTGTAGGGGCCGTAATTGTCGCTGGCGTGAGCGTAAGCCAGGCGCGATTGCCAAGTCAGCCCGGAAAACACGGGTCCGGAAGCCGGGAGTGCATAGGTCGACAGCGTGCCGCTAAATCCGCTGGCGAGGGGATAGAAGGTCGAATTGCGAAAGCTCTGCTGCACGACTTCGACGTAAGGATCGAGCGCCACGCTGCCGACATTGGCATGCACAGTCAGACCACCACCCATGCCACCGTAATATGGCGTGTCCGCCAACAACGCGCCGGTTGCGACGATATAGGGCTTGATCGACATCGCGTTCGCGGTTCCGGTGAAGATTCCAAATCGCGGACCGGCGCGGAACTCCAGCAAGCCGACATCGAATTGGTGCAGACTGAATTGTTGCGCGTCGTAACCGAGTAGGGAGGCTTCGAAAGTATCGCCACGCTGGTTTTCGAAGTCGTGGATATAGTTAACCCCGAAGGCGCCGAACCAATTCCAGTCGCCTTGGGAGAAAAAGCGGTTGTTGAATATTCGGCCGGAGGCCAGCACGGTCTGCGGCCCCGGTCCCGCGCCCGCATTGGACTGGTAACGCACGCCGGTTTGGACAAAGCCCGTAAACTGGTCGGGCTGCAGTTTCTTGTCGATGACGGCGATGAGATCTTTGGCCCGCTGCTGCAGCTCGGGCGAAATATCGCGCATCTCGAGCGCGGATTTAAAATAGCCGCGCGCCATGTCGTAAGAGCCGAGGCGGTAATAGAGGACGCCGAGTTCGAAACGCACGCGCGACAGCGTCGGATTGTAGAACAGGAGCTGCTCGTAGGTTCCGATCGCCGATTCGATATCGTCAGCCGATGCGTTCGCGGCATATTGCAGGGTATTATTGAGGTCCGACGGTCGCGCCAGAATGCCTTGGAACAGCGGATTGAGGGTTCCGGCGAAATCGGACGCCGTTTGGGCGAAGGCGGAAATGCCTGACAGGGCAAGCAACACCAGGGGCGCAACGGCACCTGCAAACCTACTCCCGAATGCGCGCCGGGCATGGACTTTCAAAATAACTCCGCCGCTCTTCACCGACCCGCCAGAATCGATGAGATATCGTCAGTGGTATTATTTTCCGCACGTTCTCGCGAGCATCTCGCAAGGTAACTCCACAGTTGGACGAAGTCGAGACTTGCGGGCGAACCGTTCTCAATGATTGGGCTGCAAGCCGCCGGAAAGCTTGGCGAGATCGCCTTGGTGAGCGACCTGGTCGGCCATGAACCGGCCGAATGCTTCGGGCGAATTAGGTTGCGCGGGAAGCGACATTCCGAATTGTTCGACACGTTTTTGCAGGGTCGATGAGGCAAGCGACTCATTAACCGCCTTGTTCAAAACGGCGATAACAGGCTGCGGCGTATCGCGCGGAGCCGAAATACCGACGAACGCGTCATGCTGAAAATTTTTGAAACCCAGTTCCGTCATTGTCGGTACGTTCGGCAAGTTCGCGAGCCGACGGGCGCCGGCGACCGCAAGTACGCGCATTTGCCCGCCATCAACAAAACCCGCGGCGCTGGGATAGAATACAAAGCCGCCCTGTACCTCGCCGCTGACGACGGCCGTCGCCGCCGGTCCAGAGCCATTGTAGGGCACCGGAACGATTGTCGTGCCGGCAAGCGAATTGAGCTGGGCGACGGCTATTGCCGGGCTTGATGCCGGTCCGGTCGTCGAGAGATTCGTTTTAGTGGGGTTAGCCTTCGCATAGGCGACGAGGTCGGCCACGCTTTTCAATTCCGACTTGGCATTAACGACGAGAACGAGTGGAGGCCCGTCGGCGATTTTTGCCACCGGGCTAAAGTCGGTCAAAATATTGTAGGGCACGTGGATGTAATAAAGATTTTGTACCTCTGCGATGGCGCTGATCAGCAATGTATAACCGTCCGGAGCGGAGCGAAGGACATATGAATCGCCGGTGACGCCGGAGGCGCCCGGTTTGTTCTCGACGACGACCGGTTGCCCGAGGCGCTGCTGCAACTCGGGCGCCAATATTCTGGCGGGCACGTCGGTCAGGCCTCCAGGCGCAAACGCCACCACGAGGCTAATCGGCCGATTTGGAAAATCTTCGGCCTGCGCGACCGTCGTCAGCGCGACCGTAGCGAGTAGTATTCCCAACAAAGATCGTGCGCTCATGATCGAGTTTTTTCCTCTCGCCCGTTGCTTCATTCGGAGTTTCTGGCGGGCATGTTGCACAAGTTCAACGCCGTTTCGAGATAAATCCGAGAGGCGAGAACGACATCGTCCAGAAGCACGTGGTCTCCGATGGCATGCATCGATCGGCCCTTGGCATCCGGATGGAGGCGGCCGCCCGGTCCAAATTGCACGCATGGAACATCATAGCGCGTGAGGTGAACGGCGTCGGAGCCGGGTCGGCGAAGAAACGTCTTGGTTTGTTGTCCCATCACCGATTGTTGCGCTTCGCCGAGGGCCGTCACAATCGGCAGATTCTCGTCGATGACAAGCGGTGGGTCCGTTACGATAAAATCCAGTGATGGCACGTCCGTCTGGTGACGATCGGCGAATCGCCGCAGCACCGACCGCAATTCGCGTTTGATGTCGTCTGCCTTCTGGCCTGGGACGGTGCGGATATCGAGATAGAGTCGGCATTCGTAGGGATTTCGCGATAAACGCCACGGGTCGCCGCCGCGAATGCCGGCGAGCGTGACGTTGGCGTGTTCATCGAGAAAGACGTGGGCGTCCATGAATTGCTTCGCCCAGGCGTCGATGTCGTCGCACAGGGTCCGCGCCACGTTGATGGCGTTGACGGTGCCGGACTTGTTTGTCAGTGCCGCGTGGGCAACGGTGCCCTCGACCACTATCCTCGCCCACAGGCAGCCCATATTCGCGGTGCAGACACGCAACCCCGTCGGTTCGGCAAGTAGCGCATAGTCTGCCGTGACGCCGTGCGACACCAGATGCTTGGTGCCGATGCCGTAGCCGGAATATTCGCGTCCCTGAAATTCCTCAACAGGCGCCTTTTCGATCTCACCAACCACGGCGCCCAAGGAAATATCGCCGCGCAGCACGACGCCGGCTTTGGCGATTGCCTCGACCGCGACCACCAGTCCGGCGAGACCGCTTTTCATGTTGCTGGCGCCGAGGCCCCAGACCCAACCGTCACGGTAGACGCCTTTGGGTCGAAAGCCTTCGCCAGAAAGATGCTCTTCGTCGCCGCTATAGGACGTATCCATGTGGCCGGTGAACAGAAGATTCAATCCGTCGCCGCGGCCTCGCAGATGCGCAACCGCATTGGGACGGTTGTCCTCGACGAGTTGCCGTGACGCATCAAGGCCAGCGCGGCGCAGGCGATCGATGACATAGTCCGCCATGGCGGCTTCAGAGCCGGTCGGACTGCGGATGTCGATCATGTCCAGCAAGGTCTGGCGCACGACTTCCGGCGTTAGGTAAGCCGCCGCCTTATGATGATCGGGATGTCTCATCTACGCACTGCGATAAAGCTTGGTCAGCACGAACTCGCGATGTCCAAGCGCTTCGGCGGCAGTTATTCGGCCGTTGGCGGTACGCCGGATCATATCGATCAGCGCGTCGCCTGCATCAGGAATGGTCAGGTCGCGCCGCAGGATACCGGAGACGTCGACATCGACATGCTCGGACATGGTGCGAACCGTACGCGGATTGCCGGTGATCTTGATGACCGGTACGATCGGATTGCCGATGATATTGCCTTGGCCGGTCGGGAACGTATGCACCACATAACCGCCTGCCGCCATGAGCGTCACGCATTCAGCAGCTGCCGACGAGGTGTCCATGTAGTATAGGCCCGGTCCCCGCGCCGGCGTTTCCGCCGGTTCGAGCACATCGATATATTTGCAGGTGCGGCCGATCTTCTCGAGATTTCCAAGCGCCTTTTCCTCGATCGTCGTCAGGCCACCGGCAATGTTGCCCTTGGTCGGCTGTGATTCCGACAGGTCATCGGTCTTGTGCGCCTGGATGACATCGTCTTCGTAAGCCTGCCATGTCTTCATCCATTTCTCGCCGATCTCCGGCGAGGCCGCGCGTGCCTTGGCGAGATGCTCGGCGCCAGTGATTTCCGAGGTCTCGCCGAATACGCCATGGATGCCAAGCGGAATGAGCTTGTCGTACATGTTGCCGACTGTCGGACACGACGCCAGACCCGTCGTGGTGTCGCTCTCGCCGCATTTGGTCGATACCCACAGATCGGAAATATCGCATCCCTCGCGTTGCAGCTCAGATGCTTGCTGCAAGTAATCCTTGGCAACCCGCGAAGCGCGCGCGATCGTATCGATGTCGCCATGCAGTTCGATGCCGAAGCCAGTGACCGGTTTGCCGGTTTTCTTGATGCCCTCGACCACACGGCTGGTCCAACCTTCCTCGATGCCGATCACCACCACAGCCGCGACATTCGGGTTCGATCCGGTGCCGATCAAAGTACGGAAATGCAGTTCCAGGTCTTCACCGAACTGTAGGCGGCCGTAGGCATGGGGGATCGCGAGCGTGCCTTTGATATTGTTCGCCACAGCTTCGCATGCCGTGTTGGAGAGGTCATCGAGTGGCAGGATGACGACATGGTTTCGCACGCCGACGCGGCCGTTCTCACGCCGCCAGCCCATAAACTTCATGTCTGGTTTACCGTTGGATTTGCCGTTTGCCATGTCTGGAACTGCCATATCACCACCGCTTGGTCTTGAGATTATGGACGTGTACGTGCTCGCCCTTGGCTATGTCGGCCACCGCGCGGCCGATGTCTTGGCCGTATTTCCAAACGGTGTCACCCTTCTTGATCGCGACGAGAGCGATCTTGTGACCGATCGGCACGTCCATCTTTGAGGTGAGGTTGAAAGAGGAATTATCGGCCGTCACCACGCAAAGCATGTCGGTCCCGGTCTTGAGGTCCTCGACCGCAACCACGCCAACGGTGTCTTTCTTGTCGTGTACCAGCAATTGCGGGATACTCATGATGTCTTGCTCTCCCTATTCCCGGCTTTGCAGCCCCAATGTTCAATTGGCGCGGTGTAGCGGCGCTGCGCCCTTGATCAGGACCCGTTCGACATTCTCCCACGCGGTCCGGAACAGAAATGCCGCCGATTGCCGCGTCACGCCGGCAATATGCGGCGTCAGCAGCAGGCGTTGCGCCGCTTCGTCATCGAGGCCGAGCAGCGGGTTGTCGGTTGACGGCGGCTCGGTCGAATAGACGTCGACCGCCGCGCCACCGAGATGACCCGCGCGCAGACAGTCGGCAAGCGCGGCCTCATCAACAATGCCGCCGCGCGAGGCCTGGACCAGGATGGCGCCTTTTTTCATAGTCGCGAGTTGCTTCGCCCCAATCAGCCCTTTGGTCGCCGGATTAAGCGGCACGTGTAACGTCACTACGTCAGCACAGCGCAATAGTTCGGCAAGCGGCATGGCCTCTGCGGCGAGATCACGAGCGGCCTGCGGGTCAGCGGGCGACGGATCGCAGTAGCAGAGGTGGCAGTTCACCTGAGCAAAGGCTCGCGCTACTGCGATCCCGATTGTGCCGAGACCCACCACGCCTACGAGCAGGCCGTCGAGCCCGGAGAGATTCTCGGCAACAAGACGTGAGCGAAACGCCGCGTAGTTGCCCCGCTTGATTTCGGCATCCGCCCAGGCAAAGCGCCGGAGCAGCAGGGACGAAACCGTCAGGACGTATTCCGCCAGCGCGCTGTTGCTGCCGCCTGGCACGTTGGCGACCGGAATGCGATGCTGCGTCAGCGCCGTCATGTCGAGCCGGTCGAGGCCGGCCCCGGTGACTTGGACGAGTTTGAGCGCAGTCCCTTCGAACAACGTAGACGCAAGCTTCGGGCCGACGGCCGGAATCACCAAAGCTGCTGCCTGGCGCATCAGCGCCGGTACATCGGCATCATTGGGCGCGCGGTAATCCACGGCGAGCGAGCCCGGCGGCACGACATCGACGCGGGCAAAATCGGCCTGCGGACGCAGACAAAGCACTCGTGTCATGGGACTAAAAGCTCTTGAATTCGGTCGTTCCCGCCGTGACGTCCGGTACGGGAAAGAAGCAAAGCAAGCGCAACGGTTCGCTGCCGGTATTGACGGTCATGTGCTTCTCGCCGGCTGGAACGAGCAATATATCGCCCGGGCCGGCGGTATAGACGCCGCTCTCTGCGTGCATCGCGCCCTGGCCCGACAATACATAGATGCATTCCTCGAAGTCGTGATGCAGATGCGGACCGCGCGGCGTGTCGCCCGGCTTTGCCGCCGCGATCTCGGCAATACGGAAACTGACCCGCGAGCCGATCGCGCTGGACACCGGCTCGAGCGATACGCGCCCCGGCAGATTCAATCGTTTTGCGTCCGCTTGCTTCAGGAGCCGGGTCATCGGATCGTTTTCCTCAGATCGCTTGACGCAATTGCTTGATTTCGGCGGTACCGCCTTGCACCGCGTCCAATTGTCGGAAGATTTCCACCGCTTCTTTTGCGATAGCGTCGGTGATGTCGGCGAGCATTTTCGCACCCTTTTCCGCTGTCGCATTTTGCGGGCTGCCAAACCAGCCGGTCGGAGCGATCGAGCGGATATCGGTGAGCACCGGCTGATAGCTCCGCGTTCGGCGCAGCTTATCCATCTTGTGTCCGTGGCCGTGATCGGAGGAATTGCTGATGCGGTCGAGATGGACGAGCCCGGGCCGGTAGGCCAGCACGGCAAGAGCCTCGATTTCACCGCCGTGGGTGAGGCCGTTGCACGAGTGTCCGTACATCTCCTCGGCGACATAACAGGCCTGCACGGTCAGAACCGTCATGCCGTGCTCGCGGTGCAAGGCTTCTGCCGCGATCGCAAGCGACGGGATATTACCCTCATGCCAATTCAGGATGAGAAGATATTTGGCGCCGTGCTTTGCGGTCGACACGCAGGTTTCGGTCACCACGCGCATGTAAGTGTCGGGCGTGAAGCTGATCGTGCCCTCGAACGGCATGTGCATCGGCGTGACGCCGAACGGAGTCGACGGCAGGACCAATCCGTCCATGCGTTCGGCCACCGCATGGCTGATGATATTGGCAGCGAAAATATCCGTTCCGGTCGGCAAATGCGGACCGTGCTGCTCGACGCTGCCGGCCGGCAGGATGACCAGCGGATTTGCTTTGAGCTGCTTCGCGATCTCGGGCTGCGTCAGATCGATGAAGTAACGGCTAGGCAACATGACGTTCGCCCTCTGGGCCACCGGCTTCGGCAAGGATATCGGCGATCGCCACAAGTTCGCCGTGGCGTTCGATCGAACGCAGCGCGGCGTTCACCACCGCGACGGCAACATTGCCGTTGCGTGCGGTCAGCTCATTCGGTTTGCCGGATCGGCAACTATTGGCGAACATTTCCAGTTCGATGCGGAACATGTCGCTTTCGGGAACCTTCAATTCCTCGCGTTTGGCATAGCCGTCCTTGCCGCGCTGGATGTAGAGCGTCGATGTCTCATGCAGCTTCGCTGGGGTGTCCCAGGTGCCAAAATCGATTTCATAGTGCATCAATCCTTTGGAGCCGAACACGCGCACGGCGAAAATGCCGGGCGATGTCCAGCAAGAACCGACATAGCCGACTTTGCCGTCGGCGAATTTGAGCAGTGTCATCGACTGATCGTCGACTTCGGCGCCGACCGGCGACAGCTTCGAGGCCATCGAACTCGCCTCGACGATTTCGCCGCCGAGATAATGCAGCACATCGAACTGGTGAATGGCGAGCTGTGAGAGCGGCCCGCCCGGCGCGCGATCCTTGTACCAGCGCCACGTGGCGGGCGTAAGTTCGAGCGCGCGCTCGTTCGAAAAATTCGCTTCCATGAAGGCAACGCGGCCGAGTTCGCCGGCGTCGATGGCCTCACGGATCTTGCGGATACCCGCCATCAGCCGGGCGCTGTGGCCGACGGTGACCGTGACGCCGTAGCGGCTCTCCAACGCCTCGATTTTCAGTCCGTCTTGCAGCGTCGCCGCGATCGGCTTTTCGGTATAGACGTGCTTCTTGGCCATCGCGACTTCGCGGGCCACAGGCAGATGCTGCTCGTTGGGCACCGTCAGGATGACGCCCTTGATCTCCGGATCTGCAAGCATGGACTTCAGGTCCGCGGCGGCGGGTACGCCCGTTTCCTGGGCGAAAGCTCGACGCTTTTCTTCCGAACGACTGTAGCCTGCGACGATCCGGACTTGATCTGAGCCCTTGCTCGCCCGTGTCAGAACCTTCGCCCAGCGGCCAAGCCCGATGATGCCGACCTTGACGGGAGCAGTGTTCATGGACGTTTCCTCACTGAAAAGGCTTTTCGGACCTTCTCGTAATACGATATTATGATAATCCGACCAGGGCAACCGCTCATGCATAAACCTCCGCCTATTCTCAGATCGCACGCGCCGTTGCGCCATCAAGTGCTGGACTACTTGCGGCAGGGCATCATTTCCGGCCGTCTCGCACCGGGTTCGCGGCTGGTGGAGCGCGAACTAATCGAGATGATGCAAGTCTCGCGAACGGTCATCCGCGAGGCGCTGCGCCAGCTTGAGACCGAAGGTCTGGTCGCCAGTGTCGCCAACAAAGGTCCGGTGGTGCGCGAGCTCACCGTTGCCGAAGCCAAGGATCTCTACGCCATCCGCGGTGTGCTGATGGGCCTGGCGGCGCGATTTTTTGTACAAAATGCGGACGCCGGCGCGATCGCAAAATTGCGCGAGGCGCTGGAGCAAACGGCACGCTGCTATAAAGCGGGAGATCCAGCATTAATTATCGAGGCAAAAAGCAACTTCTACGACGTACTCGTGGACCGCGCCGGCAGCGAATCGCTTTCGACCATGATTGCGATTCTGCACGCCCGCATCGCGCGATGGCGCGCGCTCGGTCTTAGTCACCCGAAGCGGTCGCCGGCCCGCGCGCGCGAAAGCATCGATGGGCTGCGCGCCATGTTCGAGGCGATCGGCAAAGGTGACGTCGGCAAAGCCGAAAATCTGGCGCGCGAGGAAACCACGCACGCCGCCGCGGAAGTCATCCAATTGGTGGCGGCGAAGGACGCCGAGGCGGAGTGAAAGTAAAAGCGCAAGGTCGGTAAACGCAACGGCCGGGTCAAGCGCGCTTCGAGTGTTCGCGAAGCAGATTGATGATGCCGGAGAAATCGGACGTGCTCTGGTCGGTTTGCGCGAATTCCTCGTAGATCTCGGCCGCATGCGCGCCTAACGGCGTCGCTGCCTTTACCGATTGCGCGGCTTCGCGGGCGAGCTTGAGGTCCTTCAGCATCAAGGCGGCCGCGAAGCCCGGCTTGTAGCCGTTGTTCGCGGGGCTTGCTGGCACTGGCCCGGGCACCGGGCAATAGCTGGTCAGTGACCAGCATTGGCCCGAACTTGCCGAGGCCACATCGAACAGGGCCTGGTGCGAGAGACCGAGCTTTTCACCGAGAACGAATGCTTCGCTCACGGCGATCATCGAAGCGCCGAGGATCATGTTGTTACAAATCTTTGCGGCTTGGCCGTTTCCCGCATCGCCGCAATGCACGACGCGTTTGCCCATGCGCTCGAGTATCGGTTTGCCGTGCGCGAAGGCGTGCGCGGAGCCGCCGACCATAAAGGTGAGTGTTGCCGCTTTCGCGCCGCCGACACCGCCCGAGACCGGCGCATCAAGCGTGGCGACGCCGCGCGCGGTGGCCATGGCGTGCGCCTTGCGCGCACTTGCTACATCGATGGTCGAGCAATCGATGAGGAGCGTCCCCTGCCTCGCCAGCGGCACGATTTCATTCCACACCGACAAGACGTGCTCGCCACTTGGCAACATGGTGATGACGACGTCGGCGTCATCAACGGTTCCTCCGGCGTTCGCCACGATCTGCACGCCGTCTTGCGCGGAAGCCTGGCGCGATGCCGGTACGACGTCGAAACCCAAGACGTGACCGCCGGACTTGACGAGATTGGCGGCCATAGGTCCGCCCATGTTTCCGAGACCGATAAAACCAATGGCCGGCATGCGCGTCTCCTCTAATCCTCGAATTTTAGCTCCGATGCGCCAATCGATTTGAAATGGCGCTCGACGATGGCCGACGTCACGGCCTCGATCTTATCCGGCAGCCAAACCGGATTGCGGTCCTTGTCGACGATCGTGGCGCGAATGCCTTCGATGAAATCATGTCCGGCAACGCACGCCAGAGCGATACGGTAGTCTTGCGCAAAGCATTGCTCAACTCGCTTGAAAGATGCTGCCGACCGCAAATTTCGCAACGTGACCTTGAGCGAAGTCGGTGACGCCTTTTGCATCGCGTCGAGAGCCGCGCGCGTCTCGTCTGCGTTGCAGCCCCGCAATCTATCGACGATACTTTCAATGTTGTCGGCGCCGTAGCAGTTGTCGATCCATGGCCGCGCCGCGGCCAGTCGGCTGGGGCTGGGTGGAACGGCCAGTTCATCGAGCCGGGTCCGCACGTCATGCGAAGTACGGCAATCGGCGAGGGCGGAAGGAATCTCGACAAGCTGCGCCGCGGGAATGTGGATGTCGGCGAGCCCGCAATAGATCGCGTCGGCTGCGCCGATGCGCTCGCCGGTCAGCGCCAGATGGCTCCCGGCACGGCCGGGAGCGCGCGCCAGCAAGTAGGACACGCCGACATCGGGAAAGAAGCCGATTCCGACTTCCGGCATGGCGACCGCGGACCGCTCGGTAACGACGCGGTGTGCGGCGTGCGACGCAAGACCTACGCCGCCGCCCATCACGACGCCGTCCATGATCGCAATCAGCGGCTTCGGATACCGCGCAATCAGAACGTTCAGTTTGTATTCGATCGACCAGAATTGCGCAGGCAACGGACTATTGGCTTTTGCTGCGTCGTAAAGCGCGCGGATGTCGCCGCCCGCGCAGAACGCCCGCTCGCCGGCGCCATCGAGCAGCACGGCGCCGACCGTCGGGTCCGAAACCCATGACCGCAATAGTCCCGTCATTGTGACGGCCATATCGAGGGTGATGGCGTTCAAGGCTTTCGGCCGATTGAGCGTGACGCGCCGCAGCGCGCGCTCGGCCCGGACCACGACGTCACCGTCGTAAAGAAGCGTTCCGCTCATCGTCCGGTGAGGCTGCGGGCGATAATGAGGCGCATGATCTCATTGGTTCCTTCGAGAATCTGGTGCACGCGCAGATCACGCACGATCTTCTCGATGCCATATTCCGACAGATAGCCGTAGCCGCCGTGCAATTGCAGCGCCTGATTGGCGACGTTGAAGCAGGTATCGGTGACAAACCGTTTGGCCATGGCCGAAAGCCGTGTCATGTCGGCATCCTTGCGGTCGAACGCCGCTGCGGCCTGCCACAACAAAGCGCGCGATGCTTCGAGTTCGGTGGCCATATCGGCGAGCCGAAACTGCAAAGCCTGGAATTCGTCGAGCCGTTTGCCGAAGGCCTTGCGCTCCTTCATGTAGGCAAGCGTCTTTTCCAGCGCGCACTGGGCGCCGCCGAGCGAGCAGGCCGCGATATTGAGCCGGCCACCGTCAAGTCCAGCCATCGCGATCTTAAAACCGTGCCCTTCCGAGCCGAGCCTGTTGACGACAGGGATGCGTACATTCTCGAACATCACGGCGCGCGTCGGCTGGGCGTTCCAGCCCATCTTGCGCTCATTGGCGCCGAACGAAAGGCCCGGCGTATCGCCCGGCACGATAAGCGCCGAAATCCCGGATGCCCCGTCGCCGCCGGTTCGCGCCATCACCACGTAGAGGTCGCCTGCGCCGGCGCCCGAGATGAACTGCTTTTGGCCATTGAGTACGTAATGGTCGCCGTCGCGCACGGCCCGTGTTGTCAGCGCGGCTGCATCCGATCCGGCCCCCGGTTCGGTCAGGCAGTAGCTGGCCAAGAATTCCATCGTGCAGAGTTTCGGCAGCCAATGCATGCGCTGTTCGCTGGTGCCGAAGGCGTCGATCAACCACGCTGTCATATTGTGGATCGACATGAAGGCCGCGACCGTCGGACAACCTGTCGCCAATGCCTCGAAGATCAAGGTTGCGCTCAGCCGCGACAGTCCCGATCCGCCGACATCCTCGGCAATGAAAATCCCGCCCATTCCGAGCGCCGCCGCCTTACGCATCTCGGCGACTGGAAAGTGCTTTCTCTCGTCCCAGGCTACCGCATTTGGCGCAAAAACTTCGTCGGCAAATGCCCGCGCCATATCGCGAACCGCGATCTGGTCGGCATCGAGCGAAAATTGCGGCGGTACGCTGTGAGAGGTATCGAGCATGGCGGCAGTGCCCGTGCTTGCGGCGGGTTCCATTGATGCCGCAGGCCATCAAAGATTTTTCAAGCCAACGCCCTCGTGGGCATCGGCTGTCGATAGCATCGTCGATTTTACACGGGAATGGAAGGGCGGTCCTTAGAGCCTCAGCAGCGCGCGGGCGTTACCCGCGAAAATCTTGTCGAGTTCTTGTTTCGGCAGATCGAGCTGCCCGACGCCGCGAATGGTATCGGCGATCAGACCGCGTCCTTGTTCGGCATCGAACGGCGCATCGGTTGCGAACAGACAGTTCGAACTGCCAAAAAACGCGTGGCCGCAGCGCGTCGGCGCCTCTTCGCCGCCGAGCGCCGTGTCGGCGTACAGCATTCTGTAATATTCGATCG
>Ga0208220_1000686_pt1 | contig 14188 bp, 14 predicted proteins | sample NGESurdeep092012_9_FD_184484 | JGI IMG/M metagenome (GOLD analysis project Ga0208220, IMG submission 184484) | Arctic peat soil microbial communities from Barrow, Alaska - NGEE Surface sample F53-1 deep-092012 (SPAdes) | ecosystem: Environmental > Terrestrial > Soil > Wetlands > Peat ... | reverse complement strand
CCCGCCGCTGAAATCACGCAAAGTAAAATTGCGCTCGCCAGCGAAATTTCTCTGCTCGGCAAATGACGTTTTGCCGTGCGCGGATTCAGCGCGTCAAATTTTCTATCCACAATTCGATTAAACGCCATCGCGCAAGTCCGCGCGCAAACCATCGCGGCGAGAATCAGTCCAAAAGTTTTCCAGCCCGGCCAGCCGCGATGGTCGCGCGCCGCCACGAGCATCGCCGCCAGCGCGAACGGCAGCGCGAAGACGGTATGCGAGAAACGCACGAACGAACCCCATTTTTGAATTGTAGAAAGCATCACAAATTGGCCACAGAGTCACAGAGACACCGAGAAAAATCTTTATTGAATACTCTGTGGCTCTGCGTCTCTGTGGCAAAAATCATTCCTTTTCTTCGCTCCAGCGCGGGGCGAGCTGGTTGGACACGCCGAGATGATCCAGCACGCGCGCGACGACGGTGTCCGCAAGTTCAACAATTGTTTTTGCACCGGCGTAAAAACTCGGATTCGCCGGCAAAATAATTGCGCCAGCCAACAAAAGTAATTCCATGTTTTTGACGTGGATCAAACTCAACGGTGTCTCGCGCGGGACGAGAATCAATTTTCTTTTTTCCTTCATCGTCACGTCCGCCGCGCGCAGCAAAACATCCTCGCTGTAGCCGTGCGCGATGCGGCCCATCGTGCCCATCGTGCAGGGAATCACGACCATCGCGTCCGGCGGATTCGAGCCGCTGGCGAACGGCGCGTTCATGCTTTTCAAGCCGTGGATTTTCACGTCATCCGGCAGTTTCAATCCGCCGGGCAATTCCTCGGCGATGACCTGTTGCGCGTAGTTGCTTTGCACGACGTGGATTTCGTGTTCGCGCGGATTCAAATTGTCCAACAGCCGCTGCGCGTAAAGCGCGCCGCTGGCTCCGGTGATGGCGACGAGAATTTTCAATCTGGAAGAAATCGTAAATCGTAAATCGTAAATCGTAAATGAGGAAACGGCTTGAGTCCTCCGTTTCGTTCCGCACAATTGGCGCGTGTCCAAATCAATGGGAATCATTTTTTGCGCGCTTTTCTTTCTGGCGGGCTGCTCGACGGCTCCGCCGCAATTCCCTCTGGACTGGCCGGACACAAACGCGGTCGTAATACCGGTCGTCATTCAAACGAACAAGCCGGTCGCCGTTCTGACGAACAAGCCGGCCATCCCGACGGTCAAATCCAATCCGCCGCCCGCGATTGTTTCAAAACCCGCGCCCGCCGCGCCGGTTGCGGCCTGGACTTCGCTCGAAAGCTGGGCGGAGGAACACAAAATCGGCAGGCCGCACCGCATTTCCGATTCGCCGGCGACAACTTACGCGATTGGTTCGGGTTACGGCGTGATGGTTCTGGGCATCGGCAGCCTTGAAGCGACCTGGAACGGAATTGAAATCAACCTCGGCTTCGCGCCAGAGTTCATTGACGGCGAAATTTTCCTGAACGAACTGGATTTGCAGAAAAATCTGGAGCCGCTGCTTTGCGAGCCGCTGCTGACATTTCCAAAAACCAACCGAGTCATCGTGATTGACCCCGGCCACGGCGGCAGCAACCACGGCACATACGCACGCAGCGTTCAGGACGGGCCGTTTGAAAAGGAATTCACGCTCGACTGGGCGAAACGCCTTAAGCCGCTGCTTGAAGCCGAGGGCTGGAAAGTTTTTCTGACGCGGACGAGCGACGTGTATGTGACCAACGCGGATCGCGTCGTGTTCGCCGAGGCGCATCGTGCGGATGTGTTCATCAGCCTGCATTTCAATTCGACAAACCAGGATAAAAAGACCAGCAAACGGAATGAAAAAGCCGGCGGCCTTGAAACTTATTGCATCACGCCGACAGGAATGCCGTCAACTTTGACGCGCGACTTCGGGGACAATTGGTCGGATATTCTTCCAAACAACGCCTTCGACGCACGAAACTTCCAGCTCGCCGTCCAGGTCCATGGCGCACTGTTGCACGCGGTGGGCATGGAAGATCACGGCGTCCGCCGCTCGCGGTTTGACACGGTGCTGCGCGGACAAAATCGTCCGGCGATTTTGATTGAAGGCGGCTACTTGTCAAACCCAGCGGAGGCAAAATTGATTGAAACGCCGGAATACCGCCAGAAACTGGCCGAAGGCGTCGCGGAGGCGCTGAAGTGAAAAATGCCAAACATATTTTGGTGACCGGCGGCGCGGGTTTCATCGGCTCGCATCTGGCCGGGCGATTGTTAAATGACGGAAAAAGCGTTGTCGTCATTGACGATTTCTCGACCGGCAGCCTGGATAATCTGCGGGCGGCGGAAAAAAATCCGCGGTTGAAAATTATCCGCGCGAAAATTTCTAACTGCAAAGATTTACCAAAACTCGCCGCAAATTCAAAATTTATTTTCCACCTCGCCGCGACCGTCGGCGTCGAGCTGGTCGTCAAATCCGCGCTGCACGTTCTCGAAGCCAGTTTCAACGAGACGCAGATTCTTTTGCGCGCCGCAGTGAAAAATTCCACGCCGCTTTTACTGACTTCCACCTCCGAAGTCTATGGCAAGAGTGCCAAGCCGGAGTTCGGCGAGGACGACGATCTGCTCATCGGGCCGCCCGGACAATCGCGCTGGAGCTACGCCTGCTCGAAGCTCACGGATGAATTTCTCGCGCTCGCCTACGCTCGCGAAAAAAACTTGCCCGTCATCATCGCGCGGCTTTTCAACACCGTCGGCCCGCGACAGACCGGACGTTACGGCATGGTTCTGCCGCGTTTCATCGCGGCGGCGAAGAAAAACGCGCCGCTGAAAGTTTTCGGCGACGGCAAGCAGACGCGCTGCTTCTGTCTGGTGAACGACGTGGTGGAATCGCTCGTTCGTTTGCAGGATTGCAAAAAGGCGCGCGGCGAAATTTTCAACATCGGCGGCACGGAGGAGGTGTCCGTGCTCGAACTTGCAAAGCTCGTGGTGAAAACGCTCGGCTCGAAATCAAAAATCGAATTGATTCCTTATGACAAAGCCTACGCGCCGGGCTTTGACGATATGCGCCGCCGCAAACCGCTCGTGGACAAATTGGAACGCTTCGTGAAATTCAAACCGCAGACACCGCTGCGCGAAATCATCCGACTGACGGCGGGAAAATAATCCTGTCTGCCTTCTGCCTTCGGATTTTTAGATTGAAAACCACCTCGAAACGCCGGCACAAAAAAAGAGAGCCGGACACTACTCCGGCTCCCAATGAGAACTGAACACTAAATTTTCAGCGTCATCAACGCGGCGCCGCAGACATACGCCTCACAACACACACGAAACACTGCATTTCTGCATCAACTACATTGCCAATCTAGCAGAAGTTCTGTCCCCCGCGAGTCACCAATTATGGTTACACGCGTGGGCGGGAGTATAGCTTTCCCAAACGCAGAAATATCGCCAATGTTTATGCTGGTCAAAATGGGGTGAAAAATGAGAATCGGCGTTTTTGTCCAATGGCTAAAATCTAAAAACAGTTCAATTTTCGAGCGTAACTGAAATTAAACACGAATAAACTTCTTCAAAAGTAAGAGCGCGCGGTGGTAAAATTCGCCGATTTATGAAAATCGGCAGAAACAATTTACATTTTGGCGGAAGGGTGCGTAGTCTTTTTATGCGGATGGACTGGTCGGAACTCTTATGGATTTTTGGGCTGCTCATGGTCGGATATGCGTGGGGTTTCTTTTGGGGCGTGTGCTTTCAGAAAAGTCAAGAAATCCAAATCAATCGTGAAAATATACAAAGCCGCATCGTATGTCCCAGCACTGGAATGCTTCTGAATGATGCCGTCTTTGGTCAAAATCTCGACCCACTTGTTGTATGGCGGAAGCGCAACCTTGTGTCCTTGGCGAACAAACTCCATCAAGACACCTCGGCACTCGTCCGGCAATCCATCGCAGTATTGAACTCGCCGCGAGTAAATCTCTCTGCGCCGCTTAAAGCCGCGCCACCAATAGACAAACCAACCGACAACAACCAATGGCGGAACTCCTGCCAAAAACCAAGATGTGATGGTATGCCACATAGCGCGTATCCGCCTAACAGTGGATCGGGTTGAATTTTTATGGCATATCCCGATTCACTTATTTCCTTTTTCGCTGCGGTTTTTGTGCGGATTTTTTCGCGGACTTGGACGTGGGCGGCGGCGGTGTGCCGAGCATCTTCCGCAAGCCTTCCTCAAATCCGAGGCCGTGATTTTCGATTGCCTTTGGTTTGGCTGGCATGGTTCTCGAATTTTAACAAGAGCTTCCTAAAAATTCAACTTTCAAAATTGGAGGGCAAATGCAACGCTGTGTAAAACGTAAATTAAAATCGCCTGTGACAATCATCATTGGAATCAAATGCACTGACGGAATCGTCATCGCTAGTGACAGCCGCACGATTTATCCCGACGGACATTTTGATGATAATGTTCAGAAACTTCACGCAATCCATTTTCAGGACAAAAACAGCATGATTGTAGCGGTCGCCGGAAACGCCGATTTTGCATCGCGCGCCATTGAATTGATTGAAACGGCAGCAGGTCAAATAAATCTTGATAATTATCGCGCCGGTGCGGATTGCGTAGATAAAGCAATTTCTGAATTGAGGCAAAAGGTAAGAGAGCAAATCAGGGGAACGTCAGAAGAAATTCAAAAACAAATTGCATCATATTCTTTCGAGCTGATGATTGCCTATTACTACGGAAAAACCCCTTATATCTTCACGCTGGATTTTGAAGTTGGAATTGCAATAAAAAGAGATCGTGAATACTGGGCGATTGGCTGCGGTTCTATTCTGGCAGATTTTATTGTATCGCGCCTTGATCTTTCTGGATTCACCACGGCGCAGGGAATGTGGACAGCTATTTATGCAGTTGAAGAAATTAAAAAAATTGAAAGTCGATGCGGCGGAGTAACGAGGGCGGCGACGGTTCTAAATCCCATATTGCTCGACGAACAAAAAAGCGTGGCGCAAGTTGGTGAAAATAATAGCGACGGAATGAAGGAAGCAATCAATGAAGCTTTGGAATTTTCTTCGCAAGCAAAAGCCGAATGGAAGGTAATTGCCAGAACTCGCATAAATGACCTTATCGCGCGTCGTATGAAGCGATTAAACCCAACTTAATTTTTGCGGCGAATCCGTTTTCGCCAGATGCTAGGGCGTGGCGGTCTTGGCTTCACCAGCCAATGACAAGTCATGTCCTTTTTCCATCAATTTACCGGCCTGCGATACATGAGACGTTTGCCTTCAATTTGCGGAAGTCCAACCGCGAACCGCGCGCCGTCGGAAAGTTTGCGCGTATTCCATCGAAAAGAAAATTCGTTGGTGTATTTTTGAAGATGCTCGCGTGAAACTGAATGCCAAGCGCCATGCACGCCGCGCTTGAGCAAAGCGAAAAATGATTCGCAATGGTTCACGCCAGCGGAAATTCCATCGGGCGTTTGCACGATATATTCCTTCTTGGAATGGACGACAGTATGGTGAGCCGCAAATTTTTTGCCTTCGCGCTTGTAGCCATGATGTTCGTCTGTGCAAAGCGTGGCTTGCGGATTGACACATTCCATCAAAACTTTTCCAAGATTACTCTGGCTCACGTTTGCGACAACGCGCGCTTTCATGTTGCCGCCTTGTTCAATCAGCGCGACGACGGGCGTATGGCGCAGAAACCTTGTGCGTCCGTCACCCTTGCCGCCGACAAAAGTTTCGTCCACTTCGACAACACCATTTAATTTCGTGTCTGTATCATCACCCATTGCAAAGCGGATGCGATGCGCCATAAACCAAGCCGACTTGTAAGTGATCTTTAGCATCCGATGCAGTTGACGGGCAGAGATGGATTTTTTGCTGGCGCAAATGATAAACCAAGCCATGAGCCATTTGCTGATTGGAATATGCGAGCCTTCAAAAACGGTTTTGACGGTGATTGTGAATTGCTTGCGGCAAGCTCCGCAAAAATAAACACCCTTGCGAACCGCGCTTTTGCTTCCGGCTTTCGGTTCAAGTTTGGAATTAGGCTTTGTCGCGCCGTCATTCTTGCAATGCGGACAGATTGCGCCATGAGGCCAGCGCAAACGCTCCAATAACTCGCGCGCTGTATTGTCATCGGCGTAGTCTTGCGCGAGTGTAATCAGATTCAATTCGTCTGCGTCAAACTCTGCCGTTTGATTTTTTATGTTCTCTTTCATGGCTCAAATATACAGGCGCGCTTGCGTTTGTCAAGTATATCATTCCGCGCGTGGGCCGTGCCTAGTGACTTCACGGACGCAGATAGTTGAAGAAAACCAATGTTTAAGCGGTTGAAACAGGCTTAATTTAGGGCAGGATTTTTGCGGCGTTTTTTTGGGACGGATTTGTCGGGTTTTGGGGACACCGGCACGGCAATCATCCGCTTAACCGCGTCCTCGAATGTGACGCCGTGAATCCGTAAATCTTTGGCAGGTCTTGGCATTGTCTTTTATCTTTACTTGCGGTCAGTTTGACACTTTGATTTTGGCGTTCAATAGAAAAATATGAGCGATGTATTACAGGGAGGCGAACCACCGGAGAAAGATTTCAAACCCCCAAGCGAAAAGAACAATTCCAGCCAAGAAAATCCAGACGCGGATAAAATAAAACCGCCCCAAATAGGCGATAAAAACCCCGAAGCTGACAAGGAAAACCCATTCAAAAAACTGCAAATCCACGTTAGGGAATGGAAAGAAACTTACGAGTTTTTTGGATTCATTGCTGGTGTCGCCGTGTTGCTTGTTTTGGTCGGCCAATATGGAGAAATGGTCGAAACAACCAAAGCAATGAAAGGGCAGTCTGATATTATGCGCCGCCAACTCGAAGAAATGAAGCATGACAGCACTCTTGATGAGCGCGCCTGGGTTGTGCCATTTGAAATGACCGCAGAGAAGTCCGCAACTTTTACAAACGGATTTTATTTCAAGTTGATGTTCAAAAACACCGGCAAAACCCCCGCGTTGAATGTTTCGGAATCGCATGATTTCGCCGTTGGTATTTCTGGCGTTCCGACCAACGACCCGCCCATTCAAACAAATTCCATGTTGCTTGCTCCAGATGGTATTAGTTTTATCAAAAGCAGCGTCATAGATGCCGGAACTGTCGAAGCCATCCGAAATGGCGATTTGCCAGAATTTATTTATGGCAAAATTGTTTATGATGACATTTTTGGAAAACATCATTGGACACAATTTTGCTGGAGCATTGAAAGCGATTTGATTTGCCGCCCCGCTGCTATTCACAATTCCTGCGACGATGCAACTGGCGCAAATCAAAATTGAAAGTGTTCTTTTCACAACAACCGCTTGAAGTCAATTACATGAATGGCAATCCCGCCGCCTTGCGCTTTTCCCACCACAATTTTTTAGCTGCTTGAATTTTTGCACGGCAAACGGCGCAATGCCAGTGTCCCTCGTTTAGTTTGCCGCAACGGATGCAAAGACCTTTGCCGTGAAGTTTGATTTGATGATTCGCCGGTTGAGATCGGTTGTGTTTGCGCTGCCAGAATCGGCACGTTTCGCGCATTGGCTTTCGTCTCCACCGCTTCCGCGCCAGATACCGTTCAATCTTACTGCGCTTTAACCAGCTAATTTTTTTGCCGCTGGCGAGCAGTTCCCCTCAATTCGCGGGCTGGCGATAGTAAAGGCGGCGTCCGTCAATTCGCGGCATGAAAAGCGCCATGCGTTCGCCGTCCGTTTGCTTGCGGGTATTCCAGCGAAATTCAAACTCGCTGGCGTATTTCTGAAGATGTTCACGGCTCACAATATGTTGCGACCCATACAGGCCGCGCTTAAATAGTGAGAACCAGCTTTCGCAAGTGTTGACGTGTGAAACCGTGCCGTCGGGATTGTGCCGCGCATATTCGTATTTGCTATGGTTCACGCGCTGGTGACGTTTCTGCCCCTTCAATGCCATCTTGTATGACGGATGCTCGTCCGTGTTCACCGTGGCGGATTTGTCCACGGCTTCATTCAGAAACTTGCCGACGGTGTTTGCCGTAACGCTGGGAATAACTCGCGTGCGAGATTGGCCGTCGCGCTCCACAATCAGCGCGACAATGGTTTTATTCAGCGGCTTGTGGATTGAATCGTAAAACGCGGTGCAAAACGTCTCGTCAGCTTCCACGGTGTTTTCCAGCGGTTTCGCGGTTTGCAAATCCGTTGCCATTGCGTGCCTCACCCTCATTGCGGCAAACCACGCGGTTTTGTAGGAAGTTTTGAGCATCCGCGAAAGTTGCAATGCGCTCACGGATTTTTTCGAGGAGCAAAGAATGAAAATCGCCATGAGCCATTTTGAAATTGGCAAATGGGAATCCTCAAATGATGTTCCCACTGTGGCAGTAAATTTCTTCCGGCAAGCACCGCAGAAATATATTCCGTCGCGGATTTTATGTTTTGAACCGGGCTTTGATGTCAGCTTGGAAATCACCTTCGCTTCGCCGTCATTCTTGCAATGCGGGCAGACTGGCTTGCCGCCCGGCCAGCGGAGCGATTCAAATAGCTTCCGCGCCTTGCGCTCGCTGGAGTATTCCTTCGCCAGCGAAACCAGATTCAGTTCGTCAGCATCAAATTTCGTTTTCATGTTGACAAACTGTGACACAGAATGTAGATTATGTCAAATAAAAAGTGACACAAAATGTATGAATACTGAAACCAAAATGGGCAGGCCGACGCTGCCAGCCAAAGAGAAGCGCGGCAAGTTCCTTTCAACTCGCGTATCGCCGCCGGAATATGGCGAGATTCACGCCGCAATCAGGGCGTCAGGTGACGCCAAAACGGAATGGATTAGAAAGAAGCTGCTCGCTGCCGCCCGTCGCGCATGACAACCGCTTGCGGTTGACTGCGATGTTTCTTTGTGAAACAGAAAATTATTTTGATTTCTTCGCCTTCTTTGAAGAAGCGGCGGGTAGCAATCCGGCAATCTTTGCGTGCAACGCTGCGACTTCTGAATAAATGTCAGCAACTTGTGATTCAACATCGCAGATATATGGAGCGATCCCAAGGAATTGACCGCAATTCGCGCATGAAAAAACGGTTGGATTCATAAATCCATCTGTTTCCACTTCGGTTTCAACCACCTTTAGAATCACTCCGCAGCCTTGGCATAGAATTGGTCGTTTGCTCATGCGCCATATCAAAAGCCTTTTCGCTTCAAATCGCAAGCAACAACCGCTTGCGGTTAATATCAATTCACAATGGCTGGCGCAGGTTTGCCCGCCATTGCTTCAAGTGTCGTTCCTTTGGACTTTGCCCATTGGCGCGCTCTACGCGCCGCCACGCCTAATCTGGCGAGCTTTGCGTAATGCTCTGGTGAACGTCGTTTGCTTTCTCCTTTGCCAGCCTTCCCGCCGCGTGTCGAAAACTCAATATGATTCATAATTACCAACCGCTTGAGGTTGGCACAAAACAGCGGCAGTCAATCGCGGCGCAGTTGCGTCCGTGAAGTCACTACTGCCGCGCGTGGGCCGGGACTGTGCCTTTCCCGTATGCAAATAGATGAATAAACCCAATGTTTATGCTGGTCAAAGCGGCTTAATTCAGCGATGGATTTTGAGCAGCCTTTTTGCGCTTGGTTTTGGTGGGCTTGGACGGCGCGGGAACGGACAAAATCTTCTTCACGGCGTCCTCGAATTTGACGCCGTGCAATCTCAAATCAATGGCTTTGGGCATAATTATTGTGAAGGTGCATTGGTGTTTTCTGACAAGTCTTTGGCAAGTTTCCGATCTTCCGCATTGGTTGATTTGCTCAAATATGCAATCGGGTCGGCGTTGAATTGAGCCAAGTTGTTTGAGGCTGTTTGCTCGGCTTTGTTCGCCTCGTCCGATTGTTGTTTCGCAAGGTCGCGGGCGAATGTCACCACTTTCAATTTTTCCTCGTCGCGTTCTCTTTCAATGCGGCTGACTTGATAGCCGTCGGCGTCATTGAGGATTGCGTTCTCAACGATTTCGCCATAACTGCGGTCAAGAGTTCTAGTGAGTCGTTCTTCTGCATCCACAAGGTCGTCGGTGTTGGTGCATTCAAGCATTTCTTTCTTCGCGCTCTCGAAAAAATCATCTACCGGCGGCGGCGGAGCTTGATAGACGGGGTGTGCATCGGCATACGCCCGCGCCGCATCATCAATAATTTTTTGTTGCTGCGCGGCAATCTGCGCGATGCTGGTATGCAATGCCATCAGGACGTTTGTATTCAATTCGCCGGGATAAAATGAGCGGTAGCCAGCATCATTTTTGAAATAGATTTTAGGAGCGGCAATCATGCGAAATTCCGCATTTATCATCAGGACAGAATTTGTTGGCGAAAGCAGTTGCGCGAATATGATGCTATTCGTTTGCGCGGATGAAACAAGCGCGGCGAACACGGCGGAAATCAAAATGAGTTTCGTTTTCACTTTACTTGCCAGCACTTTACCACTTTGCTTTCCGCATCAATAGCAAAAAGTCAAATTCAATAATTTTCAAACCGAATATGTCTCCATTTTCCGTTTTGCTCAATTGGTTTAGAAACCAAATTTGTAATGACCAGTCCAATTCCAGAGGAATTGCTAACCCACATTCCAACTCCATTCATTTTCCAAATTGGACTGCTTAAAATGTTTGAACTTCCAAGCGTTAAAATCTGCGGGGCGTTTGTGCTGTAATCTTTTATTTCGATTTTGGCGGAACTATTTATCGCAGACGTGCCGCCAATCTGAAAATAGCGATGGCCGTGTGCAGGAATTCCACCAATGACAAAAAGTATATTTTGGTTTGTTGGCTCGGTCATGTAATCGCAACGAATGGTATAGGCGTCAGAATAAATCGTTTGATCTCCAACGGGGAATTTTTCTGAAATTACATCTTCATCAGTCATTTTCAAATTAACCGAATCTGCCCGGACGCCTTTTCCTTCAATCAAAATTTCCAGTTCCGTATCATAAACTGGAAAATCACTTGGGTTAAAAATTGTGACATCGTTTTGAATCCCATAAGTTCCGTCTCCCAGCGTCAGAATGTTTTTGGAAAGAGTTGGTTTGGATTCATCGGTTGACTGCGGCCAATTTCTGTAAGAAAAAAACACGCAACCGATAAAAATCATCCAGCACAAAATTTGAATCACGGCGCAACGCGCAATGATTTTGTGTGCCAAAATATAAAACGCGCCAGCCAAACCGAAAACAATTGATAGAAAAAGGAAGATCTTATGTTCGTCGCTAAAAAAATCGTGACACATCCAGCAAACGAACGCGATGGATTCAAGAAATTTGAACCAATCATCGAACCATCCGAAACTGAACAAGGAATGATGGAGGTTGTTTTTTTGAGGCGTTGGGATTTGCTTTGCATCGTCGGTGTCTTCTTTGCCGCCGGTCTGATTGTTGGGCGGTGTTTGTTGCGGTAATCCCGATTCCATTTCGGAATTATGCGGTAATCGCATTTCCCCGCCAGTTTTTTCAAGCCCTTCGCGCCGCCGCCAGCAGCTTCTTTCTTGTCCATTCTGAAAACCCTTCGCCTGATGCGTCCGCAGCGGTTTCAATCTCCTTTAATTCCGGCGGCGATACGCGCACGCGGATAGTTTCGCCGCGCTTCACTTTTTCGGGCAAAACCGGCCTGCCCATCTTGGTTTCATTTTTCATATATTATGTGCCACAAAATGTTTGACAGAACATACATTCCGTGGCACAATTAGTCAACATGAAAACGAAATTTGACGCGGACGATTTGAACCTGATTTCGCTGGCGAAGGAATACAGCAGCGAGCGCAAGGCGCGGAAGCTGTTTGAGGCGATGCGCTGGCCGGACGGCAAGCCGATTTGTCCGCATTGCGGTTTTGACGAGATTTACAAGCTGACTTCCAAGAAAGAGAGCAAGACGAAACTCCGCGCTGGCGTGTATTGCTGCGCGGCGTGCCGCAAGCCTTTTAGCGCGACCGTGGGGACTGTGTTTGAATCGTCGCACGTCCCGCTGTCCAAGATTTTGATGGCGATTTTCATTCTCTGCTCCTCGAAAAAATCAATCAGCGCATTGCAACTGTCGCGGATGCTGAAAACGACTTACCGAACCGCTTGGTTTCTCGCGCATCGCTGTCGGCACGCGATGGCAACGGATTTGAAAACGGCCAAGCCGCTGCAAAACACCGTGGAAGCTGATGAGACATTTTGCAAAAACTTAACTGGCGATGCGAGACGGGCAATCGTCGCGCTGATTGTGGAGCGCAATGGTGAATCGCGGACGCGGGTGATTCCAAGCGTGACGGCCAAGACGGTTGGCAAGTTTCTGAATGAGTGTGTGAGCCAAAAGGCGACGGTCAATTCAGACGAGCATCCGAGTTATAAAATGGCGTTGAAGGGGCAAGACCGCCATCAGCGCGTGAATCATTCCAAATACGAATACGCGCGGCATAATCCAGACGGCACGGTGAGCCATGTCAATACTTGCGAGAGCTGGTTTAGCTTGATGAAACGCTCGGTTTTCGGGGCTTGGCATTGCATCTCGCCTGAACATCTTCCGAAATACGCCAGTGAACTTGAATACCGTTGGAATACGCGCCATGTCAGCGACGGCGAACGCATGGCGCAGTTTGTCCCGCTCATTTCCGGCAAGCGGCTATTCTACAAACAGCCGGTGAATTGAAGGGAATTGCTCGCCAGCGGGACGCAGATCACTTGGCTGGTGAACAAACGAAAGCGTCCGCGTGGCAGACGACCATTGTCCTATCGCGTTCGGCTTGCCAGAAAATTTCAACAACGCATCCGCAAGCGCGGTTATCTCGCGCACTGGCGTCAACTATTGCGCGAGCAAAGCCGCTGTCACCATTGCGGCGGGGAAAGTGATTTCAACTTCAAAGCGGGCAAACCGTTCTACTATTGTGCGCCATGCCGCGCCACAAACAGCCAGCGCGTGAAACAGGCAATGCGAGAGATTCGCGCCAGATTAAAACTGCGTATGCGAAAGGCATAGTCCCGCGCGTGGGCAAAAATTCATTTCGATAAATTGCGAATTTGTTGCAAGTCCTTTTCGAGATCAATTGTTGTAAAGTAGTCGTTAGTATTTTCTTGAACGGCCTTTTCGAGCATAGGAATTGCAACCGCGCCCTGCCGCACAAGCGCGTTGGCAGCAATTTCGGTATATTCAGCGCAGACGAGATCGCAACTTTAACGCGCGGGCTGGGGTCTTTTGCCGCATCGTGCAATTCATTGATAGCGATGGCAGCATTTGTTCCAAAATTAGCGATAGCTTGTGCTGCTTCGCTTCGCGAGTTTTTATTGCTAGCGGTTAATTCATGTGCAAGAATCGGAATTACAATTTCCGGCTCACGTCCGATAGCGCCAAGAGTCGAAATAATATCAGAACGCAACCTGTCGTCCGAATGAGCCAGCAAATTTGTCAGTGTCGGAATCGCCTTTTCCGCCGTTGCTCCCATTCGGGAAAGCGCATACAGACAGGATGAACGAACCATCCAATTATAATTTGTCTTCAACACAGACACTGTCGGCTCCAAAGCAGGTTCGCCAATCGCGCCAAGCGCATCGGCAATCCGGCCTCCATAAGGCGAATGGATCGTTTGCAAATCTTGTAATAAAATCGGAACTGCAGGAGCGGCGTTCGAGCCTAACTCGCTAAACGCTGCAAAAACCTGGATTTTATTTTCGGACAAACGCGGTCTGCTGTTACTGAACAATGATCTTTTTGAAGATTCTGGCCCCCCATACATTCGCAGTAGTTTTGGAACTGCGTTGGTTCCCAAATTGTGTAATGCGTATTGAGCTGATTCACGTATATGAATATCGCCCGAATTTAAATCCAATACGATTGATCGCAGGCTCGGCGGAATTTCCCCGTTGCGGTTGCCATAAGACAACCAATCGACAAGCAAAACAACAGCGAGGATAAATCCAAGGATCACCAGAACTTTGTCGGCTTTCACAAAAGCATCCTAGCAAATATCTAAACCATGTGAATCACAATTTTGTAAGCTTCAATGGAAATTGTTTCAGTGGATTCCATTGCTCGCCACGTTTCCGAAAGCAGTTCTGATTGTTACCTTCTAAAAATTTCGCCCCCGCTTCCGTCCGCGTCCGCACCTGCAATTTTTCGTAAATGCGACGGCATTTTGTTTTGTGACTGGCATTCGCCGGATGGGAAATTTTTTGCGTGGAAAGTTCTTTGCCCGTTGCTGGAAGATTCAGTCGCGGCGGCTGTAATCCAAAATCGCG
>Ga0208220_1000684_pt1 | contig 14210 bp, 13 predicted proteins | sample NGESurdeep092012_9_FD_184484 | JGI IMG/M metagenome (GOLD analysis project Ga0208220, IMG submission 184484) | Arctic peat soil microbial communities from Barrow, Alaska - NGEE Surface sample F53-1 deep-092012 (SPAdes) | ecosystem: Environmental > Terrestrial > Soil > Wetlands > Peat ... | reverse complement strand
CCCGGCTGCCGCTGACGATCATCTGCAACATGATGGGGATCAGCGACGAGCACTACGCGATGGTGCTGCGCAACACCAACATCATCCTGTCGGGTTCCGACCCGGAGTTCATCAGCGCGGACCTCGACGAGGCCATCACCCAGATCCTTACGGCCGGCCAGGAGCTCGCCGACCTGGTCACCGGGCTGGCCGCGCGCCGCCAGGACCAGCCGAGCGACGACCTCATCTCGGCGCTGGCCTCCGCCAACCTCGACGGGGAGCAGCTGACCCCGGCGGAGCTGGCCTCGTTCTTCATCCTGCTGGTCGTCGCCGGGAACGAGACCACCCGAACCGCGATCTCCCACGCGCTGACCCTGCTGACCGACCATCGCGACCAGCGCGACCTGCTGCTAGCCGATCTCGATGGCCGCATCGGCGGCGCGGTCGAGGAGATCGTCCGCTATGTCTCGCCGGTCATCTGGATGCGGCGCTCGGTGACCCGGGACTGCACGCTGAACGGCCGCGACTACCGCGCGGGCGACAAGGCGCTGCTGTTCTACTGGTCGGCCAACCGGGACGAGGCCGTGTTCGCCGACCCGCAGCGGTTCGACATCTCCCGCTCCCCCAACCCGCACGTGGGGTTCGGCGGGGCGGGCCCGCATTTCTGCCTGGGCGCTCACCTCGCACGCCGGGAGATCACCGCCATGCTCCGCGAGCTGCTGAGCCGGGCGCCGCGCGTCCGGGCCGCGGCGGAGCCGGATCGCCTGCTGTCGAGCTTCATCAACGGCATCAAGCACCTGCCGTGCGAGATCGATTAGTTATCACTCACAATTCTCCCCATTCCCCGACGCCCGGCCGCCCTCGCGGGACCCCGCGGCGCGGCCGCGAGGCGCCTCCAGCCCCCGGCTGCGGGCCGGGTTCGGCGGGCGTGTCGATCTTGCCGCACCCCATCTGACCTCAATGTTGTAACGAGCTGTAATCGCTACTACACAGCGTGTATAACTAGAACCCCACGCGGCACTGGGGGCCCGTTAGTAGTCCGGGCAGGGGGAAAGGTGCCGCGAGGATATGGGGAAACCGTGAGTCGCGGAGGGGGACCTTCGTCCGGGGGGCCGATCGATCCCCGGCGGGATCGCCCGGCTGCGCGGCGCCCGGCGTCAGCCGGCACCACGCGAGGTGACGAGGGTCGCGACGAGCGGAGGGGGATCTTCGTCCTGTGGGCGGCGCCACCCGGGGGCGTGGCGCCGTCCGCAGGCGGAGAGCGGCCCCTGCCGTCGGCTCGCGCGATCAGGGCAGCTGGCTGATCTGCCCGGCCAGCGTGAAGTCGGCCGCCGTCAGGCCGCCCTCCGAGTGGGTGGACAGCGTGAGCGTCACCTTGTTCCAGGAGATCGCGACGTCCGGGTGATGACCCGCCGCCTCGGCCAGGTAGGCCACCGCGCCGAGATACAGCAGCGCGTCGCGGAAATCGGTGCGGGTGACGGTGGTAACGATGCTGTCGTCGCGGCGTTCCCAGCCGGGCACGCGGCCGAGCTGCACGGTTATCTCTTCGTCGGTCAGCAGTTTCATGTATCTCGCTTATCACATCTGGCGGCCGCGCGGGGCACGCCGCCCTGGGCGCCGGGGCGCGGCACCAGCGCGGCGCGGCAGGGAAGGCCGCGAGCGCGCTCCAGGTAGGCTGGCCATCGCCCGCCAGGCACGGAAACGCTGGCGGATGGTTCATGCCCAGTTGCCAGCCGGCCAGCCGCGCCGGCCGGAGGAGCTCCGATGACAGATCCCGCGATCACCGACCTAGTCGCCACCGGGCCAGCCAGCACCGGACCCGAGACTGCGGGCCCGCGGCGGACGCCGCTGACTCAGGTTCACGAGCGCCTGGGCGCCACGCTCACTGACTTCGCCGGGTGGCTGATGCCGCTGCGCTACGGGAGCGAGACCGCCGAACACCAGGCCGTCCGCACCGCCGCCGGCCTGTTTGACCTGTCGCATATGGGCGAGCTGGCGGTCAGCGGCCCCGAGGCCGCGGCCGCACTGGACTACGCGCTGGTCGGCTACCTCACCGCGCTGCGCCCCGGCCGGGCCCGCTACACGATGATCTGCGCCGCCGACGGCGGGGTGCTGGACGACCTCATCGTCTACCGGCTCGCCGACACCGAGTTCCTGGTCGTCGCCAACGCGGCCAACGCCGCAGCCGTGACCGCGCTCCTGACCGAGCGCGCCGCGGGCATGGACGCCGTCGTGGCCGACCGCACCAGCGACTACGCGCTGATCGCCATCCAGGGACCGCGGTCGGCGGACATCCTCGGGCCGCTCACCGACGCCAGCCTCGGCGCGGTCAAGTACTACGCCAGCTACCCGGCCACGGTGGCAGGGGCGGCCGTGCTGCTGGCCAGGACGGGCTACACCGGCGAAGACGGGTTCGAGATCTTCGCCCGGCCCGCGGACGCCGAGGGCATCTGGACGACGCTCAGCAAGGCGGGCGCGGATCATGGCCTGGTCCCCGCCGGCCTGGCCGCCCGGAACACGCTCCGCCTGGAGGCCGGGATGCCGCTGTACGGCAGCGAACTCGGCCCCGACCTGACGCCGTTCGATGCCGGGCTGGGCCGGGTCGTCAAGCTCGACAAGCCCGGCGACTTCGTGGGCCGGGCCGCCCTGACGGCACGGGCCCAGGCCGCCCCGGAGCGGGCCCTTGTCGGCCTGGTCGCCCAGTCGCGGCGCGTGCCCCGGCACGGCTACAGCGTGCTCTGGGACGGCGCGCCGTGCGGCACGGTCACCAGCGGAGCGCCGTCACCGACTCTCGGCGCGCCGATCGCGATGGCCTACGTGACCCGGGCGGTCGCGGACGAGGCCGCGCGCGAGGACGGCGCGGGGCGGCTGGCCGTGGACGTCCGGGGCCGCGCGGAGCCTGCGAAACTGGTGCCGCTGCCGTTCTACCGGCGGCCGACCTAGGCCATAGAGCATGATTTGCTCATCGATCCGTACTACTCCGATAAGAACCAAACGGGATAAGAGAGGTGCAGATGAGCGTCCCCGAGGAGCTGCACTACACCCCCGAGCACGAGTGGGTGTCCATCAGCGGCTCCACCGCCTCGGTCGGCATCACCGATCACGCGCAGCGCGCCCTGGGAGATGTTGTCTTCGTGTCGGCGCCCGCGCCCGGCACGAAGGTGACGGCCGGCGAGCCATGCGGCGAGGTGGAGTCCACCAAGTCGGTCAGTGACCTCTACTCCCCGGTCGACGGGGAGGTAACCGAGGTCAACCCCGAGATCGATGACGATCCCGGCCTGGTCAACTCCGACCCGTACGGAGCTGGCTGGCTGTTCAAGGTCAGCCTCGCCGAGGAAGACAGCGACGGGGAGCTGCCGCCCGGCCTGCTGTCGGCGGCTGAGTACACCGCGCTGACCGCCGAGGCCGGGAGCTGACGATCAGCGCGAGCGACCTGGAGCGGTACGAGGCCGCCACGGCGCACCTGGAGGCCCCCTTCGCGATCGTCGACCTGGCCGCGGTGATCGAGCAGGTCCTGGGGATGGCCGGCTTCCGCCGCATCCTCGCTTATACCCTCCCCGAGGCCCTCTGGCTGGCCGCCTGCGGGACCGGCGACGACATCGTGGTGGCCTACCCGACCGCCGACAAGTCCGCCCTGGCCCGGCTCGCCGCCAACCCGGCGGCCGCCGCCATCACCGTGATGGTGGACTGCGCCGATCACCTGGACCTGATTGAGAAGGCCGTGGCCGGCGTCACTGATCCGCGGCCCGTCCGGGTCAGCATCGACATCGACGCCGGCTACGTGGCCCTGGGCGGCAGGTTGCGGGCCGGCGCGCGGCGCTCCCCCATACGCACCCCGCCGGATGCGGCGGCACTGGCCACCGCCGTGACGGCCCGGCCGGCCCTGGCGCTGACCGGGCTGATGGCCTACGAGGCGCAGTGACCGAGATCGGGGCCGGGTCCGGGCTTTACCACCCGCGCCTGTTCGACTCCTACCGCGCGTTCTCCGGAAAGCCGGCGGCGCTGTTCGCCCTGCCCGTGGTACGGCGCCCGGGTCCCGGCGTGGTGACCGCGCTGGGCGGCGGTTATATCGCTTCCGGGCCACCCAGCGCCAGCCGGGTCCCGGCCCCGTTCCTGCCGCCCGGCCTGCGCCTTGATCGCGAAGAGGGGGCGGGCGAGGTGCAGACTCCCCTGCTCGGCGAGGCCGCCGACCGGCTCCGGATCGGCGACCGGGTCTGGCTGCGGCACGCCAAGGCCGGGGAGCTATGCGAGCGTTTCGCGGATCTGCACCTGATAGAAGGCGACGCCGTGCTGGCGACGGTGCCCACCTATCGCGGCGAGGGCCAGACGTTCCTGTAGCCGGCCCGCCGCCAGCGGGCGGTGGTGGCTCCGCCGGGCTCACTGCTCGCCGGAATGGGTGTTACTTCCGCCTTCGGCCCCAGATGCGGTAGATCGCGAAGCCGACCACCGCGAGCCCCACAGCGGCGGCCACGAGCTGGACGTCAGGCCGGGCGACCTGCTGCGCCGCCCGCTCCTTCAGCCGGCGGATGTTGTTCGCAGGGCTGACCCGCTCGGTCAGGGCATCGATCGTGCGGGCCAGGTTCTCCCTGGTCTGCTCGATGTCGGCCACGATCATGTCGGGATCTCGCTTGCCGGCCGTGCCGCGCGGGGCGACTTTGCCCTGCACCTCGACCGCGCCGTCCGGATCGGCCATCGCACGCATCCCTCCTGGGCCAGGGATTTCGCTGGCACCGTGACTTCTGCATAGTGTCCCAGCCCGCCACGGCCCGTGTCCGGCCGGCCGGCAGGTTGCTCCGCGAGCCGCCCCGGTTGCGCCGCGGGCCCGCCTGGCTGCCCCGGCAAGATCCGCCCCGCCTGCAGTGGTTCTCAGAGTCCGCTGAGAGCGGCACCTCGGCTAGCGGCCGGGTCCGGCCACGCATGCTGGCGGCAGCGGGCCGGAGTGGCCTGCTGCAGCACGGCCAGGGGAAAGGAGGGATAAATGGTATCCACCTCGAACGGCCGGGTGCGGCGCTTGATTCTCACCGCATTCCTTGCCGCTGGCATCGGGGCGGGCGCGACCGGCGTCGCGCTCGCCGCCACGCACGGAGCGGCGTCGCACGCCGGGACGACGTCGACGACATCGACGTCGTCGTCCCGGTCGTCGTCACCGCCCGCGTCGCCGGCCACGTCGCCGTCGACCGGAGCTGGGTCGACGTCGCACGCGAAGGCGAAACATCACTGCACCCACATGGGAGGAAGCTAGCGCCAATCCCGGCGGGCGGTCCACGCCAAGCGCGCCCGCCCGCCGGGACCCGCCCGATGGCTCCTCGCGCCCCCACGGCGGCGGCCAATGACGTAAGGCGGCCAGCCCGGCGCCTGGCCGGCCCTTAGCTGGTGCTCGCCAGCTGGTGCGCCTGGCCGATGAGCAGGCGGCATGTGACGGTCTGGGCGCCGGCCAGTCTGATCCGCCGGTCGCCGAACGCCGCGCCCTCCAGCTCGGCCTTGATCAGGTCGGCCAGCCGATCCCGGGCGACGTCGAGCCCGCGCAGCCTGGCGTCGACCGACCGGTACAGCCGGTCGCCGGTGCTGCTGCTCTCCGTCGCCTTGGTGGACGCAATGAGCGTGTCCGTGCCGAACTGGCCGACGCTCGAGTTGAGCTGCTTGTAGCACTCCCCGAGCCCGGTCACGCCCGGTGCCCCGAGCGCGGCGTCCGGGTGGGCGAGGATCTGGGTGATGACCCGCCCGTCGTGCTCATAGTCGTCGTGCAGCCCGGCCAGGTAAAGCAGCGTCGGCCGGATGTCGGTCTCGTCGGTCCACGGACCGGTGGTGCCCTCCTCCGGCACGGTGATCTGGCCGCTGTCCGGGCCTGCCGAGCTGGGGCCCGCGGCGGCCGGCGAGCCGTCCAGGCCCAGGTGCCGGACTCCCGGCCCGGCGAATGCGACGTAGTTGGTGTCGATCTCGGCGGCGTAGTCGCCGTGATCCCAGGCGAACCCGGTCTCCTGCTGCGTGCACGCCCCGGCGCAGGTCGTGGGGCCCGTCGTCACGAAGTAGTCGGGCTTGGCGAACATAGCGAACGTCGGCGTCCGCGCCGGGTCGGCGTTCACCATGTGCAAGATGGCTTCCTCGGCGGGATCGGCGAGGTAGTTGGCGATGGGCTGCGTCGTGCCCGTATACGGGTTCGCCGCGGTCACGTCGGCCACGTCGTGCTCGAGCGTTCGTACCTGCGGCGCGTCCGGGCCGGGCTGCGAGGGCAGGTAGAACTCCGGCGCCGTGTCATTTTCCAGGCTGAACGGGGTCGTGTCGTGCTGCTGTTGCGCCAGCTGACCGGTGAGATTGACGTCGAGCTCACCGAAGGAACCTGCCGGGTAGGTGCAGGCCACGTCTGGCGTGACGGTGGTGCCGCTCACCGTGGCACCGTCGCAGGCCGACGGCGTGGGCTGGATGGCGCGGCCGACGTTCGCGCCGGCCTCGTGGTCGCCCTCGTCGGAGCTGACGACGAACAGCGTGTTCTTCGCGGTGATCCCGTCGGCGGCTAGCCGCTGGATGAAGGTCCCGAACGCCTGGTTGTAGTACTGCGCCTGGGCGATGTAGCACGCGCTGCCGCTGCCGAGGGCCGCCGGTGCGTGCGCGCAGGCCGACAGGCCGGGGATGGACTCGTCGCCATGCAGGTCGGAGATGTACCCGTTCACGACGGGCACGCCGCTTTCCAGCATGTCGGCCATGTAGGCCAGGGTCTGCGAGGCGTTGATGCTGCTGTAGCCGGGGAATCCCGGGTGATTGGTCAGGAACGCGCCGTTGAGCTGGTTGCCGTTGAGGTCCACCAGGTTTCCGGCGGAGTTCGTCACCTGGTAACCGTTCCTGGCCAGGCTGGCCGTCCCGGCGCCCAGCTGCGGCGCGACGTACCTGTGCCCGAATAGCGCCTGGAAGCCGTGGTAGCCGCCGGGCTCATCCGGCAGCAGATCGGGCGCGGCGGTGGCCGACGGTGCTGTCTGGCCGAATTTCACGCCCTGAGCGGTCGAGCAGAACGCGTTGTCCTGGCCGCAGTGCACGGCCACGCCGACGTAGTCGGCGGTCTCCGGGTCCTTGAACGAGTCCGGGTCGGCGGCCAGCTGCTGGGCCTCCGGCGAGTTCACGCCGAACACCTTGGGGATGTCGACCGAAGGGTTCTCCAGCTCCTGGTTCACGGTTCCGACCTCGCCCACGTCGCAGCCGGCCCGGGTGAACGGGACCCAGGGCGCCGGGGTGACGGTGTGCGGGGCGGGCGCGGGGGAGCTGGTGGCGGGCGGTCTCGCCGAGTAGACCAGCGCCGGGTTGGTGTCGTGCCCGGCGCTCGGGGTGGATGCGGTGTCGTCGATCGGGTCGGTCCAGTAGGCGAAGCTGCTGGCCGGGTCGGTGCTGCCGTCGGGGTTGTAGGACCGGTAGCCATTGGAGACCGGCATGCCCGCCCGGTCGCCGTAGAGCCCGGTGATGGTCGTCAGCAGGTCATCGGCGGTGTGCGCGATGAGCGGGGTGTGGTCATTGGACAGGAAGGTGCCATTGTCCTGCAGGAAGTTCAGCAGGTTGGGCATCAGCTGCAGATCGGACGGGACATTGGGGTTGTCCCGGAAGAAGTGCACGTTGTCGAAGCCGATTTCCACCACGTGCTTGACGCCGTGGCCGAGCTGGCAGGAACCGGCCGCCGCCGTCAGGCGCGGCTTAACGGCATGGGTCGCCGAGGCCGAGACTTGCGCGTGGCCGGCCAGCACGCACAGCGCGCTGACCAGCGTGGCACTGCTGGCGGCCGCCATGAGTCTGAGCCCGTGAGCTCTTCTGCCGCTCTGCTGTCGCATGCGATCCTCCTGATCTGCCTGGTCTGGCCCCGTCCCGCAGATCGTGGGCCGGCCGGGCAAACACTGGCCATGATCCGAAAGACGGCGCGGCAACGAGAAGGTCAAATCCTTCAATAACGCGTTACCAGCGTGACCGCCAGATACGGCCGTGGCAATGGCCCATCCGGCAGGACGGCCGCCCCCGCCGATAGAGTTTCCTTCCGTGACCGTGCAGGCCGTGATCTTCGACTGGGGCGGAACCCTCACGCCCTGGCACACCGTTGACCTCACCGAGCTCTGGCATTCCGTCTGCTCACCGCACTTCGCGGCCGAGCGGGCCGTTGAGGTCGCGACGGCCATTCATACCGCTGAGCGGGAACTATGGCAGCTGGCCGAGCGAGAGCACCGCAGCTCGACGATGGACCATGTCTTCGAGCGGGCCGGGATCGCGCCGAGCGACGCTCTGCTCGCGAGTTACTCCAGCGCGTGGGAACCGCATACCTTCACCGATCCGGACGCCCCCGCTCTGCTGAGTTACCTGCGCGAGCGCGGCATCAAGGTCGGCGTGCTGTCGAACACCTTCTGGCCCCGCGGCTGGCATGAGGAGATCTTCCGCCGCGACGGGGTCCTCGACCTCATCGATGGTGCCGTCTACAGCAGCGAGCTGGACTGGACGAAACCGCATCCGGCGGCGTTCCAGGCGGCCATGGACGCCGTGGGCGTGACCGATCCCGGCGCCTGCGTCTTCGTCGGCGACCGGCCATTCGACGATGTGCACGGCGCGAAGAGCATGGGCATGCGCGCGGTGCTGATCCCCAACAGCGATGTGCCGACGTTTCCGGGCTCGACGCCGGACGCCGTCGTGAGCCGCCTGGCCGACCTCAGGCCCCTGCTCGACTCCTGGTAACCCGTCTCGGGGCTTCAGCTTCCCTGGGGTGACGCCGGACCGGGCGCGCGACGGAAGGCCGCGTACCAGGCCGGGAACTCCGCTAGCGAGCTGAGCACGACGTGCGCCCCGCCGGCGAGCAGTTCCGGTCGGGCGAAAGAGCCGGTCGACACTCCTACCGCGTGCACGCCGGCCGACCGCGCGGCGATCATGTCATGCGGCGTGTCCCCTACGTAGACGGCGGCCCGGATGCGGGCCAGCACGGCGGCCTTCTCCTGGCCATGCACGTGCGTGAAGATCTCCTGCACCGTCAGTCTGGCGGCCATCATGCTGGGCCCCACCGAGACCAGATGCTTGGCGGTGATGACGACCGGCGTCTCGCCGAGCTCCCGGACGGCGGCCAGGGCTTCGCGGGCGCCAGGCAGGGCGGTGGTCAGGCTCGGGGCCAGCCGCACATAGTGCCGCCGGTAGGCTGCGGCCACCGCGCCCACCTGGTCAGGCGAGAACCAGAAGGGGATCTCGTCCTCGAGCTTGACGCCGAGCCGTCCTTCGACGGCCACAAGGTCGATCTCGACGCCGGTCTCCCCGATAATCGCCGACCAGGCTGCCATGATCGCGGCCCGGGAGTCGATCAGCGTCAGGTCCAGGTCGAAGCCGACCGGGCCAGCCGTCCTGCCCTGGCCCGCGTCCGCCGGGCCCCGGCCGACCGCGGCGTGATCAGGAGGATCCACAGGCCCGATCCTGCCAGCCCCGCCATGGCTCAGCAGCAGGCGGCCGACGCGGGCCGGCCCGGCGCGCGGCCGGAAATGGGACCGCTGGTCGGACAGATGGTGGTGTCCGGTGGTGGGGCCGGTGGGATTCGAACCCACACTGGCAGGATCCTAAGTCCTGTGCCTCTGCCGTTGGGCTACGGCCCCTCGTCAGACGCCCAGGTCCTGGCGCAGCCTGGCGACGTGCCCGGTGGCCTTGACGCCGTAACGGGCCTCCTCGATATTCCCGTCGGCCCCGATGACGAACGTCGACCTGATCACGCCCACGGACTTCTTGCCGTACAGCATCTTCTCGCCGTAGGCCCCGTAAGCCTTGAGCACGACGCGGTCGGGGTCGGACAGCAGGGGGAAGGTAAGGCTCTCCTTGTCCCGGAACTTGGCCAGCTTGGCCGGGCTGTCCGGGGAGATGCCGAGGACGGCGAAGCCGGCCTCCGACAGGTCCGACTTGCTGTCCCGGAAGTCACAGGCCTGCTTGGTACAGCCGGGCGTCATCGCCGCCGGGTAGAAGTAGATGATCACCCGCTGCCCGCGCAGCGACGCGAGGCTCACCTCGTTCCCGTCGGCGTCGGGCAGGGTGAAGTCGGGCGCCAGGTCTCCGGGCGCGAGCCGCTCATCAGCCACAGGCTCTCCTTCAGCAGCCAGTCAGTCGCCCCCTACCGTACAAGGCGACGCAGCGAATGTGTCCCCCGGCTAGCCTGCGCGGGGGGCACGGGGGGCGCTCCCCCGATTAGCACAGCAGGGCGGCGATGACGGGGGCCAGGCCGCGCAGCGCCTTGCCGCGGTGGCTGATCCGGTCCTTGGCGTCGGAGCTCATCTGGGCGGTGGTCAGCTCGGCGGAGTCCGGTACGAAGATCGGGTCATAGCCGAACCCGTTCTCGCCCCTGGGCTCACGGATGAGCCGGCCGCGCATGATCCCCTCGCTGACGTGCTCGCGGCCCGCGGGCAGCACGAGTGCGGCCGTGCAGGCGAACTGGGCGCCGCGGCGGTCATCCGGCACGTCGGCGAGCTGTCCCAGCACCAGCCACAGGTTGGCCTCGTCATCGCCGTGCCGGCCAGACCAGCGGGCCGAGAACACGCCGGGCATCCCGTTCAGCGCGTCGACGCACAGGCCAGAATCGTCGGCCACCGCGGGCAGCCCGGTGAACTCGGCGATGGCGCGGGCCTTGAGCAGGGCGTTCTCGGCAAATGTGGCCCCGGTCTCCCGGACGTCCGGCGCACCGGGGAACTCCCCGAGACCGGCCAGGTCGACCTCCACCCGGCCGCCCTGCAGGATGCGGGTCAGCTCTATCAGCTTGCCGGGGTTCGCGGTGGCGAGGACCAGCCGAGGCCGCGGTGCTTCCTCGCGGCTCTGCGTCATGTGGCCAGCGCCTCCTGCTGGATCCGGGCCAGGTCGCCGCAGCCGGCCACGGCGAGGCTCAGCAGCTCATCGAGCAGTTCGCGGCCGAAGGGCTCCCGCTCGGCCGTGCCCTGGACCTCCACGAAGCGGCCGTCGCCGGTGCACACGACGTTCATGTCGGTCTCGGCGATGACGTCCTCGGCGTAACACAGGTCGAGCCGGGGCTGCCCGTCCAGGAGGCCGACGCTGACCGCCGACACCGACGCCGTCAGCGGATCACCCTTGCAGCGCTTGCGGTTCCTGAGCCAGCCGACCGCGTCGGCCAGCGCGACGTAGCCGCCGGTTATCGCCGCGGTCCGGGTGCCGCCATCGGCCTGCAGCACGTCACAGTCGATGATGATCGTGTTCTCGCCCAGCGCCTTGGGGTCGATGCAGGCCCGCAGCGACCGGCCGATCAGCCGGGAGATCTCGTGGGTGCGGCCGCCCAGCTTGCCCTTGACCGACTCGCGGTCGTTGCGGGTGTTGGTGGACCGCGGCAGCATGGCGTACTCGGCGGTGACCCAGCCCAGGCCGCTCCCCCGGCGCCAGCGCGGCAGTTCCTCGTTCACGCTGGCGGCGCAGAGCACCCTGGTCCCGCCGAACTCGACGAGTACCGAGCCCTCGGCGTGTTCCAGCCAGTTCCTGGTGATCTTCACGTCACGCAGCTGATCCGGGCGGCGCCCGTCGGGTCGAGACATGGCCGTCAGCCTAGCGGTGCGGGCGACCCGCCCTGCGCCCGATCACCGGGGCGGCGCCGGGCCGCCGAAGCAGCCGCCGGCCGAACCAGCAGGGTCAACTACCTAGCTAATAACTCGCGCGGTCTTCCGCGCCCGCCTCGATCCAGCGGTACACCGCGCTTACCCCGGCGCTCAGCGAGGTGGCCGGCTGCCAGCCGAGGTCCCGCGCGGCCCGCTCGGCGGCCAGGGCGCTGCGCAGCAGCTCACCGGGGCGGGCCAGGGCGAACAGCGGCTCAACCGCGCGCCCGGCGGCCGCGCCGATGACGTCGGCGAGTTCCAGGACGCTGACCTCCTGGCCGGTGCCGATGTTCCAGGTACCCGGCCGCCCGCGGTCGGCGGCCGCGAGGAAGGCGGCGACCGCATCGCCGACGTAGACGTAGTCGCGGGTCTGCCGCCCGTCCCCGTAGATGGTCGGCCGCTGGCCGGCCAGGACACTCGAGCAGAAGATCGGAACGACCCCGGACTCGCCGGACGGATCCTGGCGCGGGCCGTACACGTTGGCGAACCGCAGCACGGTGTGCGCGGCAGCGTGCAGCCGGTTGTACAGGCCGACATACTGCTCGGCGCAGTGCTTGGCGACGCCGTACGGCGACTCGGGCAGGGGCAGCACGTCCTCGAGCGCGGGGATGGGCGCGTCCCGGCCGTACAGGGCGCCCCCCGTCGAGCAGAACAGGACGCGCGCGCCGGACGCGCGCGCGGCCTCCAGCACGTTCACCGTGCCCACGACGTTGGTCTCGGCGTCCGCGGCCGGCCCGGCGACGCTGGCCCGGACATCGATCTGGGCGGCCAGGTGGCAGATCAGCTCGGGCCGGAAACCGGCCACGACCGACGCCAGCGGGCCGGCCGCGGTCACGCTGATCTTGTGCAGCGTGACGCGCTCGTCGAGGCGGCCGGCCCGGCCGGCCGACAGGTCATCGACCACGGCGACGTCATCCCCGCGGGCGAGGAGGGCATCGCTCAGGTGGGAGCCGATGAAGCCTGCGCCGCCGGTTACGAGTACTCGCATGGCTGTGGAGTCTATGTGCGGCGGCCCCGGCCGCGGGCCTGCCGGGCGGCCCCGCAGACCCGTTCCGGGCTTTAGCAGACCCGCCGGGCCAGGCAATCGGCGCGACCGCTGATGGCAATACGTAACGAGCCGATGACATTAATCCGTTACCAATAGGAAGATATAGCAGGTAAAGATAATGGGATAACTTTGCGGAATTTTTGCATCGGATCACCGATATTCGGGAGCAGCTACGCACAGCCGACGACTATCCTCGATCACGAGCGCTTGCGAGCAAGCTGCCATCCCCGAAGCCTTGGGCTAAATGATCATGCAGACTGAATCGCGCTCCGGAAGGTGCTGGCAGACCGGTCGACCGGTACCTGCCGCGTCGTCGCCGATCGCGCGTCATTCAGGTCTTAGCCGACATGACGCATGGGCTTTTCTATTCTCCCGGGAATGCGGAGGCGACACGGGTGGCATTGCTGGCGGCGGCCTGGACGCGAGTGACTGAGGAGGCCTCGGAGGCGAGTGCGCTCACGCGCAGGCGGCTACTGATAGCGGGCCTGGCGTGGCTGATCGCGCTGGCGGCCGTCGGGCTAATTGTCCGGGCTAACCTGACTGACCTGCCGCGATTCCGCCTGGTTGACCTAGACGTTTATCGCGACGGCGGCCGAAGCATCCTGCAGGGCGGCCAGCTCTACTCGATGCACAGCCGCGCCGGGCTGGTGTTCACCTATCCCCCGGCGGCGGCCGTGCTGGCCGTCCCGCTGGCGCTGCTGTCGTGGCAGGCAGCGCAGCTGGTGTGGATCGGCGTGGTCTACATCCCGCTGGCCATCACGATCTGGTACGCCTTCCGGCCGCTGCTGGCCAGAGTGCGCGGGGCGCGGGGCTATGCGCCGGCCATCTTCGCCGGGCTCTTCCTGTGCTGCGCGTGGCTCGTGCCGATGCGCCAGGAAATGCACTACGGCCAGGTGGACATCCTCCTGGTGTCCTTGTGCCTGCTCGACTGCGGCGCCCGGCGGCCCCGCTGGCCGCGAGGCGTGCTGATCGGACTGGCCACTGCGATCAAGCTCGTGCCCGGCGTCTTCATCGTGTACCTGCTGGTGACCGGCCGGCGCAAGGCGGCAGCCGTGGCAGCCCTCACCTTCGCGGCGGTGTCCGGCCTGGCCGCGGCGATCTCACCGCGGGACTCGGACCGGTACTGGTCCAGCGCCATCTTTAACCCCCGGCGCCTCGGGCCCAATCTGCCGACCGCCAACCAGTCCCTGCGCGGCATGATCCTGCGGATCTTCTACCCCACTGCCGTGCCGGCCGCGGTGTGGCTGGCGATCGCCATCATCGTCGCCATCGCCGGCTTCGCGGCGGCCCGCGCCGCCCGGGGCCGCGGCCAGGAGATGGCCGGCATCGCCATCACCGGCATGCTGGCCGCGCTGCTGTCCCCGGTGGCCTGGTTCCATCACCTCTGCTGGGTCGTGGTCGCGCTCGGCGTGATCGTCGGCGACGGCCGGAACCCGCGACGGGTACTGACCGCGGCGGCGACCGCCGCCCTGTTCGCGACCAGCGTGCCCAACTGGGGCAAGGGCCTGTTCCTCACCCACGCCGTCCCCGTCTTGCTGGCCAGGGCCGTGGAGGACACCTTCGGGCTCGCTGCGCTCGCCCTGATCGTGATCATGCTCAGGATCCCGGCC
>Ga0208220_1000681_pt1 | contig 14257 bp, 7 predicted proteins | sample NGESurdeep092012_9_FD_184484 | JGI IMG/M metagenome (GOLD analysis project Ga0208220, IMG submission 184484) | Arctic peat soil microbial communities from Barrow, Alaska - NGEE Surface sample F53-1 deep-092012 (SPAdes) | ecosystem: Environmental > Terrestrial > Soil > Wetlands > Peat ... | reverse complement strand
CGGCGATGTGTTCCTCGATGTGAGCGCTCTCGGCAAAGGTGCACTCTGGATCAATGGCCACGCTATTGGTCGCTATTGGAATGAAGGCCCGCAGAAGACACTCTTCGTACCCGGCCCATGGCTGCACACCGGGTCCAATGAAGTCGTGATCTTCGATCTCTCCCATTCTGCGAGCGATCACCCAATGCTTGCGGGGCTTGCCCACCCAATCCTGAACGCGGCTACGGCGGATGCCGAGCCGCACACCACAGCGACAAATTCACCACAGACCAAATAGGATCTCTTCGAGGTTGCACGGATGCGTATGAAGCTTGAGCTAGAAACAATGTGTGCGGGCAGGACGCACTGGGGTGTCGCTGTTTGTCGGCTTCTTGGCGCCGCGACCATCCTCTTCGTCTCGATTGCTGTCACCGCTCAGCAGCGCACCAACGACACGCAAACCATCTCCGAACTACGCCAACACTTCCTCGCGCCGCCCGACAACGCCCGTCCCATGGTCCGTTGGTGGTGGTTCGGTGTCGCCGTCGAGAAGCCGGAGATCCTCCGCGAACTCCAGCAGATGAAAGCTGACGGCATCGGCGGTGCCGAACTCGCCTTCGTTTATCCCGTCGTCCTCGACGACCCCGCTCGCGGCCTCAAGAATCTTCCATTCCTCTCGCCTGCAATGCTTGACGATGTCCACTACGCGCAAGCCGAAGGTCGCAGCCTCGGTCTCCGCATCGACGTCACGCTATGCAGCGGCTGGCCCTACGGCGGTCCCGCCACCACACTGGCGGAGGCCGCAGGCCGCCTCCGTACGGTGCAGGTTCTAGTCAGTCCCGGAGAGACAGCCGTACCTACTCCGCCGCTCACAGACGGAGACTCGCTCATCGCAGCGAGCGTCGTCAATGGTTCCCCAAGCCACTGGAATCCGGTTACCTCTCATTCACTCAAGCCGACCCCTGCCGGAATCACGGTTACACCTAGTGATACGCCTCGCGTCGTCCTCTTCTTCATCGCGAGCCACACGCGGCAAAAGGTGAAGCGCGCCGCCGTCGGAGCCGAGGGCTATGTTCTCGATCCATTCAGCCACGAAGCCGTCGCCGCCTACCTTAGGTCTGTGGGCGAACCGCTCGTCAACGCCTTTGGCTCAACGCCCCCGTATGCAATTTTCTCCGACTCACTCGAAGCCTATGGTGCCGACTGGACCCCCGACCTACCTGCAGAATTCCTGAAGCGCCGCGGCTACGATCTCATCCCCCACCTTGCCGAACTCGTCGCAGGCGGTTCCGTCGCAGCCGACGCCATCCGTCATGACTATGGTCGGACACTGACTGAACTCGTCAATCAGAACTACCTCACCCAGATCAACGACTGGGCCATCGCCCATCACACCCTCTTCCGTTCCCAGACGTACGGGGAACCGGCCGTCAGCTTCTCGAGCCAGAACCTCGTTGGGCTTGCAGAGGGCGAGGGCCCTCAGTGGCGCGCCTTCTCCACCCTGCGTTGGGCCACCTCGGCAAATCATGTGTTCGGCCACAACATTACCTCGGGCGAAACCTTCACCTGGCTGCACTCGCCCGTGTTCCGCGCCACGCCGCTCGACATGAAGTCGGAGGCGGACATCGATTTCATCATGGGAGAAAATCAGCTCATCTTCCATGGCTGGCCCTACTCGGCGCCCCAGGTTAGCGAACCCGGCTGGTCTCTCTACGCAGCTGCAGCGCTCAATGACCACAACCCCTGGCATCCCGTGATGCCCTCGGTCACGGCTTACATCACGCGCATCAGCTATCTCATGCGCCAGGGCCAACCATCAAATCAAGTCGCTGTTCTTCTCCCAACCGATGACGCATGGACCAGCTTTTCCCCAGGAAAGGTCAGCGTAACTGCGGCCATGGCCAGGCTCATCCCGCCCACGTTCACTGCCGCCATTCTCAGCGCCGGTTATAACTTCGACTTCATCGATGCCGATGCTATCAACCGCTTCGGCATCCACCACCCAATCCTCGTTCTCCCTCCCACGGATCGCATCCCCGCCGAAACTCTGAAGAAGATCGCAGTTTATATAGAGGAAGGCGGAAAAGTCATTGCCGTCGGTCGCGCACCTTCGCTGTCTCCGGAGGGTCTCTCCCAAGCAGCCTCTGTGAAGCTCACCTTCATCGCAGACCCATCGCAGCTGGGCGAAGCCCTGCACGCTGCCGCCTCTCCTGACTTCGAACTCCTCGGCGCCGACGATGCCACTAAGAATCAGATTGGCTTCATACGCCGCAAACTTCTGTCAGCCGACATCTACTTCGTCGTCAACACCAGCAACCGCTCGATCAACACCACCGCCAACTTCGCGACTACGCATAAATTCGCTGAGCAGTGGAACCCGGACACTGCCGCCGCGACCGCAGCCTCCTCCAGGGCGCAACCCATCCAACTCGCGCCCTATCAGTCCCGCGTCTTCGTCTTCTCCAACGACCCACAAACCTCCGCCCCCACACCCAATCCAACCAAACAACTCGCTGACCTCAGTAACGATTGGCGGGTCACCTTTGCCACCACCGGCAAGACCATCAATGAAGATAAGCTCACCGACTGGATCGACGATCCTGCCACTCTCCACTATTCCGGCGAGGCCATCTATGCGCGCGATTTCACTCTCGTTGACATCCCTCGCCATGACCCGATTTTTCTCAAAATAGAAGGCGGCAAGCCACTACCCGGCGCGCCGAACTCCGAGCCCGAGCCTGCCGCGACGACGCCCGACGGCCTACCCAATCCACTCGTCACCCGCACTGGTCCGGGCATGCACGCCTACTACGATGCGCCGGTGCGCGAAGCTGCCCTGGTAATCCTCAACGGTCATCCCGTCGGAGCACTGTGGCACCCGCCTTATTCCCTCGATGTATCGAAGTATCTCCAGGCCGGTCGGAACCACATCGAGATTCACGTCTACAACACAGCACTCAACGCCTGGTCGGCCCTTCCTCCTCACGACTACAAGCCGCTTATCGTGAAGTATGGCAACCGTTTCCAGATGCAGGACCTCGACAAGGTCAGGCCCATCTCTTCCGGCCTCCTCGGCTCTATTCTTCTAGTCACGACGGAGCAGAAATGAGCCGCCTCCTTACTCTCTTGGCAATCGCTGTCGTCACCGCATCGGCCAGCGCTGCAACCCTCAACGTTAAAGACTTCGGCGCCAAAGGTGACGGTCTCACCCTCGACACCGCCGCAATTCAAAACGCAATCGATACCGCTGCCAAATCCGGCGACACTGTAACCTTCGCGCCCGGCACTTACCTCACTGGCTCCGTATTCGTGAAGAGTCACGTCACCCTTCGCATCGACAAGAACGTCACCCTCCTTGGCTCGCAACACCTCTCCGACTATCCCATCATGCCGACCCGCATCGCAGGCATAGAGATGTCCTGGCCAGCCGCGCTCATCAACATCTACCGGCAGTCCAATGCCTCCATTGAAGGCGAAGGCACCATCGACGGCGACGGTAAAATATTCTGGGAGAGCTACTGGAGCCTCCGCAAAGGGTACGAGCCCCGCGGCCTCCGCTGGGCGGCCGACTATGACGCCCAACGCCCGCGCCTCATCCAGATCTTCGACTCCGCCCACATTCATCTAGGCGGAGGCCTCAAACTTCGCCGCTCCGGCTTTTGGACCGTCCACATCGTCTACTCCACCAACGTTACCGTCGATGGCATCACTATCCGCAACAACGAAGGCGGCCGCGGCCCCTCCACCGACGGCATCGACATCGACTCCTCCACCCACATCCTCGTCCGGCACGCCGACATTGCAGTCAACGACGATGCGCTCTGCCTCAAAGCTGGTCGCGACTCCGATGGCCTCCGAGTCAACCGCCCTACCGAAGACGTCGTCCTTCGTGATTCCATCGTGAGGGACGGTGCTGCCGTTATCACCATTGGCAGCGAAACTTCCGGTGGCTTCCGCAACATCGAGGCATACAACCTCACGGGCATCGGCCATGTAGGCGTCGGTATCCTCTTCAAGTCGGCCCACACTCGCGGCGGCTGGGCAGAGAACATCCGCATCCACGACATCACACTGATCGACGTTCCCGTTGTCTTCCGCATCACGATGAACTGGAACCCAAGCTACAGCTACGCAAAGATTCCATCCGGCATCACCAACTATCCTGCCTACTGGAAAGTCCTGGCAACGCCTGTCCCCGATGCCCAGGGCCGAGCGCACTTCCATGATGTTCACATCTCAAATATCAAAGCCACCGGCGCGAAGACCGCCTTTGAGATTAACGCATTCCCCGAACTCCAACTCGATCACTTCACCTTGAAGCATCTTCAAATCGATGCTGTCACTGCAGGCCATATCTCGGACGCCAAAGACTGGACATTCTCTGACGTCACACTACACACCACCGACGGCAGCGTCGTCGCACTCTCAGACGACAGTCATATCATTGGCATTGCCTCACGCGAGGCACCACCCAACAAGCCAACATCCGCTATGAAGAGTTTTGCAGAACAGGATAAGAACTGATGAATATGAATCGTTGGACACGCACCATTGCACTTGCCCTCGTCGCCACCTTTGCCTTGACGGTTCAGGGCCAGAGCTCCTCAACTCCAACGCCCGCACAGCAGCAGGGAATCGACAAGGACGTCGCACGCCACTTCGGCGATGCCCCAGCCGACCCGGGCCCGATCGCGGTCGATCTCTCGCCTGCAATTACGCCAGCCGCAATCGATAAGGCCACGCGCAAAGTAGCTGACTGGGAACTTGCCCGATCGCAGCCCTATTTCGATCGCATTTGGACATGGAGCATTCTGTATAGCGGCTTTATGGCAACCTCTGCCTCCACCGGCGACCCCAAATACCGCGATGCCATGACCGCGATGTCGCAAAAATTCGACTGGTCACTGCGCAATCGCCTGCCCAATGCCGACGATCAAAGCGTTGCACAGACGTATCTCGAGCTCTATCTATTTGACGGTAAAAAGGACGACAAGATGATCGCGCCAACGCGCAGCGATCTCGACTCTGTCATCCATCTCGATACGCTCAAGCCAGGCGATCCGCGGCTGCCATGGTGGTGGTGCGATGCGCTCTTCATGGCGCCGCCCGTCTGGGCAAGAATGTACGCAGCGACCGGCGACCACGCCTACGTCGACTATCTCAACAAGCAGTGGCAGCAAACTTCTGATCTGCTGTATGACAAGGATGAACATCTCTACGCGCGCGACGAATCCTATAAAACAAAACGCGAGCCTAACGGGAAGAAGATCTTCTGGTCTCGCGGCGAAGGCTGGGTAATGGGCGGCATCGCGCGTACGCTCGAATACCTCCCGGAGAATGATCCTCATCGGGCTTTCTACATCACGCAACTGCAGCAAATGGCGGCTCGCGTCGCCGGGCTACAGCAAGCTGATGGCCTTTGGCCCTCCTCACTCCTCGATCCGAAGGATTACCCCCAACCAGAGATCTCTGGCTCTGTCTTGATGGTCTATGGGATAGCCTGGGGGGTGAATGAAGGCGTGCTCGATGCCAAGACCTATCATCCTGTGATCGAGAGAGCCTGGCGTGGTATTTTGCAGCATGTCTATGCGGATGGCCGTCTCGGCTCCATGCAGCAGACAGGCGCTGAACCCGCGTACTATCTCCCCAGTTCGAGCTATACCTATGGCGTCGGCGGCTACCTTGTGGCAGCCAGCGAGTTGAAGAAGATGGCGATCAAGGAAGAGCAAGCCTCCGCAGTGAGCACTGATCCTGGCCAGAAGATACGGTTTATCCCAGCTGCCAACATCAAGCCTGGTATCCCAACCATCTGGCTCGTCGGCGATTCAACCGTCCGCAACGGGCGCGGCGACGGTGCAAATAACCAGATGGGCTGGGGCGACGAGCTCGCGCAGTACTTCAACACTGACAAAGTCAACATCGTGAATCGCGCCATCGGCGGTAGAAGCTCGCGCACCTACATTACCGAGGGCCACTGGGCAGACGTTCTGCAAAGCGTGAAACCCGGCGACATTATTCTCATCCAATTCGGGCACAATGATGGCGGCCCCATCGACGACACCTCACGCGCGCGCGGCTCGCTCCCCGGCGTAGGCGATGAAAACAAAGACATCTACAACCCCATTCTGAAACGCCAGGAAACTGTCCATACCTTCGGTTGGTACATGACGCAGTATGCCGTCGAAGCCAAGGCCAAAGGCGCGACTCCAATCTTCTGTTCGCTCATCCCCCGAAAGATCTGGAAGGACAACAGGATTGTCCGCGGAGCAGCCACCTACGGTGGGTGGACGCGCTCCGTCGCCACCGCACAGCACGCTGACTTCATTGACCTCAACGAAATCACAGCACGCAAATATGACGCAATGGGGCCGGCAGCTGTCGAGCCGCTCTTCGGCGACCCCCACACCCACACCACCGTCGCCGGAGCCATCATCAACGCCGAAAGTGTAGTCGCCGGATTCAAGGCGCTGCACCACGATCCGGTTGCCAAAGACTTCTCGCCCAAAGGGAAAGCCATAGCGAAATATCGTGCGAAGTAGTTCATCACCACAGCACCGGGGACAGATCCACAGATGAAAGTTAGATCAGCTCCTGCTCTTACCCGCCGACGCCTGCTCACTCGCGGCGGACAACTCGCTGCCTCCGGACTCGTCTCCACCATGCTCCCGCGATTTGCAGCCGCGCAGACGGGGGCTCCTGCCGGATCGCCCGACGCCTATGCCACACCCAAGCCGATGATCCCCGGCGCCTTCGCGCCCACATGGGAATCCCTGCGAGACCACTACCGCGTGCCGCGCTGGTTCAATGATGCTAAGTTCGGCATTTTCATTCATTGGGGCCTTTACTCCATTCCGGCTCGTCTCAACGAATGGTACGAGCGCCATATGTACACCACCGATGCGCAATGGCACACCGACCACTACGGCTCTCCGGACAAGTTCGGTTACAAAGACTTCATCCCCCTCTTCGCCGCGAAAAGGTACGATCCCGATCAATGGGCGGATCTCTTCGTAAAAGCTGGAGCAAAATACGTCGTCCCCGTCGCCGAACACCACGATGGCTTTGCGATGTACAACAGTGACCTGACCACATGGTGTGCTGGTCGCATGGGTCCGAAGCGAGACTTGATGGGCGAGCTCGCCGTCACAGCGCGCAAACGTAACCTCATCTTCGGCTGTTCCAGCCATCGCATGGAGCACGACTTCTTCGCCTATCCTGCCCCCGGCATTCCTAACGATGAATTCGATCCCAGATACGCTGGCTTCTATGGTCCCCCTATCCCCGGAGAGTTCAACAACTCCAATGCCTCGCCAGCCTTCCAGGCCGACTGGCTCGCCCGCGTGCAGGAAATTATCGACAAGTATCAGCCGCAGTTGCTCTACTTCGACAACGGCGTCAACACCCGCGCCTACGACGACGTGAAGTTGCGTGCAGCCGCCTACTACTACAACCGGGCAGTCCAATGGGGTAGGGAAGCGACGCTCGCCACCAAGGACGTCGCCTACCTCTTCGGCAGCGTTCAGGACTTCGAAAAAGAACAGCGCGCTCCGCGTTGGATCTACCCTGCCGCCGGCTGGCAGTGTGACGACGCGCTTGGAAGTACCTGGGGCTACACCACGGATATGACCGTGCGTTCCCCTGAGAGCGTCGTTCGAGAACTCATCGAAATCGCGAGCGAAGGCGGCAATCTTCTGCTCAACATCTCTCCCATGGGTGACGGCTCCATCCCAGAAGTCCAGCAACAAGCGCTCCTCGCCATTGGCGCGTGGCTCAAAGTTAATGGTGAATCGATCTACGGCTCTCACCCATGGGTTCGCATGGGCGAAGGTCCTTTGATCCCCAACGAAGCCCCGGGCGATTGGAAGGGTGGATCGACCGCGGAGGCTGGTCCCCGCATTTCGAGGCCAAAGCTGCCCCTGCCTGGCGACGCCGACTTCCGCTTCACCGCGGCGAATGAATCTGTATATGCTTTCGGCTACAAATGGCCGTCGCAGCAAGCAAAGCTCGTCAGTTTCGCGTCGAGCAGCGCAAAGGTCGAGCGCGTCAACCTGCTTGGATCAACGTCCCCGCTGAGTTTCCACCAGACCAATGAAGCACTTCTCGTCGCACTGCCCGTCGGCGAAACCTCCTTGCAGCTTCCTTACGTGCTCCGCCTCCAGGGACACATGCCATTAGGTCTCGCATCGAGTTAGCTTTTCCACTCTAAGAAACAGAGATCTAGAATAGGAGGAAATCGCTTGCGTCGCATCGCACAGATCATTCAGCTCAATCCGGAAGATGAGGCAGCCTATCTTCGTTATCACGCCCAGGTGTGGCCCGAAGTGCTTGCGACGATTGCTGCGTGCAACATCCGTAACTACAGCATTTTTTTGCGCAACGGTCTTCTATTTGCTTACTTCGAGTACCACGGAATCGACTACACGGAAGATATGCGCAGAATGTCAGCATGTCCCGACACGCAGCGTTGGTGGGCCATTATGGATCCTATGCAGTCGTCCATGGCTGATGCTGAAGCCGGCGAAAAGTGGAGTGAACTGAATGAGGTGTTTCACACTGAGTAGTCTGGATTGCTGCGTGTGAGTCGGATGAAGCTTCCGAGATAAAACTCAATTGCTCCATTCCGCACCTTTCATGGTGGGAGGATCGACTTGTGCAATCGGATACTCTGTCTTATTGGAACTTGCAGATAGACCGTGATGGGGAGATGCGCTGGAGTGCAACGGGGGTACGGGATAATTCAGGGCCCGATGTCGTAAGTCGCATTGTGGAATAATGTTTCTATTGACAATGATTGAATCACCCCCGTAAGGTTGACTTCGCTTACAACAAATGTCTGCTGGTGCCTTCGGAGGAAGTAATGAACGCAGTTGATGCGAATAAGTGGAATGTTTGGGACACCCTCGCACGAGGTGGTAACTCCGCGAGCCGTATTGGAATCTGGATGGCCTGCATCTTCGTGCTTGCACTGTTCGTGAGCCCTGGCCGGGCGCAGACGGGCGGTGAAGCAGGAATTCAAGGAACCGTGGTCGACTCGACCGGTGCGGCCATACCCAACGCCACTGTAACGGCAACTAATAATGCGACTGGAGTTGTGACGACACGCTTGAGTACGGGCAGTGGACTTTACACCATCGCGCCCATCGTGCCTGGCGTTTACACCGTAACTGCGACGGCCACGGGCTTTAATCAAGTGGTGCAGAAGAACTTCAATATCGATGCTCTCAGGCTAAGCGGCTTGAATCTGACGCTGGCGGTTGGCGTCGACACGCAGCAGGTGACCGTCACCCTTGCCCCGCCCGCTCTTGAGACCACCAATGCGACCCTCGGAGCCGTTTTGGAGAATAAGACCTATGAGAATCTTCCTCTTCAAATGAGCGGACAACAGCGTGACCCAACAGCTTTCGCCACGCTGGTCCCAGGCACCACTTCTGGGTCACGAGCTCCAGTGATTGGAGGCACAGGAAACTACCTTGCAGCCGTCTATGTCGATGGTGTTCCGGACTTCACCATCAACCAGCAGGGAGATAACCGCGTGGTTGCCAATTCCATTCCCGTGGAGGCGATCGATCAGTTTCAGGTTGTGACCAGTTCCCCTGACGCCGAATATGAAGGTGCGGGTCTTATTAACTTCACGCTCAAGGGAGGAAGCAACCAGTACCATGGAATCTTCGCTGCTTACGTGCGTGCTCGCATGTTCGACACCTGGAGCTATGCTTCCAAGCACGCGACGTTCACAAACTCCGCTGGGAAGGTTGTGCCTGCGCCGCAGCCGGATGAGCATCAGTCAGAGTTCGTAGCGTCTGGCGGTGGCCCGATTCCATTTACACACCATAAGGGATTCTTCTATGTGACCTACGACAAATATCATGGCCGCACAGGCGTCAACCCAAACTTTCTTACAGTTCCGACGACGCTTATGCGCGAAGGAAACTTCAGCGAGCTCAGCGTTCCCATCTATGATCCAACAACCACGGCTGCATGCACCGCCGCGAACGGTGGTGCGCTCTGCCGCAACCCGTATCCGGGTAATACCATTCCCACTCAAGAGCTGTCTCCGATCGCTCTTAAGATGGAGAGCTTTCTTCCGGCTGTCACAAGCGCGGGGCTGGTGAACAATTACTATGGCGGCGTGCCGTCGGGGTATGACAACTGGGAAGTTGCTGGACGGTTGGATTACGATTTGACCTCGAAGCAGCGATTCTCTGTTGTTGCAGGGTACGGCGTGCGAAAGAACGTGCCTTTTACGGTCGGAAACAGCGGCGTCGTGCTGCCCATCCCTTACACCAGCGGAGGAACGGCAACGATCATTCCTCTGATCGCGGATGTGGAGCATGCATGGCAAATCTCGAATTCGATGACCAATCAACTAAAGTTCGCGTTCGACCGGTTCTCTCAACCAGTGGGGTCGCTGACCAGTAATCTGTCACCGTATCGCGCGGTGGCCGATCTCGGGATTACCAATCTCCCCGACGGCCAGGCCTCCACTGAGTTTCCTGGAGCCACCTTCGGCACAACCACAGCGAACCCTACAGCGATCTCTGCCTGGACATCCAACGGTGCCAGCGGAGCGAACCAGACCACGGTTCCGAATACCTATACACTGCTTGATAACTTCTTGATCACGAAGGGAAAGCATAACCTCACCATCGGGATCCAAGCCCAGTGGCTGCAGGACAACGTTGCCGGGCAAACAGGTTACTCCGGTATTTACACGATCCCGTACTCGGCCAATTCGACGGCCAATTTTGGCACCGGTACAACTTCGTTGAACACCACCAACTCCGGCTTCTCCTATGCAAGCTTTCTATTGGGAGCTGCTGGCTCATCCGGCATTGCGATCCAGAGCGTCTCTGAGACAGGTGGTCGGTATCACGACATCTCCCCTTACATCGAGGACAACTGGAAGGTCACTCCGAAATTGACGGTGAACGTCGGTCTGCGTTGGGACTATTTTCCCCCGTTTCACGAGGTCCAGGATCGTTGGAGCTTTCTCAATCCAAACCTCACGAATGCGGTCACTGGGAGTAAGGGAGCGCTTCAATTCGCCGGCAACCAAGGCGGAGCCGGAGTTAGTTGCGGATGCCGCACACCTGTTCAGTCGTGGTACAAGAACTTCGGCCCAAGATTATCGCTGGCTTACTCGATCAGGCCGACCCTGGTGTTTCGTGCTGGCTACGCCCTGGTCTACTCCATCGGCGGCGGTGTTGGTGGCCGCGGCGGAGCAGGGAATGGAACGGGAGCAACAGGCTTCAACGTCTCTGCCAACTCGCCTACAGAAACGACGCAGGGTCTTGGAGCTGGTCCGTCATACTACTTGAATAACAGCACACAGTTCACCTCTTCCGGTCTCGCAAATACGGGCTATGGCGGACCTGGTTTCGTGTTGCCGACTCCAACCACACCGAGCGCGGCGACCCAGACACTCGAGACAGGTAACTACATTAATGGTTCTGGAAAATTCGTTACTCCAGGTGGTGTTGCCTATGCCGATCCATACCTCGGAGGGCGTGCTCCTGAGTTCTCGATGTTCAACGCCGGAATTCAGCAGGCGCTAAACAACAACCTCACGCTGACCCTTAATTACGCTGGAACGCAAAGTCATTTTCTGCTAGCCAGCGGCTCCAATGGCAGCGGCTATTGGAGTAATCAGCTCGACCCGAAGTATCTACTCGCACTCGGCGCTGTGGCTGACTCCACCGGTAAGGCTCCTCTGTTAGGGGCCTATGCGACTCCTGCAAACGTCGCGATTGCGCAGGCAAATCTCCCCGGTTACTCGTTGCCGTACGCAAGTATCTCTGGGACCGCGACCAAGGCTACGATCGCTCAAACACTGCTCGCATTCCCGCAGTACTCTGGCGTAACGAACACCTGGGGCAATGTCGCCAACATCAGCTATAACGCGATGGAGGTTACTCTGGAGCAACGTCCATGGCACGGTCTTTCGTATTCACTGAACTATACGTGGTCCGCGAATATTGGAGATGATGGGACGTACCGTGCAGGATACGACCTCCCAGCGGGTGCGGTTTCAGGAAGAACCCAAGCCTATAAGAAGAACCGCATCGATCGTTCACGGGCGCTGACCGACACTCCGCAGAATATCGCGATGTATGGTGTGTGGGAGTTGCCGTTTGGCAAGGGACACATCGGTGGCGACCACTTTCTGGTGCGGGCGCTTGCCGGCGGACTCCAGCTCTCCTCCATCTTCCGCTATACCGTAGGTACTCCGATGGTGATCACGTACGGTGGTTGCACCTCTCCCGCGGCAGGCACCTGCGAGGTGGATTACAACCCCGACTACACGGGCAACGGACGCAAGAATGGCAAGATGCGAAGCTTCGGTATCCAATACATTGATCCCAACGCATTCAAAGCTCCCACTCCCCTCAACCCCAAACTCAGCGGCTATCTTACGCTCATCGGCAACGTATCGCGTACTGCACCGTTTGGCCTTCGTCAGCCATCTTTCTGGGATGATGACGTGAGTCTGCGTCGCAGCATCAACATCACTCCAGAGCGCATGCGGTTCATCGTCGAAGTGGATTGCCTTAACGTAGCCAACCACCCGACATTGACCGGCCTGACGTCTGCCTGGGGCGCGCCCGGAACACCTGCCGGTAATGCCTTCGGAACACTTACTGGAGCGCAAGCCAACCAGAGGGACTTCCAATTTGCCGGGCACCTAACGTTCTAGAACTTTGCTGCAAACCTCCACCCCTCGGAAGCGCCTCGTCGCTTCCGAGGCTTTCTTTCACATCCCGCGGGCCGCGATATCCTCCGCGCCACCACGATCCTGTAATCACTTTCCTACGCATACGTTTCCCGATGGAAGTTAATCATGCAACGACCTATCCTTTACTCTTTGCTTTTGTCGCTCCTTCTTTCTGCTGCACTTCCAAGCGCATACGCGCAGGCTCATAGGGACACCCGATCGCCAGATAAGCTGCCCACTGCAGCGGAGATTAAGAATCCGCCAAAGTCATGGATCGATAAGGATACAGGTCACCGTGTTGTGCGGCTGACGAATGAGCCTGGATCCGCGAGTTTCTATTTCAACGTGAATGCCTATACTCCCGACGGCAAGGAGATGATTTACACCACACCCGAGGGCATCTCCGTGCTCAATCTGCAGACGCTGCAGACGCGATCCGTCGTCACGGGCAGGGTACACACGATCGTTGTTGGCCACACGACTCCGAGCGTCTTCTACCTCAAGCCAGGCGAGAACGCGCTCTACAAGACCAACGTTGATACAGGCGAGACGACAATGCTCGCAAAGGTGCCACCGCACGGAAACATCGCTACGGTGAACGCGGATGAGACTCTCGCTGCTGGGACCTATGACGAAGTGGATAGGCCGGGCGAACAGTTCGGCCACAATGGCCCAAGATCCACCGGTGCAGTGCAGGCTCAGACCAGTCCGCTGGAGCAGGCAGCGAGCAAGGGCGAGATGATGGTGAAACGTCTGGCGGCTCGGATTCCCCTTGTTCTCTACACGCTCAACCTGAAAGACGGGAAGGTAACAACGCTCCTTCACAGCACGGATTGGGTGAACCATCTTCTGTTTTCGCCTTCTGACCCAACCGTGCTGATGTACTGCCACGAAGGTCCGTGGCAGTCCGTCGACCGCATCTGGACGATTCACACCGATGGTACGCACAACGAATTGATGCACAAGCGGACGATGGCGATGGAGATAGCGGGACACGAATTCTGGAACTGGCAGGGTGACACAGTATTCTACGATTTACAGACGCCTAAGGGACAGGATTTCTGGCTCGCTACCTTGAAGCTGGCCACGGGCGAACGCACCTGGTATCACATGAACCGCAACGAGTGGTCGATTCACTTCAACGTGAGTAAGGACGGCACTCTCATGGCCGGTGACGGCGGCGATCCGGGGCAGGTAGCCAAAGCACCCGACGGAGAATGGATCTATTTATTCCACCCAGAGCTGATTAAAAATATCGGAATTGCCAACAAGGAATTCATTAATCCTGGTGTCCTGCATGCAGAGAAGCTAGTAAATATGTCCAAGCACAACTACGCGCTTGAGCCAAATGTCAGCTTTACCCCCGATCAAAAAATGATTATCTTTCGCTCCAATATGTTCGGTCCCACCTACGTTTTTGGTGTGGAGATTGCCAAGCCAGCTAAGTAATTATTGCGGATGAGATGGGTCTTGCAAGGTTCTTCAATCGAGAATCGAGCCTGATGTACCATGACTTTGTAGATCACCGAACGTCCCCGGGAGGAAATGAGAAATGAACTCTGGACG
>Ga0208220_1000680_pt1 | contig 14279 bp, 12 predicted proteins | sample NGESurdeep092012_9_FD_184484 | JGI IMG/M metagenome (GOLD analysis project Ga0208220, IMG submission 184484) | Arctic peat soil microbial communities from Barrow, Alaska - NGEE Surface sample F53-1 deep-092012 (SPAdes) | ecosystem: Environmental > Terrestrial > Soil > Wetlands > Peat ... | reverse complement strand
GCTCGACCGGCTGCGCCGGGACGAATCGCCCGAACTCGTGGCGCGGGCGCTGGCGGCCGGCGACGAGGGCGCCGAGGACCGCCAGTTCGGGATCGTCGACGCGCGGGGGCGAGCGGCGACGTTCACCGGCTCACGCTGCATCCCGTCGGCCGGCGGCGTCACCGGCGACGGCTTTGCGGCGCAGGGAAACTGTCTGGCCGGCCCGGGCGTCGTCCGCGCCATCGCCGCGGCGTTCGCGGACGCCCAAGGTACCTTGGCCGACCGGCTCGTCGTCGCGCTCGCGGCGGGTCAACGCGCCGGAGGCGACAAGCGTGGCCAGCAGAGCGCGGCACTGATCGTGGTCAAGCCGAACGGCGGGTACGGCGGCTTCAACGACCGCTACGTCGACCTTCGCGTCGACGACCACCCCGCACCGATCGACGAGCTGGCGCGCCTGCTCGAGCTCCACAAGCTCTATCACTTCCCGGCGGCGCCGCAGGACGTGCTGACGATCGACGACGCCCTCGGCCGCGAGCTCGTCACGCAACTCACGCGGGTGGGCGCGCTCACTCCGAGCGGCGATGAATTCGAGGACGCCGCGCGCGCCGCGCTGGTCGCGTTCATGCACGTCGAGAACCTCGAGAACCGCGTGCGCGACGACGGCACGATCGACCGCCAGACGCTGGGCTATCTGCGCGCGTTTCACCGAACGCCGGCCTGAAACGGTTCTTCGATCGCCGGCGACCGCTTCAGCAAGACGACTTTCGGATCGTTACCGTGGCGCGACGCGACGGCAAGAAGAGAGCCTTCGGACGCAATCGCGAAGGCGCTCGAAACATGCCAGCCGCGATCGCGGATGACGGTATCGAGTCGCGTTATCGCGCGGCGCCCGCCGGGCTGAATCACGAACCCATCGTCTCCGATCGCACCGACGATCGTGCCACGATCGGATATGGCAAAAGCCGAACCGGTGCCCGCACTCAGCCGAACAGGACGCCCGCGATGCCACAACATCGGATGGCCGGCGACGTCCAGGCTCGCACGATCGTCTCCGACGACATCTCCCGCGGCGTTGGCGCTCCACGCGATGCCGGCACCCAACCTTACGCGCCTGCGGTCGATCCACTCCAGAGCGCCGAGCTTGTGAAGCCCGGGAAAGCCGGCATCGTAGCCTGTCACGTACCTTCCGCGGACGGCCGTTGCGATGCCGTGTCCCAGAAAGTTCTGCGCACGTTCGTCGACGAGCACTACTTCATCTTGGTTTGCGATGAAGCCGGCGTCGCCGGGAAGCTCGTCGCGATAATCGCCGACGATGACGACCTTCGATCGTCGCTCGGCAGCCGCCACCCAACGGTTTCCCGCCTGGGTCGGTACCGTGTCTGATACGTCCGGCCGCCATCCTCCTGAAGTTCGAACAAACGCAGCTTCTTCAAGTCCCGTGTACGCGCCGTCGAACGGTGCCGTGATATTGACGAACGGCGTTCCATCGTCTGACAGAAGGACGCTTTCGATTCGCGCGCCGGGGACGGTGTTCTGGCCGCTCGGGTTGTACATCGTACGCGCAAAGATCTGCCCCAGATCCGTGTCGGACGGTGGATCGAGCACCATCGGAGCCCCGCCGCGACGGAAAATGCGCAGCCGCTGGGCTTGCGCACCGTGCGAGGTCGTGACGATGACGATGGTCCCGTTCCGCGCCATTGCAAGTTGACTCGGACGAGGATAGACGAATTGCGGAGCCCAGGGGGCTGGGATGGGCTGATCATCGTCCCCGCCGGGAGTGCAAGGACCTACAACGAGTACACCACGGCTCCGAGCAGAGAGATCATGGCGCGTCGGGTTTCATCTCGGTCGGTTTAGATCGACCACTGGTAGGCGTTCCAGTCCTCGATGATGCCGTTGGGACGGAAGCCCTTGAGGTCGCTGTTGATCGCTTCGATCTGTCGCGGCCACCAGAGGTAGACGTACGGCGTGTCGCGCGCGAGCAGTTCCTCGATCGTCGCGTAGGCGCGCTTGCGCGTCGGGCGATCGTAGTGCGAGAGCGCGACCCGCTGCGCGGCGTCCATCGCCGGGCTGCAGTAGCGCGTCCAGTTGTAGCCCTTCGGCGCGACCTGGTCGCAGGTGAGCTGCGTGGAGTCGTCGGGATCGCTGCCCGCGTACCAAGTCTGCAGCGAGGCGTCGAATTTTCCGTCGGCTTGGATACCGGTACCCGGTGGCCCGTAGAGCAGCGATGTCGTGTAGCCCTTGAGGTCGGTTTCGATTCCGGCGTCCTTGAGCATCGAGGCGATCAGCACGCCCCGGTTGCGGTCGGTGATGCTGTCGGTGCGGTACGACAGACCCATCGAAAAGCGCTTCCCGTTCTTCACGCGCACACCGTCGGATCCGCGCCTCCAGCCGGCGGCGTCGAGCAACGCGTTCGCGCGCGGTAGATCGCGCACCGTCGTACCGGCCTTCGGGTCGAACGCCCACATGAACGGCGGTAAGTCCTCGGTCGCAGCTACGGTCGTTCCGAACGTGGCCTCGCGGACCAGCTGCGGCTTGTCGATCGCGAGCCCGATCGCCCGTCGCACGTTCGCATCGTCGTACGGCGCGCGCTTGGTGTTGAGGAGGATGGAGTCGTTCGCATTCATCGGAACGAGCCGAACCTCGACGCCCGCGATCGACGTCAGCTGCGGGTACATGCGCGGCGTCGCGGCGTAGAACCAGTCGATCTCGTGCGCGCGCATCTGGCTCGCGATCGTGTTCTCGTCGGGAACGAGGGACACGACGATCCGCCGCAGCTTCGGCTTCCCCAGAAAGTAGTCGTCGTTCGCGACGAACTCGATGCGATCGCCGCGCAGCCATCGTACGATCTTGAACGGCCCGGTGCCGACGGGCTTCGCGTTGAACGGAACGCGGTTCAAGTCGTGGTAGCGCTCGAGCAAGTGCGCGGGCAGGATGAAATACGGCGCATCGCTGTGCGCGAAGAAGGTATGCACCGCCGGCGAGAATGGCCGCTTCAGCCGAAACACGGCCGTGTAGCGATCCGGCGTTTCGACGCGCGCGATCTGATCGTACCCGTGCCGCGTCGCAACGGTCGTCGCCGGATTCATGATCGCGTGATAAGAGAACGCGACGTCGCGACTGGTGAACGGCGCTCCGTCCTGCCAGCGCACGTTGTGCCGCAGATGGTACGTGAGCGTCAGTCCGTCGCGGCTGATGCCACCGTTCTCGAGCGTCGGGACGACGGCGGCGAGGATCGGCACGTCTCGGCCTCGCTCGTCGACGGCGATCAGCGGATCGAGCGCCAACGCTTGGACATTTGCCTCGACCTGCTCCGTCGAGAGAAACGGGTTGAGCGTGTTCAGCCCGATGCTCGTCGCGACGCGCAGCGTCTCGGGCTGCGTCCACGAATGCCGGCCACCCGCCGCCACGCCGCCGGAAACGCGCGTGCACGCTGCGAGCAGGATCGCCGACGCCAGGACCGCTGCGCTCCGGAGCACTCGCGCGCCGTTCCCGGTCCGCCGCTAGGCGGCCTTTGCGAGTCGATGGCGCATCTCGCGCGCGTACCTCGTCGTCCACAGGATCAGAGCGCCGAACGTCATGACCTGCAGTACCGGAGAGACGATGGTCGACGTCGTCACCGGGAGCGTGAACGCCGCGATGATCCGCAGCACCGCTTCGAGCAGCAAACCGCAGCCCCAGACCGCCGTGATCAACCGGATCGTGCGCCGAAAACCCGGTTGCGACCAGCGCGCCTCCCAAGCCGCCATTGCCGCCGGATCGCCGCCGCTCGAGAACTGCCGGCCGAGATGGAAGATCAGCGGTCGCGGCGCCAACAACGATCCGAGGAAGAGCAGCCCGAACACGATCGTGAACAGCGAGTCCTTTGCGACCGCGAAACCCGCGTTCCCGGTGATCCCCGAGGTCCCGATACCGACCACGATCGCGATCAGCGAGAGGACCGCGATCGGGTCGAAACGGCGCTTGCGCACCAGGCCGGCGACCGCATCGCCGAACGGGAAGATCGCCGCGATCGCCAGCGCGGTCACGGCCGGCGTCCCGGTGCGCAACAGCAGCTGCACGGTGATCAGCGGTAATGCGACGCTGACGATCAGGCTGCGGTAGAGCGGGCCGAAGCGCGGCGCGAAGTGGTCAGGCGAGCTCTGTATCGTCGATCCAGTTTCCGTGGAAGCCGAACGGCACCCGTTGGGGCAGCGCGATCGTTGCAACCGGCGGTCCGGCCGGATCAGAGGCATCGAGGAGCACGAAGTCGCTCGCATCGCGCGCGGCGTCGTAAACGAACGCCATCAGCCAGCCCGCGTCTTCGGCCGTTTCGCTCGCCGACGGGACGAAGACCGGCTCGCCGGCGAACCGGCCGGCGCCGAAGTCGTGCACGACCGACGTGCCGGTTGCGAGGTCGTACTTTCGCACGCCGCATCCGTCCTCGCCGCGAGTCATGTCGACCGTGTAACCGTAGCGATACGCGCTGCCCGTGCGGCGTTCGTCCGCGCGCGGAAATTCGATCCGGCGATCGTCGAGTTGGGTTTCCCCAACGCGCCCCGCGGCCATGTCGATCGTCCAGCGATACAAAGCGGCGGGCTCGAACGTCGTCGCGTCGTTGCGCCACAGCTCGGGATAGCGCACGACGTCGCACACGATCGACTCACCCTCGTCGTACGCGTTCATCACGTGGAACACGTAGCATGGCTCGACGTCGAACCAGCGCACCTCGGCCTGAGGGTCGTCGCGGCGCAGCACGCCGACGCGCGCACCGTAGGAATCGCTCCACCGGTACGGCATCCGGCCCGTGATGGCGCGACCGAAGTCGAACACGATCGGGAGATCCAAGAACACGACGTGCCGCTCGGTCAGCGCGAAGTCGTGCATCATCGTCGCGCCGCGCACCGGGATCGGCCGGCTTTCGAGCAGCGTCCCGTCCGCACCGATGCGATGGTACGTCAGCTTGCCCGGAAACGAGCGCATTCCGAACGCGTGCAGCTCGCCGGTACGCGGGCAGCGTTTCGGGTGCGCGGTGAACGGCGTCTTCAGCAGTCCGCCGAAGTCGTACGCGCCGACGGTGTCGAGCCGCGGCGTCACCTCGCACGGAAACGACGACTCGACCAGCGCGAGGACCTTACCGCCGTGCGCGATCACGTTCGTGTTCGCCGGGCCGACGGTGAGATCGAGCGTGCCGTTCGCTCGCACGTAACGCGCGCCGGTCTCGAAGCTGCGCGTGCGCACCCAGCGATTGCGGTACCACGCCGCCTTGCCGCCGGCGAGTTCCAGGCCGTGCAGCATGCCGGGCGCCAGAAACGCGTGCATCTTCTCGCCGGGCCGTGGGTTGGGTCCGTTCCGCAGGAACCGGCCGGTCAGCTCGGGCGGGATCGATCCTTGGACCGGCAAGGCAAACGTTTCGAGCTCGTCGACGACCGGGGTGCGATAGGCGGACGCCGGCGACTTGCGGGAGGCGGTCGACTGGTGTATCGTCACATTCATGTATCGTATCTTACATGTCGAAGCTGACATGTCAATACCTTCAGGTGGTGAAGTCCGGTGAAGGTCAGCACGCTCGGGCACGCGCTTTTGGGCCTGCTGTCGGCCCAGCCGATGACCGGCTACGATCTGACCGCCGCCTTCGACCAGAGCCTGGCCAACGTCTGGTCCGCCCGGCACAGCCAGATCTATCCCGAGCTGGCCAAGCTCGTCGGGGCCGGCCTGATCGAGCAGACCGAGGCGGGGCCGCGCGGCAGCAAGCGATACGCGGCCACCGCGGCCGGTGAAGCGGAGGTGCGTCACTGGCTCCAAGGGCGCGCGCCGGGCGACGCCCTGCGCAGCGAACGGTTGCTGCGCGTCTTCTTTCTCTGGATGCTGCGCCCGGCCGACGCGGCCGCCTACCTACGAGCCGAAGCTGTGCGCCACCGCGAGCAAGTCGCGCGCTACGAAAGTGTCGGCAACGAGATCCCGGTCGAACGGCACCCGGCCGATCGCTGGGGACGGATCGCGCTCGAAGCCGGGATTCGTTACGAGAACACGATGGCCGAGTGGGCGCTCTGGGCGGCGGACGAGATCGAAGGCGGGGGACCCGTGCCGGTCACGTAAGCCGAACGTCGAATCCTCCGCCTTGCAGCGAGGCGACGAACGCTGCCAGCCGCATCGGTCGGGCGATGAAATACCCCTGCGCCGCGGTGCAGGTCGTGCCCCGCAGCCACTCCATCTGCTCGGCGGTTTCCACGCCTTCGGCGACGGTCGCGCACCCGAACTGCGCCGCGATCGCCAGCAGCGTCTCGACCAGGGCTCGATCGTTCGCGTCGCGTCCGATCCCTTCGACGAACGAGCGATCGATCTTCATGACGTCGATCGGAAAGCGCTTCAAGTACGCCAGCGACGAATAGCCGGTTCCGAAATCGTCGATCGCGATGCGCAGGCCCAGTCGCCGCAGCTCCAAGAGCGCGTCCTGCGTCCGCTCGAAGTCGAGCATCGCCGCGTTCTCGGTGATCTCCACCCCGAGCTTGTCGGACGCTTGCGGATGGAGTGCGAGCACGTCACCCAACCAGGTGACGAACTCACCGTCGTCGATCGTGCGCGCCGACAAGTTGAAATAGCATCGAAAGCCGGCACCAGCGTCGGCGAACGCGCCGATCTGCCCGATCGTCCGCTGCGCGACCCAACGATCGATGTCGCGAATGCTGCCTTCTTGTTGCGCGAAGGGGATGAACTCGTCGGGAGCCAGCAACCCGCGCACCGGATGGTTCCAGCGCAGCAGCGCCTCCGCCCCGGTCACGCGCACCGTGGCGAGCGAGACGGTGGGCTGATAGAACAGCTCGAACTCGTCCCGCTCGATGGCGTCGCGCAGCTCCGCGCGCAACACCCGGCGATGCGAGACGAGTCGCTCGATCTCGCGATCGAAGTACGCGACGCGGCCCGGACCGCGCGCTTTGGCGGCCCGCAGCGCGGACGTCGCGTTGGTGAGGATCTTCTCGAACGTCGTCCCGTCGTCGGGCGAGGTCGCAATGCCGAAGCCGGCCGTCACACGCGCCGACATGCGGCCGTCCCGATCGCCCAACCCGAACGGCCGCTCGAAGATCGCGCGCCATGCGTCGACCCGCCGCTGCGTCGTTGCGCGGTCGTTGCCGGGAAGCAACAATCCGAAGCTGTCGCCTTCGAGCCGCGCGACGAGTTCGCCCGGCTGCAGTTCCGCGGCGAACGCCGCACCGACTTCGACCAGAACCGCGTCGGCGACCAAGTGCCCCAACGCCTCGTTGACGGCGTCGAACGCGTCGAGGTCGATGACCACCAGCGTGCAGGCGTGCTGCTCGTCGATCGCGTGGTGAACGGCTTGGCGCAATCCCGCCCGATTCGGCAGGGCGGTCAGCCGATCGTGACCGATCTGGTGGACGAGTTGACGGCGCAGCCGCGACTGGCTCAGGCGCGAAGCGAAGAACCCGCCGAGAATCTCGACGAACGCTTCGTCCTCGGCGGTGAACCGCTCGGCCTCCGGCGCATCCGACACGAACGCGAGCACGTACCGTTCTTCGGCGACGTCGACCGGTACGCCGATCGCGCTCGACGACTCGTCGCTCCAACCGATCGAACGGCGTGCGCGTAAGACGCGCGCCTCGACCGAGCCTTCGAGCGGGAAACGCGTTCCGGCCGGGCCTCCGTCGGATTCGGTGGCGGCCCGCGGCTCCGGCGTCACCGCGTCGATCACGACGTCGCCGCCTTCGACGTGGCTCAAGCGCGCGACGAACCGCACGCCGGCGGCGATTCCCGCCGCGCCCGCGCGCAGCATCGCAAACAGCCGGGACTCTTCGTCGATTGCCGGATCGGTCGCAAGTCGCCACACTTCGGTGAGACGTTGCGCGTGATGCGCGGCCCGATGTCGTTGGCTGACGTCGCGGATCGACGAGATGATGATGCGGTCGCCTTCGACCCAAGCCGTGCGCGCCAGAACCTCGACCGGAAACGTCGTCCCGTCCTTGCGCACGTGAATGGTTTCGAACATCGTGCCCTGCGCGGCGGCCGCGTCGATGACGTTGCGCGCGATGATCGCCTCAGTCCCGGGGAGCCGGAGATCGGCGACGGTGATCTGCCTGAGCTCCGCTCTCGTATAGCCGTAGGCACGAGCCGCGGCATCGTTCGCGTCGAGGATCCGCAGCGTGCGCTGATCGCTGAACAGAATGATCTCGGTCGTGATGCCGAAGAACAGGTCGTAACGCACGCGCGCGGTGATCTGCGGCGGCTCGTGCGCGGACGAGCGCGGACCGAGCGTCCCAGCGACGCGCCGCACCAGATTCCCGAACAACGGCACTTCCAAGATCTCACCCGTGAAAAGAAGCTTAAATGTGCGGTTCTGAACAAACGCCGCTCGCCCTTCGTTCAGGCGAGCATTAGCTTACTCGTGTTGTCGTTCTCCCTCGCGGACGCTACGTGCCGATCAGCTCCTTGAGGGCGTGCTGGAAGATCTTGGGTGCTTTGCCCTGGAACAGCACGCTTTCGTTGCCGCCGATCTGCTTGCGCAAGTTGACCAGTTCGTCGCGCAGCGCCGCGGCTTTCTCGAATTCGAGGTTTGCGGCCGCCTCGCGCATCTTGCGCTCGATCTCCTTGGCCATCGCTTCGGCGACCTCGCGCGGAAGGTGTTCGGCGCGGACCGCATTGGCGGCGTCCGCGCCGCCCTGCGCGCCGCCGACCAGGCTGAGGATGTCGTGCACTTCCTTGCGGATCGACTTCGGCTCGATCCCGTGCTCGAGGTTGTACGCCACCTGCATCTCGCGCCGGCGGCGGGTTTCGCCCAGCGCTCGAGCCATCGACTCCGTCACCACGTCGGCGTACATGATGACCTTGCCCTCGACGTTGCGCGCGGCGCGGCCGATCGTCTGGATCAGCGACGTCCCCGAACGCAAGTACCCCTCTTTGTCGGCGTCGAGGATCCCGACCAGCGAGACCTCGGGCAGATCGAGCCCTTCGCGCAACAGATTGATACCGACCAGCACGTCGAACTCGCCCTTGCGCAGGTCGCGCAGGATCGCGATCCGCTCGAGCGTCTCGACCTCGCTGTGCAGGTAGCGCACGCGAATCCCGTTCTCGATCAGATACTCGGTCAGGTCCTCGGCCATCTTCTTCGTCAGCGTCGTGACCAGGATGCGCTCGTTCTTCTCCGCGCGCTTGCGGATCTCGTCCATCAGGTCGTCGACCTGATGGCGCGTCGGACGAACCTCGACTTCGGGATCGACCAGTCCGGTCGGCCGGATGATCATCTCGGCAATCTGCGAGGAACGGCCCATCTCATACGTCGACGGAGTCGCCGAGACATACACGACCTGCTTGACGTGGCGGTCGAACTCGTCGTACGTCAGCGGGCGGTTGTCGAGCGCCGACGGGAGCCGAAAACCGTGCTTGACGAGCTCGAGCTTGCGCGAACGGTCACCTCCGTACATGCCGTGGACCTGCGGCAGGGTGACGTGCGACTCGTCGACCAGCAGCAGCCAGTCGTCCGGCGGAAAGAAATCCAACAGGCACCACGGCTGCGAGCCGGGCTCGCGGCCCGACAATGGCCCCGAGTAGTTCTCGACGCCGTTGCAGTAGCCGACCTCGCGCAGCATGTCGAGGTCGTAGCGCGTGCGCTGCTCGAGCCGCTGCGCTTCGAGCAGCTTCCCCTCGCTGCGGAACAATCGCAGCCGCTCCTCGAGCTCGTTCTCGATCGAGATGACCGCGCGGCGCAGCTTCTCGTCGGGAGTGATGTAGTGCTTGGCGGGAAAGATCTTGAGCTCGTCCTTCGACTCGACGTACTCGCCGGTGAGCTGGTTGACGACGGTGATCGCGGTGATCTCGTCGCCGAAGAACTCGATGCGGTGCACCAGCTCCTCGTCTACCGCGACAAACTCGAGCGTGTCGCCGCGCACCCGGAACGTCCCGCGCACGAGGTTGAGGTCGTTGCGGCGGTACTGCATCCCGATGAGCTGGCGCAAGAACTCGTCGCGGTTGATCGACTGGCCGACGCGGATGTCGGCCGCCATCTCGATGTAGTCGGCCGGCGAGCCGAGCCCGAAGATGCACGAAACCGACGCCACGATCAGCGTGTCGGGCCGCGTCAGCAGCGACTGGGTCGCCGAGTGGCGCAGCCGTTCGATCTCGTCGTTGATCGAGCTGTCCTTGGCGATGTACGTGTCGGTGTGCGCGATGTACGCTTCGGGCTGGTAGTAGTCGAAGTACGAGACGAAGTACTCGACCGCGTTCTTCGGAAAGAACTCGCGGAACTCGGCGCACAGCTGGGCAGCGAGCGTCTTGTTGTGCGAAAGCACCAGGGTCGGCTTCTGCACCAGCTCGACCACCCGCGCCATCGCCATGGTCTTGCCCGAGCCGGTCACGCCCAGCAGCGTCTGCGCGCGGTCGCCGCGCAGGATGCCCTCGGCCAGCTTCTGCGTCGCGATGGGCTGGTCGCCGGCCAGCGGGTAGGTCGAAACGAGCTCGAATTTGGGCATGAGACTCTTCCTAAGACCCGGTCGCGGGCGGCGCGGTTGAGCGCCGCGCCCAGGACCCTGCGGCTCGGTTGCCGCAGGTAGCTCGGCTTCCCCTTGGCGCTCAGGCGCCGTCCGGAGGCAGAAGGAGTCCAGTCCTCGTGATCCAGCCGCCCCTGTTGTTCAGCGGCACCTCGAACCGCCTGCTCGCGGACGAGATCGCAAAGAAGATGCAGACGCGCGTCGGCAACGCGCTGGTCGACCGGTTCAAGAACGACGAGTGCCGGATCGAGATCCGGGAGAACGTGCGGGGCGCCGAGGTCTTCGTCGTGCAGTCCCTGTGCCGCTCCTCGCAAGGCGCGACCGTCAACGATGCGATCATGGAGCTGCTGCTGATCATCGACGCGCTGCGGCGCGCCTCGGCGAACCGCATCACCGCGGTGATCCCGTACTACGGGTACGCCAAGCAGGACAAGAAGACCAAAGGCCGCGAGCCGATCTCGGCCAAGCTGGTCGCCAACATGATCGAGAACGCGGGCGCCGAGCGCATCGTGACGCTCGATCTCCACGCGGCGCAGATCCAGGGTTTCTTCGACATCCCCGTCGACAACCTGATGGCCGCGCCGACGCTGTGCAACTATCTCAAGAACCAGGACTTGCAGGGCGACTCGATCGTGGTCGTCTCGCCGGACGCCGGCGGCGTGCCGCGCGCCGAGACGTTCGCCAAGCGGCTCAAGTCCAATCTTGCCGTCATCATCAAGCGGCGGCCCGAGCCCGACGTCTCCGAGGTGACCCACATCGTGGGCGACGTCGAGGGCAAGATCGCCGTGGTCGTCGACGACATGATCTCGACCGGCGGGACGCTGGTCAAGGCCGCGGAGGCGCTGCGTAAGCGCGGCGCGACCGACGTGTACACGCTGGCGACCCACGGCATCTTCGCCGGCGACGCCATCGCGCAGTTCGAGCGCTCCGAGATAAGCAAGGTGATCGTAACGAACACGATCCCGCGCACCATCGACTCGACGAAGGTCGAGCACCTCACCATCGCGCAGATTTTGGCCGACGCCATCAAGCGCATCACGTCGAACCGGTCCGTCTCCGAGCTCTTCAACGCCGAAGACTCCGGCGATCCACCGCCCGATCACCCTCCGCCTGCGACCGCACCGCCCGAGCTGCCCGTCGTCGCAGCAGTCGTGGGTTCGCGCTGAAGCGCGAACCATTCGCGTTCGGCCCTTCCGGCCGAGACGCCGCAACACCCGAATAGAATATAAGGAACATGTCGAAACAGCATACGATCTCCAAGCTCACCCTCGAGCCGCGCACGCGTGTCGGAACGACCAGCGCGCACGCGCTGCGGCGCGCCGGCAAGATCCCGGGCGTCGTGTACGGCCACGGCCAGCCGACGCCGATCAGCGTCGACGCCAAACAGCTCACCGACCTGATCCACTCGGGCCAGAAGAGCCGCATCGTCGACGCGATGATCGGCGACGCGAGCGATTCGGTGCTGCTGCGCCGCGTCGAGGCGGACCCGATCACCCGCAAGCCGCTGAGCGTCGACTTTCAGCGCGTCACGCGCGACGAGGCGATCAGCTCGAGCGTCACGATCGTGACCACCGGCACGCCGCGCGGCGTCCGCGATGAAGGCGGCGTCATGGACGTCATCACGCACGCGCTGGAGATCAAGGGCCCGGCTCAGTCGATCCCCGACAACCTCACGATCGACGTGAGCGAGCTGGGCGTGCACGAGCACGTCACCGCCGGAGAGATCGCGCTGCCGAAAGGCTTCACGCTCATCACGCCGGCCGAAACCGTCGTCGTTTCGGTCGAGGTGACGCGCGCAGAGGTGAGCGAAGGGGTCACCGAAGCGGCTGTCGAGGCGGCGCCCGTAGACGCACCCACCGCGTAGCGCACTGCCTCCGGCATCTGAATGGATGACGGTCTCAAGCTGATCGTGGGGCTCGGGAATCCCGGCCCCAAGTATGCGCTCACGCGTCACAATGCGGGCTTCATCGTGCTCGACACGTTGGCGGCGCGCTGGGGCGTGTACGATTGGCAGAAGCGCTTCGATGCACGATACGCGCTCGACCGGTCCCGCCACGCGGTACTGATCGAGCCGCAATCGTACATGAATCTGAGCGGCCGTCCGGTGCAGGCGTTCGCGACGTTCTACAAAGTCGCGCCGCCGCACATCCTGGTCGTCGTCGACGATCTCGATCTGCCGCTGGGGACCCTGCGCATGCGCGCCGAGGGTTCCAGCGGCGGCCATAACGGGCTCAAGTCGCTCATCGACGTGTTCGGCACGGGGTTCCCGCGACTGCGCGTCGGGATCGGGCGCGGCCACTCTCCCGACGCGATCGATCGCGTCTTAACCGCATTCACAGAATCCGAACGAGCCGTGCTCGACGCGGTCGTGGACCGCGCGATCGCCGGCACCGAAATGTGGCTGGCCCAGGGTGTGATGCAGGCCATGAATGTCGTGAACGCCAAAGGGCCAAACTAAAGTCAACCCTCTGCCATTCCGAAATCTTAGGAGTATGCACCGGGTCGCCGCATTACTCTCGGCGGTCGTCGCGTTGAGCCCGCTCATCGCCACAGCGTCGGAAGAAGACTCCATTCAGCTTGCCTATAATCGCCCGCATCCGCCAGCCGTGGTTGCCAGCGAAGAGCGCGAGCTCTTCGACGACGTCAACGCGGCGCGGGCCCGCCGGAGGCTTCCGCCGCTCGTGGGGGACCCGGAGCTTTCGGATTTCGCACGGCAGATCGCCGAAGACATGGCCGAGCGCCACTACTTCGGGCACACCGATCCTCAGGGGCGTACGTTCCAGGATCGCCTGCGCCGCGCGCGCCTGGACTACCGCTTCGCCTGCGAGAACATGGCGTTCGACCAAGACGAGCAATCCGCCAACGCCGCGTTTCTCCACAGCCCGGGCCACTACCAGAACATCGTCGACCCGCACTCGCACCGGCTCGGCGTCGCGGTCGTCGCCGCCGGCGACGGCGAGGTGTTCTACGTCGAGGAATTCTCCGATTGAGTGTGTACCGGCAAAATGCCGGTACACTCGCCCTTCGACGAGCTCAGGACAGGCTCGCCTGCGGCCGATCCGCCCCTAACGGCGAACCCGAGCAGCTAGCAGGCGTGAACCGTTCGCGCGGTGGCGCGCGTTTTCGGGAAAAGGGGGATGAGATGGACCTCAACGGGCGGACGATGGTCATCAGGGTCGACGAAGCGACCCTGGGCACCGAGGGTGCGACGCTCTTCGGTGACCTCGTCTTTCTGGTGAACCTGGGGATGCGGCCGGTCGTGGTCGCCCCGACGCAGGATGCGGCGCGAGCCCTCGTGCGCACGATGAACCGCAGCGGCGACACCGCGGTCGGGCTGTCGGGCGCCGATGCCGGGATGATCCCATCGCGCGGTCAGAGCATCGGGAACGTCGACACGAAACTGCTGCGCACGCTGTTGGATGCCGGTTATCTGCCGGTGATCGAACCGCTCGCGTTCGGGTTCACCGGAAACGACGTCGCAGTCGCCGCCGACGAGGTGGCCGGGGCTCTGGCCAGCGCGGTCGGCGCCGCGCGGGCGATCTTCTTCAACGACCAGGGCGGCGTCGTCGACGCCAAGACGCGGCTGCTCGTCGACCAGCTCACGCCGGCCGAGGCACTGACCGTCGCCGACGATCCGACGGTGGCCGAGGACCTGCGGACCGCGGTTCGCGCAGCGGCGCTGGGCGTGCGGGGCGGCGTCGGTGCGGCGCAGATCTGCGACGGGCGCGTCGCGCACGCAGCGATCGTCGAGTTTCTGACGGCGCGTCATCTCGGTACGCAAGTGGCGGGTACGGTCTACACCGGATGAACCTGCGCGCTCTCGCC
>Ga0208220_1000679_pt1 | contig 14284 bp, 15 predicted proteins | sample NGESurdeep092012_9_FD_184484 | JGI IMG/M metagenome (GOLD analysis project Ga0208220, IMG submission 184484) | Arctic peat soil microbial communities from Barrow, Alaska - NGEE Surface sample F53-1 deep-092012 (SPAdes) | ecosystem: Environmental > Terrestrial > Soil > Wetlands > Peat ... | reverse complement strand
CGTAGGTCATCGTGTTGATGTCGACGCACACGATGGCCTCGTGGTCGTCGTCATCGGTGCCGAGGATGCGACAGGTGTGGGCCGCGCCTGCGGAGCTGGCGTGGATGATCGGGAACTGCCCTGGTAACTAGGGAATGCTTTCCCGGCAGCCAGGCAGGCGGCGCTACAGCTTCCCAATGGGCCCGCTGGCCGATCGCTGGCGGCGGGCGTCAGCCGACCACGTCGTCGAGCTCGGCCGGGGCCTGCTTCGAAGCCGGCTGGTGACGGGCGCCGTTGCCGGCGTCGCGGCGGAGCCGGGAGACGCCCACCATCGCCGCCAGCGGCAGCAGGGCCAGGCAGCAGAAGGCGATCGAGTAGCTGGCCGGCGACGCTCCCCCGGGGTGGCCGTCCAGGGTGCCGCCGAGCCGCAGCGCGAGGGTGGCGGCGGCGACGCCGAGCCCGGCCGCGAGCTGCTGGGTGGTCGCCACCAGGGTGTTGGCGTGCGGCATGGTCGCCTCGGGGACGTCGACGTAGCTGAGCGTGTTGTACGAGGTGCCGCCGATGGAGCGCCCGATCCCGCTGACGACGGCGGTCACCGCGATCAGCGCGATCGGGGTGCCGCCGGTGAAGAAGGCGGCGCCGACCATCGACGCCGACAGCGTCAGGCAGGCCGCCAGCAGCACCCGCCGGAAGCCCCACCGGTTGACGATGAAGCTGGTGGCGGGCTTGATCCCGATGTTGCCGACGAAGACGAACAGGACCACCGCGCCCGACTTGACCGGCGACCACTCGAAGACGTTCTGGAACAGCAGCGCGAGCATGAACGGGACGGCGGCGATGGCCATGGTCGACAGCGCGCCGCTGCCGACCGAGACCCGGAAGGTCGCGATCCGCAGCGTGCGCAGATCGACCAGCGGGTTCTTAGCGCGCAGGAGATGGCGGACCGCCAGGGCGAGCGCGAGCAGGGCCGGCAGGCCGACGGCGGCGACCAGCGCCCACGGGGTCGCGCTCTGCGAGATGAGGCCGGCCGCGTAGGCCAGGCCGCCCAGCCCGAGGGCGGTCAGCCCGACCCCGGCCAGGTCCAGCGGGGGCGGCGCGCTCGGCGGCACCGTCGGGACGATCCGGACCGCGACCACGAACGCGACCACCCCGAGCGGGACGTTGATCAGGAAGATCCAGCGCCAGCTGCCGTAGGTGGTGATGATGCCGCCCGCGAGCGGGGCGATCACGGGCGCGAGCAGGGCGGGCCAGACGATGTAGGAGATCATCCGCATCAGGTCGGACTTGGCCGTCCTGGCCAGCACCGACAGCCGGCCGACGGGGGTCATCATCGCGCCGCCAATGCCTTGCAGCACCCGGAACGCCGCCAGCTCGCCCAGGCTGGTGCTGGTCGAGCAGAGCAGCGAGGCCACCGTGAACACCACGATGGCGCTGAGGAAGACCTTCCTCGTCCCCCAGCGGCTCACCAGCCAGCCGCTGGACGGGATGAACACCGCCAGGGTGACGAAGTAGGCGGTGATGAGCAGCCCGATCGAGCTGACCGGCACCCGCAGCGCCTCGCTCAGCCGCGGCGCGGCGGTGGAGACGATCGTGCCGTCCATGATCTCCATGAAGAAGCAGCCCGCGACGAGGAAGCCGACGCGCCGCTGCCTGGCGTCGATCACGGCCCGCTGCCTCCTCGTTACCAGCCCGGCATCTGCGCCGATCGATATTCCCAAACCTACACAAACCGCTGAGCCGTGAGGTGGAACCAGGGTCCGTTCGACATCGAAGATTTTGATCTTGAGTTTCATCTTTTGGCCGTCTTGCGGACGTCTGCCCCCTCCAGGAAGCGAAGAATCCCGGCTGTAGAGTGTGGCGCGTGTTGCGGGAGGGAGAGAGGCGTGGCTGTTCCTGGCGGGTTCCCCGCCCGTGGCCTATGGCGGCGGCCGGGCCTGCGCTGGGCCGACATCATCGTCGGGGCGGCCCTGCTGGCACTGCTGTTCGGGCTGCTGAAGCTCGCGCCCGCGCTTAACGCGCCGTTCCTGCCGAAGACCGCGCCGTCTTCCGTCTCGACCGACCCGGCGAACCTGCCGTACTACGCGGTCCGGTCGCTGCTGCGGATGTTCATCGCCCTGATCCTCGCGGTGATCTTCACCTTCGTCTACGCCACGGCGGCGGCGCGGCTGCGCCGGGTGGAGAAGGTGCTGATCCCGCTGCTCGACATCCTGCAGTCGGTGCCGGTGCTCGGCTTCCTGTCGGTGACGGTGACGGCGTTCATCGACCTATTCCCCGGCTCCGAGCTCGGGCTGGAGTGCGCGTCGATCTTCGCGATCTTCACCGCGATGGCGTGGAACATGACGTTCGCGTTCTACCACTCGCTGATCACCCAGCCCCGCGACCTCGACGAGGCCGCCCGGATCATGCGGCTGACCCGGTGGCAGCGATTCTGGCGGCTCGATGTCCCGTCCGGGATGATCCCGCTGGTCTGGAACGGGATGATGAGCTTCGGCGGGGCCTGGTTCTTCCTGGCCGCCTCGGAGTCGATCTCGGTCCTGAACCACCAGTACGCGCTGCCGGGCCTCGGGTCCTACGCCGCCGCCGCGATCGCCCAGGGGAACCTGGGCAAGGTCGGCTACGCGATCATCACCGAGTTGATCGTCGTCCTCGGGGTGAACTTCCTGTTCTGGCGGCCGATCACCGCGTGGGCGGAGCGGTTCCGGGTCGAGGAGTCGGAGAGCGCCGAGAAGCCCCGCAGCCTGGTGCTCGACGTGCTCCGGCGGTCCGACATCCCCGAGCTGCTCGGCCGCCCGCTGCGGCCGGTCGGCCGGCTGCTCGAACGCGCCACCCGCCCGTTCGGGCTGGCCGAGCACTCGCTCGCGGTCGCGCGGGGGCGCGAGCGGACCGGGGACGTGTTCTTCGCCGGGGTCATCGCCGTGGTGGTGGCCTACGGGGCGTGGCAGGCGCTGGGCTACGTCCGCGCCACTACCGGCCTGGGCGAGTTCGGCTACGCGTTCGCGCTCGGCGCCGCTACCTTCGCCCGGGTGATGTTCCTGACCGCGGTGGCCACGGTGATCTGGGTGCCGGTCGGGGTCTGGATCGGGATGAGCCCTCGGGTGACCCGGTACGCCCAGCCGATCGTCCAGGTCCTGGCGGGCTTCCCGGCCAACTTCCTGTTCCCGTTCGCCACCGTCGTGTTCGTGGCCTGGCACATCCCGCTCGACTTCGGGGCGGTGCTGCTGATGGCACTCGGCGCGCAGTGGTACATCCTATTCAACGTCATCGCGGGGGCGTCCGCGATCCCGTCCGACCTGCGGGAGGCGATGACGAGCCTGCAGGTGAGCGGGTGGCTGCGGTGGAAGAAGTTCATCCTCCCGTCGATCTTCTCCTCCTACGTGACCGGCGGGATCACCTGCGCCGGCGGTGCCTGGAACGCCTCGATCGTGGCCGAGGTCGTCATCTACGGCCACAACCACCTGACCGCCGTCGGCCTCGGCTCCTACATCGCCCACGCGACCGCGACCGGGGACTTCCCGCAAATCCTGGTCGGCATCGCGGTGATGAGCGTGTACGTCGTCGTCGCCAACCGACTGCTGTGGCGCCGCCTGTACGCGCTGGCCGAACGGAGGTACTCGCTGTCATGACTGCCACTGGCGACGTGATTATCACCGCCGAGTCCGTGACCAAGGCGTTCACCACCCCGGACGGCGGCGCGCTGCCGGTCCTGGACGGGGTCAGCTTCACCCTGGCCGAGGGCGAGATCGTCGCCCTGCTGGGCAAGTCGGGGTCGGGGAAGTCGACCCTGCTGCGCTGCGTGGCCGGGCTGATCGCCCCCTCGTCGGGCTCGGTCTCCTACCGCGGCGCCTCGCTGACCGGGGCCAACCCGGGCGTGTCGATGGTGTTCCAGACCTTCGCGCTGCTGCCGTGGCTCACCGTCCAGCAGAACGTCGAGCTCGGGCTTGAGGCTCGCGGTGTCCCGGAGGCGGAGCGGGCCGAGCGGGCGCTGAAGGCGATCGACACGATCGGCCTCGACGGCTTCGAGTCCGCTTATCCCAAGGAGCTGTCCGGCGGCATGCGGCAGCGGGTCGGCTTCGCCCGCGCGATCGTCACCGAGCCGGACGCGCTGCTGATGGACGAGCCGTTCTCCGCCCTCGACGTGCTGACGGCCGAGAACCTGCGCGGCGAGCTGGTCAAGCTCTGGGAGGGGCGCGGCGCGCCGGTCAAGTCGATCCTCATCGTGACGCACAACATCGAGGAGGCGGTGCTGCTGGCCGACCGGGTGCTGGTGCTGTCTTCCAACCCCGGACGGATCAGGGCCGAGCTCTCGGTCGAGCTGCCCCGGCCCCGGGACCGGCACGCGCCCCGCTTCGAGGCCCTGGTCGACACCATCTACGGGATCCTCACCGGCCGCGAGGAGGCAGCATCGGAAGCGGTCGAAGCGACGGCCGACTCTTCGGCGGCGCCCGGCGCGGGCGCGGCGACGCGGCGCCCGCCTGCCGCGACGCCGATGAACACGCCGCTGCCGGCCGTCAGCCCCGGCGGTCTGGGCGGGCTGCTGGAAATCCTGATGGCCCGCGGCGGGAAGGACGGCCTGGCGGAAATCGCCGACGACCTCAGCTTCGAGATCGACGACCTGCTGCCGCTGACCGACGCCGCCCTGCTGCTGCGAATGGCCCGCATCGACGGCTCCGACATCGAGCTGACGGCCGAGGGCAAGGAGTTCGCCGCGGCCGACATCCTCACCAGCAAGCAGCTGTTCGCACGGCTCGTCGCCAGGCACGCGCCGCTCGTCCGCGCCGTCGTCCAGGCCCTGGCGGCCACCGAGGACGGCACGCTGCGGGCGGGGTTCTTCATCGACCTGCTGCGGCGCGGGTTTTCTTCGACCGAGGCCCGGAGCCAGCTCGACACGGCCATCGACTGGGGCCGGTACGCGGAGTTGTACGACTACGACAGCGACGACGACGAGCTCACGCTGGAGCCTGGGGCGCAAGCCAACCTGTGAGCCGTGGCGCTTGCCTCGTCGGCGGCGTGGGCGCTTCTTGCTGTTATAAGCGTGAAAAGGCCCCGGGCAAAAGATCATGGAAGGTTTGACCGCGCCTAGCGTGCTCTTCTTCCGCCAGAAAAAATGTTTCCACGATCATTTCGACTGGATGGCGCTTCTTGCTGTTATCTTGGCGGCGGGCGCGATGAGAAGAAGACGGTGGATCGTTGAGTACACCCGGTTGTACTCAACGATCCACCGTCTCGGGGTCCGGCTAGATTCCGCGCGTACCGTCGGCCAGCTCGCGTTCGGCCGAGCCGAGGTGCGCGACTGCCACTGGGCGCGCGAGATCCGGTCCGCCAACGGCACAGACGGGGACCCGGTCCGTTAGGGATGAAGGTTTTCGGTTGATTCTTTTCTGAGCTCGCGCAGGCGGTAGGTGATGAAGACGGCGAGCGCCGCCACGGCGACGCCCACGATCACGTAACCCGCCACTGACAGGTCGGCGGAGACGCGGTTCCAGGCCGGGCCGACGGCGTAGCCGATGCTGGACATTCCGGCCACGTAGACCACGGTGCCGACCAGGCAGAGGACCCCGAATCGGAGGGCCGGCACCCCGGCGATGCCGGCCACCAGCGAGGTGAACGAGCGCAGGACCGGGAGCGCCCGGCCGACGGGGATGGCCCAGCCGCCCCGGCCGGCCAGGAACCGCTCGGTCCGGCCGATGTCATTGCGGGTGATGAGCAAGTAACGGCCCAGCCGCTCGATCACCGGGCGCTCGGCCACCCGGCCCACCGAGTAGGCAACGAACGAGCCCGCCAGCTCGGCCAGCGTGCCGATGATGATGACCAGCGCCAGGTTCAGGTGCCCCTGGTAGGCGAGCACGCCGGCGAACCCGAAGATGACCTCGGACGAGATCGGGATGCAGCACGCCTCGAGGAAGGCGAGCAAGATGATCGCCGGATAGCCGGCGTGGATGAGAAAACCCTGCATTGTGCTGACTCCTCAGGCCCGGTAGTCAGTTCGGCGGTGATGAGCGGGGGACCTTGCATGCATCGTCGGCTGTTGGATGTCGCCTCTGGTGAGGGTGAGGTAGCAGACTCCCAGGGCGACCGCGATCGTCATGATCACGGCGATCCGGCCGTCGCCGAAGGCGGCGCCGCTGAGCTTGAGAGGCCTGCTGAGGTAGTCGGCGACCGAGGCGCCGAGCGGCCGGGTGACCACGTAGGCGAACCAGAAGGCGAGGATCGGATTCATCCGGAACTGCCACCAGGCCACGGCCGGGATCAGAATGATAACGGCGAACAAAAACACCGAGGACAGGTAGCCGAGCTTGAAGGTGACCGCGGTGAGGTCGCCGACGGCAGTGCCGAGCGCGAACGTGGCGAACACGGTGGCCCAGTAGAAGCACTCCCGGCGCCGGGTGGTGATGCTGTGAATCGAGAGCGTGCCCTCGCTGCGGTGCCAGACCCAGAACACGGCCGCCAGCACCACCGCCCACAAGATCGAAGTCGCCGTGTACGGCAGGCCGAAGGTGAGGTGCAGCGTGTCGGAGACGCCGGTGCCGAAGATCGCGATCGCGTAGGCCAGGAACCAGTAGGCGGCGGCGGTGTAGCGGCGGGTGCGGAACTGCCAGACCAGCCCGATGACGAGCAGGCCCACCTCCACCACGGCGCCCACCGCGTGGCTGCCGAGAGCCAGGTAGTCCGAGGTCGCCTCGCCGCCCGCGGTGGTGAGGAGCTTGATCACCCAGAACAGGAGGGCGATCTCCGGAACCTTGGCCGCAGCCGGTTCGCCGAACAGCTGAGTTGTCCCGCGTGTCCGGGAAACCATGCTCACATCCTCCAATTGCGGCCAGTCAGGCACGGTAGGCAACGCTAGACGGCTCCGCGCCGCTTGCGAAACCTCCCAGAGGACGAGATCCGCCGCCGGAAACTCATCCTCTAGGCGGACGGTGATCGCGGGTACGCTGCCGGTAAGTGACCACGAAGGACGCGCATTGAGCACACTGACCGAGTTCATCGGGCTGCAGCGGACGGAACTCCAGCCACCCGACGAGATCAGCCGTGGGCTGTTCGGCCGGGGCATCAGGCTGGCGCTGACGCACCGGGTCGCAGCCGACGGGCTGGCGGCGGCGGTGCTGCTCGCCCTGTCGACCGTGTGGCTAGTCGGCTCGCCGTTTGCCCGGGTGGACATGGCGCTCATCCAGGCCGCGCTCATCGTCCCGCTCGCGTTCCGCCGGATCTGGCCGACGGCGGTGTTCCTGGCCGTGTCCGCGATCGCGTTCGGCCAGTGGCTGCTGGACGTGCCCCTGCTCGGCGACGTGGCGCTGCTGGTCGCGCTGTACACGGTCGCCGCCCACCAGTCCAGGCTCCGCGCCGCGGCCGCGGCCGGGCTGCTGGAGGTCGGGGTGATCATGGCGGCGGTCCGGTGGGTGCCGGCCGGGACGCTGCCGCGCTCGCTGCTGTTCCTGTCCGCGACCGTGGTGGCGGCGCTATTCGCCGGCCGGACGGTGGCGTCGGGCAGCCGGTACCTGGCCTGGATGGACGAGCGCGCCCGGCGGCTGGAGGTCGAGCGGGACCAGCAGGCGGTGATCGCGGCGGCGGCCGAGCGCACCAGGATCGCCCGGGAGCTGCATGACATCGTGTCGCACAGCCTGTCAGTCGTCATCACCCTGGCCGACGCGGCCGCCGTGGTCAGCCGGACCGACCCGGAACGAGGGGCGGAGGCGATGACCGAGGTCTCCGAGGTCGGACGCAGTGCCCTGTCGGATATGCGGGCGATGTTCGGGGTGCTGCGGGAGAGCGAGCCGGCGCCGGGCCTCGAGCCGCAGCCGGGCGTAGCCAGGCTCGGGGCGCTGGCCGAGCGGATCAGGGCGACCGGGCTGGCGGTCGACCTCGTCATCGAGGGAGCGCCGTTCCCGCTCGGCGCCGCCGCGGAATTGACCGTATACCGGGTCGTCCAGGAGGCGCTGACGAACACGATCCGGCACGCCGCCGCCAGCCGCGCGTCGGTCACCATCGGCTACGACGCTCCCCTGGTGCACGTCCGGGTCGGCGACGACGGGACCGCCTCCCCGCCGCCCGGCGCGCGGGACCACCGGGGGCACGGGATCGACGGGATGCGCGAGCGGGCGGCGCTGCACGACGGCACCCTGCTGGCAGGCCCGGCCCAGGGCGGCGGCTGGGCGGTCTCGGCGACGCTGCGCGCCGCAGGGCAGGCGTCGTGATCTCGGTCCTGCTGGCGGACGACCAGCCGTTGCTGCGCCGCGGCTTCCGGATGATCCTGGAGGCGGAGGACGGCGTGGCCGTCACCGGGGAGGCCGGCGACGGGGCCGAGGCGGTCGAGCTCGCCCGACGGCTCAAGCCCGACGTGGTGCTGATGGACATCCGGATGCCGGGCACCGACGGGATCGAGGCGACCAGGCGGATCACGGCGGCCGAGCCGGGCATCCGGGTGCTCGTGCTCACCACCTTCGACCTCGACGAGTACGCCTTCGGCGCGCTCCGGGCCGGCGCCAGCGGCTTCCTGCTCAAGGACGTGCGCCCGCACGAGCTGGTCGCCGCCGTCCGGACGGTGGCCTCGGGTGACGCGGTGGTCTCGCCGCGGATCACCCGTCGTCTGCTCGAGGAGTACGCGCAGCAGCTCCCGGTGGCCGACGCCGACCCTGACTCTGATCCGGCCGACCGGTATCCGCAGCTCGCGTCGCTGACCGAGCGCGAGCGGGAGGTGCTGGAGGTGGTGGCGCAGGGGCTGTCCAACACCGAGATCGCGACATCGCTGTTCGTGTCCGAGACCACGGTGAAGTCGCACGTCGGGCGGATCCTGGCCAAGCTCGGGCTGCGGGACCGGGTCCAGATCGTGGTCCTCGCGTACGAGTCCGGACTGGTACGGCCAGGCAAATCAAAATCGTGATGTCTAACGGACCGTGGCGGTGCCTGGACGGTCCGACATTTACGCCTTCGGCGCGGGCGCCCGTTCCTCGACGCGTCGCGCGATCTTCACCGCGCTGAGCCCGAATTGCTGGAACTGCGCCGGGCTGAGCGCGTCGACAACCAGATCCCGCACCGCCTGGGCGTGATGCGGGGCGGTCTCGGCCACCTTCTCCCATCCAGCCGCGGTGAGCACTGCGTTGATCGCGCGCGCGTCGCGGCCGGACGCCTCGCGGGTGACCCAGCCCCGCCCCTCTAGCCGGGTGATCACATGGGACAGCCGCGCAAGCGAGGCGCTGGCCCGGGCGGCGAGCGCGCTCATCTGCAGCGTCCGCTCGGGCGCCTCCGACAGCGAGGCGAGCACGGTGTACTCGAACATGGTCAGGCCTGCCGTCCGCCGCAGGTCGCTGTCGAGCGCGGCCGGCAGCACCGTCAGCAGGCCGATGACCGCCCGCCAGGACTCCTGCTGGCCGTCGTCGAGCCACACCTCGCCGCCGGCCCCTGGGGATCCCTTCATAAGGGAAGTCTAGCGGGTTCATTTACTTGACACTTTAAGTTTTGGTCGTAAGATTTTGATTGTAGCAACAATCAAAATCTTGTCATGACGGCACGTCAGGGCAGTGAGAGGATGACCAATGACTACCATCTCAATCATCGGAGCGGGGAAGATCGGCGCGGCGCTGGCGCGCGTGTTCGCCCGCAGCGGCGTCGACGCGATGATCGCCAACACTCACGGGCCCGGCTCGTTCCCCGAACTCGCCGCCGAGGTCGCGCCGACCGTGCGAGCGACGACCGTCGACGAGGCCAAGGACGCGGACGTGCTGTTCCTGGCCATCCCGTTCCTGGCGGCCGGGCCGTTCGGAGCCTCGCGGCCCCGGTGGGACGGCAAGATCATCGTCGACGTCACCAACACGCTCTCGCTCCCCAACGCAGCCGAGGTCCTAGCCGGGCGGCTGTCCACCGAGATCGTGACCGACGCCTTCCCAGGGGCCGAGGTGGTCAAGGGGTTCAACCAGCTGCCGGCCAACGTCCTCCCCCGCCAGCTGCCCGACGGCGACGGAAAGACGGTCATCTTCCTCGCCAGCAACTCCGGCGGCGCGAGCAAGGAAATAGCCCGGATAGCCGAGCAGCTCGGCTACGCCCCGGTCGAACTCGGCCGCCTCGACGAGGGCGGCCGCCTCATCCAAGCGCCCAACGTCCTCGTGCTGCGCCACTTCATAGAGCGCCCCATGTCCTGACCGGTCCGGTACCGTGGCTGCCGGTGACGAAGGCGTCCTTCGGGCGGGAGGGGTGACGTGACCGGCCTTTCTGATGAGTCGCAGTCCGTTCTCAGGGAGGCCGGGTGGACCCCGGGCAGACGGGTGGACACGTCGCGGTGGATCGACGTCATTGAGGCCGCGGGTATCGCCGCCCATGATGCCGCGCGCCGGTTCCTGGCCGAGTTCGGCGGGCTCAGCATCGACATCTCGGGATCGGGCGTGACCCGGGCGCGGGAGCCATTCGAGTTGGACCCTCTGCTGTGTGTCGGCGAAGAGGGCCGATTCACGGAATGGGGAGAGGAGATCGGGCACTCCATCTTCCCGATCGGCGTTCACGACCGGGGCAGGTTCTTCCTCGGCATTGACGGGGAAAGCGGGATCCTCCTCGTCGAGACGTGGGTTGCCAGCTTCGGCCGGATGCCGACGGCGCTGGAGAATCTGATCAGCGGGGTGCGCCCAGTGGACCTTTGCTGACGGGGAAAGATCTTCTTTTCGAAGCCCGTGGCGTTTCCGGGGTCAGGACACCGGGAACGCCATGTATCTTTTCGATCTTGGCGCTTAAGCAGATAGATTTCGGAGCCATGGTGGCTAGCTGGGCCACAGTGACGAGCGCGGTATCCTTCGTCTCCGTGGGGTGCTCGGAGATACAGGGCCGGTTGGGCAGCGTCACGGTCCGTTAGATAATACGATTTTGATTTGCTTGGCCTTGGAAGGCTGCTTGGCGGGAAACGAAAATGAATATAGGGTCAGGCTGGTGGAAGATAACGAAGTTATCAGCGAGCGGCGCGACAGCGTGCTGGTGATCACGATCAACCGCCCGCAGGCGAAGAACGCCCTCAACCTCCGCGTTGCCACCGGCATCAGAGACGCCGTCGACGAGCTCGACGGTGACAGGGAGCTTCGCGTCGGCGTCCTCACCGGGGCGGGCGGGGTGTTCTCGGCCGGGATGGACCTCAAGGCGTTCCTGCGGGGCGAGTCGCCCAGCTTCGAGGGTCGCGGGCTGTGCGGAATCACCGAGACGCCGCCGCGGAAGCCGATGATCGCCGCGGTCGAGGGCTGGGCGCTGGCCGGGGGGTTCGAGCTTATGCTCGCGTGCGACCTGGTGGTGGCGTCGCGGTCGGCCCGGTTCGGGGTGCCCGAGGTCAAGCGGTCGCTGGTGGCCGCGGCCGGGGGCGCGCTGCTGCTGTCACGGCGGCTGCCGCAGGCGATCGCGCTCGAGCTGCTGCTGACCGGGGATCCGATCGACGCGGAGCGGGCCGCGCACATCGGGCTGGTGAACCGCGTTGTCGACGAGGGCAAGGCGCTGGACGGGGCGCTCGACCTCGCGGCCACGATCTCGCGTAACGGGCCGCTGGCGCTGATCGCGTCCAAGGAGATCGCGCGAAGCGGGCAGGACTGGACGGTGGCCGAGGGGTGGCGGCGGCAGGCGGAGATCACCGCGCCCGTCTTCAGCTCGAAGGACGCCGTGGAGGGCGCGACCGCGTTCGCGGAGAAGCGCTCCCCGGAGTGGCGCGGCGAGTGAGCGCGGACGGCTGAACGCCCGCCTCACTACCTGAGGATAAATTCAGTTTCACTATTACTGGGCGACACCCATATGACAAGGGGAACGCCGCTACTCCCCAGGTCGTATGGCAGTGCCCGGCCGCCTCCCGGCGGAGCATGCCGAAGTCGCTTCCGCCGGACGACGACAGGGCCGCCGCTGTCCGGCAGCATCGGTTGCATGACGACATCAGACACGGCCAGGGCCCGGCCAGAGCGCCGAGAGGGCACCGGCATCACGCTCCGCGCGTTCCGCGTGAACGCGGCGGTCAACCACCTGATGTTCACCGGGCGACGGGGCCGGGTGTACGACCGGATTGTCGCGCTCAGCGGGGTGCGGCCGGGGGACTCAGTCCTCGACGTCGGGTCGAGCAACGGGTATCTCGCCGGCCGGCTGGCCGCCGCCGGCCCGGCGATCCGGGTCACCGGCGTGGACCCGTCGGAGCCGGCCATTGCCCACGCGCTGCGGCACGCCCGCCCGGGCATGACCTTCACCGTCGGCGTGGCGCAGCACCTGCCCCTGCCGGACGCGTCGTTCGACGTGGTCACGTGCACGCTGGCGATGCACCACATTCCCCGGCGGCAGCGCCCGGCCGTGTTCGCCGAGATGTACCGGGTGACCAAGCCCGGCGGCCGCCTGCTGACCGCCGACATGGTCCCGCTGCTGCATTTCCGCGGCCGGGGCGCCCGGCTGGAGCACGGCGCGCCGTTCGGCTCCGGGCCGGACGCGGCCGGGCCGGGCCCCGCCTGGACAGGCTCGATGGGCGACCTGGCCGCGGCGGCCGGGTTCCAGATCGAGTCGTTCGGCAAGCTGCCGCTGCTGCACTACATCGTGGCGGTCCGCCCGCAGGCGTCGCGTGGCTAGGAGGCGGGCGGATGCCAGGCCCGCTTGAGGACGTCGCGCACGGAGGCGGCGACGGCATCGGGCGTCTCGTAAACCGGGGTGTGGCCCGCGTCGACGAGCAGGAAGTCCGCGTTGGGCAGAGCGTCTGCGAGTTCCCGTCCCTGCTGCGGCGGCCGGGCGCGGTCGTGGCGGCCGTGCACCACCGCGGCGGGCTGCCGGACGCCGGCCAGGTCCGGGGTCAGGTCGAGGTCGCGCTGGCTGGCGAGGACGTCGTAGACCGCTTGGGGGTCGAGCGCGGCCGCCCACTCCAGGTACCCGGCGCGGACCTCGGGGCTGAGCGGAGACCGGAATGACCGGTCGAGGACGGCCGCACGCAGTTCTTCGCCCCAGTTCAGCCGGATGCGGTCGAGGATCGCGCCGACGTCCGCGTGGCCGCGCATGTGCGCCCTGGTGTCGACCAGCACCAGGCCAAGGACCGACGTGGGCCGCCGAATGGCCAGCTGCAGCGCGATGGCACCGCCGGTCGAGTGCCCGCACACCAGCACCGGGCGCCCCCAGCTGGTCTCGATGTGATCGGCCACTCGCTCGGCCACGGCCGGAATGTCCCAGGGACCGGGCTGGGTGAGCCAAGAGAACGGGTCGACGACGAGCTCCCCGGCCAGAGCTTCAGCCAGCGGGTCGAACACGGCGGGTGAGCACATGGTCCCAGGCAGCGCGACCAGCACCGCCCCCGCCACCATTCGCCCACCGTAACCCATGAACGAGGAACGGACCGTGGCGCTGTCGCCGCCGCCGGCATCAGCCGGAGCAGGTACCCGCGGGCCGCCTCGATATTCCCGATATAATCGGGCGGGATGAAGGACTGACCGGGTGATCCCGGTCAGCGGCAGTGTGGACGAGGCAGCCGGCCGAGACAAGTCCCGTTAGCCTTCACAGGGAAGGTTGAGGGGAACGCAGGATGCGTAAGGTTTCAGATGACGGGTGAGACCGCACGCCATCCGGCATCAGGCCTGCCTCTATCGAATGGAGATTCACGATGAGCTTGACGATCGGTGACACCGCCCCGGACTTCACCGCCGAGACGACCGAAGGCACGATCAACTTCCACGACTGGATCGGCGACTCCTGGGCGGTGCTCTTCTCGCACCCGAAGGACTTCACCCCGATCTGCACGACCGAGCTCGGCTACATGGCCTCGATCAAGTCGGAGTTCGACAAGCGGGGCGTGAAGATCCTGGCGCTGTCGGTCGACCCCCTCGAGAAGCACGCCGCCTGGGCGGCGGACATCGAGGAGACCCAGGGCACCGCACCGAACTACCCGATGATCGGCGACGTGGACTTCGCCATCTCCAAGGCCTACGGGATGCTGGGCGCGGACGTCAGCGGCGACCCGGCTGACCGGACCGCGGCCGACAACCAGACCGTGCGCGGCGTGTTCGTGATCGGCCCGGACAAGAAGATCAAGATGATCATGCTCTACCCGATGACGACCGGGCGCAATTTCGACGAGATCCTGCGGGTGATCGACTCCCTGCAGCTGACCGCCAAGAACAAGGTCGCCACGCCCGCCAACTGGAAGCAGGGCGGCGACGTCATCATCGCCGGCTCCGTCTCCAACGACGCGGCCAAGGAGATCTTCGGCAGCTGGACCGAGCCCAAGCCCTACATCAGGATCGTCCCGCAGCCGTCGTCCTGACCCGGCCGCGGTATTTATCTGCAGAGCGGGTGATCCTGGCGGCCCGGCCTGAGGCCGAGGCCGCCGGGATCATTG
>Ga0208220_1000678_pt1 | contig 14295 bp, 11 predicted proteins | sample NGESurdeep092012_9_FD_184484 | JGI IMG/M metagenome (GOLD analysis project Ga0208220, IMG submission 184484) | Arctic peat soil microbial communities from Barrow, Alaska - NGEE Surface sample F53-1 deep-092012 (SPAdes) | ecosystem: Environmental > Terrestrial > Soil > Wetlands > Peat ... | reverse complement strand
GATCTGGAAGGCCATCAACTGGGCCGTGGACTATTTCGTGATTACCACCGAACGGCTCCTGCTGACCACCGGTTTGCTAACGCGCAAGGTGGCCATGATGCCGCTGTCAAAGGTCACGGACATGAGTTTCCGGCGATCGTTTGGCGGTCGGCTTCTTGGATACGGGGAGATCATCGTCGAATCGGCCGGGCAGAACCAGGCTATCGACCATGTTGAGTTCATTCCGTACCCCGAGCAGCTATATCTGCTCGTCTGCGGGATGTTGTTCCCGTCAAGCTCAGAGGACGCCGAGACTTCCGACGAGCTCTAGGCGTCTGGCCGGCGGGAGCGTACGAGGAGCTGGTCCTGGCGGCGGTGCACCGACGTAGCGCAAGGACTCCGCGCGACCCCTGCGGTGGACCAGCCGTCCTATCGTCCCGACCGACACCGCGCTGGCAGGACCACCAGGTCGAAACGAACGAGCTCAGATCGCGCCCGTCAGGCGTCGACTAGCTCGGTTGTCGCCACGTCTACCTGCGCCACCTTGGCGCGGAGCATCGTCCCAGGGTCCTTGACAGATTCGAGAACCTTATTTAGGAAGTCGATGGCCAGGTCGAGCAGTGACCCCGTGTCGTCGGCCACGGACCCGGCCAGGGGTATGAAATACCGCAAACCCGGCCTCGCGTAGCGTACCCACACTAGTAAGACGCACGACTGCCCGGTTGAGTTGCTGCCTCGTCGGGGGATTCCCCATGAGCACGTAGCGCATGGCCTCCTCCACGGACTGCCTGCCGATCAGCATGGACACTCCGAGCTCGCGTTCAATCCTTGGCGCCTTCCGGAACTGACCCGCCTTAAAGCCAACCTGGGTCAGGACGGTGTCGTTGGGCACACAGTCCTCTGGAGGCGGCCCGCACTGACATGCGGCCCGCTGCACGTGGTTGGGAGGACCAGACCGAGTCACCCTTCGACCGACGAGAGACGCGTCCTGCGCCGAGACCCCGGATCTGCATCAGCCGATCGCGAAGGCGCGCCCGGCGACTGCTTCGCCTGGCCGGTTCACCGCGCCCCGACCAGCTCGGCGTGTGCCCGGTAAGCGTCGGCCCGATCAATCCGTGATCTTCCTGGCAGTCGGCTCACTCGCCTGGGTCGGCTCGGGCGCCCAGGGATACTAGAACGGCTGACAGAACTGCTCAGCAGCGGTGTTGCTCCCTTGGGATGTTACCCAGGCGATAACCGCTACTCAGGAGCGGAGGCTCGGGGATTTGAACCCCGGATGGGCTGTAGACCCAAACCGCATTAGCAGTGCGGCGCCATAGACCGGACTAGGCGAAGCCTCCCGACGGCCCAACCGGGCCGCGCCCTAGGGTACCGGTACAGCGGGAGCGACGGCAAAGCCGGCCGCCCGCGGCGCCGCCCGGCGGCTCAGCTCACCTCGATGATCTCGTAGTCGCCCCGGGCGTACGCCTCGCGCATCGTGGTCTTGGCGAACTTCCCGACGCTGGTCTTGGGTACCTCGGTGATGAACGACCAGCGCTCGGGCAGCTGCCAGCGCGGCACCCGATCGGCAAGAAACGCTCGCAGCTCGTCGGCGGTCGCGACCCCGTCGGTGGTCAGCACGACCGCGGCCAGGGGACGCTCACCCCACTTGTCGTCCGGCACGCCGATCACCGCCGCCTCGGTCACCCCCGGATGCGCCATGAGCGCGTTCTCCAGTTCCATCGAGGAGATCCACTCGCCGCCGGACTTGATGACGTCCTTGGCCCGGTCGGTCAGGGTGACGTAGCCGAGCGGATCGATCGTCCCGACGTCCCCGGTTCGCAGCCAGCCGTCCCGGAACTTCTCCGGATCGTCGTCCTTGTAGTAGCCAGCGGTCACCCAGGGCCCGCGGACCTCCACCTCGCCGACAGCCTCGCCGTCGTTAGGCAGCACGGTGCCGGCCTCGCCCACCAGCCGGCCCTCGACCAGGCAGATCAGGCGCCCCTGGGTGTCCCGGTACTGCCAGGCCTGGTCCTCGGGCACGCCCACCGGCGGCCGCGCGACGCTGCCGAGCGGAGAGGTCTCGGTCATCCCCCACGCCTGGACGATCAGGACGCCCAGCTCCTTCTCGTAGGCCTCCAGCAGCGCGTGCGGCACGGCGGACCCGCCGCAGGGCACCATGCGCAGCGACGACAGGTCGCCGCCGTGGGCCCGCACGTGCTGCAGCAGGCCATTCCAGATCGTCGGCACCGCGCCGGCGAGCGTGGGACGCTCGGCCTCGATCAGCGTCGCGAGGGGCGCGGGCTGCAGGAACCGGTCCGGCATGACCATGTCCGCGCCCGCCAGCACGGCCGCGTAGGGCAGGCCCCAGGCGTTAGCGTGGAACATCGGCACCACGGGCAGCACCCGGTCCCGGTCGGACATGCCGAAGACATTGCCCATGCTCACCGCCATCGAGTGCAGGTACATCGAGCGGTGACTGTAGACCACGCCCTTGGGCGGGCCCGTCGTGCCGCTGGTGTAGCACATGGCGGCCGCCGACCGCTCGTCCAGCTCCGGCCAGTCGAAGGCATCGGGCTGGCTCGCGAGGAGCTCCTCATAGGAGTGCACCTGGCGGCCCTCGCCGGCGAGCTCGGGCGGGGCGGGTGGATCCGTTATATGTTCCGGGTTGCTGATTATCACGTGGCGGATCGACGGGGCGTGCGGCAGGACACTGGCCAGCAGCGGGGCCAGGGTAGCGTCCGCGATGACGACCTCGTCGCCGGCGTGCTCGGCGATGTAGCCGATGACCGCCTGGTCCAGGCGCAGGTTCAGGGTGTGCAGCACGGCGCCCATCGACGGGATGGCGAGATACGCCTCCAGGTGCTCGGCGTTGTTCCACATCAGCGTCGCGACGCGCTGGTCGGCGTCCACCCCGAGGCTGCGCAGCGCGTTCGCCAGCTGCGCCGATCGGGTGCCGATCTCGCGGTAAGTCCGGCGGCGCACGCCACCGGGGGTCGCCGTCACGACCTCGCGCTCGCCGTAGGCCGACGTCCCGTATCGCAAGATGGCGCTGATCGTCAGCGGAGTGTCCATCATCGTGGAGCGCATGGGCGAACCTCCTGGCAGCCGGCGCGCCAGGCGGCTATGGCCCCCCTGGCTGTGCCGGACCCGTCCCTGATGTGAATAAGTGTCACGGTAGCGGCAAATCTCGCCCCCGTCAGTAGCCGGCCTGCGCCGGGGCCGGGCCGGCTCAGTCGGCCAGCAGCTCGGTGTCGATGCGCAGCTTGGCGACCGCCCGGGAGACCGTGCTCTTCACGGTCCCGAGGCTCACGCCCAGCCGCTCGGCGACCTCGGCCTCGGTCATGTCCTCGTAGTAGCGCAGCACCACGGCGGTCCGCATCCGCAGCGGGAGGCGGTCGATCGCGCGCCGCAGCGCCTCCTGCAGGTCGCTGTCCCCCGCGTGGTCGGCGACCGCCCGGTCGGGCAGCTCGTCGGTCGGGAACTCCTGGACCCGCCGCCTGCGCCACCAGGAGATATGGGTGTTGACCATGGCCCGCCGCACGTACCCGTCCAGGGCCCCGCGGTCCTCGATCCGGTCCCAGGCCAGGTACGTCTTGGCCAGCGCCGCCTGCAGCAGGTCCTCGGCATCGGCGAGGTTCCCGGTCAGCAGGTAGGCCGTCCGGAGCAGCGCGCGGCCGCGGGTGGTGACATAGTCCCGGAACTCGGGATCGTCGGGCACCTGCCCGGCGGGGCTCCGCGGCGGCGGGTCCTCGCCCGCGACGCGCGCCGACGCCGCGACCCGCGGCGCCCCTCCGCCCGCGTTCGCGCATGCCTGTCTAGCCAAGTGATCGCCCCCGACGCTCACCCCCTAACGGTACCGAGCACAGAGCCCGCACGGTTAGCTACCCCGAGTAACGGCGAGTCTCGCGAGGCCTATATCGACAGATCGGGCCACCTGGCTAGACAGATCGGGCCAGGCCGCCTGTCGCCTTGACGGAAAGGCTGATATGTGTGACTGTCAGCCGGCAAGAAGTGACGAACCACTTGACGGCCGGTTGTGTGACTACGCATTGTCAGAGACCGGGCCACATCGCCCGGGGAGGGGCAGATGCTGAAGGCTCGCGGGGAACGCGGCTGCTGCGACCGCTGCGCGGGCGCCACCGCCACCGCTGACGCGGCACGGGTCGCGCGCCGGCGGCTGCTCAAGGACGCGATCTTCCGGCCCCAGGCTGCCCTCATGCCCGAATCGGACGACTGGCTCGGCCAGGACCCGGGTGGTATCCACGCCGGGGTGGCCGCGGGCAGCGACCGGGCGGCCGGCGGTCCTCCGCCGGACCCGGCTCCCCTGCCCCGGGCCGTGACGGGCACCGTCCTGGACGTCAGCCCGCACGTGCTGATGATCGGCGAGCCCGGCGGCCGACCGGGCTCGGAGCAGCGCTTCGCGCTGACCAGTGACGCGACCACCTGGCGGGGAACGCAGTTAGAACCGACGGAACTGCGGCAGGGCGACCGGGTCGTGGTCCGGCTGCACCCGACGCGGCGCGGCGTCGCGGATCGGATCTGGGCGAACATCGGCCGGGTGACCGGCACCATCATCGAGCACACCAGCGAGTTCATGGTGGTGGACGAAGGGGTGACCCGGCGGCGCCAGATCGTCGTGATCCCGCCGCGCGCGGCCGGCCGGATCCAGGTGCGGTTCCCGACGCTGCAGCCCGGCTACCTGATCGACATCATCGGGCTGCGCGGCCCCGACGCTCTCGAAGGCCTCATTCCGGCTACCTCCCAGCCCGCCTATCCGGCGGGCCGCCTGCCGGAGGCTCCGCTGGTCAGCGGGCACGTCCCCGATGCCATCAGCGGCTCGGCCACCTGGCATGAGCGGGCGGGCGAGCCACCGGGAGTGCTCGGCGTCGCCTACCCGGCCCTGGATCCGGCCACGGGCTGCGCCGAGGACGCGGCCCGCGGGCACCCGCACGCCCGGATGCCCTACCTGGCCGTCGGCAGCGTCCTGCTGGTCCGCAACGACTGCAACGGGGCATCCTGCGCGCTGCCGGTCACCGGCTGCGCCGCGGTGGCCCGGCTGTTCAACGACCGCTGTGTCACCTGCGGGACCTCGCCGCGCGGTCGGGTAGCCGACCTGACGGAGGCGAGTTTTGTCGCTCTGGGCGGGGAACTCGACAAGGGCTGCTTCAACGCGACCATCACGATCGGCCGCTGACGATGACCATGATCGTCATGCTCCGGGATGTGCAGATCCCGCTGCTATCGGCGATGCTGCTGGGCGGGTGCGTGTCCAAGCTCGCCCGGGTTATCCGGGTCGGCTCCATGGACGCTGGCCTCGGCCCGACCGCGCTGTTCCCGATGCGGCTGCGCCGCCCGGTCGCGATGGCGATGTGCGCCCTGGAGTGCGGGCTCGGCCTCGGGCTGATCGCGACCGCCGGAGAGATCGGCCGGGGGGCGCCGGCGACCTGCGTCCGGCTGGGTGCCGGGCTGCTGTTCCTGGTGGCCACGTCCGCGCTGCTAGAGCTGCGGGCCAGCCGGCCCGACATCGGCTGCGGCTGCTTCGGCGACTTCTCGCACGCGCCGGTCGGATGGCGCACGCTGATCAGGTCGGCGCTGCTCTCCCTGGCGGCCCTGATCACGATCGGGCTGTCTCCGGTTCGGCCGCCGCATTCCAAGGCCAGCGCGGCGCTGCTGCTCGGGGTGCTGGCCGCCGAGCTCGTCGTGATCGCCTGCCTATCCCCGGAACTGGGCGAGGCCCTGGTCAAGCTGGGCTATTCCGAGCCCTGCGAGCTGCGCGTCGTTCCGGCCGAGCGGACCCTCACGGCGCTGCGGCGAAGTAAGCAGTGGCGCCGGCACGCCGGCCTGCTGACCGCCGACGTGCCCGTGGATGTCTGGCGCGAGCTCTGCTGGCGCTACCTAGTCTTCCCGGGCCGGTATGGCGACCGGGAGGCCGAGGTCGTCTTCGCCGTCTTCCTCCGCCAGCGGCGGCCGCTGATTCACGCCGCGCTCGTTGACGCCGCTACCGGCAATGCGGTCCAGTGGCCGACTGCGCCGAACCGGGCTCCCTGGCTGACCGGGCCGCTCACCTGGCGGGGACAGCCCGCGGCTCCGGCCGCGCAGCCGGGCGCGGACGCCACCCTGCAGGCCCGGGCCTGGCCGCCCGGTCAGGCATTTTCCGAGTCGCCCGGTCAGGCGGCGGGTCATTCGGCCAGGGGCGCCCCGCCACGGTCTGCCGCTTTCTACTGATCTCTAGCGCTCAGGCTAGAGATGATTAGACATCGGCAGAGGACCCTCGCCGTCAGGCGGGCTGGGTCCGCAGGAAGCGCCCGAAATGCGGCACGGTGAACGCGATCAGGCCGCGCTCTGAGCTGTAAATAAGCCCCTTCTTGATCAGGCTGTCCCGCGCGGGCGAGACGCTGGAGGGCTTACGGCCGAGTTCCTCGGCCACCTGCGCCGTCTGCACCGGCTCGTCACCGAGCATCGCCATCGCGCGCATGTACTCACGCTCGGCCGGGGTGGCTCGCTCATAGCGGCTGCCGAAGAAGCCGACGGCCAGTTCCCCGGCGGCCACCGGGCCCGCGACGCTGACGTCGTGCGCCGTGACCGGGCTAGCCGCCGCGACGTCCCAGGTGACCTTCCCGTAAGCCTGGACGAAGTAGGGGTAGCCGTCGGCCGCCGCGTACAGGGCGTCCAGCGCCGCCACCTCGAAGTCGGCCCCTTCACGCCGGGCCGGGGCCAGCACGGCGATGTCGGCGGACTGCCGGTCCAGGCGATCGATGGAGACGTACCGGAAGAGCCGCTCGGAGTAGCTCTTGCTGGCCGACAGCACCGACGGCAGGTGCGGCAGGCCCGCGCCCACGACAATCAGCGGGCCGTTGTTCTGCGACAGCTCGTGGCAGGAGGCGCACAGCGCCGAGATGTCCGCCGCGGGCACGTCCTGCATCTCGTCGATGAACAGGGCGATCCCCACCCCGAGGTCCGCGGCCACGGACGCGGCGTCGGTCAGCAGCTCCGTGAGGTCGATTTCCAGGTCGCCGGAGTCCGCGCGGCCGCGCACCGCCGGGACGTCGATGCCCAGCTGGGTCACGATCGAGCCCTTGGGGGCGCGCGCATCGCGGGCGGCGAAGGACTTGAGCACGCCGAGAAAGTGATCGATGCGGTCGGGCGCGCGGTGCCTGGGCGCCAGTTCGCGCACCGCCATGTGCAGCGCGCCGGCCACCGGGCGGCGAATCGACTGCTCCGGCCGCGCCTCGATCTTGCCGGTACCCCACAGCCGCTGCATCGCCATGGACCGGAAGGTATTCAGGAGCACGGTCTTGCCGACTCCGCGCAGCCCGGTCAGCACCATGCTGCGCTCTGGCCGACCGCGGGCGATCCGCTCCAGGACCACCTCGAACTGGCCTATCTCACGATCGCGCCCGGCCAGCTCGGGCGGCCGCTGCCCGGCGCCCGGCGCGTAGGGATTTCTCACGGGGTCCACGCGATAGGAGCCTATGCCGCCCTCTAGCAAGTTTCCTAGACTGGCGTAGAAAGCGCTACCGGCGTGTCGCGCGGCCGTGCGGGCCACGATGCGGACAGCCTGGCCCGGCCGCTGCCCCGAAACGTGCATCGCCGGGAGTGCCAGAGAACGGGGCCATTGTTCCCTGGCACAACCCGGCGAGCGAGAACCGCACCTCAGGTCGTCCCAGATGGCACGCTTCCTTTACTGATACGTATGCCAGGCTCGTTCGGTTCGGCCTATCGCAGCTGAGATGCGCCGGATTAGATCGACGCCGCCGCGCTCGGGCGGCGGGCCCTGGCGGCCCTTACCTCTCGTGGCCGGGTGGTGCCTGGTTCAGCCTCGCCAGGAACGCGTTGTAGGCGGCGAGGTGCTCGTCATCGTCGATTCCGCCGCGATCCGACCAGCGCCCGGCGGCTACGCCGGTTGACTCACCGCCGGCGCCTCCCGCGCTGCTGGCGCCTCCCGCGCTGCCGGCCATGGCGCCGTCGGGACCGGCCGCGGCCGGCTGATGCGAGGCGACCAGGCTGGCCATGCTGGCCTTACGGGCACTCTCCAGCCAGCCGTGCCCGCTGGTCGCGGCCCGCTCGTCCAGGCTCCACATCAGGAAGATGAGCATCATCAGGCCGAACATGATGGCGTCGCCGCCGATCCACATCACCGCACCACCCGCGTGCAGGTCCGACACCGGCCCCGGCGCCCAGGCCGGGCGCGGCCCGGTGGCCAGTCCCGGCGTTCCGGCCCCGCCGTATCCCAGCACCAGGCCCGTGAACGTGTCGACCGGCATGATCAGGACCAGGATGACGAACCGCATCGGGTAGGACAGCCGCCAGCGGATCGGCTCCTTGCCGAGGATCGGCAGGAAGAACAGGTAGCCCACGACCAGGAACGTGACGTGCTCGGCGTTGTGCAGCGTCTGGTTGGTCTCGACCAGGCTGGCGACGCCGGTGAGGTGCGCCGCCACGACCGCCACGGTGTAGGCGACCGCGCCGAGCACCGGCCAGGTGAGGAAGCTGGCGACCTTCGAGCGGAACACGCGCTTGGTCCAGGTGTGCAGCGGGTTCCGGCTCGCGTGCATCAGCAGCGTCATCGGCTGGCCGAAGATCAGCAGCGGCGGTGCCACCATGATGAGCATCAGGTGCTGCACCATGTGGTCCCAGAACAGCACGTCGTCGTAGGCACCAACGCCGCTCTGGGTCGCGACCACGATGGTGGCCAGGCCGCCGAGGAACAGCATCGTCCGCCACGCGGGCCACGGCCTGGCCGGGTGCCGCCGCGCCACCCTGATGACGCCCCAGCCGTAGAGCACGGCCGCGACGGCGACGGACGCGGTGACGACGGGAGCGAACTGCCACTGGGTGAACACGGCCGACCAGCCGAACGGGGGGAGCATGCGACCTCCTTACACCCGCGAGCCTACTCACCGGCCTCCTATACGGCCCAAACTCCCCGGGGTCATCCAGCGGGGCCGGCCGGCGCGGCTATCGTTAGCGCCGGAGGGTTCGCCTAGTGGCCGAGGGCGGCGGTCTTGAAAACCGCTGTGGCGTTCACGCGTCACCGTGGGTTCGAATCCCACACCCTCCGCTCCGACCAGCAAGAACGCTGCTCAATCCGAACGCCTGAGCGCCATGGTCACCGGTCGCGCCTGGCGACGTGGGGACAGGCGGTCATGATCCCGTCTCCTTCGCTTCCCCGGCGACCAGCCGCGCGACGCTCTCGGCCGCCTGCAGGTGAGCCTCCGCCTTGATGTGCGTGTAGTGGTCGGTCATGCTCTCGGTGGCATGCCCGAGATCCTCCTTGCGGATGCTCCGGTCAACGCCAGGCGCCGATGCCGCTCGGCTCCGGAGCGCCGCAGTCACTGATGCGGGCCGGTCGTCGCCGCTGCGAGCCCGTTACTAGCAATCATTCAGTGGACAGTGCAACGGTCAATGCTATGGACAAAAGAGATGGCCGTTAGCGTATAGTGCCAGCATGAGAGAGTATGAGCGCACCCACCCGTGGATCGACTTCAAGGCCACGGACGTCAACGATGTCCAGCCTAGGCACTGGATGCTCCTAGGTGAAGCGCGTTCCAAGTGTCAGCACCTGGCAGGCGCTCCGCTGCAGCCTGACGTGGCAGACCAGCTGTACAAGGTGACTCTGATAAGGGGGGCTCTGGCGACAACCGCCATCGAGGGGAATACGCTGACCGAGGATCAAGCCCGAGGCATCCTAGACGGCTCCTATCAGGCGCCACCCTCGCGGCAGTACCAGCAGCAGGAGGTCCGCAACCTCATCGAGGCCCTCCAGAACCTGAATGATCGCATTGTGGCGGGCGACAACATAGAGTTGACATCGGATTTGATCTGCAAGTTTAATCATCAGATCCTGAAAGATACTGACCTCCGGCCGGAGGTGGTCCCTGGCGAAATTCGAACTGAATCTGTCGTTGTCGGCACCTACCGAGCTGCGCCAGGCGAGGATTGTCAATACCTGCTTGACAGGCTTGTGAACTGGCTGAACGGCGATACCTTCGTGCACCCCGACCCTGAGATCCAGTTCGCGCTCATTCTCGCAAAAGCTGTTTATGCACATTTGTATCTGGCGTGGATTCATCCGTTCGGTGATGGCAACGGCCGTACAGCTCGGCTGCTCGAGTTCGCTATCCTGGCGAGTTGCGGTCACGTGCCCGTCCCTGCAGCCCACCTTCTGTCGAATCATTACAACCTCACCCGCGATCGCTACTACCGCGAACTTGCTCTTGCGAGTAAGCCCGGCCAGAGCACGTTGGGATTTTTGACTTACGCGATCGAGGGCTTCATCGACGGTATCCGCGAAGCGATTGAGATGGTTCGCGATCATCAACTCCATGTGGCATGGGTGAACTACGTGCACGAGCGGTTCGGAGTTATGCCGAATACGAAGGCTTCCAGCCGTCAGCGATTGCTCGTGCTAGCAATGCCCATGACTGGGGTCGTGCCGAGAGTAGACCTCGAAGGTCTCACGCCAAAGCTTGCGAAATTGTATGCTGGCGCTGGACCTCGAGTGCTCTCGCGTGACCTAAATCAATTGGTGAAAGTCGGGCTCCTCCGCCGATCCGGGCGCGGGTATCGTACTCGTTCCGCGATTGTTCAGGCATTCCTGCCACCGATGGCCACGGTGGACGCATAGCGGCCGCACTCCAGTCTCCGCTGACAACGGTCAAGCGAGTACCGAGCTCGGTCGTAACGCCGGGTAGTTCGAGGGTCGGCGTGGCCCATCGCGTCCTGCAGGTCGCGCAGGCTGCCCCCGCTGTCGAGGTAGAGGTGGCGAATGACTGCCGCATCGCGTGCGGGCCGAGGTGGCTCACCAGGTCGGCGGGCAGCCCGGCCGCCTTGCCGACCCGGCGGATCACGCGCCAGACGTCGGCTGGCAGCAGCCGTGCGCCGGTCTCCGATGCTAACTGTCATCGGGCGGCTACGTCAGGTAATCGCCAGGCGCTCACGAAGTTCGGCCAGCGCTGCAAGTGCTACCCCGCACGCCGATCTCCAGCGCGGCGGCTCGTCGGAGCAAGGTACCCGCAGGCTCGCGGCATGCCATCCTTGACATCTTCGCCGGTCACGCAGGGCGACCAGATCGTTACCAGAGCAGGCCAGGAGGATCCGGTCAGATGAGCCGAGCGCGGGGGAAGCCGACTCCCCAGAAGCACCACATCAAGCTCCATGTCATTCCCGAGCCGGCCGAGGGCACCCGGTCGGTCATCATCAGGGAGGGCGAGGGAACCGCGGTGTTCCGCAATGATGACGGACCGAATGTCGTCATGGACTGCGGAGCGTGCGATGCGCGGCTCGTGCAGGGCGTCCCGGTGGGTCAGATCGAGAACGTCGTGGTCAGGTGCAACGGGTGTGGCGCCTACAACGAGACCGTCGAGGGCTAGCCCGGATCAGGCCGCCATGACCGCGTCGCACTGGCAGACGCCTGCGACTCCGCGGCGTGCGCACTCCGATCATCACGGCGTCGGGACATCCCCGCCGCCCGGCGCCGGCGGTTGCGGATCAGCTGCATCCTGCTGCTTACCGCTCGTATCCCCTATTCGCGTGTGCGCCGAGCGGCGTAGCGGCGCGTTAACGGCCGTCTCGTGGTCCCATCCCGGTGGCAGCGGGTGAGGCGTCCAGGCAGGCATGTGTTCTGCCAGGCCCAGCTGCGGATAATCCGGGGACCCGCCGTATATGGGGGGAACGGCATCGTCGTCCGCCAGCATGCGCAGCGTGATCCGGACCCAGGTCGCATAGTTCAGCAGGGTGTCGACGTCGCGATCCGGCGCCGATTCCCTGAGCGCAGCGTCGTCGACCAAGCGGACTAGCTCGAGATATCGCTCAGTAGCCTTTGCTGCAGCCTCACTCGGTCCAAGCATCGCCAGTTCAGTCCACGCGCCATGCCTGAGCGACTCAAGCGCGGCACGGCTCTCCTGGTTAGACCGCTTGACGGAGTCATCGCCCGAGCTCCTGGCGAAAAAACTCAGCCTTCCCTCCCGCGCAGTAAGGCCAGGGATGGCTGCCATGCGGGGCTGCAGGTCGGATATCCGGCGGATCAGTCCGGTTGCGTTCTCTCGAAGGCGGTCCCGGCGCCTGATCTCCGCGTCCGCCTCGCATTCCTCCCGGATACGCTGCTCGCTCAGATCGCGCTCATCCTGCAGCCGCCGCTCAGCGTCAGCGCGGTCAGCAGCTGCCCGCCGCCCGGCATCGGCGCGGTCTCGCCCAGCCCGGGCCTCGGTATCCCTGCGATCGCGCCGGGTGCTGACGATCGTGTACCCGACCAGGATGAAGTCGCTATCGCAAGCCCGACCGTGCCGATCGCCGTCCAGTTCCACGAGACCGCGGTCGAGACCGCGCGCGCCGCCTGGGGGTGCATCCAGAGCATTGCCACGGCCCAGAGCCTAGGCGCACAGGCGCCGCCACTCATCGCCCGGTGGCAGCCAGGACTCGGGGTACTACAGCAAGTCAGCTATTCTATGCGATACTGCCGATCACGACCTGGCGGAACGTTCCCGCGACGGCAGGCGACTCCCCTGTGTTTTCTGCGATAGGCGTTGCCGCGCGCTCAGATCTTCACCGTCACGCCGCCGGAGAACTCCGAGTCGTGCAGCACGAGCCGCTTAGGGTTGATCCCGTCGGGAAACTGGAACGGGACCTTCGCGGTGATGGTAATGCCTGGGTTGACCTGCGTGTCGTCCTCGTCACCCAGCAGGAACGTGCCCGCGTTGTCGTCGGCCGAGTACTGTCGGCCGTGGGAGTCGTAGACGTACTGGTTGGAGTCGAAGAAGGTCTGCGCCTCGCCCTTGTCATCCGTGACCCTGATCTTGAAGATGCACTCGGTGGCGTCGCCGGGGACCTTCTCCCCGTACCCGTCGGCCCAGACTGCGCGCGCCGCGACCTTACCGCACGTGGCGCTCTTGATGACGAATGCGAAGTCCCCGTCATGGGCCACCTGACCAGGAGTCGCAGCTGCTTGAGCTGTCGAGGCGCCGCTGTCCGCAGAGGATCCGGCGGAAGAGCTACCCGATCCGGATGAGTTCCCGCCGCTGTTGCCGATCGCGCTGAGGATCACGAGGACGCAGATGACGCCCGCGATGATTACGGCCAGCTTGAAGGGACCCATCTTCTTCCGCGGTGGCCAGCCAGGCCCGGGAGAAGGCGGAGACTGTCCCTGCCATGCGGGAGGCAAAGGCGGCTGGTAACCCGGCGGCGGCTGCCAGTACGGCGGCGGCTCGCCTGGCGGTGGCGCAGGCATGCCGAGGATGCTAACTGTCACTAGATGGCTGCGCTTGGTAATCACTTTCTTCTCGTCACGGCGACGACCTGCGGACTTGCTCGCGGGCGCGGCATCATGCCGGGACGGGCCAGCCGGGGCTGGCCGGACGGGGAACTTCGTATGCCCATCACAGTTATAGCTGCTCTGCGGCCGTCGACCAGGCTGGCACAGATTCCGAATCTGTCCCGCTGGCGGCTTGCCTTGCCGCGCAGTGGTCAGTATTCAGTTGCCGCCGACAACTACCTGCTCTAACGTCACCCGTGCGCTGATGGCAAAGGTGGACACGGCGCGGAGCAAAGGAGACAGCGTGGAGCGCACAGTTCGCACCCCGGACGGCCGGACGCTGGCTGTCGAGGAGTCCGGTGATCCCGCTGGCCGACCGGTCCTGGTCCACATGGGCACGCCAAACTCTAGGCGATTTTATGGCCCGCACGTGCGGGATGCCGCCGCCCGCGGGCTGCGGCTCATCAGCTACGACAGGCCGGGCTACGGAGGGTCCTCGCCGCAGCCGGGGCGCACCGTCGCCGACTGCGCCGGCGATGTCCGCACGATCTGCGCTGAGCTCGGCATCGATCGGCTGACAACGTGGGGCATCTCAGGCGGCGGCCCGCACGTGCTCGCGTGCGCTGCCCTGCTCCCGGACCTGGTGACCGCCGCCGCCTCTCTCGCCTCGCCGGCCCCATACGGCGCTGAAGGCCTTGACTATTTCGCCGGCATGGGCCAGGGCAACGTAGATGACACCCGCCTGTTCCTCACAGACGAGGCTGCGGCCAGGGCAAAGATGGACAAGGACCGGGAGGAACTCCTGGCCACGTCGCCAGAGGATGCGGCCAAGGCGGTTGAATCACTCCTCACGCCGACAGATGCCGCGGCCCTGCGCGGCGAGCTGGCCGAATACCTGACCTCCTCCTCGCAGGACGGTCTGGCGCCCGGCAGCCAGGGATGGTGGGACGACAACTGCATGGTCAGGCCGTGGGGATTCGACCTGGCCGGCATCACTGTCCCGGTCCTGTTGCTGCACGGCAGGCAGGACATGTTCGTGCCGTTCGGCCACGGCGAATGGCTGGCCGCGCACATTCCCGGCGTCG
>Ga0208220_1000677_pt1 | contig 14314 bp, 9 predicted proteins | sample NGESurdeep092012_9_FD_184484 | JGI IMG/M metagenome (GOLD analysis project Ga0208220, IMG submission 184484) | Arctic peat soil microbial communities from Barrow, Alaska - NGEE Surface sample F53-1 deep-092012 (SPAdes) | ecosystem: Environmental > Terrestrial > Soil > Wetlands > Peat ... | reverse complement strand
TACCGAAGCTGCCGAACCGACAGCTGAGGCTGCCGAGCCGGTCGCCGAAGCCGCCGCACCTGAAGCGGCACCCGAGCTCGAACCCGAGCTCGAACCCGAGCTCGAACCCGAAGCCGCACCCGAAGCCGCACCTGAAGCCGCACCTGCACCCGAACCGACGGCGCCCGACGCCGAGTAGGCCCTGCTTTCTCCCACCACCCGCCCCGCACATCGCTGCATTTACTTGAGGAAGGACCCGCCACCATGGCGAAGCTCAGCACCGACGACCTGATCGATGCGTTCAAGGAGCTCACGCTTCTTGAGCTCTCCGAGTTCGTGAAGCAGTTCGAAGACACCTTCGGCGTCACCGCAGCCGCACCGGTCGCCGTGGCCGTGGCTGGCCCGGCCGGCCCCGGCGCCGCTGCTGCCGAAGTCGAGGAGCAGGACGAGTTCGACGTCATCCTCGAAGAGGCCGGCGCTCAGAAGATCCAGGTCATCAAGGCCGTTCGTGAGCTCACGAGCCTCGGCTTGAAGGAGGCCAAGGACCTCGTCGATGGCGCGCCCAAGGCTGTTATCGAAAAGGGCACGAAGGAAGCGGCCGAGAAGGCGAAGACCACCCTTGAGGCGGCCGGCGCCAAGGTCACCGTCAAGTAGTTCCCGGCGGGTCCGAGTCGATCCGAGCACGAAACAGCGGCTGTCCCGTCGGGGCGGCCGCTGTTTGTTTGTCCGGAGATAGGCCGGGTGGGTGATTGCGAACCCACAAACCACCCGAGAAGCTTGACGTCACGGCGTCACAGCAGCATCCTCGCTTGTAGCTGTGAATAACTTGCACAGGTCCTCCAGGGACCGATTGGGCCGGCTCGCAAGGGCCGCCTCGACAGCGGCGTGCCCATCGGGTACGCTGCTCGTTTGCGCTGTCCTCTGACGCCTGAGTGAGAACTCGGGTGCTCCGTCGTCGTGCGCACGCCACATTGCGAGCCCTGGAAGGACCCCCACTTGGCCGCCTCGCGCAGCACATCGACGTCCGGCCCCCGCACTTCTGGACCTACCTATGCACCACCCCGCGTTAGCTTCGCCAAGATCCGTGAACCACTTGAGGTTCCGAACCTCCTAGCTTTGCAGGTCGAGTCTTTCGACTGGCTCCTCGGCAACGACGTCTGGAAAGCCCGCGTCGACGCTGCCACAAAGGCGGGCCGAGACGACGTGAACCTGTCGTCGGGCCTCGAGGAGATCTTCGAGGAGATCAGTCCGATCGAGGACTTCTCCGGAACCATGTCGCTGTCGTTTCGCGATCACCGGTTCGAGCCTGCCAAGAACTCCATCGAGGAGTGCAAGGAGCGCGACTTCACCTACTCGGCGCCGATGTTCGTGACGGCCGAGTTCGTGAACAACGGCACCGGTGAGATCAAGAGCCAGACGGTCTTCATGGGCGACTTCCCGCTGATGACCGACAAGGGCACCTTCATCATCAACGGCACCGAGCGTGTCGTCGTCTCGCAGCTCGTCCGCTCGCCGGGCGTCTACTTCGACAAGACGATCGACAAGACCTCCGACAAGGACGTGTTCGGCTGCAAGATCATCCCGAGCCGCGGTGCGTGGCTCGAGTTCGAGATCGACAAGCGGGACGCCGTCGGCGTGCGTGTCGACCGCAAGCGTAAGCAAAGCGTCACGGTGCTGCTCAAGGCACTGGGCTGGGACGACGCTCGGATTCTCGACCGCTTCGGTCAGTACGAGTCGATGCGCGCAACGCTGGAGAAGGACCACGTCCACACCCAGGACGAAGCCCTCATCGACATCTACCGCAAGTTGCGCCCGGGCGAGCCGCCGACGCGTGAGGCTGCGCAGACGCTCCTCGACAACTTGTACTTCAACCCGAAGCGCTATGACCTTGCCAAGGTTGGTCGCTACAAGATCAACAAGAAGCTCGGTCTCGAGTTGCCGTTCACGCAAGGCACGATGACCGAAGATGACATCGTTGCCACGGTCGAATACATCGTCCGGCTGCACGCCGGCGAGACCGAGATGAACTTGAACGGTCGCGCGGTTCCGGTTGAGGAAGACGACATCGACCACTTCGGCAACCGTCGTTTGCGTACGGTCGGCGAGCTGATTCAGAACCAGGTGCGGCTCGGCCTTGCTCGTATGGAGCGGGTTGTCCGCGAGCGGATGACGACACAGGACGTCGAGGCGATCACGCCGCAGACCCTGATCAACATTCGCCCCGTGGTCGCGAGCATCAAGGAGTTCTTCGGGACTTCGCAGCTCAGCCAGTTCATGGACCAGACCAACCCGTTGGCCGGCCTCACCCACAAGCGTCGCCTGTCGGCGCTTGGCCCGGGCGGTCTGTCGCGTGAGCGCGCAGGTTTCGAGGTCCGCGACGTTCACCCGAGTCACTACGGCCGCATGTGTCCGATCGAGACTCCTGAGGGTCCGAACATCGGCCTGATCGGATCGCTCGCGACGCATGGCCGGATCAATGCATTCGGATTCGTCGAGACGCCGTACCGCCGCGCCGTCAAGGGCAAGGTCACCGACGACGTCGACTACCTGACTGCTGACGAAGAGGATCGTTTCGTCATCGCGCAGGCGAACGCGCCGTTGAAGGACGACGGTCACTTCGCCGAAGACCGGGTGTTGGTTCGCCGTAAGGGTGGCGAGGTCGACTTCGTCACGCCCGCAGCGGTCGACTACATGGACGTTTCGCCGCGCCAGATGGTGTCGGTCGCGACAGCGATGATCCCGTTCCTCGAGCACGACGACGCGAACCGTGCACTGATGGGCTCCAACATGCAGCGCCAGTCGGTGCCGCTGTTGAAGTCCGAAGCGCCACTGGTCGGCACCGGCATGGAGTTTCGTGCCGCTGTCGACGCCGGCGACGTTGTCACGTCCGCGAAGGACGGTGTCGTCGAAGAGGTTTCCTCCGACGCGATCACCGTCATGAACGACGACGGCACACGCACGACGTACCGGATGGCGAAGTTCCGCCGTTCCAACCAGGGCACCTGCATCAACCAGCGCCCGATCGTGAGCGAAGGCCAGCGACTGCAGGCCGGCGCCGCGATCGCCGACGGTCCGTGCACCGACCAAGGTGAAATGGCGTTGGGTCGCAACCTGCTCGTGGCGTTCATGCCGTGGGAAGGTCACAACTACGAAGACGCGATCATCTTGTCGCAGCGTCTCGTGCAAGACGACGTGCTCTCATCGATCCACATCGAGGAGCACGAAGTCGATGCACGTGACACCAAGCTGGGGCCGGAGGAGATCACCCGCGACATCCCGAACGTGAGCGAGGAAGTGCTCGCTGACCTCGACGAGCGCGGCATCATCCGCGTCGGAGCAGACGTCGTCCCGGGTGACGTTCTTGTTGGCAAGGTCACGCCCAAGGGCGAGACCGAACTGACGCCTGAAGAGCGGCTGCTGCGCGCGATCTTCGGTGAGAAGGCGCGCGAAGTGCGCGACACCTCGCTGAAGGTGCCGCACGGTGAAAAGGGCAAGGTCATCGACGTCAAGGTGTTCACCCGCGACGACGCTGAGCTGCCCCCGGGCGTCAACGAACTGGTGCGGGTGTACGTCGCGCAGAAGCGCAAGATCACGGACGGCGACAAGCTGGCCGGCCGGCACGGGAACAAGGGCGTCATCTCCAAGATCCTGCCGGAAGAGGACATGCCATTCCTTGCTGACGGCACACCTGTGGACATCGTTCTCAACCCGCTGGGTGTGCCTGGCCGCATGAACGTCGGCCAGGTTCTCGAAACGCACCTTGGCTGGGCTGCGAAGAGTGGCTGGAAGGTCGAGTCGACCGGCGCGAAGGATGGCTGGCAGCAGCGGCTCGCCGACATCGGCGCGCTCGAGGCTCCGCCGAACACGCTGGTCGCGACGCCGGTTTTTGACGGCGCCCGTGAGGACGAGATCACCGGTCTGCTCGGGTCGACCTTGCCGAACGCCGACGGACAACGTCCGGTCGGAGAGAACGGCAAGGCGCGCCTATACGACGGTCGTTCGGGTGAGCTCTACCCGGAGGCGGTCAGCGTCGGATACATCTACATCCTGAAGCTGCACCACCTCGTCGACGACAAGCTCCACGCTCGCTCGACCGGCCCCTATTCGATGATCACCCAGCAGCCGTTGGGTGGTAAGGCGCAGTTCGGTGGCCAGCGGTTTGGTGAGATGGAGGTCTGGGCGCTCGAGGCCTATGGCGCTGCTTACGCGCTGCAGGAGTTGCTCACCATCAAGTCCGACGACGTCCTTGGCCGGGTCAAGGTCTACGAGGCGATCGTCAAGGGCGAGAACATCCCCGAGCCCGGCATTCCCGAGTCATTCAAGGTGCTCATCAAGGAAATGCAGTCGCTGTGCCTGAACGTCGAGGTGCTCTCCAGCGACGGCATGACGTTGGAGATGCGCGACACCGACGATGAGGTCTTCCGCGCCGCGGAAGAGCTCGGTATCGACCTGTCCCGGCGCGAGCCGAGCAGCGTCGAAGAGGTCTAGGGCTAGCCCGGCGCTGACCCGCCGTTTTTGGTCCTGATCGACGGTTACCAGGAGAGAGAAGACAACCTGTGCTTGACGTCAACTTCTTCGATGAGTTGCGTATCGGCCTCGCCACTGCTGACGACATTCGTCAGTGGTCTCACGGCGAGGTCAAGAAGCCGGAGACGATTAACTACCGCACGCTTCGTCCTGAGAAGGACGGCCTGTTCTGCGAGAAGATCTTCGGTCCCACCCGCGACTGGGAGTGCTACTGCGGGAAGTACAAGCGCGTCCGCTTCAAGGGCATCATCTGCGAGCGCTGCGGCGTCGAGGTCACTCGGGCCAAGGTGCGTCGTGAGCGGATGGGTCACATCGAGCTGGCCGCTCCAGTCACCCACATCTGGTACTTCAAGGGTGTGCCGAGTCGCCTCGGTTACCTGCTCGACCTTGCGCCCAAGGACCTCGAGAAGATCATCTACTTCGCGGCCTACATGATCACGTGGGTCGACGATGAGGCACGTCACCGCGACCTGCCGAGCATCGAGGCTCAGGTCTCTGTCGACCGCCAGGAAATCGAAGACCGCAAGAACATCGACGTCGACAGCCGTGCCAAGAAGCTCGAGGAAGACCTCGCGGCCCTCGAAGCCGAAGGCGCCAAGAGCGACGCGAAGCGCAAGGTGCGCGAAGGCGCCGAGCGTGAGATGCGGCAGATCCGCGAGCGCGCGCAGCGCGAGATCGATCGCCTTGATGAGGTGCTGAGCCGCTTCAAGAACCTGAAGGTCCAAGACCTCGAGGGCGACGAAGTGCTCTACCGCGAAATGCGTGACCGCTTCGGTGCGTACTTCAAGGGCGGCATGGGTGCGCAGTCGTTGAAGGACCGGCTCGAGTCGTTCGACCTCGAGGCCGAGGCCGCGATTTTGCGTGACCTGTGTGTCAACGGCAAGGGCCAGAAGAAGGCTCGCGCGTTGAAGCGCCTCAAGGTCGTGTCCGCGTTCCTCAACACGCGCAACAGCCCGATGGGCATGGTGCTCGACTGCGTGCCGGTCATTCCGCCGGACCTGCGCCCGATGGTGCAGCTCGACGGTGGTCGCTTCGCGACGTCCGACCTGAATGATCTCTATCGCCGGGTGATCAACCGCAACAACCGTTTGAAGCGGCTGCTCGACCTCGGCGCGCCCGAGATCATCGTCAACAACGAGAAGCGGATGCTCCAGGAGGCCGTCGACGCGTTGTTCGACAACGGCCGGCGCGGTCGTCCGGTCACTGGTCCGGGCAACCGGCCGCTGAAGTCGCTGTCGGACATGCTCAAGGGCAAGCAGGGCCGGTTCCGTCAGAACCTGCTCGGCAAGCGCGTCGACTACTCGGCGCGGTCGGTGATCGTCGTCGGCCCGCAGCTGAAGTTGCACCAGTGCGGCCTGCCCAAGGACATGGCGCTCGAGCTGTTCAAGCCGTTCGTCATGAAGCGGCTGGTCGACCTCAACCACGCGCAGAACATCAAGAGTGCCAAGCGCATGGTCGAGCGCGCGCGTTCCGTCGTGTGGGACGTGCTCGAAGAGGTCATCACTGAGCACCCGGTGCTGCTGAACCGCGCACCGACGCTGCACCGGCTCGGGATCCAGGCGTTCGAACCGCAGCTCGTCGAGGGCAAGGCCATCCAGATTCACCCGCTCGTCTGTGCGGCGTTCAACGCCGACTTCGACGGCGACCAGATGGCCGTGCACTTGCCGCTGTCGGCAGAGGCGCAGGCCGAAGCCCGCATCTTGATGCTGTCCTCGAACAACATCCTCAAGCCTGCAGACGGTCGCCCGGTGACGATGCCGAGCCAGGACATGGTGCTTGGCATCTACTTCCTGACGACTGCGCGCGATGGCGTGTTGGGCGAGGGTCGGGTGTTCTCCTCGACCGCTGAGGCCGTCATGGCTCGCGATCTCGGTGACCTGCACCTGCAGGCGAAGATCAAGATTCGGCTCAAGGATCTGCCTGCAGTCGACAACGGCAAAGATGGCTGGACGGCGCCTGAAGACTGGGAGCCTGGTCAGCCGCTCATCGTCGAGACGACCCTTGGTCGCGCGCTGTTCAACGACGCGCTGCCCGAGGACTACCGGTTCGTCAACTTCGAGGTTTCGAAGCGCGACCTCTCGACGATCGTCAACGATCTCGCGGAGCGTTACCCGAAGGTTGTCGTCGCCGCGACGCTCGACGCGATGAAGGCGGCCGGCTTCCACTGGGCCACCCGCGCCGGCGTCACGATCTCGATCTCCGACGTCGTCACCCCGCCGAACAAGCAGGAGATCCTCGAGAAGTACGAGGCGAAGGCCGACAAGGTCCAAAAGCAGTTCGAGCGTGGGCTCATCACTGACGACGAGCGTCGCCAGGAGCTCATCGAGATCTGGACCCAGGCCACGGCCGACGTTGCCCGCGAGATGGAAGAGAACTTCCCCAAGGACAACCCGGTCTGGATGATGGTGAACTCCGGTGCCCGCGGCAACATGATGCAGGTCCGGCAGATCGCCGGCATGCGTGGTCTCGTCGCCAACCCCAAGGGCGAGATCATCCCGCGGCCGATCAAGGCGAACTTCCGTGAAGGCCTGTCCGTGCTGGAGTACTTCATCTCCACGCACGGTGCCCGAAAGGGTCTGGCCGACACTGCGCTGCGTACCGCCGACTCGGGTTACCTGACCCGGCGTCTCGTGGACGTGTCGCAGGACGTCATCATCCGCGAAGAGGACTGCGGCACCGAGCGCGGCATCATGATGCGCATCGCCGCGCCTGGTCGTGACGGGGTGCTGATTCGCCCGGCCACGGTCGAGACAAGCGTCTTTGCTCGCACCATCGCCGAGGACATCATTCACGACGGCAAGTTGGTCGGCGAAGCACGCGGTGACCTTGGTGACCTCAGCATCGGCGCGCTCGTCGAGCACGGCGTGCAGGAGCTAAAGGTGCGGTCGGTGCTGACGTGTGAGTCGAAGGTCGGCACGTGTGCGGCTTGCTACGGCCGTTCGTTGGCAACCGGCAAGACGGTCGACGTCGGCGAGGCGGTCGGCATCATCGCCGCCCAGTCGATCGGCGAGCCCGGCACCCAGCTCACGATGCGTACCTTCCACACCGGTGGCGTCGCGGGTGAGGACATCACCCACGGTCTGCCGCGCGTCGTCGAACTGTTCGAGGCCCGCACCCCCAAGGGTGTTGCCCCGATCAGTGAGGTCACCGGCCGGGTCAAGATCGAAGACACCGACAAGGCTCGCAAGATCGTCGTCGTTCCTGATGACGGAGCCGAGGAGATTGCCTACCCGGTGTCGAAGCGGTCGCGGCTGCGGGTCGCCGAAGGCGACCACGTCGAGGTCGGCGAGCAGCTGATCGAGGGCACGGTGAACCCGCACGAGGTGCTGCGGATCCTCGGCCCACGCGCGGTGCAGGTCCACTTGGTCCAGGAGGTCCAGGAGGTCTACCGCAGCCAGGGTGTGCCGATCCACGACAAGCACATCGAGATCATCGTGCGGCAGATGCTGAAGCGGGTGAACGTCCTGGAGTCAGGCGACACCGACTTCCTGCCCGGCGAGCTGGTGGAGCGTCCTCGGTTCGAGGAAGGCAACCGCCGCGTCGTCGCGGAGGGTGGCGTTCCGGCGTCCGCTCGACCGGTCTTGATGGGCATCACCAAGGCCTCGCTCGCAACCGAGTCGTGGCTGTCGGCAGCGTCGTTCCAAGAGACCACCCGGGTGCTGACGGATGCGGCGATCCACGCCAAGTCCGACCCGCTGTTGGGCCTCAAGGAGAACGTCATCATCGGCAAGCTCATCCCGGCTGGTACGGGTCTGCCCCGCTACCGCAACATCCGGGTCGAGCCCACCGAGGAAGCCAAGTCGGCGATGTACGCGATGACCGGCTACGACGGCGACTTCGACGGCGAGTACGCAAGGTTCGGCCAGGGGTCGGGCCAGGCAGTGCCGCTGGAGGAGTACGACTACGGGCGGTTCGACCCAAGGTGAGCCGGCGCGGTTCGAGGTGGGCTGAGGAACGAAGCCCGCGCGAGAAGCCGCCCGTGTGACAGGTTGTTCGTCGAGTGAAGGAATTTGGCGCATAATTTTCGGTCGAATTAGCCGACCGAATTCCTTCACTCGACGCATGTAAGGCGTCGGGGGACGGCCGGTAGTTGTTGGATCGGCGGTTCGGGTCGGCGCTGCGAGGGCGCGGATAGTCCGCCCCGGTTTTGACCTACGTCGATGCGATGGGTAATCTTGCCCTTCGTGCCCGGAACCACGGGCCGCTCCTCGTGCTGTCCCTGCGCCAGGACAATCACCCTCGATCCGTGTTTTCCGCGGATCGGAGCGTGGGCGGGCGACACACCCGACCGCGTGGGTCGGCGATATCGGTACGAAATGGTACAGAACCACTACGAGCAAAGCTCGCACGGAGACTGAAAGGCACGCATGCCCACGATCCAACAGCTGGTCCGCAAGGGCCGGCAGGACAAGGTCGACAAGACCAAGACCCCGGCGCTCAAGGGTTCGCCCCAGCGTCGAGGTGTCTGCACGCGCGTCTACACGACTACTCCGAAGAAGCCGAACTCGGCGCTGCGCAAGGTGGCCCGCGTCCGGCTGACCAGCGGCATCGAGGTCACGGCCTACATCCCCGGTGTCGGTCACAACCTGCAGGAGCACTCGATCGTGCTCGTGCGTGGCGGCCGTGTGAAAGACCTCCCCGGCGTCCGTTACAAGATCATCCGCGGGTCGCTCGACACGCAGGGCGTCCGCAACCGCAAGCAGGCGCGTAGTCGCTACGGCGCGAAGAAGGAGAAGAGCTAGATGCCCCGCAAGGGTCCGGCCCCCAAGCGCCCCATCATCATCGACCCGGTCTACGCGTCGCCCCTGGTCACCTCACTGGTGAACAAGGTGCTGACCAACGGCAAGCGGTCACTCGCTGAGCGCATCGTCTACGGCGCCCTCGAGGGCTGCCGCACCAAGACCGGCACCGACCCGGTGATCACGCTGAAGCGCGCTCTCGACAACGTGCGGCCCTCGCTCGAGGTCAAGAGCCGTCGCGTCGGTGGCGCGACCTACCAGGTCCCGATGGAAGTCAAGGGCACCCGCGGCGGCACCCTCGCACTTCGCTGGATCGTCGGCTACTCGAAGGCTCGCCGCGAGAAGACGATGACCGAGCGCTTGATGAACGAGCTCCTCGACGCCAGCAACGGCCTCGGTGCGAGCGTCAAGCGCCGCGAAGACACCCACAAGATGGCGGAGTCGAACAAAGCTTTTGCTCACTACCGCTGGTAACAGCGGCGCAGCCCCAAAGAACACCGCACACAGTCCCGAAGAACAGACAAGGAAGTAGCTCAAGAAGTGGCAACTGACGTCATGGCAGATCTGGCCAAGGTCCGGAACATCGGGATCATGGCTCACATCGACGCGGGCAAAACCACGACGACCGAGCGGATCCTTTTCTACACGGGCATCAACTACAAGATCGGCGAAGTCCACGAGGGCGCAGCCACGATGGACTGGATGGAGCAGGAGCAGGAGCGCGGCATCACCATCACGTCCGCGGCCACGACCTGCATGTGGAACGACCACACCATCAACATCATCGACACACCCGGTCACGTCGACTTCACGGTCGAGGTAGAGCGTTCGCTTCGCGTGCTGGACGGCGCGGTGGCGGTCTTTGATGCGGTCGCGGGCGTTGAGCCCCAGTCCGAGACCGTCTGGCGGCAGGCTGACAAGTACCACGTGCCTCGCATCTGCTTCGTCAACAAGATGGACCGCGTCGGCGCCGAGTTCCATCGCACGGTCGACATGATGATCACCCGGTTGAACGCCATCCCGCTGGTCATCCAGTTGCCGTGGGGTGTCGAGGGCGACTTCAAGGGCGTCATCGACCTGGTGAAGATGAAGGGCATCGAGTGGACCGGCGAGGGCAAGGGCGACACGTACGACGTGGTCGACATCCCCGCCGATCACGCTGAGGCCGCTCGCGAGTGGCACGACAAGCTCATCGAGACGCTGTCGGAGCAGGACGACGATCTGATGCAGCAGTACCTCGACGGTGTCGAGCCGACGGTCGAGCAGGTCCAGGCGGGCATTCGCCGGGCAACGATCGCCAGCAAGCTCAACCCGGTGCTGTGCGGGAGCGCGTTCAAGAACAAGGGCGTGCAGCCCATGCTCGACGCGATCACCGACTACTTGCCGAGCCCGCTCGACATCGGCGACACGATCGGTCACAAGCTGGGCGACGAAGAGGTCGAGGTGCGCCGCACCCCGAGCGACACCGAGCCCTTCTCCGCGCTTGCCTTCAAGATCATGAGCGACAAGTACCTGGGCAAGCTCACGTACCTGCGCATCTACTCAGGCACCCTGACGACCGGCGCTGCCCTGCTGAACTCGACGAAGGACCGCAAGGAGCGCATCGGCCGGCTCCTTCGCATGCACGCGAACAAGCAGGAAGACATCCCGTCCGCGGGCGCCGGCTCGATCGTTGCGGTCGCGGGTCTGAAGAACACCACGACCGGCGACACGTTGTGCGACCCCGGCAAGCCGGTGATCCTCGAGCGCATGATCTTCCCGACGCCGGTCATCTCGGTTGCCATCGAGCCGAAGACCAAGGTCGACCAGGAGAAGCTCGGCGTCGCCATTCAGCGGCTTGCTGAAGAAGACCCGACGTTCCAGGTCCACACCGACGAAGAGACCGGTCAGACGATCATCGCCGGCATGGGCGAGCTGCACCTCGACATCCTCGTCGACCGCATGAAGCGGGAGTTCAACGTCGAAGCCAACGTCGGCAAGCCGCAGGTCGCTTACCGCGAGACCATCCGGCGCAAGGTCGAGAAGGTCGACTACACGCACAAGAAGCAGACCGGTGGTTCAGGCCAGTTCGCGCGCGTCATCATCGACATCGAGCCAGGTGGCGGCGAAGGCGACGCGGGCTACGAGTTCGTGAACAAGGTCAGCGGTGGCCGCATCCCGCGCGAGTACATTCCTGCGGTCGACGCCGGCTGCCAGGAAGCGCTGCAGTTCGGCATCCTGGCTGGCTACCCGCTCGTCGACATCAAGGTCACCTTGCAGGACGGCGCGTACCACGACGTCGACTCCTCCGAACTGGCGTTCAAGATCGCCGGTTCGATGGCGTTCAAGGAGGCGGCCCGCAAGGCCGACCCCACGCTGCTCGAGCCGATCATGGCCGTCGAGGTGCGCACGCCCGAGGACTACATGGGCGACGTCATCGGCGACATCAACAGCCGTCGCGGCATCATCCAGTCGATGGATGAGCTGTCCGGCACCCGAGTTGTCCGAGCGCTTGTACCGCTCTCGGAGATGTTTGGTTATGTCGGTGACCTGCGCGGCCGCACTCAGGGTCGGGCGAGTTACAGCATGCAGTTCGACTCTTACGCCGAGGTACCCAAGAACGTGGCGGAAGAGATCATCAAGAAGGCCCGCGGCGAGTAATCGCAGCGGTTAGTTCCGCTATCCCAAAATCCGGCACATCGTACGGCGAAGCAATCCGTCCTCAAGGAGCATCAAGTGGCGAAGGCGAAGTTCGAGCGGACCAAGCCGCACGTCAACATCGGCACCATCGGTCACATCGACCATGGCAAGACGACGCTGACAGCGGCCATCACCAAGGTCCTTCACGACGCACACCCCGAGCTGAACCCCTTCACGCCGTTCGATCAGATCGACAAGGCGCCGGAGGAGAAGGCCCGCGGTATCACGATTTCGATCGCGCACGTCGAGTACCAGACCGACAACCGGCACTACGCCCACGTCGACTGCCCCGGCCACGCGGACTACATCAAGAACATGATCACCGGTGCTGCGCAGATGGACGGCGCGATCCTGGTGGTCTCCGCGGCTGACGGTCCGATGCCGCAGACGAAGGAGCACGTCCTCCTGGCTCGCCAGGTCGGCGTCCCCTACATCGTCGTTGCGCTCAACAAGGCTGACGTGGTCGACGACGAGGAAATCCTCGAACTCGTCGAACTCGAAGTCCGTGAGCTCCTGAGCCAGTACGAGTTCCCCGGTGACGACGTCCCGGTGGTTCGCGTCTCGGCACTCAAGGCGCTTGAGGGCGACGCCAAGTGGGGCGAGTCGATCCTCGAACTGTTGGCCGCGTGCGACAGTCACGTGCCCGAACCGGTTCGTGAGATCGAGAAGCCGTTCCTGATGCCGATCGAGGACGTCTTCACGATCACCGGTCGCGGCACCGTTGTCACCGGTCGTATCGAGCGCGGCATCGTCAAGGTTGGCGAGACCATCGAGATCGTCGGCATCGCCGAGAAGACCTCCAGCACCACGGTCACCGGCGTCGAGATGTTCCGCAAGCTGCTCGACGAAGGTCGCGCGGGCGACAACGTGGGCGTGCTGCTTCGTGGCACCAAGCGTGAAGACGTGCAGCGCGGTCAGGTCGTGTGCAAGCCCGGCTCGATCACGCCGCACACCCAGTTCGAGGCCAACGTCTACATCTTGTCCAAGGACGAAGGCGGCCGGCACACCCCGTTCTTCAACAACTACCGCCCGCAGTTTTACTTCCGCACCACGGACGTCACCGGCGTCGTCGACCTGCCCGAGGGCACCGAGATGATCATGCCGGGCGACAACACCGAAATGACGGTTCAGCTGATCCAGCCGATCGCCATGGAAGAGGGCTTGCGGTTCGCCATCCGCGAGGGTGGTCGCACGGTAGGCGCAGGACGCGTCACCAAGATCCTGAAGTAACAAGCGACGGCGGCCGGGGACGCAGAGCCCCGGCCGCCGAACCTTGTAAGGCACGACACGAACAGACAGCTCCGGTCGCAGCACGAACGAACAGACAGGACCACCATGGCGGGACAGAAGATCCGCATCAGGCTGAAGGCCTACGACCACGAGGTCATCGACAGCTCGGCGCGCAAGATCGTCGAGACGGTGACACGTACTGGTGCGCAGGTTGCCGGCCCGGTGCCGCTGCCGACGGAGAAGAACATCTACTGCGTTATCCGTTCGCCCCACAAGTACAAGGACAGCCGCGAGCACTTCGAGATGCGCACACACAAGCGGCTCATCGACATCCTCGATCCGACCCCGAAGACAGTCGACTCGCTTATGCGTCTCGACCTGCCTGCGGGTGTCGACATCGAGATCAAGCTGTAAGAGGACGCACTCGACATGGTTAAGCAGATCAAGGGCGTGCTGGGCGAGAAGCTCGGCATGACGCAGGTCTTCGACGACGCAGGCCGGATCGTCCCGGTCACCGTCGTCCAGGCCGGACCTTGCGTTGTCACGCAGGTCCGGACCGCGGACGTCGATGGCTACTCCGCCGTCCAACTTGCGTATGGCGCGGTTGACCCGCGCAGGGTGAACAAGCCCGAGGCTGGGCACTTCCGCAAGGCTGGCGTGCCACCGCGTCGCTACCTCATCGAGCTGCGGACGAACGACGCTTCGGAGTACACGCTCGGCCAAGAGGTCACGGTCGATGTGTTCACCGCCGGCCAGAAGGTCGACGTCGTTGGCACCAGCAAGGGCAAGGGCTTCGCCGGCGTCATGAAGAAGCACAACTTCAAAGGCCTTTCGAGCTCGCATGGCACGCAGCGCAAGCACCGTTCGCCTGGTTCCATCGGTGCGTGCGCGACCCCGAGCCGGGTGTTCAAGGGCATGAAGATGTCCGGTCGCATGGGTGGCCTGCGCACGACGACGCAGAACCTGACTGTGCACGCCGTCGACACTGAGGCGAACCTGATCCTGGTCAAGGGCGCCGTTCCCGGTGCCGCCGGTCGGATGGTCTTCGTGCACACCGCAGTGAAGGGTGGTCTCGCATGACCGCCGTGACGATCGCCGGTACCTCGCGCACTGTCGAGCTGCCCGCCGAGGTCTTCGATGTGCAGGTCAACGTTCCGTTG
>Ga0208220_1000676_pt1 | contig 14330 bp, 11 predicted proteins | sample NGESurdeep092012_9_FD_184484 | JGI IMG/M metagenome (GOLD analysis project Ga0208220, IMG submission 184484) | Arctic peat soil microbial communities from Barrow, Alaska - NGEE Surface sample F53-1 deep-092012 (SPAdes) | ecosystem: Environmental > Terrestrial > Soil > Wetlands > Peat ... | reverse complement strand
CGAACTGGCCATCGAGAGCGTCGCCGTGTACTCCGACGCTGACGCGCGCGCCCCGCACGTCGCGGCCGCGGATCGCGCCGTCGCGATCGGACCGCCGCCGGCCGCCGACAGCTACCTCACCGACCTCACCGACGGCTTCGTCGCGGTCGATCCGGGCATGCAACAGGTCATCTTCAACCAGGCCCAGGCGGCAGCCGCGGCCGGCGACGAGCCCCGCCAGCTGATCAGGTACCCGTGGGACACGCCGGTGACCGCCGAACCCCTGGTCGGCGAGCTGGACACGGACACGGGCCACTGCACGTTCATCGCGGGGATCGTCCGCCAGGTCGCCCCCGATGCCCAGGTTCTGGCTGTGCGGATCACGCACAGCGATGGCGTGGTCTATCAGGGCGACCTCATCTGTGCGCTGAGCCAGCTCGCCGTGCGGGTCGCGGCCGCCTCCGCTCCGGGCGGTGACCGGAGCCGGATGGTCGACGTGGTCTCGCTGTCGCTGGGTTACTTCAGCGAGTCCGCGACCGACGTGGCCTACAGCTGCGGGCTGTGGCAGGTGATCGAGCTGCTGCTGAGCATGGGTGTCACCGTGGTGGCCGCGGCGGGGAACTACTCGACGAGCCGGCGGTTCTACCCGGCCGCGTTCGCGGCCTGGCCGACGCCGTCAGGGCAGCCTCCGCTGATCAGCGTGGGCGCGCTGAACCCGAATGGCTCCAAGGCCCTGTTCAGCGACGGCGGCCCGTGGATCACGGCCTGGGCCAGCGGCGCCGCCGTGATCAGCACGTTCCCGGTGGATCTCAACGGCAGCCGCAGCCCGGAGATCAGGATGCGCGCGCATCCCGCCAACGAGCTGCCGCCCGGCGTCCAGGTGCCGCCTGAGCGCGCGGCGCTCGACTTCGATGACTTCCGGGGCGGCTTCGCGTCCTGGAGCGGGACCTCGTTCTCGGCTCCCCTGCTGGCCGCGCAGATCGCCAGATCGCTGCTGCAGATAGCGGCCAGCCCCGCGCTCGGGCCGAAGCTGGACGTGCGGGGCGAGCAGGCCGCGAGGGACCGGGCCATGGCGGCGCTGCGGAACCTTGAGTGGCCGGGTTGATCGCGATGGATGACCGCAGGCGGGTCGCGGTGCCGACGAGCCAGCCGGATCGCGGCGAGCGGATGGCGCGCCTGGTGACGGCCGCGAGGGAGGGCAGCGAGGATGCGCTCGGGCAGATCGTAACGGAACTCAGCCCGCTGCTGTGGCAGGTGGCGCGGGCGGCCGGGCTGAGTGCGGCCGACGCGGAAGACGTGCTGCAGACGGTGTGGCTGCGGCTGGTCTCGCATCTGGACGGGATCCGGACGTCGTCGGCGCTGACCGCCTGGCTGGTCGTCACCACGAGGCGGGAAGCGTGGCGGGTGCGGGCGACCGCACGCCGGCAGCTCCCCGCGGACCAGGACTGGCTCGCCGCGCTTCCCGACACCGAACCTGGCGGCGAGGAACGGGCCGTCCTCGATGATCAGCGCCGTGCCCTGTGGGCGGCCATCAGGCAGCTGCCGCCGCGCTGCCAGGAGCTGCTGCGGATCATCGCGTTCGTATCCCGGCCGGATTACTCGGCGGTGGCGGCCGAGCTCGGCATCCCGCGGGGCAGCGTCGGCCCGACGCGCGGCCGGTGCCTGGCCAAGCTCCGCGCCGCACTGGCCGACGGCCCGGAGGGGAGCCTGCGATGAAGCCCACCGACAGCGGCCATTCGGCGGCCGACGGCCCGCTCGACGACGTCGACTTCGGGATCCTGGGCGACATCCGGCAGGCATTCGACGAGGCCGACCCCATGCCGGCGGATCTGCCGGAACGGATTCGCTTCTCCCTGGCGCTCCGGGGCCTGGAGGTGGAGGTCGCTCGCCTGGCCGCCGAGGAGGACCGGCAGGTGCTCGCCGCCCGGGGCGCGGAGCAGAGCCGGACGGTCACCTTCGACAGCGACAGCCTGACCATCATGATCCGCATCGACTCCAACAGCGACGGGACGGCGCGCGTCGACGGCTGGCTGGCCCCGCCGCAGCGCCGCGAGATCGAGATGAAGACCTCGGCGGACTCGCTGAGCGTGGCCAGCGACGAGCAGGGCCGGTTCGCCTTCGCGCGGGTGCCGCGCGGAACCGCCCAGCTGATAGTGCGGCCGGGCGAGCCCGGACAGAGCGGATCGGGGCGGTCTGTGGTGACCCCGGCGCTCATCCTCTAAGGCCAGACGGAGGCGCCCGCCGAATGACCCGTGCCGAGCGCGGGGCCACCACAGCCCAGAGTCCAGCCCGGCCCCAGAGCGCCGCCCGGGCACCTCGGCCAGCCCGGAACCCGGGCCGGGCGCTGGTCCGCGCCCGCGAGGCGCATCGGCGCGGCCTGTCGGCCGGCAACGCCGGCCGGCCGGCGGTCGCGTCCCGGCACCTGCGCGCCGGACTGCTGCTGCTGGGCTGGGCGGACCCAATCTCAACGGAACTGGGCTCCTCGGGCCCGGCCTGGGCGGACCTGGTCCCGGCGGCCGGTGAGCAGGCCGGCGCGGGGCAGGGGCGGGAGGCGCACCGGGCCCTGGCCGCCCGGCTGCTCATGAGCCTGGCGCACTTCGAGGCGGAGCAGGGCCGCACCGAGTACGGGCTGACGCTACTGGACCAGGCCGAGGGCCTCACCGCGCCCGCCGACCGGGGCATCCTGATTTCCCAGCGGGGCCTGCTGCTCATGCGGACGTGGCGCGACAGCGACGCGCTCCCGCTGTTCGACGAGGCGGTGCCCCTGCTCCTGGCGGCCGGCGCGGACGCCGGGGTGCTGGCCCAGGTGCTGCTCAACCGGGGCCTCTCGCACCTCAACGTCGGTGACGTCCGGCGGGCCCGCGCCGACTTTAGCTGGTGCCAGCGCATCGCGGTCGGGGAGGGAGTCGACCTGATGGCGGCCAAGGCGGGGCACAACCTGGGCTACTGCGATCTGCTGGGCGGCGACATTCCCGCCGCCCTGCAGCTCTTCAACGCGGCCGCGGAGATCTACCGGCGCAGCGCACCCGGCAACCTGCCCGTGCTGGCCACCGACAAGGCCCGGGCGCTGCTCGCGGCCGGGCTGGCCCAGGACGCGGCCAGCGAGCTAGACGGCGCGATTGTGTCGTTCCGGCGGCAGCGCCTGGACCAGGACCTGGCCGAGGCGGAGCTGGCCCGCTCCCAGGCCGCGATGGCCGCCGGCGACCTGACGGCCGCGCACCGCTGGGCGGCAGCCGCGCAGCGGCGCTTCCGGCGCCGGGGTAACGACGCGTGCGCGCTGCTGGCGGAGCTCACCCGGCTGCGCGCGCGGTCGGTCCCGCCGCTGGCGCGGCCCGCGCTGCGGGCCGGCGAGGCGGTGCTGCTCGCCGAGCGGCTGCGCGACTGCGGGCTGACCAGCGACGGTGACCTAGCCGAGCTGCTCGCGGCCCGGGCGCTGATCGCGGCCGGCCGTCCCGGCGAGGCGAAGCGGCGGATCGCGGTCGTGCGCCGCCGGGGCCCGGCGATGTCCCTGGAAATCAGCCTGCTGCGGCGGCTGGCCCGGGCCGAGCTGGCGCAGCAGGAGGGACGCCCCGGCGCGGCGCTGGCGGAGCTGCGGGCCGGCCTGGCGATGGTGCACGCCCGCCGCGGGCGGCTGGGCAGCATCGACCTGCAGACGGGCGCCGCGGCCCTCGGCGCCGACCTGGCGACCGCAGGGCTGGCGCTGGCGCTGGACCGCGGCTCGCCACCGCTCGTGTTCGCCTGGCTAGAACGCTCCCGGGCGCAGGCGTTCCGGGTCCGGCCGGTGCGGCCCCGCGCCGATCCGCAGGCGGCGGCGATCCTGGCCGAGCTGCGTCAGCTCAGCCAGCTGACCCGCAACGCGGAACTGAGCGGCCATCGCGACCCGGCCATGATCAGCAGACGGGCCGAGCTCCAGCGGGAGATCCGGGAGCGCAGCTGGCAGACCAGCGGCCTGGGCGAGGTCAGCGCCCAGGCCAGCCTGGGCGACATCGGCGCGGTCCTGGAACAGAGCGGCCAGACCCTGGTCGCCATCCTGGTCCGCGGCGGCCGGATGCACGCGGTGGTGCTGCGGAAGGGATCCGTGCGCCTGATCGGGCTCGGTGACTTCGACACGGCCGCCGAGGCGGCCAGGCGGCTGACCGCCGACCTCGACTCGCTCGCCGGGCGGCGGCTGCCGGGCCGGCTCGAGGCCGTCATCAGGGAGTCGATCCGCCATCAGGCGGACGTGCTCACCGCCGAGATCACCGCGCCGCTGCGGCCGGTCATCGGCGCTGACGGCGTCGTGCTGGTTCCGGCCGGCGCGCTGGCCGCCGTCCCGTGGAGCCTGCTCCCGGACCTGCGCGGCCGCCCGGTCACGGTGTGCCCGTCCGCGTCGGCCTGGCTAGCCGCCTGGCGGCCGCCAGCCGGGTCACCGGCCACCGGGCCGCCGCTGCTGGTCGCGGGGCCTGACCTGCGGTACGCGGCCGGAGAGGTCACCGAGATAGCGAAGGTGTACCCCGGCTGCCGCCCGCTGTTAGCAGAGGCGGCCACCGTGAGTACCACCCTGCGCGCCCTCGACGGCGCCCCGCTCGCGCACCTGGCCGCGCACGGGCACCACGACCGCGAGAACGTGCTGTTCTCCCGGCTCGACCTGGCGGACGGGCCGCTGATGGCCTACGACATCCAGCAGCTGGCGGCCGCTCCCCGCCACGTGGTCCTGTCGGCCTGCGATGTCGGGCAGACCGTCGTGCGGCCGGGCGAGGAGATCCTGGGCTTTACCGCGGCCCTGCTCTACGTCGGGACGGCCACCGTGATCTCCAGCGTCACCCGGGTGGCCGACGACGAGGCCGTCGGCCTGATGACCAGCTACCACCGCGCCCTGCGGGACGGTGTCAGGCCGGCCGAGGCGCTGGCCGCGGCGGCGCTGTCGGCGCCGCTCAGCACGTTCGTCTGCTTCGGGTCCGGATAGCCGGATGGCCGCCGCTATGGGGTCAATTGATCGCCAGTAGAACGTTTGCGTTATCCTCCAGAGGCTTTGTCGTACTGATCTTCAGGCGCAACTGATCTTCGGGCGCACTGATCTTCGGGCGCACTGATCTTCAGCGCGCTACAGCACTGATGAGACACGGGGTCTGATGACGGCGGAACCGACCACGGAACTGACAACTGGGCTGACCACAACTGGACTGACTGGCAAGACCGCCGTCGTGACCGGCACGGCGCACGGCATCGGGGCCGCGATCGCCGCGGCGCTGCGCGGCGAGGGAGCGGTCGTGCACGGCGTCGACAAGGCCGGCGCCGACCTGACCAGCGCTGCGGCGGTGCGCGAGTTCTTCGCCGGGGTCGGCGCCGTGGACATCCTGGTCAACTGCGCCGGAGGGGTCTGCGGGCAGGTCGGCCAGCCCCTGGAGGACGTGACCGACGAGGACTGGCATGCGGTGGTCGACGCCAACCTGACCAGCACCTTCTTGTGCATCCGGGCGGTCGTGGCGGGCATGAAGGAACGCCGCTGGGGCCGGATCGTCAACATCTCCTCGGCCGCGGGCCTGGGCGTCAGCAAGACGGGGATCCAGGCCTACACCAGCGCCAAGGCCGGCCAGATCGGGTTCACCCGCCAGATGGCCCACGAGCTCGGCCCGTTCGGCATCACCGTGAACTGCATCGCCCCGGGCTTCGTCCTGTCCAACCCCACGACGCAGCAGCAGTGGGAAGGTTACGGCGCCGAAGGCCAGCGGCAACTCGTGGCGGGCATCGCCATGCGGCGGCTGGGGCAGCCCGAGGACATCGCCGGCGGGGTGCGGTTCTTCACCGCGCCGGCGTCCTCCTGGGTCACCGGGCAGACGATCGCGATTGACGGCGGCAGTGCCGGGCTCTAACGGCGGGCCGGGCGCTAAGGGCGGGCCGGGCGCTCGTCCCGCCCTCGCCTTTGATTCCGATAACGCCCGCTACCTGCGAGAGCTCAGCGAGTATGTGGCCGTGCCGAGCGTCAGCCGGGACGCGAGCCCGGACACGATGGCGGCCGCGGCGCAGTGGCTCGCCGGGCAGCTGGCCTTCGCCAACGCCCGGCTGGTGCCGACCGCCGGTCATCCCGTGGTGATGGGCGAGTGGCTCGGCGCCCCCGGGGCGCCGACCATCCTGGTCTACGGGCACTACGACGTGCAGCCCACGGGCGACCTGGCCGAGTGGCTGACTCCCCCGTTCGAGCTGCGCGTGGACGGCGACGTCATGCGGGGCCGGGGAACCTCGGACGACAAGGGGCCGGTCTACATCGTGCTCAAGACCGCCCAGGCGTTCCTGGACCAGGAGGGCGGCCTCCCGCTCAACGTGAAGTTTCTCTTCGAGGGCGAGGAGGAGATCGGCAGCCCGCACCTGCCGGACTTCGTCGCCAGTCACGCCGCGGAGCTCGGGGCCGACCTGGTCATCTCCGCGGACGGGGCCATGTGGCGGCCGAGCGAGCCGTCGCTGTCGCTGGCGTCCAAGGGGCTGGTCTCGATGGACATCACGGTCGAGGGCGCCGACACCGACCTGCACTCCGGCCGGTACGGCGGGACCGTGGCCAACCCGCTGCACGTCCTCAGCGAGATCCTGGCCAGCCTGCACACCCGCGACGGCACGGTCGCCGTGGCCGGCTTCTACGACGGCATTCCCGAGCTGACGCAGGCGCGCCGGCGGGAGATCGCCGCGGTGGCCTTCGACGACGCCGAGTACCTCCGCCAGCTCGGCCTGACCGGGGCGCACGGCGAGCGGGGCTTCACCACCCTGGAGCGGCTCTGGGAACGGCCGACGCTGGAGGTCAACGGCGTGGCGGGCGGCGGGAAGTACACCGTCATCCCGCACGTCGCCGTCGGTCACGTGTCGGCCCGGCTGGTCCCCGGCCAGGACCCGGACCAGGTGATCGCGGCTGTCGTCGCCCACGTGGGCGCCCAGGCGGCGCCGGGCGTGCGCGTCGAGGTGGCGCCCGACGCGGCGCGGGTGCCGGCTTACACCATCCCCGCCGGCCACCCGGCCATCCGGGCGGCCACCGCCGCGCTGGAGGCGGTCTACCCCGGCGAGCCGGTGCTGCAGGCCTGCATCGCCGGCACGCTCCCGGCCACGGCCCTGTTCGAGCGGGTGCTCGGGGTCAAGACCCTGTTCTTCTCGTTCTCGACCGCCGACGAGAAGCTGCACGCGCCCAACGAGTTCATGCGCATCCGTCGGCTGCGCGAGGGGATGCGGGCCTGGGAGCAGCTGTGGCGGCTGCTGGCCGCCGGGCCGCACCGCCTCGGCGGCACGGGAACCGAGGGCACTACGGGAGGAGACCGCGATCATGGCTGACGCTGCACCGAGCGGGTACACCGCCTACTCCTACCTGACCCCCGGCGAGGACTTCCCGGAGTTCGAGCTGACGCCGGAGTTCGGCCGGGTCCCCCCGTACCGGGCCGGGCTCACCGCCGGGCAGGAGGAGCAAGCGGGGCGGCTGCTGCGCGACACCATGGTGATCAGCCTGCACGACCATCCGGTCCGGTTCCCGGCGCGGATGGAGGAAACGCCCGGCTACAACCGCACCGGCCGCCAGCACGCCGCCTACGCGGGCCTGGCCGCCTCGGGCATGACCGTCGTGTTCGACAACATGATGGACGGCACGGCCTGCGTCACCGGGAACGCCCCGTGGCGGTGGGACGACATCATCACCGACCTCGGCATGCGCCAGGCCGACCTCGCGCACCAGAGCGAGGTCATGACGGTCCGCACGCTGGCCGACATCGACGAGGCGTACCGGTCGGGCCGGGTCGGCCTGGTGTTCGGGCTGGAAGCGGCGACGCCCATCGAGAACGAGATCGACCGGCTCGACGTCCTGTACGGTCTCGGCCTGCGGCAGATCGGCATCGCCTACTCCGACGCCAACGCCCTGGGCAGCGGCCTGCGGGAGACCACCGACGGCGGCCTCACCGCGTTCGGGCGGCGGGCGGTCCGGCGGATGAACCAGCTGGGCCTGGCCATCGACCTGTCCCATTCCTCGGACCGCACCGCGCTGGACGTCTGCGAGCTCAGCGAGCAGCCGGTGTTCCTCACCCACGCCGGCGCCCGCGCGATCTGGGACACCGCCCGGATGAAGCCCGATGACGTCCTGCGGGCCGTGGCGGAGACCGGCGGCGTGATCGGGATGTCGGCCGCGCCGCACACCACGCTGTCCGGCGCGCATCCACGGCACACGATCGAGTCGGTGATGGACCACTTCCAGTACTGCGTCGACCTGGTCGGGATCGAGCACGTCGCCTTCGGGCCGGACACGCTCTACGGCGATCACGTCGCGCTGCACACGGTCTTCGCCCACCTGCTCGGCCTCGGCGCCACCCGCGGGCCCGCCTTCGAGCCCATCGCGTACGTCGACGGGCTGGAAAATCCCACCGAAAACTTCGCCAACATCTGCGGCTGGCTCGTCCGCCGCGGGTTCGACGACGAGACGGCCCGCGCCGTCCTCGGCGGCAACATCTACCGGGCGCTGCAGTCGATCTGGGTAACCCCGTGATCGGGGTGGCACCGTGAGCCAGCCGGACCCGGCCGCGGCCCTGGCCGCGCTCAGCGACGAGTATTTCGACGTCGTGCACACGACCGATCCGTTCACCGCCACCCAGCTCGGCGTCACCGGCTTCGATGCCCTGGTCCCCGACCCCAGCCGGGACGGCGCCGCGCGCGGGGCCCAGCGGATCGGCTCGATCCTGGGCCGCCTGGAGGACATCGACGCGGGCCTGCTCGACGACGCGGGCCGGGTCAACCACGCCGTCCTGGCCCAGCTGGGCTGGGGCGCGCGCTCGGACCTGGAGCACGGGCTGTGGGAAGCCAACGCGTCCGCGGCCGCCTACGCCGCCCCGCAGGCGATGGTCTTCCAGTCCGTGCCGACGGCGCTGCTGACCGACGCCGCCGCGGTCGAGGGCTACCTGCGGCGGCTCCGCGCGCTGAGCGGTTACTTCGATGTTGTCACCGCCCGGTACCGGCAGGCCGCCCGGGACGGTCGGCCCTCGACCGAGGTCGGGGTGGCGCAGGCCATCGGGCAGCTGACGGGCCACCTCGGCCAGGACATCGCCGCCGACCGGCTGGTCGACGTGCCGCTGCCCGAGGCGGCCGACCACGCCGCGATCAGGCGCGAGGCCGCCGCCATCGTGGCCGGCGAGGTCCGGCCGGCCATCCGGCGGCTGCTGGCCTGCCTGGAGGAGGAACTGCGGCCGGCCGCGCGGCCGGACGAGCGGGTCGGCATCCGTTTCGTGCCGGGCGGCGCAGACGGGTACCGGGCCGCCGTGCGCCGGCACACCACCACCGACCTGTCTCCCGAGCAGATCCACCAGATCGGCCTGGATACCCTCGCCGGGCTGCGGGAGGAGTGGGCCGAGCTCGGCGGCCGAGTCCTGGGCACCAGCGACGTCCCGGCCATCCTGGACCGGCTGCGCGAGGACCGGTCGCTCCGGTTCACCGACTCGGCCGAGATCGTCGAGGTGGTCACCGCCGCGCTGGCGCGGGCCGAGGCGGCCCGCGGCGACTGGTTCCCGGCCGTCCAGATCCCCGACTGCGTCATCGAGGAGATCGACCCGGTCGAGGCGGGCAGCGCCGCGCTGGCCTACTACCGGCCCCCGGCGGCGGGCGGGCGGCGCCCCGGTGCCCACTGCGTCCTGACGGCGCAGCCGCAGGAGCGCTTCACCTACGAGTACGAGGCCCTGGCCTTTCATGAGAGCACGCCGGGCCACCATCTCCAGCTCGCCTCGGCGCAGACCCTGGACGGGCTCCCCGCCTACCGCCGCTTTCTCGACGCCGAGGTGTGCGGCTACGTCGAGGGCTGGGGCCTGTACTGCGAGCGGCTGGCGGACGAGATGGGCCTGTACACCTCCGATCTGCAGCGCCTGGGCATGCTGTCCTTCGACGCGCTGCGCGCCTGCCGGCTCGTGGTCGACACCGGGATGCATTACTACGGCTGGCCCCGCCAGCGCGCGATCGATTTCATGTGGGCGAACACGGCGACCACCCAGGCGAACGTGATCAACGAGGTGGACCGTTATATCGCGTGGCCTGGCCAGGCGCTGGCGTACATGATCGGGCGACGCGAGATTCAGCGACTGCGCGGGCTGGCCGAGCGTCAGCTCGGCGGCCGGTTCGACATCCGGGCCTTCCACGGGACGGTGCTCGGCAACGGCGCCGTCCCGCTCGGGGTGCTCGGCCAGCTCGTCACCGAGTGGGCCGGACGGCCGTAGCGGGCAGGCCGAACGCCGGGAACAGGGCCGGGTCGTTGAACGAGACGACCCGCGCGATCCGTGACCCGCTGCAGGTGAGCACCTGGATGGCGTGGGCGCGGTACACGCCGTCGCGGTCGCGCTGGTAGGCGGCGCAGGCCTGCTGGCCGTTGGCCGCGGTGGGGATCATGGCGAAGCCGCCGGGCTCGCGGAGCACCCGGGACGCCAGGAAGGCGCCGATCCGCGCCCGGCCGGCGAACCAGGTCGGCACGGGGGGCATCTCGAACACGGCATCCTCGCGCAGCAGCCGCGTCAGGGCGGTGGTATCGGCGTCCTCGAAGGCCGCGGCGTACCGGCGCAGCAGGGCGCGGTCACCCGGATCGGCGGGCTCGCGGATCTCCGCCGCGGCGGGGGCCGCGTCCCGGAGCTGGGCCCGGGCCCGCTGCAGCACGCTGTTCACGGCAACGGTCGAGACATCGAGCAGCTCGGCCACTTCCGCGGCCCGCCAGCCCAGCACGTCGCGCAGGATCAGCACCGTCCGCTGCCGGGGCGGCAGGTACTGCAGGGCGGCGATCAGGGCCAGCCGCAGGCCGTCGCGGGCCGCCACGATGGCGGCGGGATCGGTGCGCACCAGCGCGTCGGGGACGGGCTGCAGCCACGTGACCTCGGGCCGGGCCGCGCCGAGCGGGCCCTCGGGATCTTCGCCGGGGCCGCCGAGGCCCGACGGCAGCGGCCGGCGGCTGCGGTTCTCCAGGGCGCGCAGACACGCGTTGGTGGCGATCCGGTAGAGCCAGGTCCGCAGCGAGGCGCGGCCCTGGAAGTCGCCGTAAAAGCGCCAGGCGCGGATCAGGGTCTCCTGCAGCTGGTCCTCGGCGTCGTGGACCGAGCCCAGCATGCGGTAGCAGTGCGCCAGCAGCTCGGCCCGGAACGGGGCGGTGAGACGCGCGAATTCCTCGCTGTCGGCCGCCCCTGCGGTCCGCGACCGGGCCTGCACCGTGGCTGACATCGCTCCTCCTGCCGGCCGCCGCGCGGGCGGGTTCTCGCGGTCGGCGGTCACCAGTACAGACCCCGCTCCGGGGCAAAAGTCATCGGCGGGCGCGGGCGGCGGCGCGCGGTGAGTTCTGGCGATGGCCCGGATCTGTACCGGTGAACGCGCAGGAAATCCGCTGCCGACCCGTCAATCTGAGGAGTTCAGGATGCCAGCACAGCCACTTTCGGGAACAACAGCAATCGTCACCGGCGCCAGCCGGGGCTTCGGCCGCGCCATCGCCGTCGCGCTAGCCGACGCCGGGGCATCCGTCGTCGGGGTGGCCCGCGACCAGGCCAGGCTCGACGAGGTGCGCGAGCAGGTCGGCGCCGCCTTCGTCCCGGTCGCCGCCGACGCGGCCGACCCGGCCGTGGCCGGCCAGCTCCTGGACAAGTACCGGCCGCGCACGCTGGTGCTGGCCGCCGGGGCGAGCCCGGCATCGAGACCGCTGCACCAGCACACCTGGGAGACCTTCAGCCGCAACTGGGAGGTCGACGTGCGGCACGTGTTCGAGTGGACGCGGGAGGCGCTGCTGCGTCCCCTCGAGCCGGGCAGCGTGGTCGTCGCGTTCTCCAGCGGAGCCGCGCTGCGCGGTTCGCCGCTGAGCGGCGGATATGCCGGCGCCAAGGCCGCCATCCGGTTCCTCACCTCCTACGCCGCCGCCGAGTCCGGCCGGGCGGCGCTGGCCATCAGGTTCGTCTCGGTGCTCCCGCAGCTGACGCCGGCCACCGATCTGGGGGCGGCCGCCGTCGCCGCGTACGCGGCGAGGCAGGGCGTGGACGTCGCCGCGTTCGTGGCGGGCTCCGGCCCGGTCCTGACCCCGGAGCAGGTCGGGCAATCGGTCACCGACCTGGTGGTCGATCCGGGCCACGACCAGGATGCCTACCTGATCACCGCGGCGGGCCTGCGGCCGGTGGGCCCATGAGCGGGGTGACCGGGATTGACGGGGCTCGGGTGGCCGAGCGGGCAGGGGTGACGCCTGGCTCGTCGCGCAGCGGCTGGACGCTGGCGCTGGCCTCGCTCGGGGCGTTCATGGCGGCCCTGGACGTCGTCGTCGTGGCGACGGCGCTGCCGACGCTGCGGACCCGCCTGGGCGCGAGCCTGCCCGATCTGGAATGGACGATCAACGCCTACAACCTCGTCTTCGCCTGCCTGATGCTGACCGGCGCCGCGCTGGGCGATCGCTTCGGCCGCCGCCGGATGTACGTCCTGGGGCTGGGCGTGTTCGTCCTCGGCTCGGCTCTGGCGGGGCTATCGTCCAGCGCCGGACTGCTGATCGCGGCCCGCGTGGTCCAGGGCGCGGGCGGGGCGGTGGTCGTGCCGCTGACCCTGACCCTGATCAGCGAGGCCTTTCCGGTCGAGCGGGCGGGACGGCGATCGGGATCTGGGGCGGTGTCACCGGCATCGGCGTCGCCGCCGGCCCGGTTATCGGCGGCGCGATCGTGCAGGGCATCTCCTGGCAGTGGATCTTCTGGGTCAACGTGCCGGTCGGGCTCGTCGCCGCGGTGCTGTCGGCACTGCGGCTGCGGGAATCCCGCGGTCCCCGGCCGCAGCTGGACATCGTGGGCCTGGTGCTGGCCGGGGCGGGCCTGTTCGCGCTGACGTGGGCCCCGGTCCGGGCGCCCGCCGCTGGCTGGGGCAGCGCCGAGGTCATCGGCGCGATCGTGGCCGGGGCGGCGCTCATGGGCGGGTTCCTGGCCTGGGAACGCCGCGCGCCGTATCCGATGCTGCCGCTCGGCTATTTCCGCCGCCGGGCCTTCGCGACGGCGAACGCGGTGATCTTCTTCCAGTTCATCTCCCTCATCGGGTCGCTGTTCTTCATCACCCAGCTGTTCCAGATCGGGATGGGCTACTCGCCGCTGGCCGCGGGCCTGCGGATCCTGGTCTGGATGGCCATGCCCATGCTGGTGGCGCCGATCGCCGGCGCCCTGGCCGACCGTTTCGGCAACCGGCCGTTCATGCTCGGTGGCCTGGTTCTGCAGGCGGCAGGACTGGGCTGGCTGGCGGCCGCGGTGCAGCGGGGAGTGAGCTACGCCGCCCTGGTCGCGCCGCTGATGATCGCCGGCGTGGGCATCGCCATGTGCTTCCCGACCGTCGCCAACGCCGTGACCGGCGCGGTTCCGATCAGCGACGTGGGCGTGGCCGCGGGCACCAACAACGCGCTGAACGCGCTGGGCGGCGTGTTTGGCATCGCGATCCTGGCCGCGGTGTTCGCCGCCCACGGCAGCTACGCCTCGCCAGCATCGTTCGTCGCGGGGTTCAAGCCGGCTGAGTGGGTCGCGGCGGCGGTCGCGGCCGCCGGCGTGGTGGCGGCCGCGCTGGCTCCGTCCAGGGCCGCGACGTCGCGGGCGGCCGCGGGCAAGCGGAGCGTTACTGATCCCGTGTCCCGGGTAGGCCCCGGGCATGCCAACGATGCCACCGATACCCGAGCCCACTCCGCCGGCGCCGCAGCCACCGGAGCCGATCCCGCCATCGCCGGAGCCGCAGCCGATTGGCCCGGATCCCGTCCCGCCATCGCCGGAGCCGCAGCCGATTGGCCCGGATCCCGTCCCGATGCCTCCGCCGCCGCCCCTCCCGGTACCGGAGCCTGACCAGCCGACGCCCCTGCACCCTGAGGCACCCGGCCGGGACGGCGCCTAGCCGGGCTGCTTCACGGGCATGCAATAGCTGTCGCGCAGCGGCTGTCGCGGCGTGGAGGGGGACCAGCCATGGAACAGCAGAATCAGCTAGTGGCGACCGGCGGCGATGAGGTCCGCGCCTACCTGACGGACCAGGGGATGGCCGAAGACGACATCACCAAGTACCTGGTGCGGGCGCGCGGGCCGGCTGCGGCCAGCTTCACCTTCGGCCCGGGCGGGGCCGGGAGCGCGCCTGCGTACCACCTGATGTTCGCCGACGAGGTCTACCGGCTGACCGTCGAGGGCCCGGCCTGACGCCGCTGAGCGTCGCCCTGATCCCCGACGCGGGCCTGCGCCTGACGCCTCCCCTCCGCATAGGGGAGGCGTCAGGCGGTCAGCCCGCCTCTAGCGGGTGCAGCTGGCCCATCAGCCCCAGTACCTCGTCGATGAAGGTACGCGCCTCACCCCTCGACCGCAGTCCGGTGATCTCGCGGCCCGCCTCGGTCACGATGGCGGTCAGGACCAGGAGCA
>Ga0208220_1000675_pt1 | contig 14340 bp, 10 predicted proteins | sample NGESurdeep092012_9_FD_184484 | JGI IMG/M metagenome (GOLD analysis project Ga0208220, IMG submission 184484) | Arctic peat soil microbial communities from Barrow, Alaska - NGEE Surface sample F53-1 deep-092012 (SPAdes) | ecosystem: Environmental > Terrestrial > Soil > Wetlands > Peat ... | reverse complement strand
AGGTAGCGAGCGTGCAGTTCGTAGCCCTGCCCTCGCCGGCCAGCCAGGAGGCCAGGCAAGTCAAATCCCATGACTCCAGTTTCCCGGTCGCGGCGATGATCTGGCTGACAGATTCCGCCGAAGAGCCTGATTCGTGTCGTACTGCGCGGTGTTTCTTACTTGCGCTGCGTCTCTTACTGCGCTGCCTTCGGCCTGACGGCCGCCGGGCCCTGAGCTTGCCGGGGCCAGCGGGTCGTCTGTGACCAGGTAACAGGGACCAGCGTAACCTTGCCGCGGCCAGATTCAGAACTTATGACGTCATCTGAGCCGGCCAGTGCGCTGACGAGCACGCCGCGACGGCCGAGCACCGGCTGGCCGCCCCAGACATTGACGATCTCGATCACCGGGCCGCGAGGGGGCACTGACAGTGCCGGTCACGCCGGTGGCGCTCGCCCCGCGCCGCGGCCGTGCGGTCCGGCGCGGGGCGAGCGGCCGCGGCCTAGGTAACGATCTTCACCGGGATGTGCACCCGGCGGAAGTGGTTGCCGTGCAGCGTCGCCGACACCCGGCCCTCCAGGAAGATGCCGTACCAGTTGCGGGAGATGTGATTGCCGCTGATCGTCACGTGCAGGTGGCTGGACGCGCCGACGAGGATCCCCGTCGTCCGCAGGTCCGGAACGTTCGTCACCGGCGGCCCCAGGCCGATCGGGTCACCGACGACGTTGTTCCTGCCGATCCAGTTGCGCACGATCCTGTTGCCGTTCAGGTTCTGGCCCTTGACGTGAGAGTGAATCGTCACGCCGGCGATGCCGTTGCCGTAAATCCGGTTGGCGGCCACCGTGTTACCGGAGACCGTCTCGCCGGGAACCTCGGTCGCGATGATGACCCCGGCACCCGACAACTTGGGCAGCGTGCCGTTGTCGGTCAGCAGGTTGTGCGCCACCCGGTTGTCGCGGACGCCGAACTTGCTGTGCCCGGCGATGATGACCCCGCAGCCGCCCGGATTATGGCTGGCCACGTTCCAGCTCACGGTGTCGCGCCGCACTGCGCCGATGTCGTCGGCGATGAGGAACCCGCCGCCCTTGTTGAAATTGGACACGTTATGAGACGCGATGGACAGCGACGTTCCGTTGAAGTCCACGCCGACGTCGCCGTTGTGCTCCAGGACGTTGTCCATGACGCGCACGTGCTTGCTGAGCGCCACGAGGATCGCGTCGTATCCGGCCCTGATCACCCGGAAGCCCGTGATGGTAACGTGCCGGGCGCCGAGCACCACGATTCCGCTGCCGCCTGGCAGCTTGGGCAGGATGGGCTTCTGGCCCTTCGCGTTGATAACCGCACGCTCCCCGATCAGCGTCAGCGGCTTCTTGATAACAGCCTGCGTGTGATAGGTGCCCCGGCACACAATCACCGTGCCATGTGAGCGCACGTCGGCGATGCCCGCGTTAATACTCCGGAATCTGGCCGTCCGGCAGGAGAGCCCTGAGTTATGAGAAGACCCGCGGGGTGAAACGTAGACCCTGGCCCACGCCGGGCTCACGGTCGCCGCGCTGGTAGCAGACGCACTGGTCGTTGACGCACTGGCGACGGCACCGGACCCGAGCAGGGCCGCGATCACCGCGCCGAGCGTCACGAGGCCGAAGACGGGCCCCTTATATCTGTGCATACTTCCCCCTTATCGCTTATTCCACAATACCGAGCTCCCCGCTGGCAGCTCCCCTCCGGGTTATATCGCTTGCCGGGCAATTAAGTGCTACTGAGATTTGAACGTAACCAACGTCGCGGCAGCGCGAAAGAGGCGCAATTGGTCATCGGCCGCTATCTCCGGTATCCGGAAAGTGTGCGAATAGCGCCGGGTATGGGGGAGCGCCAAGGCGGCTCAGGTGAGGTAAGCCGCCAGCTCGGCGCGGTGGCGCGCGACCCACTGATGGGCCTCGCGGATCGACCGGGCGGTTCCGCCGTCGCGCAGCGCGACCATGGCTGCGTCACCAGCCTCGGCCTTGGCCTGGATCCCGCGCCGCCAGGCTGGCGTCAGAGCGCACGCCCGGCGGCTGGTCCGGCTCCCAGGCCACGTGTCCGGGCAGGAAGCTCAGCATCTCGCGGCCCCGCTCATCGGTGCCGAGGTAGCGCGGGGCCCCGGCCCAGCCGCGCCGCTCGAAATAGCGCAGCAGCGCGTGCACGAAGCCGGGGTCTGGCGGCTGCGCCCGCCGGACCGTGTCGCCGACCCGGACGACGGTGGTCACGAACCCGCCCGGCAGCGGCTGCTCGCTCATGCCGGCCATCCTGCCCGAACCGGGAGCCGCGCGCCGGGAGCCGCGCGCCGGGAGCCGCGCGCCGGGAGCGGTCAGCGGTCAGTGGTCGTCCCCGTGGCTCGGGACCGCTGGCTTCCGGTCCGGGCTTCGGGCCCGCGGGCGATAGAGCGTGAGCGCCACGGAGGCCACCACCAGGAGCGCCCCGGCCGCCTCCCGGAGAGTGAGCTTCTCGTGCAGCAGCAAGACGCCCAGGATGACGGCCACCGCCGGGTTGACGTAGGCGTAGGTCGAGACCGTGGCCAGCGGCAGGTGCGCGAGCGCGTAGCCGTAGGCGGTGAAGGCCAGGATGGAGCCCGCAGCGACCAGCCAGGCCAGCGCGAGCCAGGAGGTCAGCGGGACGCTGCTCCAGTGCGCCTGACCGGCCTCGCCGCCCGCCAGCGCCACGATCAGCAGGACGACGCCGGCGACCAGCATCTCCATGGCGGCGCCCAGGAGCACCCGGCGGGGCAGCCGCAGGCGCCGGCTCAGCACCGAACCCAGGCCCCACGACGCGGCGGCAACCAGCACGATCAGCACGTCGGCGGCGCGCCCGGCAGCCGGGCCGCCGCTCACGAGCACGGCGACGCCGATCAGGCCGAGAACCAGTCCGGCGGCCCCCAGCGCGCTCACACGCTGACGCTGGAGCGGCAGCGCGAACACCACCATCCAGAGCGGCACCGTCGCGACCAGCACCGCCGCCAGGCCCGAGGCCAGCGACTTCTCGGCCAGGGTCACGCCGCCGTTGCCCACGGCGAGGAGCAGCAGCCCGACGACCGCGCTGCCCAGCCATTCCCGCCACCCAGGGCGGTCCTCGGCGCGCATCCGGTCATCACCGGTGCGCGCCGCGACCGGATAGAGGATCGCGCCGGCGACGATGTACCGGACGCCGGCCAGCATCGCGGGCGGGATGTCCCGGACCCCGACCCGGATGGCCAGGTAGGTCGACCCCCAGACGACGTAGACCACGACGAGCGCCGCCCAGGCCAGCAGGTAGTCCTGGCCGCGAGCCTCCCCGGGTATTTCCGACATAACGGCCACCCTAGTAAGGGCTGGCGTGCCGGGGCGCCGTCCGGGGAGGCGGCAAAGGGCAGCAACTGTACGTTCGCTGAGGCTGTATCAGCAGCACTGGGGCGTTTGCTGACGTGGGGACATCTCGGCAGTGCCGCCCAGGCCGGCGCCCGTGCCCCGCGGGCTGCCGGCCGGTGGCAAGATGGCAGACCGTGAGAGTAAGCAGGCAGCTGGCAGGCGCGCGACTGATCACCGCGGCAGGTGCGGTGGCCCTCCTCGCGCTCGCGGCCTGCGGGACCAGCCAGCCCAGCTCCGCCCCGGCCGCGACACAGGGCGGTGCCCAGGCCCGGGCCGCGGCGGCCAACCCGAACCTTGACCCCGGCAGCACGCTGAGCGGGACCAGGGCCCCCGATTTCCGGCTGACCAACCAGTTCGGCCAGCCGATCTCGCTGAGCGCCTTCCGGGGCAAGGTCGTGATCCTGGCGTTCACGGACTCCGAGTGCACCACCATCTGCCCGCTGACCACGGCCAGCATGGTGGCGGCCAAGGACCTGCTCGGCCGGGCCGGCGATCAGGTCCAGCTGCTCGGGATCGATGCCAACCCGAAGGCGACCGAGCGGTCTGACGTCATGGCCTACTCCCAGTCACACGGCATGGTGAACCAGTGGGATTTCCTCACGGGGTCGCTCGCCCAGCTGCACGCGATCTGGAAGGCCTACCACGTCTACGTGCAGATCCAGCAAGGCCAGATCGATCACACCCCCGCGCTGTACGTCATTGACCCGCGAGGCCAGGAGCGCAAGCTCTACCTCACGACGATGGCCTACACCAGCATCGGCCAGGCCGGCCAGCTGCTGGCCCAGGAGGCCTCCAGCCTGCTGCCCGGGCACCCGAAGCTGGCCAGCCAGGGCTCGCTGGCCTACGTCGGGGGAATCTCGCCCACGGCGAGCACCAAGGTCCCGGCCGTTAACACCGGAGCGGCCGCGGCGGCACCGGCCGCGGCGACCAGCTCGATCACGCTGGGCCCCGGCCAGCCCCGGCTGGTGCTGTTCTTCGCCACCTGGCTGAGCGAGACCTCCCGCCTGCGCGATGAGCTCACCGGCCTGAACGGATACGTCCAGGCCGCCCGCCGGGACAAGCTGCCCGGCCTGGTCGCACTGGACGAGGCGGTAACCGAGCCGTCGCCCGGTTCCGCGCGGACCTATCTCGCGCGGCTCGGCACGCCGCTGCGCTACCCGGTCGGGCTGGACACGACCGGCCGGATTGCCGACGGCTACGGCGCCCAGGATCAGCCGTGGTTCGCGCTGATCTCGGCCCGCGGGAAGATCATCTGGAAGCACGACGGGTGGCTGCCGGTGGCTGCCCTGGAGGCCGCGGCTCGCCGCGGCTGAGCAGTCCGGCGGGGCGCCGACCCCCGCGACGACCTGGGCAAATTCCGCTAGAGAACGAAGTCGCCACGTCGAATCTGTGTTCTAATACGCGGATGAATACAGTGCAGCGGCCGCAGTGGTGGTGCTACCCGTCGCAGTGCTCGGCCGGGCATCCGTGGGCTCCCGGCCGCGTCATCGTGGGCTGGATGCCCTGCGACTGCCCGGCCGCCGCACGCGAACCCGGCCGGGGCCATCTGTGGGTGCGCTGCCGCACCGCCGGATGCTCATCGATCTGGTACCGGCCGCGGCACAGCCCCCCGGCCGAACCTGGTGCTCCGGCTGAACCGGGCGCCCCGGCCGAGACGGGCTTAGAGTTTTGTCGGTCCCCGCCCCTAGCATGGCTGCCATCGGCTAGGCATAACGGGCGACAGTACCGGCGCCACGGCGAGGCAGGGAGCGGTGGAGGCAGGGAGCGGTGGACTTCGAGGAGATCAGCTCGCTCCGCCAGCACAGCGCGGCGTGGAAGCTGCTGCGCGCGGACCACGCGCCGCTCATCCTGAGCTTCTGCGACAAGGTCTTCGTGGCCGAGAACGTGCGGTCAATTTCCGCCACCGACCTGGCCAGCAGGCTGGATGACGAGCTGTATGCGCTGAACGAGCAGCTCGGCGACGCCGCCTTTCCCCGGCCGGCCCGGTCTTACCTCGACGACTGGGCCGCGCCGGAGGCCGGCTGGCTGCGCAAGTACTACCCCGCCGACTCTGACGAGCCGCATTTCGATGCGACCCCGGCGACCGAGAAGGCCATTACCTGGGTCAAGTCGCTGCAGGCGCGATCGTTCATCGGGACGCGCTCCCGGCTGAACACCATCGTCGCCCTGCTCCGGGAGATGGTGCTGGGGACCGAGACCGACGCCGACGCACGGCTGGCCGAGCTGCGCCGACGGCAGGAGGAGATAGGCCAGGAGATCGCCCGGGTATCGGCCGGGGACTTCGGCCTGATGGACTCCGCCGCGCTGCGCGACCGCTACCAGCAGGTCGCCGCCACTGCGCGCGAGCTGCTGTCGGACTTCCGCGAGGTGGAGGCCAACTTCCGCGCCCTCGACCGCGACCTGCGCGAGCAGATCGCCGCCTGGAGCGGATCCAGAGGCCAGCTCCTCGACACCATCCTGGGCAGCCGGGAGACCATCGCCGACTCCGATCAGGGCAAGAGCTTCCAGGCGTTCTACGACTTCCTGCTCTCCCGTGCCCGGCAGGAGGAGCTGACCGACCTGCTCGAGCGGGCGGATGCGCTGGCCGCCGCCGGCGAGCGCGACCCGCGCCTGCGGCACGTCCACTACGACTGGCTCGACGCCGCCGAGCGTACCCAGGCGACGGTGCGCATGCTGTCGGAGCAGCTGCGCCGGTTCCTCGACGATCAGGCCTGGCTGGAAAACCGCCGCGTGATGGACATCCTGCGCAGCGTCGAGTCGAACGCGCTGCGGCTGCGCGACTGGCGCGATGTCGGGCTGAGCACCGAGATCGACAGTGCCTCGCCGATGGTCGCCCTGCCGATGGAACGCCCGCTCTACACGCCGCTGGAGCGAGCGCAGGTCGACAGCAGCTCGGTGCTGGCCGGTCAGCAGGAGTTCGAGGCGACCTCGCTGTTCGAGCAGGTTCACGTGGACCCGGCCAGGCTGGCGCTGGGCATCAGGCGCGCGCTCCAGCAGCGCGCCCAGGTCGGGCTGGCCGAGCTGATCGACTCCCAGCCGCTCGAGCAGGGCCTCGCCGAGCTGGTGACCTACCTGTCACTGACCGACGACACATTCCGGGTGGTCTTCGACGAGGCCGCTCAGCAGCAGGTGAGCTGGCTTGACCCAGCCGGCCAGCGGAAAACGGCTACCCTGCCCAGGGTGACTTTCGCGCGTACCGCGGGCCCGGCCGGAGGGCCGCGGTGAGCTCCGCGGCGACCGTCGCCGAGCCCGACCTGGCGCTGGCGGTGACCCAGCTGATGAAGGGCGTCACCTACCGGGACACCCATGAGAAGGCCTGGCGCCACCTGCTGGCTTTGCAGGCCCAGGTTCGTGACTATGTCGCGGTGCTGGGCCTGATCGTCATCATCGATGAGGCCGAGGGCTACGCTTTCCTCCGCCAGCGGCCCGACGACGAGGACGTCGACGCTGAGCGCCCGCCGCTGCCCCGGCTGATCGCGCGTCGCTCCCTTTCGTTCCCCGTCAGCCTGCTGCTCGCCCTGCTCCGTAAGAAGCTGGCCGAGTTTGACGCCAGCGACGCCGACAGCCGACTGATGCTCAGCCGGGACCAGGTCGTCGACATGGTACGGCTGTTCCTGCCCGCCAGTACCAACGAGGCCCGCCTCGTCGACCAGATCGACTCTTACATCGTGAAGGTGGTCGAGCTGGGCTTCTTGCGCCGGGTCAACGGGGCCCCGGCGCTGTTCGAGGTGCGCCGCATCCTCAAGGCCTTCATTGACGGCCAGTGGCTGGCCGACTTTGACCAGCGGCTAGCCCAGTACGCGGCGCTGGTGACCGGCAACGAGACCGACCCCGTGGTTAAAAGCACCGCGGCGGCCGACGGATGACCACCAACCCGCAGGCGGCCGACGGCCTGTTCAGCGCGGTCGAGCTGCACGACCCCGACAGCGATCACCTCAGCGGATTCCGGCTGCAGCGTCTGGAGCTCTATAACTGGGGGACCTTCACCGAGCGGGTGTGGAGCTTTGACGCCGAAGGGCGTAATGGACTGCTGACCGGCGACATCGGGTCCGGCAAGTCGACGATCGTCGACGCCATCACCACGCTGCTGCTGCCGGCCAACCGCATCTCCTACAACCGGGCGGCCGGGGCGGAGACCAGGGAGCGCGACCTTCGCTCCTACGTGCTCGGGTACTACAAGTCCGAGCGCAGCGAGACCACCGGCACCTCGCGGCCGGTCGCGCTGCGCGACCAGGGTGATCGGGGCACCTACTCCGTCATCCTGGGTGTTTTCAGGAACCTCGGCTACGACTCGACGGTCACGCTGGCGCAGGTATTCTGGATGCGCGATCGCTCCGCGGGACAGCCGGACCGGTTCTTCGTCACGGCCGACCGCGCGCTAGCCGTCACCGGTGACTTCTCCGGCTTCGGCCCCGATGTCACCGCGCTCAAGAAGCGGCTGCGCACAGCCGGCGCCCGGACCCATGACCACTTCCCGGACTACGGCAAGGACTTCCGGCGCCGCCTGGGCATCGAGTCCGAGCAGGCCATGGAGCTCTTCCATCAGACGGTCTCGATGAAGTCGGTGGGCAACCTCACCGACTTCGTGCGCAGCCACATGCTGGAGCCTTTCGACGCGGCCGCCTGGACCAGCAAGCTGGTGGCCCACTTCGACGACCTGACCAAGGCGCACGAGGCGGTCCGCCGGGCCGAGGCCCAGCTCGCCGGCCTTGAGCCGCTGCTAGCCGACTGCGATGCCCACGATGACCTGGCCAGGCAGATCGCCAGCCTGGCCGGCCAGCGTGACGCCCTGCCGTTCTTCTTCGCCGAGCGGAAGGCCGGCCTGCTGGAGCGGCAGATCAGCGACCTTGAGACCGCCCGGGCCCGCCACGAGGAGACGCTCGGCGGCCTGACGGCCCGGCTGACCAGCCTGCGCGAGGATGAGCGGCGGCTGCACGTGGAGCGGGCCGGCCACGGCGGCGACCGGCTCGGCGAGATCGAGCGGCGGCTGGCGCAGGACGCGGCGGCGTGCGAGGACCGGAAGCAGAAGGCCGCCCGGTTCGGTGAGCTGCTCGGGGCCGCCGGCCTGGCCCCGGTGCAGACGGCCGGGCAGTTCGCGGGCCGCAGGCAGGAAATCGGAGTGGCGGCCGGCGCCGCCGACCAGGTCCTCGCCGAGAGCCAGAACCTGCGCATGGAGGCGGCCGTCGAGGCCACCGCGCTGCGCGGGGAGGCCCAGGAGCTCAACGCCGAGCTGCTGAGCCTGCGATCGCGCCGCAGCAGCATTCCCCGGCGCAACCTGGACCTGCGGGAACGGCTCTGCCGGGACCTGGGCCTGGCCGATCCGGACCTGCCGTTCGCCGGCGAGCTGATCCAGGTCCGCCCCGAGGAATCAGGCTGGGAGGGCGCGGCCGAGCGGCTGCTGCGCGGCTTCGCCCTGTCCATGCTCGTCCCCGACGAGAATTACCGCGTCGTATCGGACTGGATCAACGACCACCATCTCGCCGGACGGCTCGTCTACTACCGGATCCCGGCCGCCGCGGACGCCCGGCCGGGCCGCGGCACTCAACCGACTGTGCTGTCCGGAAGCACCGTGCTGGCCGCCAAGCTGCAGATCAAGGACACGGCCTTCTACTCCTGGCTCGAGCGGGAGCTGGCTAGCCGAGCCGGCTATGAGTGCGTCGAGACCATGCCGGAGTTCCGCCGGGCGGCCAGGGCCATCACCAGGGCCGGCCAGGTCAAGGGCGCCGGCGGCCGGCATGAGAAAAACGACACCACCCGCATCGACGACCGCGCCTCCTACGTCCTGGGCTGGAGTAACGAGCAGAAGATCAGCGCGCTGCTCAGCCGGGCTGAGGCGCTGGCGCAGCGGCAGAACAGCGTCAGCGCGCGGGAACGGCAGCACCAGGCGGCGGTGGACGACGCCATCGCCCGCAAGCAAACCCTCGCGCTGCTGGGCGAGACTCGGGAGTTCGCCGAAATCGACTGGCCGGCGCTGGTCAACCAGATGGAGGACCTCAAGGAGGAGAAACGACGGCTGGAGCAGTCTTCACGCGAGCTGGAGCGGATCGGCCGCGAGCTGGAGCAGGTGACGGAGGCCATCACCGCCGCCGAGGGCCAGCGGACGCTGGCGGAGAAGGCAATCGGCGGCCTCGGCAACGAGATCCAGCTGGCCGGTGACGCCCTGAGCCGGGCGCGGCAGGTCCTGTCCGAGCCCGGCACGGAGGGGGCCGGCGAGTACTTCGCCGCGATTGACGAGCTGCTGACCACGCCGCCGCTGGCCGCGGCACCGGTCGCGGCGCCCGCCGACTGCGACCGGGCGGAGGCGGCCGCGCAGCGGGAACTCACATCCCTGATCGACCGGCGGGCCAGCCGACAGGCCAGCCTGGGCTCCAGGATCGTGGCCCGGATGGCCGACTTCCGCCGCGAATACCCGCTGGAGACCGCCGACTTCGACAACTCGGTGCTCTCTGCCGACGGCTACCGCGAGCTGTACAAGCGGCTAGTCAGCGATGACCTGCCGCGGTTTCAGGTCCAGTTCAAGACCTACCTGAACACCAACACGATCCGGGACATCGCCGGCTTCCATTCCCAGCTCAGCAAGCAGGCCAGCCTGATCAGGGACCGCGTCGCCACGATTAACGAGTCGCTGGTCGGGGTCGACTACAACCCTGGCCGCTACATTCGGCTCGAGGCTCAGCGCACGCCCAACATCGAAGTCCGCGACTTCGCCAGCGAGCTGCGGGCCTGCACCGACGAGTCGCTCGGCGGCGATGCCTCAGACCAGTACTCCGAGCAGAAGTTCCTCCAGGTGGGCCGGATCATCGAGCGGTTCCGGGGCCGCGAAGGGCAGACCGAGGCCGACCGGGCGTGGACGCGCCGGGTCACGGACGTGCGGAACTGGTTCATCTTCGCGGCGTCGGAACGCTGGCGCGAGGACGACACCGAGTATGAGAACTACACCGACTCCGGTGGCAAGTCCGGCGGCCAGAAGGAGAAGCTGGCCTACACGATCCTGGCCGCCTCCCTGGCCTACCAGTTCAAGCTGGAGTGGGGCGCGGCCCGATCCCGGACCTTTCGGTTCGTGGTCATCGATGAGGCCTTCGGGCGCGGCTCCGACGAGTCGACGCGGTTCGCGCTCCAGCTGTTCCGCCGCCTCGGCCTCCAGCTGCTGATCGTGACCCCGTTGCAGAAGATTCACGTCATCGAGCCGTATGTCGCCGCCGTGGGCTTCGTCGATAACCCCACCAGCCGTTACTCACGGCTGCAGACGCTGACCATCGAGGCCTACCGCGCGCAGCAGCTGGCCCGTTCCCTGCAGGAGCAGGCCACTGTGCCGGCGCAGGCCGGGCCGCTATCACCCGCGGCCCGGAGCTGAGCGTGGCCGGGGCACAGCCGGGAGCCACGCCGCCCGCTAGCCAGCCGCGGGCCCCCCAGCCACGAGCCACGCCGCCGCGAGCCTGGGCCCGGCCGGCCGACGTGCTGAGCCTGCTGCGCCGGCGCTGGGAGAGCGGCATCTTCCTGGTCATGTTCGCGAGCGGCCAGGCCTGGGAGCCGCTGGCCGTCCCTGTTCGCGGGCCGACCGCCACCGAGCTGGCCTCGCGCTTTGCGGACGCGCAAGCCTGGGCGCAGGAGTGGGAGCGGGCCAGGCGGTCGCTGCCGCGGGTCGAGTTCAAGAAGGTCGGCGGCCGGGCCATCGGCTCCAACACCATTCCGTGCCGGGTCTGGGTCGACAGTTACGACCAGCTCTGGTCGCTGCTCGGGGTCCAGGCGAACGTGCGCCGGCTCGCCGAGCTCATCGAGGCCACCCGGCAGGCCTGCCCACGCCTCGCGCCCTGGCTGGCGGCTCATCCGATGACGGTCCTGCGGCTGCAGTCATGCTGGGCGCAGATCATCAACACCGTCCGGTGGATTGGCGACTGCCACCCGCCAGATATGTACGTGCGGGAGATAGACGTTCCCGGCGTGGACACCAAGTTCATCGAGAGCCACCGCGGCGTCCTCGCCGATCTGCTCGACCTGCAACTCGGTGCCGCCCGAATCAATGCGGACGCGCCGCCCGCCGACTTCGCCCGCAGGTACGGCTTTCGCCGCAAGCCCGAGTACGTGCGGTTCCGGCTGCCCGTGCCGGGCGGCGACGGGTTCACCGAGCTGTCCGTCCGGGCGAATGAGCTGACCGTCGCGCCGGCCGGAATCGGCACTGCCTACGTGATCGAGAACGAGATCACCTACCTGGCGTTCCCGCTGGCGCCGGGCGCCATGGTGATCTTCGGGGCCGGCTACGCGGTGTCCGTGCTGGAGTCGCTGGGCTGGCTGGCCGGCCTCGGCCTGTGGTACTGGGGTGACATCGACACCCACGGGTTCGCCATCCTCAACCGGCTGCGCGGGAGGTTCCCGCACGCCAGGTCGATGCTGATGGACCGCTCGACCCTGCTCGCCTACCGCGGCCAGTGGGTCACCGAGCCGAGCCCCACCCACGTCCCCCTCGATCGGCTGGATCGCGACGAGGTGGCCCTCTACCGTGATCTCGCCGCCGACGTGCTGGGGCCGGCCGTGCGGCTCGAGCAGGAACGGATCCGCCTGTCCGCCATCGGCCAGCCGCACGCCGGCGCCGATCCCCGGTCCCGCGACTAAGTACCGTGGCGCCGGCAGCCGGAATCGAGGGTTTGGAGCCTCCCTAGCGAGCGCCCGGCCCGCGGCCCTCCGTAACCTGATCCCGTGCCCCAGCCGAAAGCATTCCTCGTTGACGTGTACGAGACGATCCTGACCGCTGGCTTTGACCAGCGCAGGCACGAACTGGCCACGATGGTCGGCGTTCCGGCGCCGGCCTGGAACGCGGCGCTCATCCGGCTGGCGCCCGAGCTCAACGATGGCCGGCTCGCGCTGGCCGAGGCGTTCGAGCAGATCATCCGGGCCAATGGCGGTGACCCGGAGCCAGACCTCGTGCACGAACTCGTCCGCAAGGACCGGGACCTGCTGCTGTCGTCCGCGCGGCTGTACGACGACGCCCTGCCGTTCCTGGAGATGCTCCGGTCCCGTGGCATCCTGATCGCGATCGTCAGTAACTGCAGCGAGAACACGCGCCCGCTGCTGGCCGCCCGTGGCATCAGCGCACTGGCCGACGCGGTCGTCTTGTCGTGTGAGGCCGGTTACGCCAAGCCCGCGCCGCAGATCTACCGGCATGCCCTGGACCTGCTGGGGGTGGCCGCCGAGGCGGCCGTCTTCGTAGATGACCAGCCTGCGTTCTGCGCGGGCGCCGTGGCCCTCGGCATAGGCGCGATCCAGATCATGCGCGATGGGCCCGGCGGGGGCAGGCCCGCAGTCGGCACGGAAGTCGTCCGCTTCCTCGGGCAAGTGGAAGCGATGCTCTAGCCGGCTGCACCGGTGCCCGCGCTAGGCCACGACCGTCGTCGTCGAGGACCCGTCGGCGAGGCGGCGGATCTCCAGCCGCTCGTACACGCGCTCCTTGAGGTCGGTCACGTGGCTCACGATGCCGACCGCCCGCCCGCGGTCGCGTAGCTCGTCGATGACCGACATCACCTGGTCCAGGGTCTGGGCGTCCAGGGAGCCGAACCCCTCGTCGATGAACAGCGTGTCCAGCTCCACGCCGCCCGCCTCGGCCTTCACCACGTCGGCCAGGCCCAGGGCCAGGGCCAGAGAGGTAAAGAACGTCTCGCCGCCCGACAGGGACCTGGGACTGCGCTCCAGCCCGGTGTGCCGGTCGATAACGGCCAGGGTCAGGCCGGAGCGCTGGCGCCTGGTCTCGCCCTCGTCGGTGCGCACGAGCTCGTACCGGCCGGCCGACATGGCCGCCAGCCGGACGTTGGCGGCCTCGACCACCTGCTCGAACCACAGCCGCAACACGTAGGTGGTCAGCGCGATCCGCCGGTGCCCGTCCATCCCGCGCGCCAGCCCGGCCAGCCGGATGACCGTCTCGGTCGTCTCCTCCAGCCGATCGGATTCCTCCTCGGCGTGGCCGAGCTCGGTCATCCGCTGGCGCAGCCGCTCCTCCCTGGCGGCCCACGCCTGGTAGGCGTCCCGGACCTCCCGGTCGGCGTCGCGGGCGTCGGCCAGCCCGTCCGCCGCCACCTCCGCTGCGATCTGCACGTCCTGCGCCCGGCCGGGATCCAGGCCAGCCAGGTCGTCGGCCGTCGCCGCCGCCGTCAGGCCGGCCAGCATCGTGGTCCACGACTCGGCCTGCCGCGCCAGGCTGGCCTGCTCATCGGGGGGCAGGACGGCCGCCCCGGCGGCCGCGAGCGTGCCGAAGCTGCCCGCCCGCAGCTCCTGCTCGGCGCGCAGCCGGGCGGCGTCTTCGGCGGCGCGCGCAGCGGACAACGCGCTGAGCGCGCGGGCCAGCGCCCGGTCAGCGGCCGCCGCCCGCCGCAGCGCGTCCTGCCGGGCACTGACCGACGAGTGGCCGTCCGCGGCGGCGGTCAGCTCCTTGGTCAGCCGGTCGTGCTCGGCCGCGGCGTCGGCGGCCTGCTGCTGCGCCGTGGCGGCCGCCGCGGCGGCGGCCAGCAGCTCCTCGCCCAGCTTGTCCCGCTCGGCGCACAGGTCCGCCAGCTCCGGCCCCAGCTCGGCGACCTCGGCCGCGGCCTGCTCCGCCAGCAGGATCTGCCCGGCCAGGGCCGCCCGGCTGACCTCCAGGCTGTCCACTGCGGCACCCCCCGCGGCGGCGGCCGCCGCGGCGACCTCGGCGGCGACGGCGTCCCGGTCCGCTTCGGCCTGCGCCCGCGCCTCGGCGGCCGTGTCGCGGCGCTGCGCCGCCGCGCCAACGTCGTCGGCTGACACCGCACCGGCCAGGTGCGCGGCAGGTCCCGGATGGTCGGTCGAGCCGCAGACGGGGCAGCTGCCGCCGTCGGCTAGCTGCTCGGCCAGCTCGGCGGCCATGTTCTCCAGGCGCTCCTCCATCGCGCGCTGGTAGGCGTCCACCCGCTGCTGATGCTCATCGACCGCGGCGCGGGCCGCGGCCTCCAGGTCCGCGAGCCGCCCGGCGAGCTCGGCGGCG
>Ga0208220_1000674_pt1 | contig 14346 bp, 8 predicted proteins | sample NGESurdeep092012_9_FD_184484 | JGI IMG/M metagenome (GOLD analysis project Ga0208220, IMG submission 184484) | Arctic peat soil microbial communities from Barrow, Alaska - NGEE Surface sample F53-1 deep-092012 (SPAdes) | ecosystem: Environmental > Terrestrial > Soil > Wetlands > Peat ... | reverse complement strand
CGCCGCCACCTGGGCAGCCCTGATGACGAGGAGGAATGGGACCTGCTGCGCGCCCTGCTGGCCGGCATCGCGTAGTCGCGCTAACATTCCGCCCCGTTTTGCGCCCAGTTGCGCCCCCGCTGGCCGCGTTGCACACCGTTAGCCCGTGCCGCCTCCTATTGGGCCGACGTCGGCGTGGACCTGCCAGTTCGCCGCCCTGGTCCGGGTTTCTGTCGGTAAGGTTCGCGGTGAACCCGGCGCGGCGAGGCGTCGCGCACTGCCGGGAGGGGGCTCACGATTACTTCTGCGAACCGCGGGCTTCGCCGTGGCGGGCTGCTGGCCGCCGCGATGTGCTCGGCCGCGCTGGTGTCCGCCTGCTCCAGCCCCGCCGCCGCGCCCCGGGCCGACTCGGCGAGCGCCAGGCCGCCAGTGGCGGCCCTGGCCACGCCGACCGCGACGGCGTCGCCGTCGGCGAGCACCACGTCCGCCTCGCCCACCCCGTCGGTGACGCATCGCTCCGCGCCGCCGCCCCCGCCGCTGCCCTCCTACTGCCGGGACGGCGGCACCGCGCTGTGGGCCAGCCTGGCGAGCTGCGGCTGGCCCGGACCCGGTAATACCGGCCCGGAGTTGTCGCAGTGCCCCGGCGGCCAGCTCACGCGGAGCGGCGGCAGCCTGGGCGCGACCATCACGATCACGACGGCGAACACCGTGATTAGCTGCGAGGACATCACGGGCATGCTCAACATCGAAGCCCAGAATGTCATCGTCAAGAACAGCGTTATCGAGTCCAACAGCGGGAAGACCGGCGAGAGCGCGAATGGCACCGCCGACATAACCGTGTCGGACGGCGCCAGCGCGACCATCGAGCACGTGCGGGTCAACGGCGATGACGGAGTCCACGCGTGCATCTGGCACGCGGGCACCAGGCTGCTGGTGTACGCGGTGGACTGCTACGGAGCCGATGACGGCATCTGGAGCTGGGCCGACAACAGTTACTCGAGCACGACCGGCGATAATTTCGTCATCAGGAACAGCTATTTCCATGACTTCACGACCGCCACCTCAAACGGCCACGAGGACGGTTATCAGACCGAGGGCGCCAGCTACGGCGTCATCGAGCACAACACCTACCTGATGACCCCCGCGGCGGACAGTGCCATCGCAATCTGGGACTCCCTGAAAAGCTCCCACGACATCAGCGTCAGCGATAACCTCATTACCGGCGGCGGTTTTGCTATTTACGCGGAAGACTATAGTCCCGGAGCCGGCGATCCCGGCGATTCGTCTGCCTCGGGCGGCTATAGCGTCACCGGCATTAGCTTCACCGATAACAAGTTCAGCACCTATGCCGCCGGCTGCGTCGGGCAGTTCGGCGTGTGGTTTGCCCGGCCCACCTGGGCCCCCTACGACGGCGGCCCGACCGACGGCTGGCACCGCGGCGGCAACCGGGTGCTGGAGACCGGCCAGGATGTCGACGGCAGCAATCCGGATAACCACGGCCAGCTGTGTACCTAGCCGAGTTCGCCAGGCGCCCAGCGTCGTGACCGGGCCGCTGCTGCCGCTGGAACGGCTGGAACGGCAGCAGCGGCCCCATCCCCGAGGAACGCCGCATGAGCCTGGAGGGCCGCTTGAGCGTTGAGGACCGCATGAGCCTGGAGGGCAGCATGAGCCTGGAGGGCAGGGTCGCCGTCGTGACCGGCTCCTCCAGCGGAATCGGCGCGGCGGTAGCCCGGTCCCTGGCGTCCGCCGGGGCCCGCGTCGTGATCAACTCGGCCAGGTCCGTGGCCGACGGGACGGCCGTGGCCGACTCGCTGCCCCGGGCCCGCTACATCCAGGCGGACGTGGCCGACGACGCGGCGTGCGAGGCGCTCGTCGCCGAGACCCTGGCGGAGTTCGGCCGGCTCGACGTCCTGGTGAACAACGCGGGGACGACGGAGGTCATCCCGCACGAGGACCTGGCCGCCGCTACCGACGAGATCTGGCAGCGGATCCTGACGGTCAATGTCCTCGGCACCTGGCACATGACCCGCGCCAGCGTGCCGGCGCTGCGCGCGACCGGCGCCGGCGTCGTCATCAACGTCAGCTCGGTGGCCGGCCTGCGCCCGACGGGGAGCTCCATCCCGTACGCGGTCTCCAAGGCGGGGATCAACCACCTCACGCTGCTGCTGGCCAAGGCCCTCGGCCCGCAGATCCGGGTGAACGCGGTGGCCCCCGGCCTGATCGACACGCCGTGGACCGCCGACTGGGACGCGGCCCGCGAGCGGGTCCGCGCCCAGGCGCCGCTGGGCCGCACCGGCGTTCCTGAGGATGTCGCCGAGGCGGTGCTGGGCCTGGTCCTGGCCCGCTTCGTCACCGGGCAGGTGCTGGCCGTCGACGGCGGCCTGGCGCTGGCGTAGTGCCCACCGGTAGCCGGCGATAGGGAGGCCGAGGTGACGAGCGCGCTCGACGGGGTTCGGGTGGTCGACCTGACCGGCGGGGTGGCGGGTCCGGTCGCCGGGATGCTCCTCGCGGATCTCGGGGCAGCGGTCGTCAAGGTCTATCCGCCCGGCGGCGGCCCGTCGAGGGCCGAGCCCGGGCTGCATATGTGGGACCGCGGCAAGCGATCGGCCGTCCTGGATCCATCCCGGCCCGCCGATCTCACGGCGCTCGACGCGCTGGTCGGCGCGGCCGACATCGTCCTGGTCGGCCCGGCAGAGCACGCCGGGATCGGCTACGAGGGCTTGCGCGCCAGGGGCCACTCGCCGGGGCAGCCGGCCTTCTGGATCGTCATGCCGCCCTACCTGCTCGGCGAGACGCCGTGGGCCGGCCAGCAGGAGTCCGCCGGGCTGCTGTCCGCCTGGCTTGGCCTGGCCTGGAACCAGGCGTCCTACGACGACGTCCCCGTCGACTGCATTTTCCCGCTTGCCCTGCACATGCAGGGCATCTGGGCCGCGATCACCGCGGTCGCGCTGCTCGTCGGCGGGCAACGCCGGCGGCACGTGGCGCCGCTGGCGGTGGCGGGCGGCGCGCACGGGGCGCAGCTCGTCTCCCCCGGCGGGTTCGCGGCCGGACTCGCCGAGCCGCACGTGCACCGGCCCGGCGGACCCGGCGGGGCGCTGCCCAACTACCGGTGCTATCGCTGCCGCGATGGCCAGTGGCTGTTCTTCGGCGCCTTCACGACGGCCTTCATCGAGCGGGGCTTCCGGGCCGCCGGGGCGGACTGGATACTGCAGGACCCGCGGGTGGGCGGAGATCCGGACCAGGTCCGGCTGCCCCGCAACCTCGGCTGGATCACGCGCGAGCTGGAGGGCGTGTTCGAGGGCCGGACCCGGGCGCAGTGGCTGGATCTCCTGGACGCCGCCGACGTCCCGGCCGCCGCCGCCGGCGAGTCGGCGGACTGGCTGGATCACGAGCAGGTGCGCGCGATCGGCCTGCGCGGCGAGGTGCGCAACGACGCGGGCGAGTCCGTCGTCATGCCCGGCGCGCTGATCGGGCTGTCGCAGACCCCGGTGACGACGGGCCGCGCCGCACAGACCCGGTACCCGGCCCTCGCCGATCTGCCGGTCGGCTGGTCCCCCGTCCTCGGTCCCGCCCCGGCCCCGGCCCTCGTCCCGTCCCCCGTCCCGGCCCCGGATCGGGGCGGGCAGGGGCCGGCGGGGGCCAAGCCGCCCCCGGCTGGCTCGCCGGTGGCGACCGAGCTGCCCCTGGCCGGCCTGCGCGTGCTCAACCTCGGGACGATCATCGCCGGGCCGTACGCGGCCACGCTGCTCGGCGAGCTTGGTGCCGACGTCCTGAAGGTCGAACGGCCACCACGCGGCGATGAGTTCCGCGTCGCGCACGGCGGCCGGGGGGGCGCCGGCTTCTCCGTATACAACCGCGGTCAGCGCAGCCTGCTCCTGGACCTGACCGGTGCCGAGGGCAGGGGCGTCTTCCGGCGGCTGGTCTCGTCCGCCGACGTCGTGGTCGACAACTACCGCGTCGGCGTGCTCGGCCGGCTGGGCATCGATCACGACCAGCTCGCCGCCGTCAATCCGGCGATCACCAGCGTCTCGATCAGCGCGTTCGGCGAGACGGGACCGCTGAGCCAGCGGCCCGGCTTTGACCCGGTCGTCCAGGCGATGAGCGGCATCATGCGGTCGCAGGGCGGACCGGACCAGGCCGACAGCCCGGTCTTCCTCACCGCCCCGATCAACGATGTGCTCGCCGCCGGCCTCGGCGCCCTGGGCGCCTGCGCCGCGCTGCACGCCCGCGAGCGCATCGGCCGCGGCCAGCGGGTCAGCGTGACGCTCTGCGCGTCCGCTGGCCTGGTCCAATCGGAGCACCTGGTGCGCTTCGCCGCAGCGCCGCCGATGCCGGCCGGCGGCCGCGACTTCGCCGGCGGCCATCCCCTGGACCGCCTGTACCGCGGCGCCGACGGCTGGGTGCGCCTGGGCGGGCGGCAGCCACCCGACCTGCCCGGCCTCGTCCGGGCCGGCCTCGCCGCGGCAGACCGCCTGCCGGCCGCAGCATGGCCTACCACGGGGCCACCCACCACGGCGTCCCCCACCACGGGGCCGCCCACCACGGGGCCGCCCACCACGGCGTCCCCCACCACGGCGTCCCCCACCACGGGGCCGGCGATCACCGCCGCCATCGCCGCCGCGGTCGCGCGGCTGCCCGTCAGCCAGATCCTGGAGCGCGCGGCGGAGGCCGGAGTACCCGCGGTCCGGGCCCGCCAGGCTCCGGAGCTGATCGCCGACGAGCAGCTCATCCGCCACGGCCTGCTGACCGTCCTCGAGCGCGACGATGAGGGCGTTACCCAGGTCGGCCCGGGACGCTGGCTCGAGATGCCGGGCCTGGTCATGCCGCCGCCCGGCCTGGCGCCTGGGCCGGGCGAGCACGGCGAGGCCATCTTGCTCGAGGCCGGCCCCGCGCCCGGCTAGGCCCCCTGCTCGCCGCGCACCTGAGATAGGCGCACCTGAGATACTGGCCCCGCTCGTCGCACAACCGCGTCGCGAGGATGGTGGTAGATGCCGATGACCAGCCCGCCGACGCTATCCCGACCCGTGGACCGCCCGCCGCTCGGCGCGCGCCTGGACGCCGCTGGCGCGACGTTCGCGCTGTTCAGCTCGGTGGCGCAGGCCGTCGACCTGTGCCTGTTCGACGCCGACGGCAGCGAGCACCGGTTCGCGATGTTCGCCGGCGACGGTTACCGGTGGCAGGGACGGCTCGATGGCGTCCGGGCCGGAACTCGCTACGGATACCGCGTGCACGGCCCCTGGGATCCCGGCGCCGGGCAGCGGTGCAACCCGTCGAAGCTGCTGCTCGATCCGTACGCCCGCGCGGTGTCGGGCACCGTGACGTGGAACGACGCGATACTCGGCCACGTGCCGGGCGATCCCGATACCCCCAGCGACACCGACTCGGCCGCGTTCGCGCCGCGCGGCGTGCTCGTAGACGAGCGGTTCGACTGGGGATCCGATCAGCGCCCGGACACGCCGCTGGCGGAGACGATCATTTATGAAACGCATGTCCGGGGCTTCACCGAGCTCGCGGGCGACGTGCCCGCCCCGCTGCGCGGCACCTATGCCGGCCTGGCGCAGCCGGCCGCCATCCGGCGGCTCACCAGCCTGGGGATCACCGCGGTCGAACTGCTGCCGGTCCACCAGTTCGTCTCCGACGGGACGCTGATCAATCAGGGGCTGTCCAACTACTGGGGTTATCAGTCGATCGGATTTTTCGCCCCGCACCATGCCTACAGCTCCGCGGGCGACCTCGGGCAGCAGGTGACCGAGTTCAAGAGCCTGGTCGCCGCGCTGCACGCGGCCGGGCTCGAGGTCATCCTGGACGTCGTCTTCAATCACCCCCCGGAAGGCAACCAGTGGGGGCCGACCCTGTCGATGCGCGGCATCGACAACGCCGCCTACTACCGGCTCACCCCGGACAACCGCGGCTACGTCGACGACACCGGAACCGGCAACACGTTCGACGCGCATCGCGAGCCCGGCCTGGCGCTGGTGATGGACTCGCTGCGGTACTGGGTCAGCGAGATGCACGTGGACGGGTTCCGGTTCGACCTGGCCGCCGCCCTCGCCCGCGACGCCAGCGACTTCGACGGTGCGGGCATCTTCCTGGAGGCCGTCGGGCAGGATCCCGTGCTGTCGGCCGTCAAGCTGATTGCCGAGCCGTGGGACACCGGCTGGGGCGGTTATGACGTCGGAGCGTTCCCGGCCGGGTGGAGCGAGTGGAACGGCAAGTTCCGGGACACGGTCCGCGACTTCTGGCGCAGCACTGACGACACGCTCGCCGACTTCGCCACCCGGGTCAGCGGCTCGGCCGACCTCTACGGGCACGCGGGCCGCACCCCGGCGGCCTCGGTGAACTTCGTCACCTGTCACGACGGCTTTACGCTGGCGGACCTCGTTTCCTACGACAGCAAGCACAACGAGGCCAACGGGGAGCACAACGCGGACGGGACCGGCGACAACCGGTCCTGGAACTGCGGCGCCGAGGGACCCACCGACGACGCCGGCATCCGGGCGCTGCGCCGCCAGCAGCGGCGCAACTTCCTGGCCACCACCCTCCTGTCCGCGGGGGTGCCGATGATCGGCGGCGGCGACGAGATCGGCCGCACGCAGGGCGGCAACAACAACGCGTACTGCCAGGACAACGCCGCCAGCTGGTACGACTGGACCCTGGCCGGCACCGCCGACGACCTGACCGGCTTCGTCGCCGCCCTGTGCGCCCTGCGTCGCCGGCATGCGGCGCTGCGGCCACGGGCCTACGGCGGCGCCGCGGCCGGCGCCGGCTCGGCCGAGTCCTGGTTCCGGCCGGACGGGTCGCCGATGACCGGGGCCGACTGGCAGAACCCGTGGAGCCGGGCGGTGACGCTGCTGATCAGCCCCACCCCCGGCGCGGACGACGATCAGTTCCTCCTGATCGTCAACAGCTGGTGGCAGCCGCTACCGGTCACGCTGCCGGAGCTGGGCGGGACCGCCTGGACCGTCGTCCTCGACACCGCAGCCGACTCCCCCGATGGCGCGCCAGCCGCTGGCGTCGCCGGACCGGGCCCCGGCCAGGCCGTCACGCTCGCCGGCCGGTCCCTGCAACTGCTCCAGGCCAGAACCTAGGCCCTGCTCCCGGGCGAGGGCCTAGGTGAGGGCTCGCCGGGCCAGCAGCTCGACGTTGATCTCCGATATCTCGGCCAGCACGGCCTCGACCCGCTCGCCATGGTGCAGGCAGGCGCGGACCGGCACCACCAGCGCCGAGGACACGTATTTCATGCCGCGGCGGTGCCGCGGGGATAAATAGGCGTAGGGCCCGTGCGCGAGGCCCGTGGCGCACCGGCAGCTGACGTTGCCGCAGCGCCGCATCTGCTCAACCAGCGACCCGAGCAGGACTTGCTCCAGATCGCCTAGGCATGCCGCCAGGTGACTTCGCCTGGCCAGCAATTCGCATGTGGATAGCCCCAGAAGATCCGCCTTATGTGCAACCACCACCCAAGACTAGTCTTGACACCCTTTGTTGCACAACGTGATGATTCTCGCAATAGGGGACGCCCTGGCCGCGGACGGTCTGAGATTTCTGGCGCAGGTAAATCGTAGATTTCCCAGGGCATTTCCGTAAACGCTCTCCGGAGGGGTCGACTATTTTGTTGAGGGAAGCGGCAGATCAACCACGCCACTATCGTTGTGTCGGCATCGGAGTTGGACCCGCCAATCTCAGCCTGGCCTCGCTTATGCACGGTCATCCTGAGATAACTAACCTCTTTCTGGATAAGAAAGAAAGCTTCGGATGGCACGACGGCCAGCAAATGCCGGATGCTTCCATCCAGGTTTCCATGCTCAAGGATCTCGTCAGCCTCTCGGAGCCGACCAACGCCTACTCATTCCTTTCCTACCTACATGAGTTCGGCCGCATCTACCACTTCCTCAACGCCCAGTTCGACGCCGTGCCCCGCCAGGAATTCCGCAATTACCTGGAATGGGCCAGTCGCAAGAACGAGAACATCGTCTTCGGCCAGGAGGTGCTGTCGGTCGATTACGCAGACGCGTTCCGCGTGCACACTGCGGCGCGGACGGTCACCGCGGACAACATCGTGATCGGGGTGGGCGTGCAGCCGCGGGTCCCGCCGCCGGCCCGCGCCCACCTTGGCGACCGGCAGTTTCACGTCAGCGAGTTCCTCAGCAAGGCCATCAGCCTGGGCGGTCTGCGAGTCGGCGTGATCGGCGGCGGCCAGTCGGGCGCGGAGGCGTTCCTCGAGCTAGTCTCGCGCCCCGACCGGGCCTTACCCCGGCGAGTCGTCTGGATTTCCCGTCGGCCGAACTACCTCCCGCTAGACGATTCACCGTTCACTAACGACTACTACCTGCCGAGCTACTCCGATTACTTTGCCAGCCTCGACGCCCCGACCCGCCGCGCGCTTAACGCGCGCCACATCCTTACCAGCGACGGAATATCAGAAGCCACATTGCGCCTCATCTACCAGCGCATCTACACGCGCCGCTTTATCAACGGTTACACCGATCTCGTGGCGCTCTATCCCAACCGGCGGGTCACCGATGTCACGAGCGCACCGGGCGGCGCATGGAACATCGCGGTCACCCACAATGATCACGAAGGGCTACGCGAGAGCGTCGAGCTTGACGTGGTTATCTGGGCCACCGGCTTCGGCCCGGCACCGCTGGATTTCCTGGATCCGCTGCGGACGCGCCTGGAACGAGAAGGCGACGAGTACAAGATCGATAACAGTTTCGCCGTCCAGTGGGACGGCCCGGCCGAGCACAACATCTTCCTGCAGAACGCCGCCCGCGGCCAGCGCGGGCTCGCCGATCCCAACCTGAGCCTCAACGCCTGGCGCAGCCAGCGGATCCTCGACCGGCTGCGCGGCGTCCGCAGCGAGGATCCGCTGAACTCGTTCATCGAGTGGATGACTAAGCCCTCCACCGGCGAGCTCCAGGGCGGCTAGGCCATGGCCCAGCACGTCACCGCCATCATCGGCGCCGGGATTGTCGGCTGCCTGATCGCGCGCGAACTGGCCGCGAGCGACCCGCAGGGTGCGATCACCGTGCTCGATCGCGACGGCATCGCAGCCGGCGCCAGCCGCCGGTCGGCGGGGCTGCACCTGCCGCGGGGGGCGACCCCCCGGACGCGGCGCATGTCGGCCTACAGTCACGCCTACTACGCCGAGTTCCGGCTGCGCCGCCCCGGCGCACCGATCCACCCGGTGGGCGCGACGGTGATCTCCGCCGGCGACCCCGGCCAGCCCGGCCAGCCCGGCCAACGGCTCGGCGGCGGATACCTCGACCTGGCCGCGCCATCTCCAGCCGACGATCCGCGCGGCATCCGGGTCCCGGCGGGATCCCGCGCCTGGCGCATCGCGGGCTGCCACTACGCCGACGTCTACCAGCTGACCCAGGCGATGGCGGCCGAGCTGCGGCCCCGCGCGGGCTTCCGGGAGGGCGTGGCGGTGACCGGGCTGGTGCCCGGCGCCGGCGCGGTAACGGTGCAGGGCGGAACGGGCGAACGGCTCGTGGCGGACCGCGTGGTCCTGGCGCCGGGACCGTGGCTGTCGGCCCCGGCGTGGCGGGACCTGCTCGCCCCGCTGCGGCTGCGCGTCAAGCGGGTCGTGGCCCTGCACATCGAGCAGCGGCCGGGCCGAGGCGACGAGGCCGTGATCTTCGCGGCGGAGGACGCGTTCCTGCTGCCGCTGCGCGGCCGCGGGCACTGGCTGTTCAGCTACACCAGCCAGGAGTGGGACGTCGACCCCGATGCGCCGGCGGCGGGGCTGACCGCCGCCGACGTCAGCGCCGCCCGCGCCTGCCTGCGCCGGTACTCGCCGGCGCTGGCCGACACCTGCGGCGGCGGCCGCGTGTTCTGCGACGCCTACAGCCCCGACGGCGAACCGCAGGTGCGCGCCCTGGACGAGGCGGGGCGGATCGTGTTCGCCGGCGCCGCGAGCGGCTCGGGCTACCGGCTGGCCCCGGCGATCGGATCGGAAGTCGTGCAGCTACTGCACCCCCAGGCGGGGGGATCCGGGGGGCTGCCCCCTCGGCTGGCACTGCGGAATGAAGGAGTCACCGGTGATCACCAGTTCGTATGACGCGGACCATCTGCATCGCTCGTTCGGCATCGACCTGGGCGACATCGACATGGGCGCGGTCGAGTCGATGGGCGTGGGCGCGGCGTGGGGCCGGGTATCGCCGGGCCGTCACTCCGATCCGCATCAGCACGACGAGACCGAGACGTTCGTGATCGTCTCCGGCACCGGCGACCTCGTGGTGGACGCCAAGCGCACGCCGGTGGCGCCGGGCATGGTGATCCAGTTCGAGCCGTTCGAGACGCACTACCTCGACAACACCGGCGCCGCCGACCTCATCTTCGCAACGTTCTACTGGCGGGACGCCGACCGCGCCGCCCGGGTCGCGGCCGGGCCGGACCGCCGGCGGTTCGGCGACCGGCCCGTCTTCGCGTTCTCCACGCCGCCGACGCCGAACGGCGCGCTGCACATCGGTCATCTGTCGGGGCCCTACCTCGGCACCGACGCGTTCGTCCGGTTTCAGCGGATGACCGGGGCGAACGTCTGGCACCTGGCCGCCACCGACGACTTCCAGAGTTATGTCGCCGAATGTGCCCGGCGGGAGGGACGGCCGCCCGCCGAGGTGGCGGCGCACTACGCCGCCGAGATCGCGGAGACCCTCACCCTGATGGACATCGAGCCCGACCAGGTCACGCATACCAGCCAGGACGAGCGTTACCCCGGAGCGCTCCGGGCGTTCTTCTCCCGGCTCGTCGATTCCGGCCACGTCATCCGCCAGGAAGGTCCGGGGCTATTTGATGGCGATAACGGACAGTACCTCTACGAGCCCTACGTCAGTGGCGGCTGCCCGGGCTGCGGCGGCGCCACCGGCGGGAACATCTGCGAGGAGTGCGGCGAGCCCAACTTCTGCGTCGACCTGACCGACCCGCGCCCGACCAGCGGCACCGCGCCGCCGCGGACCGCCGCGATCGCCCGGTACACGCTGCCGCTGGCGGACCTGCGCGCGGACGTGCTCGAGCATCACCACGTCGGCCGCGCCCCCGCGCGGCTGCGCGAGCTCGCCCACCGGGTCTTCCAGCGGGAGCGCCTGGACGTCGCGCTCACCCACCCGTCGTCCTGGGGGGTGCCGCCGGACCAGCCGGACGTGCCGGGCCAGGTCATCTGGGTCTGGATCGAGCTGGCGTTCGGCTTCATCTACGGCATCGAGTCGCTCGGCCGCACGCTCGGCCGGGACTGGCGGGCCGACGCGCCGCAGGACGACTGGAAGATCGTGCATTTCCTCGGCTACGACAACACCTTCTACCACTCCATCCTCAGCCCCGCGCTGTACAAGCTGGCCAGCCCGGAGTGGACCCCCGACGTCGACTACAACGTCAACGAGTTCTACCTGCTGGACGGGGAGAAGTTCTCGACCAGCCGCCGGCACGCGATCTGGGGCAAGGACATCCTGCGCCCGGACACCGTCGACGGCGTCCGGTTCTACCTGGCGCTGACCCGCCCGGAGACCCGCCGCACCAATTTCACGCTCGCGGAGTACGACGCGGTCGTGGCGGAGACGCTCGTCGGCACCTGGCAGCGCTGGCTGAATGACCTCGGCGCTCGGCTGGAGCGAGACTACGGCGGCGTCGTCCCGGACGCCGGCATCTGGACCCCGGAGCACACCGCGTTCCTGGCCCGGCTGGAGAACCGGCTCGCGGCGATGGCCGGCTCCCTGGGGCAGGACGGGTTCTCCCTCAACCGCGCCGCGCAGACGCTGGCGGGCATCGTCGAGGACACGCAGCGCTTCACCGGGCTCGAGGGCGCCGCCCGCGATATCGCCGACTGGAAGGACGAGGCTCGCACCGCTATCGCGCTCGAGCTCGCCGCGGCCAAGCTGCTCGCCCACTGCGCCGCACCCGTGATGCCGCGCTTCTGCGCCCGGCTCGCCGCGGCGCTCGGCATTCCGCCGCCGAGCCAGTGGCCGCGCATCGTCACGCTGGTGCCGGCTGGGACGGACGTCGACCTGGCCCGCCAGGTGTTCTTCGGCGGCCGGGCGGAGGCCGGGACCGAGGCGCCAGCGCGGGAATCGGCACGGGCAGCGGCCCGGGACCCGGAGCAGGAGCCAGCGCGGGAACCGGCCGCGCCGCTGCTGCCCCTGCTGTCCGGGCTGGTCCGCGACGCGCTGCGGTTGCCCCCGGCGGCGCCGGTGGCCGACGCGACGCTAGTCGCGCTCGGCATGGAGTCCTTGCAGGCCATCGCGTTGCAGTATCAGATTCTCGAGCACACAGGAGCGGACGTGCCCATGGACGATCTGCTCGGCGACCGCACCGTCGCCCAGCTCGCGGCGTTCCTGTCCGGGACCCCGGCGGCGGTGGTGGCGTGAACCACCTCCAGGTGCTCCGCGAGGTTGCGGAGCGCGGCCTGCGACTGACCGTCGCCGGCTCGGATTTAAGCCTCGAGGGTCCGCGCCAGCGCGTCGACGCCGAACTGGTGGGCCGCATCCGGGCGGTCAAGGCCGAGCTCGTCGGCTACCTGAGCGCGCGCGACAGCGGCTATCCGCTGACCCTGCTGCAACGCGGCTACCTGATCGGCCGCGGCGACTGCGTGGAGATGGGCAACGTCGCGAGCCACGTCTATCACGAGATCGACGGCTGGTGGGACCTCGACCGGCTGGAGTCGGCCCTGCGCCTGGTCGTCGCGCGGCACGGCATGCTCCGCACTCGCTTCACCGCCGACGGCCGCCAGGTCGAGGAACCGGTCGTGGACATCCGGATCGGCCGTCTCGACCTGCGCGGCGAACCCGAGGCCGGGCAGCGGGTCCGGCTGAGCGCGCTGCGCGAGCAGCGCTCGCATGCCGTGCTGCCCTGCGACCGCGCGCCCCTGCTGGCCGTCGAGGTCACGCTGCTCTCCGACGACCGGGCGCGCCTGCACGTCGGTCACGACGGCCTGGTGATGGACGGCATCAGCATGTTCCTGTTCTTCCGGGACTGGTGGCGAGCCTATGACGGCGGGCGCGAGGCCCCCTGGGGTGAGACCGCTCAGGGGGAGCTCCAGGGCGGTGAGGTGTCGTTCGCGGATTACGTGGCCTCGCTGGAGGCGATGAGCGACAAGCCGCCCGCGCGGCGTTCGCGCGCCTACTGGCTCGACCGGATTCCCGACCTGCCGCCGCATCCAGGGCTCGCGCTGCAGGCCAGCCCAGCGTCGATCACCAGCCCCCGGTTCGCGCAGCATGCCGCGCGCCTGGACCCGGCCGCGTGGGCCAGGGTCAAGGCCCGGGCCGCGAGCGCGGGGCTGACGCCGACCGTCGTGCTGCTCGCCGCTTACGCCGAGGCGCTCGCCCGCTGGGGCGCGGGCCGCCAGTTCACGCTGGCCTCGACGGTCGCCAGCCGCCCGCCGATCCACCCGCGCATCGCCGACGCGATCGGCAACTTCTCGCAGACGCTGCTCATCGAGATCGACATCGACCGGCGCCGCACCTTCCAGGAGCGGGCCCACAGCCTGCAGGCCCGGCTGCGCCGCGATCTGGACCATCGCCACTTCTCCGGCATTGAGGTCCTACGCGAGCTGGGGCGCCGCGACGGCGGCACCGACGCCCGCATGCCGTACACCTTCAACAGCGCCATCGGCTATGTGCTGGCCGACGTCGACGGGTCCGCCCTGGAGCTGTTTGGTCCCGAGGTCTACACCTCCAGCCAGACCCCGCAGGTCTGGCTCAACGCGTTCGCGTTCGAGCAGCACGGCGGCGTGGTCGTGCAGGTCGACGCCGTGCAGGGGCTGTTCCCGGACTCGATGATCGGGGACATGGTGGACGGCTATCAGCGGCTGCTCGACGGCCTGGCCGACGAGGCGACCTGGTCGGCCACGACGTTCGACCTGCTGCCCGCGCCGCAGCGGGAGCGCCGCCGGGCCGCGAACGATACCGGCGTGGCACGGCCCGGCTGGCGGCTGCCGGACGCGTTCGCCGCCCAGGCGTCGCGCACCCCGGACGCGGCCGCGATCGTGACCACGGCCGGCTCGGTGAGCTACGGCGAGCTGCTCCGGCGCGCCGCCCGGGCCGCCGCGTGGCTGCGGGCCCGGCGGGTCGGGCGGGACGAGCTCGTCGGCCTGATCATGCACCGAGGGCCGGAGCAGATCGTGGGGATCCTGGCCACGCTGCTGGCGGGCGGCGCCTACCTGCCGGTGGACGCCGGCCTGCCGGCCGAGCGCGTGCGCTACATGCTGCGCGACGGCCGGGTGCGCTGCGTGCTCACCAACGCCGGCTGGCCGGCCGCCGACGGCATCGACACGCTCGCGCTGGATATGGCCGACCCGGTGCCAGTCACCACCGGGCCGGTCACCACCGGGCCGGTCACCACCGGGCCGGCCACCACCGGGCCGGCCACCACCGGGCC
>Ga0208220_1000672_pt1 | contig 14360 bp, 12 predicted proteins | sample NGESurdeep092012_9_FD_184484 | JGI IMG/M metagenome (GOLD analysis project Ga0208220, IMG submission 184484) | Arctic peat soil microbial communities from Barrow, Alaska - NGEE Surface sample F53-1 deep-092012 (SPAdes) | ecosystem: Environmental > Terrestrial > Soil > Wetlands > Peat ... | reverse complement strand
GCCGAATCGCGAGACACCGCCGGCCCGCCGGCGCAGCGTCGCGGCCCGCCGGCGGGGCGGGACGGCGTCGTCAGCGTCCGGATTCTGGCCGGACCGCGCGACGACTGGTTCAGCCCCGCGGCGCTGGCGGCCCTGACCAGGGAGGCCTACCAGGTGACGGCAGCGAGCAGCCGCACGGGCCTGCGCCTCGCCGGGCCGGCCCTGGCGCGCGCGCGAGCCGGGGAGCTGCCCAGCGAGGGCATGGTGACCGGCGCTCTCCAGGTCCCGCATGACGGCCAGCCCATCCTGCTGCTGGCCGATCATCCGGCCACCGGCGGATATCCCGTGATCGCCGTCGTGCACTCCGCCGACATCGGCCGCGCCGCCCAGCTGCGGCCCGGCCAGCGCATCCGCTTCGAGCTGGTGGCGGGCGGCCACCGGTGACGGTGCGCGGACGGGATGCGCAGCGACGAGCTGGGGGCCTAGCGACGGGACGGGCGCCGCGGAGCGGGCTGGCTCAGCGAGCGAGTTCCCGGTAGGCGGCCTGCAAATCGGCGGCGGTGACCGTGGTCAGGTCCTGCGCCGTGGCGTCGTCGCCGATGCCGGACGCCCGCATGTCCCGCGACGCGCACGCCCGCTCGAACAGTGACCGGGCGAACCTGCCGTTGCCGAGCTCGTCGATCCGGCCCTGCGCGCAGGCCTGGCTGAAGATCTCGTCCAGGACCGGCCGCGCGTCAGCCGCGAAGGAGTCTCCCGCCTGCGCCGCGATGACCTCGGCGATGTCCGTGAGCTGCTCCGGGCTGTAGCTCGGGAAGCCGATCCGGACGCTGAACCGCGAGGCCAGGCCGGGGTTACTGTGCAGGAACCGGTCCATGTCCTCGGTGTAGCCAGCCAGCACGATCACCAGCCGGTCCCGGTCGTCCTCGGCTCGCTTGAGCAGCGTCGCCACGGCCTCGGAGCCGAATGCGTCGCCGCCGGAATAGCCCTGGTTGTAGAGGGCGTACGCCTCGTCGACGAATAGCACGCCACCGAGCGCGGAGTCGATCAGCTTATTCGTCTTGATGGCGGTCGAGCCGAGGTGCTCGCCGACCAGGTCGGCCCGGTGGGCCTCGACGACCTCGGGCCGGACCAGCAGGCCGAGCGCGGCGAAGATCCGGCCCAGGATCCGGGCCACCGTCGTCTTGCCGGTCCCCGGCGGCCCGGTGAAGACAAAATGCCGGGCCGGCGGCTGGCTGGCCAGGCCCTGCCGGTCGCGGAGCCTGGCCACCCGCAGCTGCGCGGCGATCTCGTGCACCTGACGCTTGACCGGCTCCAGGCCCACCAGGGCGTCGAGCTCGGCCAGCGCGTTCGCCACCGTCGGGGTCTGGCCGTACCCGCGGAACCGGGTGGTCAGCTCCGCGAAAGCCTGCTCAAGGTCGGCGCCGCGGATGGTGACCAGCGCCGACTGGGACGGCTCGGTGTCGGCGGCCATCACCCGGACATCGCGGCGCTGGCCCGCCTTGGTCAGCAGGCTGCGCACGAACCGGCCGTTGCCCAGCTCGTCTACTAGGCGTCGCCTGCCGACCTCCTCGAACATCCGCCGGAGCACGGGCCGGGCATCGGGATCGAGTAGCTCGCCCTTGCCCTGGAGCGCGAGGTCGGCCAGCGCGGTCAGCTCCGGCGGCGTATAGCTGGGGAACTTGATCCGGTTGCCGAAACGGGAGTTGAGGCCCGGGTTAGTGGCGAGGAACCCGTCCATCTGGCGCTCGTAGCCGGCCAGGATGATGATCAGGTCCTCGCGGTTGTCCTCGGCGCGCTTGAGCAGCGCCTGCACCGCCTCGTTGCCAAACCGGTCGCCCTGCCCGTCGCCCTCATTGACCAGGCTGTACGCCTCGTCGATGAACAGCACGCCGCCCAGTGCCGAGTCGATCAGCTCGTTCGTCTTGATCGCGGTGGCGCCCAGGTACTCGCCCACCAGGTCGGCGCGGTGCGCCTCCACGACGGCCGGGGTGTTCAGCAGGCCGAACGCATAGAAGATCTTCGCGATCACCCGCGCGACCGCGGTCTTGCCCGTTCCGGGTGGTCCCAGGAAGACGAAATGCTGCATCGGCTTCTCGGTGCCGTAGCCGGCCAGCGCCCGCCGCCGCGCGGCCTCCACGGATGCGGCGATCGACCGGACCTGGTCCTTGACCGCCGCCAGGCCGATCATGGCGTCTAGCTCGGCCATCGCCTCGTCAATGGTGATGACCGGCCACTGTTCGGCGGCCTGCTCCCTGGCCACCTCGGGGCCGGGCTGACTGCGCAGGCCATCCCCGGCCTGGGCGACGCGCACGGGGCCGCCGGGGCGCCCGTTCTGGCCGCTCCGGCCACCCGGCCCCTGACCAGCGGGCCGGGCCGCCGGGTACGTGGCCGGAGGCGCGTACGGGCCGCCGGGTGACCAGGGGTAAGGCGCACCGGGGGCACCGCCGCGGGCCTGCTGCCTGGTCTGCCCGCGGCCGTACTGCCAGGCGCCGATCAGGCGCCAGCCCAGGACCAGGCAGGCGATCAGCCAGGCGGCTGCGGGACCCAGGTACGGGAAGTGCCGCCAGATCCGAAACGTGATGATCCCGACGGGAAGCGCCCAGACCAGGGCCCACGCCACCGTCCGGCACGGAACGAGCCAGCGGCCGAGCGGGCCGATATGCGCGGCCCCGGCCACCGCCAGCGGGAGGAGCAGGAGCAGATACCGCGGCCCGTCGTTGCCGTGGGCGAGGGCGGCGGTCAGGGCAATACCCCACAAGGCGACCGACACCGAAGCCACCGCGCCGCGGGTGCTCGTCCACAGCGCGTACGGCGCGTAGATGAGCCCGGCGAACAGGCCGACAGCGGCGAGCGGCGGGGCGAGAATGCAGAGCGCTACGATCAGAAGGATCTTGAGCGGGAGGGGCGCGGCGACGAAAGTTTGGCGTAGCCGACTAAGCCCGTCCTGCGCGGCCCGCCGGCCGGGCAGAGACGGTGACCTCTCAGCTGACCGCGTCTCGCTTGCTCGCACTGAGACTTGTATAGCGCATTAACGGCTGCATACGGAGTCCCCTAGTGGTATGCGCCGGAAAAAATAGCATCGTGTCGCCCTCTAGCCCCACAAAGCTAACGTTCCCGGCGGGAGCCGGGCGCGTGAGCCGAATGGCGGGAGCCGCAGGGCGCGGGCCACCCCGAACTGCACTCGGGTGACGGGACGGCGCGGGCAAACTGTTCGTTATGAGCGAAAGGTCTGAGTCCGTGGCGGGCAACGCCGGCGGATTCAGGAGGGAGATTCATGGAGCGGATCGATGCCGGGCTGCTCATCCCCGGCCGCGGGGAGCCGGTTCGCGATGCCACGGTCCTGATCGACGGAGCCCGGATCAGCTATGCCGGGCCGGCGGCCGGCGCGCCGTTGACTCCGGGCGTGGTCTCGCGCGGCGCGGCGGTGGTGCTGCCCGGGCTGTGGGACTGCCATGGGCACTTCATGGGCAGCCGGGCCATGGACCTGAGCCGGCTGGCGCAAGAACCGGTCCAGCTGCGCGCGGCCCGGTGCGCACGCGACCTCGTGAACGCGCTGGACGCCGGGGTCACCTCGGTTCGCGAGGTCGGCGGCCTCGGCGTCTACCTGGCACAGGCGGTCCGCGAGGGGCTGCTCGACGGCCCGGCGGTCTACGCGGCCGGCGCGGTTCTCAGTACTACCGGCGGCCACGGGGACCTGCACTGCTACCCGCTGTCGTGGGTCGATGACTTCAGCCGGCACGACGGGACGTTCCGCCTCGCCGACGGCACCTCCGAGTGCATGCGCGCGGTGCGGGAGCAACTGCGGCGCGGCGCGGCCGTCATCAAGGTCTGCGCCTCGGGCGGAGTGCTGTCGGAGGTGGACGATCCGATCCACCAGCAGTTCACCGATGGTGAGCTGCGCACGATCGTCGAGGTGGCGGGGCTGGCCGACCGGGTCGTGGCGGCGCACTGCCACGGCAAGCCGGGGATCATGGCGGCCGTCCAGGCCGGTGTCGCGACGATCGAGCACGGCACCTACCTGGACGAGGAGGCGTGCGACGCGATGCGGGAGACCGGGGTGATCCTCGTTCCCACTCGCAGCATCATCGAGGACATCCTGCTCAACCTGGAGAAGGTGCCGCCGTACGCCGCCGCCAAGCTGGTGGCCATCGCCGATACGCACGCCGACGCGGTGCGGCTGGCCATCCAGCGCGGGGTCACCGTCGCGATGGGCACCGACATCGGCCTGACCGGCATGGACCTGCCCAATTCCTGGGGCACCAACGGATCCGAGCTTGCGCACCTGGTCACCCTCGGCATGACACCGCTGCAGGCGATCGAGGCGGCCACCGCCACGGCGCCGCTCACCCTGGGCCCGCAGGCGCCCAAGAGCGGCCTGCTGGCCCCCGGCTACGACGCCGACCTCATTACCGTGGACGGCGATCCGCTCGCCGACATCTCGATCATGACCAGCCCGGATCGCGTCACGGGAGTCTGGGTCGGCGGTCGCCAGGTCAAGGGGGCTGCGCTGGCCGGCCAGTCGTAACGATCGTCAGCCGCCGCCGATTGTCTCCCTGTTAGACGTCTAGGCCCGTCCGCCAGCGCGTGACCGGACAGGCCGTGGAGGAGGGGGACAAGAATGGGTGGTCGGGCTAACAGAATGAGCTGGGCGGCAAGGCTCGCGCTGTTGCCGGTCTCTGTCCTGGCGGTCGTGGTGTCCGCCCCGGGCTCGGCCTCGGCCTCGGCCTCGGCCAGGCCGACCGTGCGGCCCGTCCACCGGGTAGTGCTCCGGACGCTGGTGGCTGGCCTGCGGGTGCGCCAGCATCCGGACGTCCGCGCGCGCGCCGCCAGCCGCCTGGGCAGGCGCGGCACGAAGGTCACGGTCGACTGCTGGGCACCGGGCAGCCTGGTCGCGGGCAACCCGGTCTGGTATCACATCACCAGGCCCCGCCATGGCTACGTGACCTCCTACTACATCGACACTCACCAGGATCCGTACCTGGGGCTGGTCAGGTGCGGGTCGCGTAGCTTCCGCCGCGAGTACCGCGCTCTCGTGGCCAGGCTGCGTATCTGGTCGGGGACGAGCTCGCGCTATCGGATCGTGGGCCGGCTGGGCCGGGCGGGCAGCAAGGTCGTGGTGTCGTGCTGGACGCGGGGCGAGAACATCAAGGGTGACCGCATCTGGTACCACCTGGTCAGGCCCCGCGCCGGTTTCGTGGCTGGCCTCCACCTCGATACCGGCCACGATCCGGCGCCCGGCGTCCCGGCCTGCTGAGGCCGTCTAGCATGGGCCAGCATGATTCGGGGACCGCGCTTCGGGGGGCGCGGAATTACCGGGCTGGCCTAATTGACCTGGGATATCGGCACGCAATGGCCGGCGCGAGTCGGAAAGACCGTCAAGGGCATGTTCGTCGCCCTCGCGCTGGTTGTCGCCTTAGAGCGGGAACCCGATCCGCTGGAGACGCTGCTCGCCCTCATCGGGGCCGTCCTGGCGTTCCTGGTCGGGGAACTCTACGATGCCTCGATCGAGGCACAGATCAGGACCCGCCGCAGCCTGCTGGCGACCGAGCTGCGCGAGATCGTCCATGAGCAATCGTTCATCGCCGCGGGGGCTATCCCGGCGATCGTCATCTTCACCTGCGCGTCCTGCGGACTGCTCACACCTCCGCGGCCGACAACGTAGCGGTCTGGACCGGCATCGTGGTGCTCGGCGGCCTGGGCGCGACTACCGGCGTCCTTTCCCGCGCGTCCGTATTCCGCTGCGTCCTGTCCGGCCTGGAGAGCGCGTTCATCGGCGCCTTAGTGATTGCCCTCAAGGTGCTGGTGAAAAAGATCTAGTTCCAGGCTGTCAGCATCGGCTGGTAGGACTGGCGCATGCCGATACCCACTTTTGCTGACATGCTGAAGCTGATTGAAGACCGCTCCGCCGCGCTGCGCTCCGCGGCCGGCCAGGCCGGGCCCGACACCCGGGTTCCGGGCTGCCCGGACTGGTCTGTTCGCGATCTGGTCGCGCATCTGGGTGAGGTGCAGCGATTCTGGGCGGCCGCAGTGGCCGCAGGTCCGGCCACGGCGCCGCCGGCGGAGGACCAGGTCCATGACATCGAGCCCGGTGATGACCTGATCGGCTGGTCGGCCGCCTCGACCGACGAGCTCGTCCGGGCCCTCAGCGAGGCCGGCCCCGCCCGCCCCTGCTGGACCTGGTGGCCGGAGTCCGGCGCGCCGACCGACTCGGGCGCGGTAGCCCGCCACCAGGTGCAGGAGGCGGCCGTGCACGCGTTCGACGCCCAGGAGGCGGCTGGGCGCGGCGAACCACTGCCAGCTGACGTGGCGGCGGACGGACTGGGTGAGTTCCTCACCGTCGGCATGGCCACGATGGGACCCTGGCCGCACGAGGCAGGCCTCGTCGCACTGGCGGCCGATGACGCCCGCACGTGGCTGGTGGACCTGGGCGCGTCCGGAGCCAGGGCCGAGGAGGAAGTGGCGGGAACGGGGCAGGCCGAGCCGGCTGCCCGGGTGCGGGGCTCCGCGAGCGACTTCGTGCTCGCTCTCTACGGACGCCAGCTGCACGGCAGCCTGGACATTCAGGGCGATCACGAGCTAGCGACCCGGCTGCTCAGCTGGACCGACAACGAGTGAGCCGGGTGGCTGCCAGGTAGACGATGGCCGTCGAGGGCCAGACGGTGCAGGCCGCCAGCACGTTGTGCCGCAGCACGACAGTCGCGGCCAGTGCGGCTAGTAGCCCGACGGCGACGAGCGGCAGCCGCAGCCGCAGCCGCTGACCCCGGTCCGGCAGGCTTGCCTCCCGCTCGTCGAGCAGCTCGGCGACCCGGTCGTCGATCTCATCTGCGAGGCGAGCGAGGAATTCGTCCGCGGACAGCGGCCCCTGACCCGCCTGCTGAATGCCTGGCCAGGCGTGATCGGGCCCGGCCTGTTGGCCCTGGTCCACAGGCGGGGCGTCGGCTGCGGAAGGGAGCCGGGGTGGAAGCCGGGAGGTCTGCATGGCGGCCACGATAGATTTACAGAGAAAGTTCTGCAAGTTATTTTCTGCATAATAAACTCGGCAACTCTGTTACGCTGTCGGTATGGGCATCACTGAGCGCAGGGTGGTCGGCGACGCCAAGCGCTGGAAGGCGATGTCGCATCCGCTGCGTCGCGAGATGCTGCGTCATCTGGCCGAGAACGGGCCCGCTACCTCCACTACCATCGCCTCGGCGCTGGGCGAGAACACGGGCACCACCAGCTACCACCTGCGGCTGCTTGCTGACGCCGGCGTGATCGAGGAGATCCCCGAGCGCGCGCACGGCCGGGAGCGATGGTGGTGCACCATCCCCACCGACCTGCGCGAGCCCGACTACGAAAGCCTCAGCCCGGAGGAACGAGCGGCGCTGGATGAATGGCGCGCGGCGCAGATCCCTGGCGAGCTCGCCCTGGTTAACCGCTTCGTCCGCGATGTCCGCCGGCACGGGAAGTGGGCCAAGGCGTCGCGAGCCGGCGGTTATTACACCGCGGAAGGGCTAGCGGCCCTCCACGAGGACTACGTCGCGCTGCTCGGGAAGTACGGGTACACGGCGCAGGACGCGCCGCCCGGAGCGCGGCTCATGCAACTGCGGATGTTCTACCTCCCCGATGACCCCGCCGACGAGCCTGCGCCGGGCAGTTAGGGTCGGGACTATGGCGGTCTCGTTGAGTGACAGCGCGCGGAAGATCATCGATGGCGTTAATCCTGCGGTTCTTGGCACCGTGAACCCCGACGGGAGCCCGCAGACCTCCGTGGTCTGGGTAGGCAGGGACGGGGATGACCTGCTGATCTCCTCGGCCGCGGGCCGGCGCAAGGAGAAGAACCTGCGGCGCGAGCCCCGGGTGAGCCTCAGCGTGTACGACAAGAACGATCCTCTTCAGTACATCGAGGTACGCGGCACGGCCACGGTGAGCGAGGATGCCGGCCGCGCGCTGGCCGTCTTGCTGGCCGAGAGGTACGAGGGATCGGGCGCCGGCGAGGAGTACCTGGAGCTGCCGCCGGAGGTCGTCCGCGTGGTGATCCGGCTCACTCCGCAGCGAGTGCTGGGATCCGCCGCTGGCTGACCCCGGCCCGCACTCCGCCGCGACCATCACAACAGGTCTAACCCGCTAAACATGACAATCACGCTGTTACTTAGCATGTTTAGCGGGTCTTTAGCGAGTTCACGCCGCTGTCCGTATCGCGTGAGGCAGCGGTCAAGCTAGTGGATGTAGTCGTCTTCGCCGAGCAGGCGCGCCAACCGCTCCGACCGGAAGATCCGCGACCTACGGATCGACAGCATGGTCGCGCTCGCCAGCGGCCAGCAGTTGCGTGCTAGCCAGGCCAGCGAAGGTGGCTGCAACCTGCGTCAGACCCGGCGTAGCACAGCGACCACCTTGCCGACAATGGCCGCGTTGTCGCCAAGAATCGGCGTGTAGACAGGATTGTGCGGCATTAGCCAGACGTGACCGTCAGCTCGCTTGAGGGTTTTGACCGTGCCTTCAACCTCGACTCCGTCGATCGTCGCGGCCACAATATCGCCGTTCTCGACATCCGACTCCAGGCGGACGACGACCCAGTCGCCGTCTGCGATCGCGGCGTTGATCATCGAGTCGCCGACGACCTTGAGCATGATGAGCTTCCCCTCGCCGACCAGTTGCCTGGGCAGACAGAAAATGTCCTCGATGGACTGCTCGGCGAGAATCGGGCCGCCCGCCGCGATACGCCCGACCAGCGGCACATGGGCAACTCCTGGCACATCGATATCAGCCCGCTCCTCGTCGGCTGGATGCTGGATGGCCGGATCGGTTGACGGCCGCACCACGGCCGTGCGCGGACGCCCCGCACCGCGACTCAGATATCCCTTCTTCTCCAGCATCGACAACTGGTGAGAGACACTCGACGTGCTCGCCAGCCCCGCCGCCTCGCCGATCTCCCGCATAGTGGGCGCGTAGCCATAGCGCTGCATGGAGTCCTCGATGGCCTGGATGATCTTGCACTGACGCCGAGTAAGGTCCGGGCCTGTCATGTCAGGCGACTCCGCACGTCTCATCATCAGGCCTCCGGAGCCCTGTAGCTGTTGTACGCCACGTTAGCAGTCTGCCATCATTTATCAAATGCACGTTCGAGAAGATATCACGGTGCAGTCGGCCGCCTTCTATCGGCGAAAGTCCCCTGCGCGTGCTGCCAGATAGTCGCTCCAGTCCAGCGTCTCGTAGGCCGCCTGACGGGTGCAGAACCTTCCGGGCCTCGCTCAGGCCAGGGCGGCTTCCAGCTCACCGCTGACTTCGGCGAGCCAACGTAGGTCATCGGTGATGTGGCCGAACTTGTCGGCGATGGCTTCAGGGCCGAGCCGCTTGGCTAGGCCCGCGACGGTGCACCAGTGAGCCTGGTCGTTGTCCACCCCGACCACGTCGCAGTAATGCACTGCAACGCACGCCCGGGTCCCTACAAGCCCGGGCGTGCGGCGTGCTGACTAACGATCGGCTAGCACGACCCTCGCTGCTGCGTGACCGCTCAATCCCGCAGCAGCTCTGTTTCCAGCATCGAAGCGCACCGCTAGCGCGTTCTCGCGCGGCTGTTGCATCCGATGCAATACCGCTCACTTTCAGCTGCAGCCGCTGGTGGAGCCGCAGCCCTCGCAGACGTAGCAGCTGCCCGCCGGACGCATCTTGGTCCCGCAGGTCAGGCAGAGCGGGGCGTCGGCTGTCCGGCCCTGGTGAGACTCGATCAGCTCCGTGGAGCTGCGCGGCTGCGGCAGTGGGTCAGTCCGGCGCGACGTCCCGGCCTCCGGCGGCTTGGGCTGATGCGGATGCAGGTCCTCGACCGGAGCAGACTGCGCCAGCTCGACCGGGTCGATGTCCTCGGCCGCGGGCGCCGGGTCCTCCCCCGCCAGCTGGGCCGTGCGCTCGGCCGTGGTCAGGATGCCGAGCTCGGATCGCTCCTCGAAGGTGAGGTGGTCGAGGGCCAGCCGCCGGAAGATGTAGTCCATCACCGAGCTCGCCATCCTGATGTCGGAGTCGTCGGTGATGCCGGCCGGCTCGAACCGCATGTTGGTGAACTTGCCGACGTAGGACTCCAGCGGGATCCCGTACTGCAGGCCCACCGAGATCGCCATCGAGAACGCGTCCATCACGCCGGCCAGGGTGGAACCCTGCTTGCCCAGCTTGAGGAACACTTCGCCGACGCCGTCGTCCGGGTAGCTGGAGGCCGTCATGTAGCCCTCCGCGCCCGCGACCGAGAACCGGGTGACCGTGGCGGAGCGCTGCCGGGGTAGCCGGCGGCGGACCGGCCGGACCTCGTGCGGGACGGCGACCTCAGCCGGCGCGGGTGCCTGCGCGGTCTTGGTCTTGGAGATCGACAAGGGCTGACCGACCTTGCAGTTGTCGCGGTAGATCGCCAGCGCCTTCAGGCCGAGCTTCCAGCCCTCGTAGTAGATCTTCTCGATGTCCTCGACAGTTGCCGACTCGGGCAGATTCACGGTCTTGGAGATGGCGCCACTAAGAGCGGGCTGGATGGCGGCCATCATCCGGACATGGCCCATCGCGCTGATCGCGCGCTCTCCCATCGCGCAGTCGAACACGTCGTAGTGCTCGGGCCGGAGCCCCGGCGCGTCCACGACGTGGCCATGCTCCGCGATGTACTCGATGATCGCCTCGGACTGCTCGGGCTGGTAGCCGAGGTTCTTCAGGGCGCGGGGCACGGTCTGGTTGACGATCTGCATGGAGCCGCCGCCGACCAGCTTCTTGAACTTGACCAGCGCCAGGTCCGGCTCGACACCAGTGGTGTCACAGTCCATCATCAACCCAATTGTTCCAGTAGGCGCTAGTAGACTGGCTTGTGCATTTCTGTACCCATTTATCTCGCCCAGCTTGAGGCCCTCGCGCCAGGTCTTGTTGGCCAGGGAGAGGATCTCCTTGTCCATGCCGCCGACGGTCCGGACCTGCGTGCTCGCCTCGGCGTGCTTGCTCATGACCCGCTTGTGAGCGGTGGCGTTCCGCGCGTACCCGTCATACGGGCCGACGACCGCGGCCAGCTCGGCCGAGCGCCGGTAGGCCGTTCCGGTCATCAGCGACGTAATCGCCGCCGCGATCGCCCGGCCGCCGTCGGAGTCGTAGGCATGCCCGGTCGCCATCAGCAGCGCGCCGAGGTTGGCGTAGCCGATGCCGAGCTGGCGGTAGGCACGAGTGGTCTCGGCGATCTTCTCGGTCGGGAAGTCGGCGAAGCAGATGGAGATGTCCATGGCCGTGATCACGAGCTCGCTGACGTCGCGGAACCGCTGAACGTCGAACGTGTCATCCTCGCGCAGGAACTTCAGCAGGTTGATGCTGGCCAGGTTGCAGGAGGAGTTATCGAGGTGAACGTACTCGGAGCAGTTCGCGACGACCGTTCCGCCGACGATGTAGGAGTGGTTGCGGGGCTCGGTGAGGTTATAGGTGGTCTCGAAGCCGCGGGACTTCCTGCTGACCAGGCGAACCGTCTCGTCGGTGTGGTAGAAAGTCGTCGAGGCGATGATCGTCAGCAGCTTATGCGCCTTGCCCGGCAGGCTAAATCCGATCCGGGCGCCGAACTCCCGCAGTGAGCGGCCGGTGATTCGCAGGTCAAAGCTAGGACCGTCAGATCCATAGATAGCCACCGAGCCGTCCTTGCGGGTGTAGCTGAAGCTGTCGGCCTTGGTCTCGGTCTGGTAGATGCGGCTAGTGATCCCGAGTGCGATCAGCAGCTCCTGGACCCCCAGCAGCAGCTCCTCGGAGCGACTGTCCAGGCCGACGTAGCGTGTGCCGTTCGGCATGCTGACGACGCAGCCGTCAGCGTCGAACAGGCCCTGGAGGAACCCGGCCAGCGCCTCTTCCGGCGCTTCGAAGATCGCATCGGGCACGCGCTTGGCCGGCGCCCGGCCCGACGACACGCCCAGTGCCCGGGTGAAGGCGATGAAAGCGTCCCGGGTGACCCGCAGCTGCAGCGTGCCGTTCGCCTGCACGCTCGGCTCGGCGTCGAATCCTGTGATCCCCGCAAGAAGCTCCTGGTGCCGAGGCAGGACCTCGTTGCGATCGTCATCATTGCCGTACACAGTGACGGCAGTCTGGTCAGTAACGCACCCATCGCCGACGAGCCACCCGAGATAATGCCCGAACTCCTCGTCCCATTTCACGGGCAGGTCGAGCGGCTTGCGGGACTTCACCAACTGGGCGGCTGCGAGCGCATGCTCCGGGATGCGCAGGTCAGCGGCGGCACGTGCGGCGTGCTGGGCGGAGCGGACGACGCGGTCATCGGTCGCCAGATCCTCGGCGTGCACCCAGCCGCGGTTGGCCGTCCAGATCCGGTGGCCCGGCGTACAGCGCAGCCGCGAGCCGTCGGAGAATCGCAGCTCGACGACCTCGTTGGTGCCCGTAACCAGGTAACGGGTCGGGGTCGTTGCCATGACACGCTCCTGCGGAGCTGTCTGGGACGTGACGTCATTGGTGTAGACGCCGAAGGCCTCACCTCCGGCCGCGCGCACGACGAGGTCGCCGATCCTGATCAGGCCCTGATCCGTGACCACGCGCTGGTCGGCGGGGAAGCACGGGTTACTTGCGGTGATTCGCCCCGTTTCCGGGCAGGTGTGCCAGCCGTTGATGGTCCCGTCGTACTGGATGCCGGGGTCGGCGCACTCCCAGGCTGCCTTGGCCATCTTCCGGAATAGTTCCTTGGCATTGACCTTGCGCAGGGACTCGCCGGTGGTGCGGGCGTTCAGGTCGAAGTCGGTGCCCGACTCGACCGCGCGCATGAACTCGTCCGACACGCGCACCGAGTTGTTGGCGTTCTGGTACTGGACGCTGACGATGTCCTTGCCGCCCAGGTCCATGTCGAAGCCGCCGTCGCGCAGGACGCGGACCTTCTCTTCCTCGCGCGCCTTGGTCTCGATGAACTCCTCGATGTCGGGGTGATCGACGTCGAGGACCACCATCTTCGCCGCGCGGCGGGTGGCACCCCCGGACTTGATCGTGCCGGCCGAGGCGTCGGCGCCGCGCATGAACGAGACGGGGCCGCTGGCGGTGCCGCCCGAGGACAGCAGCTCCTTGCTGGAACGGATCCGCGAGAGGTTGACGCCCGCCCCGGAGCCGCCCTTGAAGATCAGGCCCTCCTCGCGGTACCAGTCGAGGATCGCGTCCATCGTGTCGTCGACGGCCAGGATGAAGCAGTTATGCACCCGCAGGCTGCCGGACAGGTACTCCCCGCTCTCGGTCTGGATGTCGTAGACCTCCATGTCGCCGAGCCGCTCGACCCTGGTGACCTGCACCATGTGCCGGTCGGTCCCCCCGACCTCCGGGTCCACGTGCAGCAGGTGATCCCCCGGCCGGATGAAGCCGGCCACCGTGAACTCACCGGTCTGCAGGTCCGTGGCCCGCCACACCAGGTGATCGGCGGTGGCGTCGAGCGCGTAGCCCGCCGCGGTATGCAGGCGCAGGACTTCCTTGACGCCGTTGGCCTTGGTCGCCACGATCCGGGTGGTCCCGTTCGCATCGTGCACCTTGGTGCCGACCGCGTTGCCCGCGACCAGCTGACCGATCGGGATCAGGCCATCCGGCGTGCTCACCGGCGCGTCGTAGGGCTGGCACGCCGACACCTGCTGCGGCGACGCCGTCCCGACGTTGAACCACACCGGCGAGTTGAAGCTGAATACCTGGTGGATGAGGGCGTGCGTCAGCTCATGCTCGAAGATCTTGGCATCGGCCGGGGTGGCGAAGTACCCGTACTCGCGGCCAGCGCTGGTGTAGGTGCCGACGACGCGGTCGACCAGCTGCTTCAGGCTCCACTCGCGCTGGGAGGTGCCGACGGCGCCGCGGAAGTACTTGGTCGTGACGATGTTCGCCGCGTTGACCGACCAGAACTCGGGGAATTCCACGCCGCGCTGCTCGAAGTTGATCGAGCCATCCCGCCAGTTGGTCATGACGACGTCGCGGCGCTCCCACGTGACCTCGTCATAGGGATGGACGCCCTCACGGGTGTAGATGCGGCGCATGGTGAGCCCCTTCTTGGCGCTCTTGCCCGTGCGCGCGGCCGGCCCGCTCGTCGTCTCGGTCATGTTGCCCCCTTCGGGAATCCGCGTGGACCCCATCGCGGACCTGGTCAGGTCCTATCCCGATGTTTTCGATCTCCGGCCGGCTCAGCGTGCCGACAGGTGGTGCTCGTCTGGTGCCGGCGGCCCCTGAACGTCAGGGCCGGCCCCGGCCGCGAGATGCGCCGAACGCAAGGCCGCGATCTCGTCCTCGAAGTCGGTCAGCGACTGAAAGCTGCGGTAGACCGAGGCGAACCTGAGGTAGGCGACCTCGTCGAGTTCGCGAAGCGGCCCGAGAATGGCCAGGCCGACCTCATGCGAGGGAATCTCGCCGCTGCCGCGGCTGCGGATGGTGTCCTCGACCTG
>Ga0208220_1000671_pt1 | contig 14361 bp, 11 predicted proteins | sample NGESurdeep092012_9_FD_184484 | JGI IMG/M metagenome (GOLD analysis project Ga0208220, IMG submission 184484) | Arctic peat soil microbial communities from Barrow, Alaska - NGEE Surface sample F53-1 deep-092012 (SPAdes) | ecosystem: Environmental > Terrestrial > Soil > Wetlands > Peat ... | reverse complement strand
GTGAGCATGTCCAGCGGGCGGTCGGGCCGCCAGTCCCAGACGTCACCGAGCTCGAACTTCAGGTTCGCCGGGCCGGGCGCCAGGTCTCGATTCGCGGTGGCGATCATCTCCGGCGAGTTGTCCACGCCGACGACCGCCGCCTCCGGCCAGCGCTGCGCCAGCACGGCGGTGAGGTTGCCGGGACCGCACCCGAGGTCGGCCACGTAGCCGGGATCGGCCGCGCCGACCTGGGCGGTCAGATCGAAGAACGGGCGAGACCGTTCGCCGCCGAACCTCAGGTACTGCCCCGCATCCCAGATGTCAGCCACGTGCTTCACCGTTCTCTCCATTAAGACAATTAACAACGACATCAAGAATCTTGATGTCGAGACATTGATACATTATCAAGCATCTCGACGTCAAGAGATAGGCTATGCAGATGGGCCGACTGACGGACGAGGAGCAGGCCGACTCGGCGGCTGCGGCGGCCGGGCCGGCCGCCGCGCCGCGCGACGAGGTCGATGACCTGATCGCGGCCTGGCGGCAGCAGCGGCCGGATCTCGACGTAACGCCGCTGCAGGTCCTCAGCCGGGTCTCCCGGCTGGCCAGGCACCTCGACATCGCCCGGCGGGGCGCGTTCGCGGCCCACGACCTCGAGTCGTGGGAGTTCGACGTGCTGTCGGCCCTGCGCCGGGCCGGGCCGCCGTACCAGCTGACGCCGGGGGCGCTGCTGCGCGCCACCCTGGTCACCTCCGGCACCATGACCAACCGGATCGACCGGCTTGCCTCAGCTGGCCTCGTCTACCGCGAGCCCGACCCGAGCGACCGCCGAGGCGTCCTCGTCACGCTGTCGGCGCGCGGCCGGTCGGTCGTCGACGCCGCCCTGACCGACCTTCTCGACCGCGAGCAGGCCCTGCTGGCGGGCCTCAGCGACGACCAGCGGCCGGTCCTGGCCGACCTGCTGCGCACCCTCCTGGTCCCGTTCGACGCCGCCGATCAGTAAGCCGGCGGCTGCCCGGCACCCGACTGCGACACCGGGCCCGGCCGACCCGGCCTGGCCCCCGAATGGCCTAGCCTTGAAGTCGATATGGCGCATCTTCTTGGGGCCGAGGCCCTACATCTTGAGTTCCCGACGAAGGTCGTCTTCGATTCCGTGACGCTGGGGCTGAACGAGGGCGACCGCGTCGGGATCGTGGGCAGGAACGGGGACGGCAAGTCCAGTCTGCTCGCCATGCTGGCCGGGCGGCTGCAGCCCAACGCCGGGCGGGTCACCGTCCGCCGCGGGGTGCGCGTGGGCGTCCTCACCCAGGCCGACGCCCTCGACGACACGCTCACGGTCGAGGGCGCGGTCGTCGGCGACACGCCCGAGCACGTGTGGGCGGGCGACGCCCGCGCCCGTGACGTGATCCGCGGCCTGCTCGCCGATGTGCCGTGGGACGCGCCGGTCGGCACCCTCAGCGGCGGTCAGCGGCGCCGGGTCGAGCTCGCCGGCCTGCTGGCCGGGGAGTGGGACGTGCTGCTGCTCGACGAGCCGACCAACCACCTGGACGTCGAGGCGATCACCTGGCTCGCGGGCCACCTCAGGCGGCGCTGGACGCCGAGCGCCGGCGGGCTGATCGTCGTCACCCACGATCGCTGGTTCCTGGACGAGATCTGCACCGCCACCTGGGAGGTTCACGACCGGATCGTGGAGCCGTTCGAGGGCGGCTACGCGGCCTACATCCTGCAGCGGGTGGAGCGCGACCGGATGGCGGCCTCCTCGGAGGCGAAACGGCAGAACCTCGCGCGCAAGGAGCTCGCCTGGCTGCGCCGCGGCGCGCCGGCCCGCACGTCCAAGCCCAAGTTCCGCATCGACGCGGCCAACGCGCTCATCGCCGACGTGCCGGAGATCCGCGACCGGGCATCGCTGCAGTCGCTCGCCGTCGCGCGGCTCGGCAAGGACGTCGTCGACGTGCTCGACGCCTCGGTCGACTACGACGGCAACCAGGTCCTGCGCGACGTCGAGTGGCGGATCGCGCCGGGCGAGCGGACCGGCGTCCTCGGCGTCAACGGGGCGGGCAAGTCCACCCTGCTCGGCCTCATCGCGGGAACCGTGCAGCCGACCGCGGGCACGGTCAGGCGGGGCAAGACGGTCAGGATCGCCACCCTCGCGCAGCGGATCGGCGAGCTCGAGGATCACCTCGACGAGCCGGTGCGGGAGCTCCTCGGGGGCCTGCGCACCAGCTACACCCTCGGCGCCGGGTCAAAGACCCAGGAGCTGACGCCGGCCCAGCTGCTCGAGCGGCTCGGCTTCTCCACCGCGCAGCTGTCGACCCCGATCCGGGATCTGTCCGGCGGCCAGCAGCGCCGCCTGCAGCTGCTGCTGATCCTGCTCGACCAGCCGAACGTGCTCATCCTCGACGAGCCGACCAACGACCTGGACACCGACATGCTGGCGGTGATCGAGGACCTGCTCGACTCCTGGCCGGGGACGCTGATCGTGGTCTCGCACGACCGCTACTTCCTGGAGCGCGTCACCGACCAGCAGTACGCGATCCTCCGCCACCAACTGCGGCACCTGCCCGGCGGGGTCGAGGAGTACCTCCGGCTGCGGGCCGCTGAAACGGCGGCCGGAATCAGCGGGCTGCCCGCCGCCACCAGGGCCGACGCCACGACGAGCAAGGCCGTCGCGACGAGCAAGGACGCGGACGGGGCGGAGGCTCTGCCCGCGCTGAGCGGCGCCGCGCTGCGGGACGCGCAGAAGGAGGTCGCCTCGGTCGAGCGCCGCATGGCCAAGCTGACCGAGCAGATCAACGACGCCAAGAACGCGCTCGCCACCCACGACCACTCGGACTACCAGGGCCTCAGCAAGCGCATGAAGGAGATCGCCGCGCTCGAGGCCGACGTCGAGGGCCTCGAGGAACGCTGGTTCGAGCTCACCGAGGCACTCGGCTAGAGCGCGGGCATGTCGGCGCTACGAGCGGGCGAGCGCAAACGGGCCGATCAGCCGGCGATCAGCGACGCGCCGGGGGCCGCGCCGGTCGCTTGAGCGACCGTCCGGCACACATCCGCGCTCGACAGGGCGACCGCGAGATCGGCCGCGTGGCGCTGGTCGCGGGCCAGGAAGAAGCAGGTCGGCCCCGAGCCGGACACCAGCGCGCCGAGCGCGCCGAACTCCCTGCCCGCCGCGAGCGTCTTGCGCAGGGCGGGGAACATCGCGAGCGCCGGGGCCTGCAGGTCGTTGCTGAGCGAGGCGCCGACTCGGTTGGGGTCCCCGGCCCGCAGCGCCGCCATCAGCTCGGCGTCGAGCTCCGGCTCCCGCGCGTCCGGTCGCAACCGGTCGAGGGCGGCGTATACGGCCGGAGTGGACAGGTGCCCGTCGGCGAACGCCAGCACCCAGTGGTACCTGGCGGGGGCGGCCAGCGCCGGGCTGAGCTGCTCGCCCCGGCCCCGGCCGACCGCGGTCCCGCCGACCACCGCGAATGCCACGTCGCTGCCGACCCGGCTGGCGACCTCGCACAGGTCCTGCTGCGACAGCCCCGCCTGCCAGAGCTCGTTGCAGGCGACGAGGGCGGCGGCGGCGTCGGCGCTGCCGCCGGCCAGCCCGCCCGCCACCGGTATCCGCTTGCGGATGGAGACGGCCGCCCCGGCTCGCCCGTCGGGGCCCGCGTCGGGCGCCGCGCCGTCGCGGGCCGCGATCGCCTCGCGCAGCGCCCGCACCGCCCGCAGCGCCAGGTTGTCACCGTCAGCGGGGACATGATCGGCGCCCTCTCCGGCCACCGTCACGGTGTCGGCCCCGGCGGCCGCGACGGTCACCTCGTCGAACAGTGCGATGGCGTGGAATACCGTCACCAGACCGTGGTAGCCGTCGGGCCGCAGCGGCCCGACGGCGAGCTGGAGGTTGATCTTCGCGGGCACCCGCGCGGTCACACTCGTCACAGTCACGGAAGCCTACTTCGTCTCCTGATCGAAGGGCCCGTCACCTCTGCGGGTCTGGGCAATGCTGACGAATCCCTCGATCTCAACTTGCTCGCCGCGCGCCCCCGATGCGACCAACGCCTCCGTGAGCAGGCGCTCGGCCTCCGCCGGAGAGCCGGCCCAGCCGGCCAGGGCTGCGCGCAGGGTCTTGCGGCGCTGACCGAAGGCGGCGTCGATCACGGCGAAGACCTCGGCGCGGGTGGCCGTCGTCGGCAGCGGGGGGTGCCTGGTGAAGGCGACCAGCTTCGAGTCCACGTTCGGCACCGGCCAGAAGACGGTGCGCGGGACCGTCCCCGCGGACCTCGCGGTGGCGTACCAGGCGAGCTTGGCCGACGGCGCGCCGTACACCCGGCTGCCCGGCCCGGCGCACATCCGGTCCGCCACCTCGGCCTGCACCATCACGATGCCGCGTTCCAGCGAGGGCAGCGCCGCCAGCAGGTTCAGCAGTACCGGCACCGCCACGTTGTAAGGCAGATTCGCCGCAAGCACCGTCGGCCTGCCCACCTCGGCCTCGCCAATCGCCAGCGCGTCGGCCGTTACCACGTCCACCAGCCCCGCGAACTCGGGCGCCCGGTCCGCGATCGTCTTGGGAAGCTCGGCCGCAAGCACCGGATCGATCTCCACCGCCATCACCCGCGCGTCACCGACAGCGACGGCGGCCTCAAGCAGCGCGAGCGTCAGCGAGCCGAGACCGGGTCCGACCTCAAGGATCACGTCACCGCTGCGCGGCGCCGCGAGAGCCGCGATCTTTCTGACGGTGCCGGGCTCGATCACGAAGTTCTGCCCGAGCTTCTTGGTCGGCCGCACGTCCAGCCGGCCGGCCAGGCTCCTGATGTCCCCGGCGCCGAGCAGGCGGACCCCCGAACCGCTACCAGGCGAAGACACGGGCGCCGGTGGCCTGGAGGTGGGCGCAGAAGTCGGAGACGTCTAGGTTCTTGAGCTCGGCCAGGAAGCGGATCGTGTACGCGGTCATGGCCGGCGAGTTGGGCTTGCCCCGGTGCGGGATCGGGGTCAGGTAGGGGGCGTCGGTCTCCGCCAGCAACAGCTCGGGCGGCGCGACCAGCGCCGCCTCCCGCAGAGCGTCCGCGTTCTTGAAGGTCACATTGCCGGCGAAGCTCATCACGTACCCGGCCTCGGCGCACTCCGCCGCCATCTGCGCGTCGCCGGAGAAACAGTGAAATATCACGCTGCAGGGCGGCCACGGACCGGTCTCGGCCAGGATCGCCAGGACGTCCGCGTGCGCCTCGCGATCATGGATCATCAGCGTCTTGCCGGTCCGCTGGGCGATCTCGATGTGCGCGCGGAACCACTCCCGCTGCACGGCCGGGTCCGACCAGTCACGGTAGTAGTCCAGCCCGGTCTCGCCGATCGCCACCACCCGGGGAGACTCGGCTAGCGACGAGATCTCGGCTAGCGCCTCGTCGCGCCGGGCGTCCAGGGCCGACGTCTCGTTCGGGTGGATCGCCACCGCCGCGTACACCTCGGGGTACTCGTCGGCGCAGGACGCCGACCAGCGCGACGACGGCAGGTCGCACCCGACGTTGACCACCCGCTCGATGCCGACCGCCCGCGCCGCCGCCAGCACTCCTTCGACCGGCAGCCCCATGATGTCCATGTGCGTATGGCTGTCGAAGCCCCCCGGCTCTGGAAGCATGTCCGATATCCTCGCCTTTTCATCGGACATGCCCCGGGGGGTACGGGGGACAGGGGGGATGGGGGGCGGGGGCCCCCCATGCGGGGAGGCTGCGCCCCCGGAGGATGGCTGCACCACCTCGCTGGAGCTACCAGACGATACGGGCGAAGTCACGCGACCGTTCGGATGATTATTCATCGCCTTGAAGCCGGGCTATTTCCTCATCAACCACGGACTGGTCGAGCTTCTTGAACAGCGGGGTGGGGACGGCCAGCGGCGTGCCCGCCGCGATCGGCCGCGACTCCCAGCGGAACGAAGAGTCGTAGGTCCCGGTGATCACCGGGTAGGACGGCCCGCCCTCCTCGTCCACCGTCTCGATCCGAGGCATGCCGGACCAGTCGGCCGGGCCGCCCAGCATCTCGCTGACCGCCTGCGACGAGCGCGGCAGGAACGGGGTGAGCAGCGTCTTGGCATCGGCCACGGCCTGCAGGGTGACGTGCAGGATGGTCTGCATCCGCTCCGGGTCGGACTCGCGGAGCTTCCACGGCGCCTGCTCGGAGAAGTACTTGTTGACCTCGCCGATGACGCGCATGGCCTCGTTGACCCCGGCCTTGAACTTCGAGCGCGCGAGTTCGTCGCCGACCGTGGCGAACCCGCCGCTGGTCGCCGCGAGCAGCGCGTGGTCGGCCTCGGTGAGCGTGCCCGCGTCCGGGATCGAGCCGATGTTCCTGGCCGCGAACGATACCGCCCGATTGACGAGGTTCCCCCAGGTAGCGACCAGTTCGTCGTTGTTCCGCCGGACGAACTCGCTCCAGGTGAAGTCGGTGTCCTGGGTCTCCGGGCCCGCCACCGCCACGTAGTACCGCAGCGCGTCCACGTCGTAGCGGGCGAGGAAGTCCCGCACGTAGATCACCACCTGGCGCGAGGACGAGAACTTCCGGCCCTCCATCGTCAGGAATTCGCTGCTCACCACCTCGGACGGGAGGTTCAGGTGCCGCAGCGGCCCCGGGCTGCCGCCCTTCGCCCCTTCCCCGTCGTAGCCGAGCAGCATGGCCGGCCAGATCTCCGAGTGGAAGACGATGTTGTCCTTGCCCATGAAGTAATAGGCTTCGGCGTTCTCGTCGTTCCACCAGGCGCGCCAGGCGTCCGGGTCGCCCGACCGGCGGGCCCACTCGACCGAGGCCGACAGGTAGCCGATCACCGCGTCGAACCAGACGTAGATGCGCTTGTCGTTCCGGTCCCGCCAGCCGTCAAGCGGGACCGGGACGCCCCAGTCGAGGTCGCGGGTGATGGCCCGCGGCTGGAGGTCGTCGAGCAGGTTGAGCGAGAACTTGAGCACGTTCGGCCGCCACTGGCCGGACTTGGACTGCAGCCAGGGCCCGAGCGCCTCGGCGAACGCGGGCAGGTCGAGGAAGTAATGCTCCTGGTCGACGAAGACCGGGGTCTCGCCGTTGATCCGCGACGTCGGGTTGATCAGGTCGATCGGGTCAAGCTGGTTGCCGCAGTTGTCGCACTGGTCGCCCCGTGCGCTCGGGTAGCTGCAGATCGGGCAGGTGCCCTCGATGTACCGGTCGGGCAGGGTGCGGCCGGTGGACGGCGAGATCGCGCCGAGCGTGGTCTTCGGGAAGATGTAGCCGTTCCGCAGCAGGGTGGTGAAGATCTCCTGCACGACCGCGTAGTGGTTGAGCGTCGTCGTCCTGGTGAACAGGTCGTAGCTCATGTCGAGGTTGGCCAGGTCCTGCCCGATGACCCCGTTGTAGCGGTCGGCGACCTCCCTGGCGCTGAGGCCCTCCTTGTCCGCCTGGACCTGGATCGGGGTGCCATGCTCGTCGGTGCCCGACACCATCAGGACCTGGTTGCCCGCCATCCGCTGGTACCGGCTGAACATGTCGCTCGGCAGCGCGAAGCCGGAGACGTGGCCGATGTGCCGCGGGCCGTTGGCGTAGGGCCAGGCCGGCGCGGTCAATATGTGTCGGGGGGCTCCGGGGGGCCCGCCCCCCCGGGTGGTAGCAGCGTTGGCGGATGGCATGACTAAAGCCTACGGGCTGTGGCGTGGTCGTCGCTGACATTAAGCTCCGCCTTCGCGCCGACCGGCGTGGGCTTGTTCTGCTTGATGCCGAGGATCGACAGGAAGAACGTGCCCAGGATCAGCTGGCAGCTCAGCACCAGCGCGGTCACCGACGGCACCATCAGCCGAAGCTCGTGCTCGTAGTTGAGGTGGCCGAACGAGTACCCGTCCCAGTAGATCAGCGAGAAGATCAGGCCGACGAGGCCGGCCAGGCCGACCGCCGCGCCGACCAGCAGGCCCCGCTCGAGCGAGAGCTGGCCGAGCAGCCGCTGCACCTTCGGCTCCTCCGGCAGGAATCCCTCGGCGCCCGCGTAGACCTGGGTGAACAGCCAGAACAGGATCGCCTGGAAGCCGATGTCGACCGCCGCGCCGCAGGCGACCAGGGTGTCCACGTCGAACGAGACGCCGCCGATCTTGAGCGGGCCGAGCGCGACGGCCGCGCCGAACCCCAGGCCGACGATCAGCAGCACCAGGCCGGGGAGCAGGAACAGCCAGGTCGGGCTGAACAGCAGCAGGAACCGCAGGTGCCGCCAGCCGTCGCGCCAGGTGTTCAGGTGCGGCGGGCGGCTGCGGCCGTCCTTGGCCAGGGTGGTCGGCACCTCGGAGATCTTCTGGTGCGCGAGGGCGGCCTTCACGATCATCTCGCTGGCGAACTCCATGCCGGTCGCCTGCAGGCCGAGCTTGATCGCGCTGTCTCGCCGGAAGCCGCGCAGGCCGCAGTTGAAGTCGCCGATGTTGGAGTGGAAGAACAGGCGGCCGATGAACGAGAGCACCGGGGTGCCGAGGTAGCGGTGCAACGGCGGCATCGCCCCGGGCGCGATGCCGCCCTTGAACCGGTTGCCCATCACCAGGTCGGCGCCCTTGCGCAGCTCGGTCACGAACGGCATCAGGTTGCTGAAGTCGTAGCTGTCATCGGCGTCGCCCATGATCACGTACTCGCCCCGGGCGGCCAGGATGCCGCCCATCAGCGCGTTGCCGTAGCCCTTGTCGCTGACCGGGACGACGCGGGCGCCGGCCGCGGCGGCGAGCTGCTGGCTGCCGTCGGTCGAGCCGTTGTCGGCCAGCACAACCTCGCCGCTCACCCCGCTGTCGGCGAGGAACTTCATCGCCTTGGTCACGCAGGTGGCCACGGTCTCTGCCTCGTTGAGGCAGGGCATCACGACGGTCAGCTCCACGTGGACTCCGTTCACCGTTTACCTTTTACACCGTGGAGGATACGGGTTTGAGAGCAGTACCAGCGGTCATCCGGCGTTGTCTGGCCGACAATAAGCTGTTTGCGCTGGCGCTGATACCGGCCGTGTTGCTCCGCGTGGACGCCGAGCTTGGCTACCGATGGCAGTCCTGGTTCAACGACTCGTTCAGCTACGTGTCCTCGGCCGTAACCCTCACGCCGGAAACATCACGGCCCTCAGGCTACCCGGTCTACCTCTGGCTTCTCTCTCCGTTCCATAGCTATTTCCTGGTCACCGTCTCCCAGCACCTGATGGGCCTGCTGGTCGCCGTGATGATCTACGCCCTGGCCAGACGCCGGTTCGCCGCGCCCGCCTGGGTGGCGGTGCCGTGCACGCTGCCGGTGCTCTACGACGGGTTCGAGATCCAGCTCGAGCACCTGATCATGACCGACACGCTGTTCCTGTTCCTGGCCTTCGCCGCGATGACGGTGCTGCTGTGGAACCCCCGGCCGTCCTGGCGGGCCTGCCTGGCGGCCGGGCTGCTGCTGGGGCTGGCCACCACCGTCCGCTCCACCGGGCTCGCGCTGATCCCGGTGTTCGCGCTCTACCTGCTGATCCGGTTCCTGTTCCCCGGCCCCGCCGAAGGCGTCGCCGTCGGCGGGGCCAGGTGGCGGGGCTGGCGGGCGCTGATCGCCGGGCTGGTGGCCTGCGGGATCGCGTTCGCGGGGCCGATCGTCGGTTACCAGGCGTGGTACAAGTCGGCCCACGGGCAGTTCACGATGACCGAATCGACCGGGGTCTTCCTGTACTCGCGGGTGATGACGTTCGCCGAGTGCTCGAAGATGACGCTGCCGGCCGACCTGCTCTCGCTCTGCACCTCGGTGCCGCCCGCCCAGCGGCCGATCGCCCAGGCCTACATCTGGGACACCGCCAGCCCGCTCAACCGGTTCCCGGCCCCCAAGTTCTCCCCCACCGTCAACAAGCTGGCCGAGCAGTTCGCGGTCAAGGCGGTCGAGGCGCAGCCGCTCGACTACGCGCGGGCGGTCTGGGACGACACCGCCCGCTCGTTCGACTGGGGCCGGCAGGTCTTCCCCAACGGCCAGACCTACGACGAGTACCTGTTCGGCTACCACTCGCTGGCCATCCCCGGATCGTCGTTCCGGGGCTACTCCTCGCCCGAGGCGTACTACGTGCGGGGCAACCCCGGCACCGCGGTGGTGAACCCGTTCGCCGAGCTGATCCGGGTCTACCAGCGCTACGTGTGGCTGCCGGGCACCGTGTACGGGCTGATCCTGCTGGCCGGGCTGGCCGGGGTGGTGCTCAGGTGGCGGCGGGCGGGCCGGGATGCGCTGCTGCCGTGGCTCTGCTCGGTGGCGCTGGTCGTCGCGCCGGCCGCGACGGCGGAGTTCGACTACCGGTACGTGACCACCGCGGTGCCGTTCGCCTGCCTGGCGGCGGCGATGGCGTTCGGACGGCGGGCCCGCGGCGAGCGTCCGGACGCGCCGGCGGGCGCCGGGACGTCAGCCGACGACGCCGCCGTCGGCGGGCCCGTCGGCGGCACCGCGGGCGACGGCGCGGGCGGCGAATCGGGCGGCTCGCCGCGCCTCCCGCGCAGAATCCCTGGCGGCGGCCTTCGCGACGGCCTGGCCAACGCCGGCCACCACCAGCGTGATCTCCCCTCGGACGCCCCCTGACTCCTGGTCCCTGGCCGTCGCCCAGGCGGCCAGCTCGGCCAGCGGGCCCCGCACGATCTCCTCGTGGGTCTTGGTCAGCTCCCGGCAGACGACCGCGGCCCGGTCGTCGCCGTGCGAGGCCCGCAGCTCCGCCAGGGTCGCGGTCACCCGGCGGGGCGACTCGAAGAAGACCTGGGTGCGCGGTTCCGCCGCCAGCTCGGCGAACCGCCGTTCGCGCTCGCCCGCCTTGCGGGGCGGGAATCCCTCGAAGCAGAATCGGTCGGTCGGCAGCCCCGAGACCGCCAGCGCGGTGGTCACCGCGGACGGCCCGGGCACGGCGGTGACCCGGATCCCGGCCGCGACGGCGGCCGCGACCACCCGGTAGCCGGGGTCGCTGATCCCCGGCATCCCGGCGTCCGTGACCACCAGCACGTTCTTCCCGGCCGCGAGCTCGGCCGCCAGCTGGTCCGCCCGGCGGGACTCGATCACGTCGTAGTAGGAGATCACCCGGCCGCCGATGGTGACGTTGAGCGCGGCCGCGAGCTGGCGAACCCGCCGGGTGTCCTCGGCCGCGACCACGTCCGCGGTCGCCAGCTCGGCCGCGAGCCGGGGCGGGGCGTCCTCCGGCCGGCCGATGGGAACGCCCGCCAGCGTCAGAACGCCGTCGCCTGCCCGACTTGTCGTGTCGCGGTCGTTATCACGTCCGCTGCCGTTTGCACTCCCCACTCGGGCCTCCATCCACATAGCATTGCGTGCGATGACCGCTACTGCGGCCGGTCAGCCGGCCATGGACCCAGAGGACGGCGGCCCCGGCCGGGCCGAGACCGTCAGCGATGCCGTCGGCCTTGGCGACCAGCCCGCCCTCGGCGTCGACCGGACCACCGCTGACCAGGCAGCGAACGCCGCCGCCAGGATCGCCGTGCTCCGCGACCGGCTGATGACCCCGATGCCCACCGACCGGGTATGGGGCTGGATCGGGCCGCTGATCGTCACCGCGTTCGCCGCCTTCCTGCGGTTCTACAGGCTATCGTCGCCGGACGCGATCATCTTCGACGAGACGTACTACGCGAAGGACGCCTGGTCGATCCTGCAGCACGGCGTCGAGTGGAACTGGGCCACGTTCTTCCCGAACGCCAATACGCAGATCATCGCCGGCCACACCGACTTCGTCTTCCACTGCTCCGGCACCGCCTGCGCCGAGTACGTGGTCCAGCCGCCGGTCGGCAAGCTGCTGATCTCGGTCGGCGAGTGGCTCTACGGGCTCAACTCGCTCGGCTGGCGGGTCGCCCCGGCCATCTTCGGCACGCTGGCGATCCTGCTCATGTGCCGGGTCGCCCGGCGGATCACCAGGTCGACGCTGCTCGGCTGCCTGGCCGGGCTGCTGCTGTCGCTCGACGGGCTCGAGTTCGTGCTCAGCCGGACCGGCATCCTCGACATCTTCCTGATGTTCTTCGTGCTCGCCTCGTTCGGCGCCCTGCTGGTCGACCGGGACGTCTCCAGGGCCCGGCTGGCCGAGGCGGTGGTGCTCGAGTCCAGCGACGACGCCGGCCCCTCGCTCGGGATCAGGAAGTGGCGGGTGGCGGCCGGGGTGCTCATCGGCCTCGCCTGCGCGACCAAGCAGTACGGCTTCTGGTACATCCTCGCCTACGCAGGCCTGTGCATCGCCTGGGACATGGGCGCGCGCCGGACGGTGGGGCTGCGCGCCTACGTCCGCGGCGCGCTGGTGCGGGACGGCAAGTGGCTGCCGATCACGCTCGGGGTCATCCCGCTGGTCACCTACGTCGCCACCTGGTCCGGCTGGTTCGTCACCTCGACCGGTTACGACCGGAACTACGCCCAGCTCAACCGCTTCAACATCCCGATCCTGGCGCCGCTGTACTCGCTGTTCGCGTACCACAAGGAGATGTTCTCGTTCGGGGTGGCGCTGGACACGCGGCACCCGTACGAGTCCCAGCCGTGGGACTGGTTCGTGATCACCCGCCCGGTGGCGTTCTTCTGGCAGAGCTACACCAACGCGGCCGGCACGCAGCCCGCCAAGACGGGGACGACCGGGCCGTATGTGGCGGAGGTGCTGGCGATCGGCAACCCCGCGATCTGGTGGCTGTCGATCCCCGCGATCGTCTTCTGCCTGGCCTGGTGGCTCACCCGCAGGGACTGGCGGGCGGGGGCGGCCGTCCTCGGCGTGGCGGCCGGCTGGGTGAGCTGGCTGCCGTTCGTCTCGCGGACCAAGTTCTACTACTACGCGCTCGAGTTCGAGCCGTTCGTGATCATCTGCATCGTGCTCTGCCTGGGACTGATCCTCGGCTCGGCTCGGGGCGTGCCCTGGCGCCGATGGCTCGGGTCGGGCGTGATCGGCCTGTACCTGGTGACCGTGGTCATCCTGTTCTTCTACTTCTACCCGATCCTTTCTGCCAAGGTCATCCCGTATTCGGAGTGGTACTCCCATATGTGGTACAGCGGCTGGATTTAACCGGCAGGAACGGGGCAGTTGCCTCCCCGGGGGTGACGGCCCGCCTGGGCTTCTGAGCCGACTCTCAGGATCCGCTAAGCCTGCTCCCGGTCTCGCGACATATCTTGAAGTGATTTAGGTCACAGATTGGACCGCCGGCGCCCTTTCATACGTCTTAATGAGTGAGAAGGGACCGACCAACCCCCGGAGCCAGGTAATGAGCACGATGGAAGACGACGACGACAGCCGCGCCCGGTTCGAGCGCGACGTCCTACCCCAGCTCAGCCAGTTGTACCCGGCGGCGCTGCGGATGACCAGGAACCCCACCGACGCCGAGGACCTGGTCCAGGAGACGTCGGTGAAGGCGTACGCGGCCTTTCACCAGTTCCGTCCGGGCACGAACCTTCGCGCCTGGCTCAACCGGATCCTCACCACGACGTTCATCAACGTGTACAGGAAGCGGAAGCGCGAGCCGCAGCAGGCGCTCGGCGGCGATCTGCAGGAGTGGCAGATGTCGGCCGACCGGCTGGCGCCGCCGGTGCCGTCGGCCGAGGCGGAGGCGCTCGCCCACACCACCGACTCCGACCTCCTGCGCGCGCTGCGCGGGCTCCCGAACGAGTTCCGCACCACGGTCTACCTGGCCGACATCGAGGGCTACCCGTACCGCGAGATCGCGGAGATCATGGGCACCCCGGTCGGCACGGTCATGTCCCGCCTGCACCGCGGCCGCCGCAAGATCCGCGAGCAGCTGCTGGCGGCCGGGGTGCTGCCCCCCACCGCCACCCACACCCCCGGCGCCTAGCCTCGCCCGGGCGGTCAGCCGTCCGCGATTAAGTCGGCCGACGCGATCCCCCTGGGGGCCGGCCGGCTCTGCCCCCGGCCCCCGGCTTGCCAGCCCAGCGCCACCGGGTCGAAGACCCGCTCCACGTAGATCTGGTGCCAGAGCGAGAACACGACGAGCGTCCAGACCTGCCGCCACGGCACGCCCGCGTCGCCCGCCCGGAACCGGCGGAGCACGTCGATGACGGCCCGCTTGTCCAGCCACTCCTCGGTCCGCGCCTCACGGATCACCTGATCGGCGTAGCCGGAGAGCTCGCCGCGGAACCAGTGCCCGATCGGCACCGGGAACCCGAGCTTGCGGCGTTCGGTGGCCTCCTGCGGCAGCAGCGGGGCCACCGCCTCCCTGAGCGCGAACTTGGTGGTGGTCGCGGCGGTCTTCTCCGCCCGCGCCAGCCGGCTCGCCACCGCCATCACCTCCCGGTCGAGGAACGGCGTCCGCAGCTCGAGCCCGTGCGCCATCGCCGTGCGGTCGGCCTTGACCAGGATGTCGCCCGGCAGCCAGGTGTTGATGTCGATGAGCTGCATGGTGGCGACGTCGTCGAGCTCGCCACCGGCCGCCTGGTCGAAGACCGGGTCGGTCACATCGTGCA
>Ga0208220_1000670_pt1 | contig 14367 bp, 16 predicted proteins | sample NGESurdeep092012_9_FD_184484 | JGI IMG/M metagenome (GOLD analysis project Ga0208220, IMG submission 184484) | Arctic peat soil microbial communities from Barrow, Alaska - NGEE Surface sample F53-1 deep-092012 (SPAdes) | ecosystem: Environmental > Terrestrial > Soil > Wetlands > Peat ... | reverse complement strand
CTTTTGCCGGTGCAGCAAAATCGCAAGCGGCGTCGCGGGCGGTCATCACCGGCCCACCCGACTCCGCGGCGCTTAAGCGGCGCTCGTCATTCATGAAACGTTATTGCGCTGCGATTTGCGGCCCGCAGCGTCCTCCCGGCGAAATACCGTTCGAGCAATACCGGCAAACACAGCCGCTGTCATTTGTGCATTGCGCGGAGACCGCGCGCGCATACCAGACCCGCCGCGCCGCGCCGCGCAACCGTAGCGCGCCCAGGCGAGGCGTATGACCGGCATCGTCGCTTGCATATTGTGCGTCGGCAGAATTGAATGGCTGCACCGCGCACCGCTCCACCTCTTTGGTGCCGAATGGCATCGAACCAAACGAGAGCAGGCTTAAAGGGAGAGTACCCATGAATAAGCCGTTCGAATTCAAGGCGGGCAAGCCGCTCGTCAGCGAACAGGCCGGAGTTATCGTCAAGCGCGTCGGCGTCTCTCTCGGCGCCGAAGTCAGCGGCGTCGATCTGCGCAAACCGCTATCGGATGCGCAGTTCAAGGCCATCGAGACCGCGCTGGTCGACAACGAGCTCATCATCCTGCGTGATCAGAATATCTCCTCCGCCGACCTCATGGCATTCGGCCGGCGTTTTAATCCACTCACCGTGCACCCCTTCGCACCCAACGAGGGCAAGAACGCACCCGAATTGATCAAATTTCGGAACGACGAAAAAACGCCGCCCTACGGCACCGACGTCTGGCACTCGGACGAGACCTTCCGCGCCGAACCGCCGATGGCGACAATTCTGGTTGCCAAGGAAGTGCCGGCGGTCGGCGGCGATACCATGTTCGTCAGCATGAGCGCGGCCTATGACGGCTTAAGCGACCGCATGCAGCAGTTCATTTCCGGGCTCGAGGGTGTCCACGACATGAAGCCGTTTCGGCCGCTGTTCGGCAAGTCCGACGAAGAGCGCAAGAAGCTGCAACACTTCGAACTGATCTATCCGCCGCAGCTCCACCCGGTGGTGCGCATTCATCCGGTTTCCGGGCGCAAGGTGCTGTTCGTCAACCCGCAATTCACGCTTGCTATCAACGGCATGGAGGAGCGCGAAAGCCGCGCTCTGCTCGACCGGCTGTTCCACCAGGCGCTGGTGCCTGAATATCAGTTTCGGCTGCATTGGGCGCCGCACACCATCGCGGTGTGGGACAACCGTTCGACCCAGCATTACGCGGTCCACGACTATTACCCGCAGCGCCGCTACATGGAGCGGGTAACGATAAAGGGCGGTCCGGTGACAGGGGTGCCTAAAGCCGATCCGACGACGGTGCGGCGGCTCAAATATGTCGCGCCGGCCGGCACCGAGGCGCATGGTGGGCACAAACCGCACTAAGCTCGGCGCCGAAAACAAGCGCCGGAGGCTGCAGCCGTTGTGGGAGGGAAGCCGTGAACAGGCGCGAGTTCAACACGTCGCTGGCCGCGGGAGCGACATTGATTGCCGCTCCCCGTGTGGCGCGCAGCGATAATGTCTATAATCTAAAGCTCGGCCACTTCATCTCGCCGACGCATATTTTCGCTATATATCTTGAGGCCTGGACGAGGGAGTTGAAGGAAAAGTCCGGCGGCCGGTTGAACATCACCATTTTCCCGGCCAACGAAATGGGCCCGGTGCAGAATTACGCGGATTATGCGCGCACCGGAGTTGCCGACATCACCTGGTTCCTGCACGGCGCAACGCCCGGCCGCTTTCCGCTGACCGAAATCATCCAGCTGCCTTACATGGTCGGCAGTTCCGAAATCGGCACCCAGGCACTCAACGATCCCACGGTACTCAAGCTGCTCGAACCGGAATACCAAGGCCTGAAGATTCTCTATCTGCTGACCCATCAGCCCGGCAATCTGCACACAACCAGCAAGCCGGTGCGCGACGTCGAGAGCATGAAGGGCCTGCGCATCCGCTTCGCCTCGGTGACCATCAAGAGTTTCATCGCCGCGCTGGGCGGCACGCCGGTAGGCGTCCCGCCCAGCGGCATAGCCGACGCGCTGCAGAAGGGCACCATCGACGGCTGCTTCGTCGACTATGGCGGTGCCGATTCCGCCTTCCATCTCGGCGGCATCGTCAAATACACCACCGAAATGTATTCTTACGTCAGCAGCTTCGGCGTGGTGATGAACCCGGCTTCCTACGCCAATCTGCCGCCCGACCTGCAAAAGCTGATCGACGATACCACGCGGCCGCGCGTCGGCGAGATCGGCAGGCTTTGGGATTCGGCCGACGCGCCCGGCAAGAAATATCTGGTCTCCGAAGGCGACACTCCGATCGAGCTTACGAAAGATCAGGACGCGTTATTCAAGAAGATCGGCGAAGAGGACACCGCCCGAGTGCTCGCCGACCTCGATCAGAAGGGCATGCCTGCTTCCAACGTGCATGCCGCGATGAAAGCCGCGGCCGCGAACTTCGCGAAGACGTCGTTTTCCTTCTGGAAGACATGAATGGCAGGTCCGGAAGACATGAATGACAGGTCGGGATGGGTACGTTTCTGGCGTTGATGACCCGTTACGCCAGTTATGGCAGCGCGCTGTTTCTAGCGGCGATGATGCTTGTCACCGTCGCCGACGTAATTTTGCGCGCGGTGTTCAACCTGCCGATCACCGGGACCTATGACCTGGTGCAGCTTTTCCTGGTCGGCACGGTGTTCCTGAGCATTCCCGACGTTTTTCTGCGCGATAAAAATATCGTCATCGATTTCGTCGATCACGTATTCGGACCGCGCGCAATTTGCCTACTTAAACTGATCGCCAATATCTTCGCAGTGATTTTCGTCGCCATGCTGATTTGGCGGATGATCCCGCCGGCGCTCGACGCGGTGAAATTCCACGAGGTATCGCCCGATCTTTCCATACCGATGGGCGTGCATTGGGCGCTGATGATCGTCGGCATCGTGCTGACCTTGCCGGCCGCCGCCTGGATGCTGATCGAGAGCGCCAAAGCCTTTACCAGCGGGCAAGCCGGGCAATGAACCCGCAAGCCGTCGGTGTCATCGGCTTTATCGTCATGGTCGCGATGATATTCCTGCGGATTCCGGTCGCCATCGCACTCGGGCTGGTAGGCACCGTCGGTTACGCCACGCTTAACGGCTGGACCCAAGCGGTGCTGGTGCTGGGCCACGTGCCGTTCACATTCGCTTCGGCATACGATCTCTCGGTTGTGCCGCTGTTCGTGCTGATGGGCTCGATCGCCAGACACTCGGGCATGGCGCGCGAGCTATTCCAGTCGATCAACATCATGTTTAGCGGACGGCGGGGCACGCTCGCTACCGCGACCATCGGCGCCTGCGCCGCGCTCGGGTCGGTGTCCGGTTCCTCGGTAGCGATGGTCGCGACCATGAGCCACGTGGCGGTGCCGGAAATGCGCCGCGCCAAATATGACGAGCGGCTGGTGCTCGGCTCAGTGGTGGCTGGTGCCACGCTTGGGATTCTGTTTCCGCCGTCAGTCATGTTGATCTTCTACGGACTGACCGCCGTGCAATCGATTCCAAAACTGTTCGCCGCGGGCTTCATTCCCGGGCTGGTACTGGCGACGCTTCAGATCGGCGTCGTCAAGACCGCGATCTGGCTGCGGCCGGACTGGGCGCCGGTCAGCCCCAGCGCGCCGTGGCGCGAGCGGCTGCGCGCCTCGATCGGGATGTGGAAACTATTATTCATCTTCATGCTCTCGATCGGCGGTATCTACGCCGGCTGGTTCAGCCCGACCGAAGCGGCGGCAGTCGGTACCTTTTCCACCATTGTGATCGCGACCTTGAGCAGAAAGCTGACGCTTGCCAAGCTTGCCGAGGCGGCGGTCGAATCAAGTCGAACCGCGGCGATGCTGTTCTTCATCCTGCTCGGCGCCATCATGTTCAGTTACTTTATCGTGCAGACGCAGATCGCCACCAATCTCGCCGCCTGGGTCGTCGCATTGCACCTGCCGCCAACCGCGGTGATGGTCGTCGTCGTGCTGTTCTACATCGTGCTCGGCAGCTTCCTCGAATCCCTGACCATGATTCTCATCACAGTGCCGGTGTTCGCACCGTTGGCGCAGGGTCTCGGCTACGACCTGATCTGGTTTGGCGTTTTATTGGTGGGGCTGATCGAGGTCGGGATGATCCATCCGCCCATGGGCATGAACCTATTCGTGCTGCAGTCGCAAGTGCCGGACGCCAAGCTTGGAAAAATGTATGCTGGCAGCGCCATGTTTCTCGTCGCGAACGCCGTGCTGATTGCGCTACTCCTCGCCTTTCCGCAGATTGCGTTGTGGCTGCCGCGCCATTTGTATTGAATCACGAAAGGCCCGGCGCCGGTGGCGAGCAAGCGCGGAGGAATGCAGTGAAACAACGCCAACAAACAACGCTCGCTGCGCTGGCGCTTCTCACAGCGCTGGTATCGGCTTTCGGCCTGACCGGCGGCGCTCACGCGCAATCCGGTTACCCGGACAAACCGGTGCGGATTGTAGTCGACTCGGCTGTCGGCAGCGCCAATGACGTCACCGCCCGCATCATCGCTGACCAACTCGGCAAGATATGGAATCAGCAGGTCGTCATCTTCAATCAGCCGGGCGCGGGCGGCGGCATTTCTGCCCGGGTCGCTGCGAGCGCCCCGAACGATGGCTACACGCTCTATATGCCCGCGACCTCGGTGTTCCTGGCGCTTCCGGGCGGACCGGGTGTGGCGCCGAACCTGCCGGTCGAACTGCCGCGCGACTTCGCAGCGATCGGCTTTGTCTTGCAGCAGCCGATCTTCATCGCCGCGTCGCCCAAGACCGGCATCAATTCGATTGCCGAACTGATAGCGCAGGCCAAAGCAAAGCCGAACGGACTGTCCTATGCCTCGACCGGCCGCGGCAGGCTTACACACCTGACGATGGAGCTGTTGCAAGCGCGCGCCGGCGTGCAGCTTCGTCTTGTTCCCTATGCCGGCGGACCGGCCCAGGCAATGGGCGACGTCATCAGCGATCGCGTCGATTTTGTGCTCGACGCCTATGCGGGTTTAGCCGGCGCCACGCAAAGCGGCATGATCACCATGCTGGCATCGACGTCGTCGCAGCGGCTGCCGGGAATGGAAAACCTGCCGACCGTCGCCGAAACAATACCCGACTTTTTCGTTGGAGCGTGGAACGTCATGCTGGCGCCGGTCGGCACGCCGGACGCCATTATCCGCAAGGTCAATGCCGATCTGCGCGCCGCGGTGGAAGACAAGGAGGTGTCGGCCAAATTCGCGGCGAATGGTGCTTTCACGCGCTACATGTCGCCGGAAGAAACCACCGCTTTCACGCAGTCGCAGCAGAAAATCTGGCGTCCGATCCTGGAGAAGGTCGCCCGCGACTCCGAATGAGAGAGCGGATTACGTTTTGCCCTGACGGCGGGCGCTTGCTACCATGGTAGCCGACCGCCGATGCGCCGTAAGCGCAATTCGGCGTCCGGGATGCGCTTCCGGAACAGTCACCCAAGATGATGACTTATCGGCTTGCGCGGCGCCGCCGCGCAGCACATCACGTTGAGGAACACCATGAGAATCAGCGCGCGCAATCAGATCAAGGGCAAAATATTGGACGTGAAAAAGGGTGCCACGACGGCGCATATCCGCCTCGAAATCGCTCCCGGTCAGGTCATTACATCGTCGATCACCAACGAAGCGGTGGACGAGCTTGGGCTTAAGGTCGGCACCACGGCCACCGCTGTGATCAAAGCGTCCGATGTCATGATCGCAATCGACTAGGCCTTGGTCATGAAATCATCGCTCGTCGTGCTTGTCGCCTGTCTGGTGGCGGGACCCTGCTTGGCGCAGGAGCCCGTCGGTTGCGACAAATTCAAATGGCCGCTCGACAAAGAACGCGCGACGCTCAATGGAACTGACTTGCCAAAGGTCGGATCGGGCGATCGCCTGGCGTGGCCGATTCCGCTGGCAACGACCGTCGCGCTTGTGCCGTTGGCCGACGCCAAGCTTCCCACCGCGCCGGAACGCGCGCCGAAATCCGCCACGTCGTTCGCAGGCTTTGTCCTGGCGCCCGCGCCAGCGAAACCGGGAACCTACAAGATTACTCTATCGTCCGAAGGCTGGATTGATGTCGTGCAGGACGGTCACACCGTGAAATCGGCGGCGTTCAGCGGCGCCACGGGTTGCGAGGGCATCCGCAAGAGCGTGAAGTTCGATTTGGCGGCACAGCCGTTCACTGTTGAATTCACGAGCGTCCCCGCGGACACGATGCGGATTGCGATCACCGGCGATTGAAATGTCGTGTGAAACTTCACAGAGGCGCCTTAAGACAAAGCAGATGACCATCCGGGTCGCGAAACAACCCGCGCAAGGTTCCATCCGCCAACCGCACCGGACCGGAAAGGCGCGCATCGCGATTCTGACTAGCCAGGGCTTGCAGCGCGTCGGCATTGTCGACTGAAAACACAAGACACGTGGCGGCGATGTCATTGGTCGAAGGCGTCGCCGAATTCCGGTCAAATCCGCCGCGATAGCAGAGCAGTTCGACATGCGGGGTCGAATGCGCGGCCGGCGCGAGCGCCGTCACCTCGACCCGTGCGCCTGCCACATCGTCGAGTTCACCCTGCGCCGAACCGACGTTGAGTGAGCCGCCGATGCGGCGTAATCCGAAACGCTCATAGAACGCGATACTGCGCAAAGTGTCGGTGATCGAAATCGCGGAGTGATCGATTCCCAGACAGCCGCTGGACGAATGGCTTTGCCATCGCTCCGGCACCGCGCCGGGCGCAAAAGCCAGGAGCTCAAGCGGATGGCCTTCTGGATCGCGAAACTTAAATGCCGTGACGCCACCCGATGCCGGCGGCAATAATTGCGGTCCATCCTTCGAGATCGCGACCCAAGCGGCTTGCGCGGATAGTCGCGCATAGGCCTTCGTCATATCGGAAACCACGATCGCGCAATGCTGGAACAGCGGACTCCATCCCGCGACTGATTCCGGATAGTCGCCGCCGCGCGGATGAATGCCGGCAAGCTCGATCTTTTGGTCGCCAAGTTGCAGAGTGATGATGCGGGCTGTCGCGCCCGGTATGCACATGAGCGCCGCGAAGGCCGGTTCGGTGGCCGATTTTTCGTCGGTGCGCGCAAAACCGAAAGCGGCTTCGTAAAACTCGGCCAGTTGTTCCGGGTCCCTGGAGATCAGACGGATGCGCGAAAGCTGTTGGACCGCGCTCACGGGGTTTGCGCACCGCGACAATTGACGAAGATGGCGTAAAGCGTGTCCGAACCGGCAATAAAAATTCGATTCTTTGCCGGGCCGCCAAAGGCCAGGTTTGCAACGCGATGAGGGACAAGAATTTTGCCGAGCAGTTTGCCCGCCCGATTGATGCAGTGGACGCCGTCCGCTGCGCTGCTCCAGATGTTGCCGTATTCGTCGACGCGCATGCCGTCGCAATATCCCGGATCAATCTTGTGAAAGATGTCGCCACCGGAGAGCGTTGATCCATCGGATCCGACATCGAAGACGCGGATAAATTGGCGCGGCTGCTCCGCCGCTTGGTCACCCGTCTCGGAAACGTAGAGCCGGCTCTCGTCGGGTGAAAAAGCAATGCCGTTTGGTCCATCGAAATCGTCCGCTACGATCCGAATATCACCGCGTTCCGGATCAAAGCGGTAGACCGCCGGCGGCTGTTCCGAGATTTGCCGTCCGCCCTCGTAATCGTTGGATATGCCGTAAAGCGGATCGGTGAACCAAATGGAGCCATCCGATTTCACGACAACGTCGTTCGGCGCGTTCAATCGTTTGCCGTCGTGCCGGTCGACCAACATCGTGACGCGGCCGTCATATTCGGTCCGATAAAGGCACCGTCCGCGATGCGAGCAGGCTATCAGGCGTCCAAGGCGATCTCTGGTCTGTCCATTCGCGTAATTCGACGGTGAACGGTAGATCGAAACGCCCTGTTTCTCAGACCAACGCATGGTGCGATCATGCGGCAAATCCTGAAACAACAGGCAATCGGCATCGCCCATCCACACCGGCCCTTCGATCCAGCGGAATCCCGATGCCAGCGTTTCGAGGTGCGCATTGTCCAGGATGTACCCGCGGAACTGGGTGTCGCGGATGTCTAATCCATCCCTTGTCTGCATCGACATGGCTCACCTGAACCGACAAGCCGACGCTATCGTCGGCGCCGCATCGAATTGCACGATCATGAGAACCGCGGGTTCGGCTCCGAGCGTCCCGGACAGGTGGCCGCGCTTGCCGTTCACGGCGCGAGTGTTCTTATCCTCGCCGAACGATATCTCGCCCGGCCCCATTTCAACCCGCTGCCCATCCATGGACTCTACGAACCAACGGCCCGACAACGGGACGATCCATTGCGGTTTTGGATTTTCGTGCCAATCGCCGATCCAGCCGACCGGCAACACGGTGACAAACACGGTTGCACCATCCTTCGTCTTGGCGCCGATCCATTGCGGGGCAGCCTCCGGCTGGATCGCAGCTTTCTCGAATTCATTCAGCGTGCAGCGTGTTTGATGGCTGACGCCGGCGGCGTCGGTCCACAGATGCCAATAGGGCACGTTTGGTTTGATATCCGCGCTCACGGGCGCTCCTGGGTCACGCTATAGGGGTGTGACGACCACAGCGGATGCGCAAAGAAACGATCGACCGATGCCGCGGTGGTCCCAAAGGTGATGAGCAGGAAACCAGCGCCAAGAGCCAGGTTCTTGAAAAAATCCCAAAATAGAGTTCGCCCCTGCCCCGTATTGGACGTCCAGAAATCGCCGGGTTTCCAGAATTGCTTCCACAGCAGCGCGGTCACGCCGCAATACCCCGCGAGGACAAAGGCGCAAGCCCGGTCGGCGACGCCCGTTAGAACGCCTAGCGACATGAAAACCTCGACAAAGAGTCCGGCAACGATCAATCCGGTGGCCACGCGCGGGTCCGCCACCGCTTCGCGCGCCTGCCCCACCGCGCCGCGGAAATTAAAGATTTTGTCGAGCGCGCTGAACGGTAAAAAGAGTAGGACCATACCTAGCCGGATCGCCGCGGCGATGCCGATGCTTAGCGTCATCATCGTCTATTACCTCAAAATCGCTGCAAGGATGCCATTCGCGGATCATCTCGAGCATTTACTGCAAGCAATATGAATGAAACGCGGGACCTTCATTCGGGTTCAGACGTTATTACACCTTTGATCGAAAGCACCCCTGATGCGCGGCAACGAACATTACGATGTGGTCATTATTGGCTCCGGTCCGGGCGGCGGCACGATGGCTTGGCGTCTCGCCCAGACCGGAAAGCGCATCCTGCTTCTGGAGCGAGGTGATTACCTGCCCCGTGAACGCGAAAATTGGGACAGTCAGGCCGTCTTCATCGACGCTCGCTATCAGGCAAAAGAGACGTGGTATGGCGCGGACGGCAAGAGCTTTCGTCCTGGCCTGCACTATTTCGTGGGCGGCAACAGCAAAGTCTATGGTGGCGTGCTGTTGCGGCTGCGCGAGCGCGATTTCGGCGAAATTCAGCATCCTGACGGGATTTCGCCGGCGTGGCCGCTGGGTTACGACGTGTTTGAGCCCTACTACCAGCGTGCCGAAGAACTCTATTACGTTCATGGCCTGCGCGGGGAAGACCCGACCGAACCACCGTCGAAAAAACCCTACGCCTATCCGCCGATCACCCACGAGGCGCGGATTCAGGAACTGTTCGACGGCCTCAAGCGCGAAGGCCATCATCCGTTCCACCTGCCGGTCGGCATTCTGCTCGACGAGCGCGATGGCAAAGCGCTGCCGCACTCCGCTTGCATCCGTTGCGACGCTTTCGACGGCTACCCCTGTATGACCAACGGCAAGGCCGATGCGCAAATCGTCTGTGTCGATCCGACGTTGCGCGCCTATCCGAACCTAACGCTGCTGACGAATTCGTACGTCGACAAACTGACGACCGATTCGGAGGGCCGCAGAATTTCCGGCGTGAACGTGTTGCGCGGCGGCGAACAAACCACCTATTCGGGCGATATCGTCATCGTCGCTTGCGGCGCGCTCTCTTCGGCATTGTTGATGCTGCGTTCGGGCAACGGCGATCATCCGAACGGTCTCGCCAATGGTTCGGGCCAGGTGGGACGCAACTACATGCGGCACAACAATGCGGTTCTCATTGCAATCTCGCGCACGCCGAATCCGACCAAATTCCAAAAGACCCTCGGCTTGAACGACTTCTATTTCGGGTCCGACGATTGGGAGTTTCCGCTCGGTCATATTCAAATGGTCGGAAAATCGGACGGCGTGCAGATTGAAGGCGAAGGGCTGCCCGGGTTCCTGCAATGGTTCCCCGAAATGCCATTCGATTGGCTGGCAAAACACTCGCTCGATTTCTGGCTGACGTCGGAGGACTTGCCGCTGCCGGAGAACCGAATTTATTACGACAAGGACCGCATCACGCTCGATCTCACTCCAACCAATATGGAAGGTCAGCGGCGATTAAGGGAGAAGCTGCGGGTCCTATGTGGCAAGCTCGATGTCCACCCCCACCTGTTCGAAAGGACGCTCTACCTCGGCCAGAACGTCCCGATCGGTGGCACCGCGCATCAGGCGGGCACCATGCGGTTCGGCACCGACCCATCGCAGTCCGTGCTCGATCTCAACTGCAGGGCACACGAGATCGACAACCTCTACGTCACCGATGCGGGCTTCTTCCCGTCGATCGGAGCTGTCAATCCGACGCTGACGATCATCGCCAATGCGCTACGCGTCGGTGATCATATCGCTGAGCGGCTTCGTTAATGAGGGTAATCCCGATTTCTACTGTGCCAGCGTATTGGCGACCTTGAAGCTCGCCTCGGTCTTGCCCTTGATCTCGTCGAGCGTCACGTCGGGCGCAAGCTCGATGAGCGTGAGACCGCCGCCGCTGCGATCGAGCGTGAACACGCCGAGATCGGTAATCACCATGTCGACCACGGCGGCTCCGGTCAGCGGCAAGTTGCAGCGGTGCAGCAGTTTCGATTCGCCCTTGGCCGAGTGTTCCATGAGGACCACGACCTTTTTGACACCGCCGACGAGATCCATCGCGCCGCCCATGCCCTTGACCACCTTGCCAGGGATCATCCAGTTGGCGAGGTCGCCGTTTTCCGCGACTTGCATGGCGCCGAGGATGGCGATGTTGATGTGGCCACCGCGGATCATGGCGAAAGAATCCGCCGAGTTGAAATAGCTCGTGGTCGGAAGTTCAGTCACGGTCTGCTTGCCGGCATTGATGAGGTCGGGGTCTTCGTCGCCCTCGAATGGGAATGGGCCGGTTCCGAGCATGCCGTTCTCGGATTGCAGCTGCACGCTCATCCCTTGAGGAATGTAATTGGACACCAGCGTCGGAATACCGATGCCAAGATTGACGTAGAAGCCGTCTTCCAATTCTTTCGCGGCCCGTGCTGCCATCTGCTCGCGTGTCCAAGGCATGGGAGTGTTCCTCTCAAGCTCGCTTGCGCACAGTGCGCTGCTCGATGTGTTTTTTCGCGTTCGCTACCTCGATCAGACGCTGGACGAAGATTCCCGGCGTGATGATGTGGTCGGGTTCGAGCTGGCCGGGCTGCACCAAGTGCTCGACCTCGGCGACGGTGACCTTGCCGGCGGTCGCCATCGGCGGATTAAAATTGCGTGCGGTCTTGCGGTAGATGAGGTTGCCCTCGGTGTCGCCGCGCCAGGCGTGGACGATCGACAAGTCGGCGACGAGACCGCGCTCCATCACATAGCGCTGGCCGTCGAATTCCCGCGTATCCTTGCCTTCCGCGATCTTGGTGCCGACCCCGGTCTTGGTGAAGAACGCGGGTATGCCGGCGCCGCCGGCGCGGATGCGTTCGGCCAGCGTTCCCTGCGGATTGAACTCGATTTCGAGTTCGTTGGCGAGGAATTGCTGCATGAAGGTTTTATTCTCCCCCACATAGGAGGAGATCATCTTCTTGATCTGCCGGGTGTCGAGCAGGACGCCTAATCCGATGCCGTCGACCCCGCAATTATTGGAGACCACGGTCAGATTTTTGACGCCTGAATCCCGCACCGCAAGGATCAGGCTCTCCGGGATGCCGCACAGGCCGAACCCGCCCGCCATGATGGTCATGCCATCTTTAAGCAACCCGGCCAACGCGGAACGCGCGTCCGCATAGACCTTGTTCATGACCGCTCCATTTCACCCGGCTGGCTGGCTACTCTACGCATAACGGGACCGGCGGAAAGGTGTCAACCGCCGCCGCTCGGATAGGTGTAGGTCGTGACGATCGGGATCGGCAGCTGGATCTGCGGATGCGGATAGTAATTCCAAGCCACATACATCGCGGCAAACAGGATAGCCGCGATCAGCGCGCCACCGATGCGGTTGCGGAACGAAATAAGGCCGCCAAGCAGTGCGGCGACGAATGCGAACCCCGCCATCAACGCGACGTACATCCAATTCACGGCCGACAGGTCGATAGGCATCGCTTACTCCCCAAAATACCACCTCGTCCCATCTTACCCGAGGCCGCCCCGGAGCGCGACACCTTGGCGGCGCTTCGCACAAAAAGATATAAGGCTTCCGCAACCCGCCGGTGACATGGATCAAGTTCATGGTGCCGACGCTGCACCGATAGCCTCCGGCGTGCCACCTTCCTATATGATTGACCTTCCCGCATGACCAATGTGCTTATTCTGCTCAGCTTGACGGAAACGGTCCGCAACCAATATCGCGACCGGCTGCGAGCGCGCTTTCCCGAACTCACCATCGATGTCGTCGACCATCATTCCAAGGTCGGGCCGCATATCGCGGCGGCCGACGTGCTTCTCACTTTCACGCCGATGCTCAGCGGCAAGGTGCTGGAACAGGCGAGCAGGCTGAAATGGGTGCAGACGCTGGGCACCGGCGTCGACAACCTCATCGAGCATGCCACGCTGCGCAAGGATGTGATCGTCACCAATATCCGCGGCATCCACGGCCCGCCGGTCTCGGAGGCAGCGCTCGGCACCATGCTGGCGCTCGCCCGCGATCTGCCGCGCGCGGTCCGCGCCCAGGACGAGCGGCAATGGCGGCGCTTTCCGGCGCAACTCTTGCATAACAAGACGGTTGGAATTTTCGGCGTCGGCATCATCGCCGAAGCGCTGGCGCCAAAGTGCAAGGCCTTCGGCATGCAGGTTGTCGGGGTGAGCTCGGCGCCCCGCGCCACGGCCGGTTTCGACCGCATGCATTCCCGCGACGAACTTTTACAGGTTGTCGGCGATTTCGATTTCTTCGTGCTGCTGACGCCATTGACCGCCGCGACCCGCAACAGCATCGACGCCAAGGTGTTCACGGCGATGAAGAAAACGAGTTTTCTGATCAATCTCGCGCGCGGCGGCGTGGTCGACGAACCGGCTTTGGTCGAGGCGCTCAAAACCGGTCGTATTGGCGGGGCGGCCCTCGACGTGTTCAACGAAGAGCCATTGCCGCCCGATCATCCGTTCTGGCCGATGCACAACGTCATCATCACCACGCACCAAGGCGGCTTCTGCGACGTCTATATCGATTACGCCTTGCCGACGATCGAAGCCAATATGCGAAGCTTTCTCAAAGGCGACGTCGGCGGCATGATCAATGTGGTGCCGCACTAGGACGTGGACTCATGACACGCTGCAAGCTCTGCCGTCGTCGGAACAGGCGCGTAGCTATGATGGATGGGTAAGTTGGCAAAAATTCCTCCTGGCGTTGGTCCGAAACATTCGCAGGTCGTCGTCCTGGTGGGAGCCACGGGTGACTTGTCGCGGCGCCGGCTGTTGCCCGGCCTGTTCCATCTCTCAACCGCCGGGTTCATCCCCGGTTGCCGAATCATCGGCGTTTCGCTGGACCAGATCGACGCCGACGGCTTCCGCAAGATTGCGCGAGAGGCGCTCGATCAATTCTCCAGCCGAAAGGTGAAAGAGGCCGACTGGTCAGCCTTCGCCGACACGCTGGACTACGTGCCGATGGCCGCGGGTGCTCGCGTCCTCCAGACGGCGGTGAAAAAGGCCGAGACGAAATTGGGCGGCGAAAGTCGTCGTTTGCACTATCTGAGCGTACCGCCCAACGCGGCGTTGCCGGCTGTGCGCTTGTTGGCGGAAGCCGATCTCGTCGACCGGTCCCGGATCGTCATGGAGAAGCCGTTCGGCACCGATCTGGCGAGCGCGGTGTCACTAAACGCCAAGCTGCACGAGGTTTTCTCCGAAGATCAGATTTTCCGGATCGACCACTTCCTGGGCAAGGAACCGGCGCAAAACATCCTTGCATTTCGCTTCGCCAACGGTTTGTTCGAACCGATCTGGAATCGCAACTTCATCGATCATGTGCAGATCGACGTTCCGGAGAAAATCGGTTTAGGCAAACGCGCGGCTTTCTATGAGGCGACCGGAGCGTATCGCGACATGGTGGTCACCCACCTGTTCCAAAT
>Ga0208220_1000669_pt1 | contig 14376 bp, 10 predicted proteins | sample NGESurdeep092012_9_FD_184484 | JGI IMG/M metagenome (GOLD analysis project Ga0208220, IMG submission 184484) | Arctic peat soil microbial communities from Barrow, Alaska - NGEE Surface sample F53-1 deep-092012 (SPAdes) | ecosystem: Environmental > Terrestrial > Soil > Wetlands > Peat ... | reverse complement strand
TGCGGCGAGAGTTGGGTCGGCGAGCGTCCCTGTACCGCGGAGACCGACCACCACTTCAGGTCACCGGCAAGACGGTCCTCCTTGTGGATGATGGGATTGCCACAGGAGCGAGCGTCTACGCCGCCATCCAGGCGCTCCGGCAAATAAAGCCTTCCAGACTCATACTCGCCGTCCCGGTTGCTCCACCGTCCACATGCGAAGGACTCAGACCTTTTGTAGATGAGTTGATCTGCCTCTATACGCCCGACCCGTTCTACGCGGTAGGTGGCTTCTACCAGGACTTTGCTCAGGTGGAAGACCAAGAGGTCATTGATCTTCTCCAGCGCGCAGGAGAGTCGGGCGAGGTCTGAATCGATCTAGGCAAAGTAAAGCTCTATGGAGTTCCGAATATCCCAGTCCCATCCGCAGGGCCTTGTGATCTTCGCACATGGAAACGGGCGCAGCCGCATAACCGTCGCAATCAGTCTGTTGCACATGTTCTCCAATCGCTTGGATTCGCTACACTTCTTTTCGATCTGCTGCCCCAGCAGGAAGAGATCCTCGATCGCCGGACCGCGCAGTTCCGATTCGATATCGGTCTGCTGGCCGGGCGCCTCATAGGTGAATGGAACATCGGACAGCTTTTCCGTCAGAAGTATGCCAGCGACTGCAGGAATATTGGCTTCACAACCTACACCCGTACGGTCACGGTGGCATCTGGCTCGGACAGTCCGGGTGAACGAAAAAAGATCAGGTCCGCGAGGCGCGATAGCTTTGAAGGACTCTTCCATCAGACCGGGCTCTTGCGCTCGAGCAGCCGATCCCCCCATACAGACCAGGAGGGCCAGGCTTACGACTCGACAGCCGTCGAAATTTAAAGTTCGAAGGTTCGTTGGTTTGTTCATTCATAGTAATAAAGTCACGGAATGAGGATTCCGTTACAAACAGCGCAGAAGAAATACAAACTTGCTGCAATTTGCTACCCTATGAGTGAACACTGGCTTCCTGGAAGGAGGAGAACATCATCTTAGACCGACGCAAGCCGTCCGCTTCGTTCCTTGTCGAGTGCTCTCTCATCTTCCTTGCAATGCTTGTTTTCAGCTGGGGACTCCAGGCGAAGCTTGCGCTGTATCACGCGGACAACGGCGCAATCTGCGCGACGAACTCCATGGCCAAGTTAGCCGCGGAGAATCGCTCTACTCTAACGACAGTTCAAATTCGGGACCAGGGTCTGCCGCCTGCAGTGCCTGAAATAGATCATCTGGCAACGTTCGCCTCCTCCCTCCACGTGCTTCAGGCATCGTCGGCGAAGTTGACGGAACTCGAGTTACGACTCAGCGGTCCCGGTCAGTATTTTTTACATGGCCCCGACCTGAAACGCCGACCCCCACCCGCTTTGAGCTAGCACCACCCTGACGGGAACTTGTGACGGCTTCAGATCCGATGCTGGATCAATTCGCTTCTGTTTGAGAGCTCGCTAAGCAGATCCAGAAGACTGCCGGAGCGCATGATGCAACGGCTTTCCCGAACAATTCCTGGCTACGGGGATACCCATCCCTGCAACATCCCGGGGCAGCCTCCGAACCCGTCCGTTCGGTGTGATTTCGGTCCAGCCTGATACCCTTGAGTAGACATTTCCTCTCATAATTGCTGTAAACAAAGAACTATCTGGAGCTTCAAGGCAAATGACCGGACCCAGAACGAATCCAACAAAGTACATTGGCACTGGTCTGCAGTTCTTCGTTCATGCAGAATTTGAGATAGTAGGGCCACCATCTTGCTGACCCTCGACAGCCCAACTCGGAGAAGAAATCCAGCATTGACGTTCGCAGTGCTGCTGGCCCTCGCTGTCTTCTGCTGGGGCCTTCACTACAAGCTCTCTCTTTACTCTTCGGTGAGGAATCAAGGCGCCTCGCAAGCTGCGAAGCTCCTGTCCCAGCGGGAGCGACCTGATTCAAATCTGAAGATCGAAAGCTGTTGGGGCAGGGGGCGAGTTGTTCGCGGCGTTCCACACCGTTCCCCCTCCCATCCACATTGGGCGTTACCGGCTCCGAATCCTTTTGGCGTCCCTTCTAGGTATCAGAACCTAAACGAACTGCCAGCTAATCAAGCGGGCTATTCCTGGCGAATCACCAGCAGAGGTGCTCGCCCTCCTCCCCTCACTGCCTGAATAAGAACGCCAGCCTTTCTTGAATAGAAGCCCTGCCGTGACAAAGCGGCAACACTTCTGTTGTTGGAATGACTTTGGTTCTCCACAGCCCGAATAGGTGGTTTCATGTCACGCAAGCGAATCCTGTATCTCGTCGTCGCCGTCCTTTGCATCGTTGCATGCGTTCTATTTATCTTCCAGCGTCCAGCGAAATCTCCCGCTGCGGCCCCAAGATCTGCAGCCGTTGTAGCAGTCACACGGGGAAACCTCGACAGCACTCTCACGGTTGCAGGTCAGTTTGAGGCGTACCAGGAGGTTGATCTCCACGCCAAGGTCTCGGGATACATACGCTGGATCAAGGTCGATATCGGTGATCGTGTTCGGCAAGGTGAAGTCCTGGCCGATCTTGAAGTACCCGAATTGCAGGATCAGCTTGAGGGGGCGCAGGCCGAGGTGCGCCATTCGCAATCCGAGATTGGACGTGCTCAGAGCGAGATCGTCAGTGCTCAAGCAGACTATACCGCGCTCCATGCGGCCTACACGCGCCTGCTGCAGGCTTCACAGCAGCGGCCAGGACTGATCGCCGAGCAGGAACTGGATGATGCACGCTCCAAGGATCAGGAATCAAAGGCACAGATCGAGGTTGCGAAGGCGTCGCTGAACTCGATGGAGCAGCAACTCGGGATCTCGCGAGCGGATAGCCATCGGGTTCAAACCCTCGCCAACTACGAGCAGATCATCTCTCCGTTCACCGGCGTCGTCACCATGCGTTACGCCGACACCGGATCGCTGATCCAGGCCGGAACGGCTTCAGACACCCAGTCCATGCCTGTCGTCCGTGTCGCTCAGAGCGACCTGCTCCGACTGCGAATGCCCGTACCCGAGAACGACGTTCCCTACATTCACGTAGGCGGCGAAGTTCAGATCAAGGTGAACGCCACCGGCCGCACCTTCACCGGAAAGATCGTGCGCTTCTCGCGGGCCCTGGACACCAATACGCGGACCATGCTGACGGAAGTCGACGTCCCAAATCCTGATCTCGTGCTCAGTCCCGGAATGTATGCCGAAACCACAATTCAACTGCAGCAGAAGAATGACACGCTGGTGCTGCCTGCAGAAGCCGTAGTTCAGAATGGCGATCACACCTATGTGCTTGTGGTGGACTCAACGAATCATGTTGAAAGGCGCAATGTCACCCTCGGCATAGAAACAGCAAATCAAACTGAAATCCTGAGTGGACTGCGAGCTGGAGAACGTGTGATCGCCGCAGGTCAGGCTGAGTATCAGTCGGGCCAGGTCGTTACACCTCATGCAGCATTCATCCCGACAGCAGCGCAGGAGGTTAGCGAGTAATGTCCTCCTTCGCAATCAAATATCCCTTCTTCATTCTTATGTTCTGCCTGATGGTCATCGTGGTCGGCATCACCTCCGTGATCCGCATGCCGGTGGACCTTTTCCCCGACATCAATATCCCCGTGGTGGTAGTTGCGACTTTCTACTCCGGCATGCCCCCACAGCAGATCGAAGCGGACATCACCAACAGCGACGAACGCTTCTTTACTCTGGGAAGCGGAATTGAACACATCGAGTCCCGTTCCCTGCCCGGGGTCAGCCTGATCAAGATCTACTTTCAACCGGGCACCGACGCCAACGCGGCGGTCAGCAATATCTCCAACCTTGCGATGGCGAACCTGCGCCGATTGCCGCCTGGCACGCTCCCACCCGTTGTCCTTAAATTTGATGCATCCAATATGCCCGTCTGTCTGATTACCCTCAAAGGCAAGGGCTTCAACCAGACACAACTCAAGGACCTCGCGCAGTTCAGTGTTCGCAATCAGGTGGCGAACGTGCCGGGGGCCTCTGTTCCCCAGCCGTATGGCGGCAAGTACCGGCAGATCCAGGTGTACGTCGACCCGGTAAAGCTGGAAGCTCATGAATTGTCCGTGATGGACGTAGTTCACGCTGTCAACGCATCGAACCTTATCCTTCCTGCCGGCGATGTTCGCATTGGCGCCAAGGACTACAACATCTACTCCAACAGCGAGATTCCCGTCGTCGATCGCATCAACGCCTTGCCAATCAAAACAGCCAACGGAGCCTCGGTCTTCGTAGGAGACGTCGGTAAAGCAGAGGATGCCGGTCAACTTCAGACCAACATCGTGCGTGTCGACGGACAACACTCGGTGTACATCCCCGTTCTCAAACAAGGCGGAGGATCAAACACCATCAGCATCGTCAATGGCGTGCGCGATGCGGTCCACCACCTGCTGGACGTCCCTGCAGCGCTCAAGACAAACGTAGTTTTCGACCAGTCGGTATTTGTGAAGACTGCAGTCAAGAACGTGATCAACGAGGGAACCATGGGACTCGTTCTCACGGCTCTGATGATCCTCCTCTTCCTCGGAAACATGAGGGCCACCATCAGCGTGCTGCTCTCGATCCCCATCTCCTGTCTGGCCTGTTTCATTGCGCTCGACCTGGGTGGCAGCACGATCAACACTATGGTGCTGGCCGGTCTGGCGCTCGCATTATCCCGCTTGATAGATAACTCCGTCGTTGTGCTGGAGAACATCTTCCGGCACATGGAGATGGGTGAAGACCCAGTCGAAGCGTCAGACAAGGGCGGCAAGGAGGTGCAACTCGCGGTACTCGCCGCAACCTGCGCCACGAGTATTGTGTTCTTTCCCGTCATCTTGTTGGTCGGGGTCAGCAAATACATCTTTACTGCGATGGCATTAGCCGTCGTGCTTGCACTCTTCGCGTCCTACATTGTCGCAATGACCGTGGTCCCACTGTTTTGCGCCAAGTTCATTCGCATTGATCCATCGCACATTCATCACGGAGCCGAAGCAGTGGAGGCCGATCTCGCCGAAGCTGAAATGACTCTCTCCAAGGCCAGTCTCCTCCGCCGAGTGACCGACCGCTTCAATCATCAGTACCAACGCCTCCAGAAAGCCTATGATCGCGGCGTCGAGCTGTGCCTCGACCGTCCTGTCGCCACCGTGGTAGCCGTTACGATCTTCGTAATCGTAGGGCTGGCATTCTATCCGCTCCTGGGTAAGTCGTTTTTCCCGCGCACCGATCCCGGGCAATTTGTTGTGGATGTGAAGGCGCCGCCCGGAACCCGTATCGAAGTGACCGACGAGTATGTAGCCATGATGGAAAACGAGATTCGTCAGGTGGTCTCAAAGGACGACATGAACATGATCGTTTCCAACATCGGTATCACTCCCGACTTGTCCGCAATCTATACGAGCAACTCCGGAATGAACACCGGCTTTATCCAAGTCAGCCTCAAGGAGGACCACAAGACCAGCAGCTTCGTTTACATGCAGCGGCTACGAAGTAAGTTCGCGACTGACTTTCCCGAAGTCGGAACCTATTTCCAGACGGGTGGTCTCGTCGATGCCGTCGTGAATCAAGGCAAGCCAGCACCCGTCGACATCCGAATTGGAGGCAGCAACATGGCCTCTGATTATGCCTACGCCCAGCAGATCGCCGAAAAGCTGCGAACTTTGCCGTCCGTTACAGGTGTACTCATCCCGCAGGATCTCGACTATCCCGGTCTGGAACTCAACATCAACCGTGAGCACGCCGCGCTGTTGGGGATCACCCCGAAATCGGCGATTGATAACGTGATCACCGCCCTCACCTCCGATGCCATGATTGCGCCGAGCTTCTGGGTCGACCCAAAGACGGGCAACAACTACATGCTCACAGTGCAGTATCCCGACAATCAGATCAAGACCCTCACCGACTTCAAGCAGATCCCTCTTCGATCCGACGACGGCAAGCATACGACTCCCTTGGAGTCTCTTGCTTCGATCACACAAATCAAGACTCCGACAGAAGTAGACCATTACCAGCTTCGTCGCAGCTTCGACGTGTACGTGATGCCGAAGGCCGAAGATTTGAGCCATGTCAGCAGTGACGTGAATAAGGTGCTCGCCGGACTTCCTGTGCCGCATAATCTGACGGTCCATGTAGGTGGCTCAGTAGACGATATGCACGAGTCCTTCAACAGCTTTGGCGTTGGATTCATCCTCGCCGTGGTGCTGGTCTATCTCATCCTGATGGCGCAGTTCGCATCGTTCTCTGATCCGTTCATCATCCTGCTTGCAGTGCCACCCGGCGTTGCTGGAGTCATTCTCTTCCTCCTGATTACAGGAACAACCATGAACGTAATGTCTCTCATGGGAGTCATCATGATGGCCGGCATCGCCGTGTCGAACAGCATCCTCATCGTCGAATTCGTAGGGTCACTAAGGGCAACGGGTATCCCTATCCGCAAGGCGATTGTGGACGCGTGCTCCATGCGTTTGCGTCCCATCCTGATGACCTCGCTGGCCACGGTCCTCGGCATCATTCCCATGGCCCTGGCCCTGGAACCAGGCAGCGAGCAGTACGCCTCGCTCGCCCGAGCCATTCTAGGAGGGCTCATCTCGTCAGGCATCATCACGGTCTTTATAGTCCCGGCCGTCTATCTACTTATCCATCGCAAAGAAGCAGACGCCGAAGCGGCCGCGGAGGTGGCTCATGTCTAAATACAATCTTCTGGTGATACTGCTTTGCTCGATCTCCTCACCCGTCCTCCTCGCACAAGTCCATGGCAACCTTCCGGACGCACCGATGGAGCTGCAGGCAACGTCTGCGTCGCCAGCAGCTCCATCCGCGGATGAATCGCTCACCCGGGAGCAGGCCGAACAGATCGCATTGAAAAATAACCCGCGCATCAGCGTTGCAGCTCTCATCGCCCTCGCACAAAAGCAGGTCGTACGGGAAACCCGATCGGGCGAACTTCCCAGCCTCTACGGCAATGCGACCGGCGTCGGTGCTGAGGAGGCAAGCCGATTGTCTTCCGGAGCCCTCTCAGCTTCTCGACTGCTCAACCATGTCGGTGCAGGTATCGAGCTCAGCCAACTCATCACCGACTTCGGCCGCACCCACAATCTTGTGGCGTCTTCGTCTCTGCAAGCCAAAGCCGCAGAGCAGAATGCTGAGGCAACGCGAGAGGACATCGTCTTTGCGACCGACCTTGCGTTCTACAACGCTTTGGAAGCTCAGGCCACGTTGCAGGTAGCAAACAGCACCGTCCAGGAGCGGCAGAACGTCGGCGATCAGGTTACTGCCTTGACCAGAAGCAAGCTCAAATCAACCCTGGATCAGAGCTTCGCCGAAGTGAATCTTTCTCAAGCAAAATTGCTTGTCCTCGACTCGCAGAACCAGGCCGACGCCGCCATCGCCAGCTTGAACGACCTGCTTGGAACGACCACAAGCCATCCGTATCATCTAGTCGATGACCCTGTCGTAGCTGCACCGATCGCCAACTCGGTAGAAGCCGTCATCGCACTCGCCCTGCAACAAAGGCCAGACCTGAAGGCCTTGCAACTGATTCACAATGCGGATGTGCGGTTTAGCCACGCAAAACACGAGCAGTTGCTACCAACGGTCTCTGCCGAGGGAGCAGTGGGAGCCACCCCAGTCGGTTCGTCGACCTATTTCCCCCAAAATTGGTATGGAGGTGCGGGCGTCAATGTCAGCATTCCCCTCTTCAATGGCTTCAAGTTTCATGCCGAGGCAGCGGAGGCAGACCTCCGGGCAAAAGCCTCAGATGAGCAGAGCCGTCAACTCACCGATCGCATCGTCCGGGACGTAAGGACCGCGTGGCTCAGCACGATGACCGCGCAGCAGCGAATGAGTGTAACCTCTGAGTTGCTCAAACAAGCGAATACTGCTCTTGATCTTGCGCAGACTCGATATCGACTCGGCCTTAGCTCCATCGTCGAATTCAGCCAGGCCCAGCTTCAGCAGACACAGGCTCAAATTGAGGACGCAAATGCCCGTTTCGAATACGAAGCCGATCTCGCGACCCTCAGATTTCAAAGCGGTTCACAACCATAGTCTGCAACGGAGAATGGCATGATTGCTGAAATCAAGCTCGGTAGAATTCTGTTTGCCACTGACTTTCTCGAGAGTTCACGCCTCGCCCTCGACTACGCGGCAGCCTTCGCACAGCACTTCCATGCGACCATCGTCATGCTCCACATTGTCGAGCTCACGCAAGCAGCCAGGGAGGTTGAGGCTGAAACCGCCGGGCCAAGCCTCATGCGACGAGTCGCTCAGGAACGATTGGACGTCCTCGCCGCCGGAGTCACGCGGCTCGGCTTGACGGTCGAGACCCACATTGACGAAGGAATCCCCTCAGACGCCATCCTGCGTGCCGTCGATCGACTTCATGCCGATCTTCTTGTCCTCGGCGTCCATGGTGTTCATCGCGGACTGGAGCACCTTCTCATTGGCTCCAATACGGAGAAAATCCTGCTCTCTGCACGTTGCCCCACTCTCACCGTGGGTGCCCATGTATTATCCGGTGTCGATCCGCAGTTACACTTTGACAAGATCCTCTACTTTTCCGACTTTACGCCGGAGGCAACCGCCGCCGCTCCCTATGCTTTCTTTCTCGGTGAAGCATTCGATTCACCCATTGAAGTCTGCCAACTACTGCCACCCGCTGCAGCGAATAATCAACGCCTACAGTTGGAGCTGGCGGATGAGTATTGCAAAAGCATGAAGGGCGCACTAGGTGAACGCAGCCCCGAGTGGTGTATGCCCGCTTTCCATCTGGAGCGTGGGATGGAGGTTGACCAACTCATCGAACGCGCCGAACGCCAGCATGCCGGCGTGATTGTTCTTGGGGTCCGCACAGAGTCGCAACTTGGCCGCCATCTTCACACCAGCTTTGCCTACCACCTTCTCGCCCGCGCCACCTGTCCCGTACTCTCTATTCGTCTTCAAGACTCTCCCCCCATCCAGGTGGCCCCGTGAGCGTGATCGTCTTCAGCTCCCTGCTCTTTGCCACATCCATCGCAGCAGGCCTGCTTGGGGCACTTACCGGATTAGGCGGAGGCGTGGTCATTGTGCCCGTGCTGGTCCTGCTCTTCGGCGTGGATATCCGCTACGCCATTGGAGCTTCGCTGGTCTCCGTGATCGCAACTTCTTCCGGCGCGGCCGTTGCCTACGTGCGGGAGGGCTTGTCGAATATCCGCATCGGCATGTTTCTCGAAGTTGCGACCACCCTCGGTGCGTTGCTCGGCGCGTATCTCACCGCCAAGATCTCCGGCCATTGGATCGCAATCATCTTCGGAGTCGTCCTGCTCTATTCCGCTCTCTCTTCCTTCCGCCAGTGGTCGAGCAACGCACCAGCGGGACAGGTAAATCCGCTCGCGCAGCGGCTTGAGCTCTCGGGCACCTATCCCGGCCCCAACGGCCCCGTGTCCTACACAGCCGAACGCGTGCCGCTAGGATTCGGAATCATGTTTGGTGCCGGCACCCTCTCCGGACTCCTCGGCATCGGCTCCGGTGCTGTCAAAGTCCTCGCCATGGACCAGGCTATGAAGCTGCCCTTCAAAGTGTCCACCACCACCAGCAACTTCATGATCGGCGTCACCGCTGCGGCGAGTGCTGGCATCTACCTCTCGCGCGGTTATATCGATCCAACCCTGGCCATGCCCGTAATGCTCGGAGTCCTCGCGGGCTCACTCTTCGGCACCCACATCCTCGTCAAAACCAAGGTCAAAACCCTCAGATACATGTTCGCCTTCGTCATCATCGTCCTCGGCATCGAGATGATGTACAGCGGCATCACGGGGAAGATCTAAATGAGCCAGCCCACCGATCAGGAAGTAGACATCTCCGTTGCCGGGATGCTCCGTTTCGGCATCACCCTGGCCGCCATCGTCGTCTTTGCAGGAGGTGTGCTGTACCTCCGCCACCCCTGGTCGCCGACCCCCAACTACACGCACTTTCGTGCAGAGGGGCCAGAGCTCAGTACTATCTCCGGAATTTTTTCCGGGCTCCTGCATCTCTGCCCAAAGAGCATCATCCAGTTCGGTCTGCTTCTCCTGATCGCGACGCCCGTCGCCCGCGTGGTGTTCTGTGTCATCGGGTTTGCGCGGCAAAGAAATCGCCTGTACGTTCTCGTAAGCTCGATCGTTCTACTCGTGCTGATCTATAGCTTGAGCAAGGGTGGTTGAGCGATCCGTTACTAATCAGATCTAGCATTCATTAACCGAGGAGGCCGCTGTGGCGATCATCGGGCCACGCCAGGTTGGCAAGACGACTCTGGCGCGAGAGACTGCGGACAGCCGTTCCGCGTCGCTCTACCTTGACCTGGAGGCTCGCGAGGATCGGGACAGGCTCGCGGAGCCAAGCCGGTCACATCTGCCTCAATCGCCACCTTATTTTTGCGTCCGGGGAGCGATCTCATCGATCCACTGGATTGTGGTCTGCGGGCCACGCTGCTTTGCGCCCTCTGTGGCGTCCCAATAAGCCATCAGGTAGTACCGCTGAAGCGGCTGGGGGTCCAAGTAAACCAAGCCCCGAATGTCAGCATCCGGAGGTATTTCCCAATCAGGGAAAGTGTCAAGGCGCTCTTCCAGGCCGATGTTACCAACCTGTTCAACAATGTCGTCTTTGGCGGTATCAACACGACCGTCGGGAACGCGAACTTCGGTACGGTTAGTAGCCAGGCCAACTCATCCAGGGACTGGCAGCTCGTAGGCCAGATCGAGTTCTAGACATTGCCATCACGTCCGTGCGGATAGCTTATTCGCGCCGAGGATAGAGCTCGGCGCGAATGTCATCGGTTACCGGAAGACAGCGGTCTGTTTGCTCCAAAGCGGACCGTGCCGCCAAACGGAACTCATTTTAGTTTCTCTTCTATTCTTATGAGGGCTCATCCATGCGAACGCGTCTATCCACTTTGCTCTTACTGATTCTTGCCGCCAGCACTCTCTGTATGGCGCAACCGGCGCGAACCCGTCTCGTAGTCTCAGCTTCCGGCCCGGGGGACTTCAAGACTGTGCAGGAGGCTGTGGACCATGCCACGGGTCCGACGGTGATCGCAATCCAGCCCGGCATCTACCACGAGAAGTTGATGATCTCGCGAAAAGGGATTTGGTTGATCGGACTGGGTGCGAAGCCTGAGGATGTCACAATCACCTTCGGCGACTCGGCGAAGAACACGGGCAGCACCTTCAAATCGGGAACCGTCATTGTAGATGCGGACCAGTTCGCTGCCGAGAACCTGAGCATCGTGAATACCTGGTGGGATGATCACCCCGATCCCGCGGACGCTTCGCAGGCGGTGGCGCTACAGCTGAGCTCAGATCAGTCGGTCCTGGATCATGTTCGACTTCTCAGCGGTCAGGATACCCTCTACGCCGCCAGCAGGACGTGTCGCGGAAGTACGAACAGTGGAACCTGCGCTGCTTCACGAGAGTACTTCAACGATTGCTTCATTGAAGGAAACGTGGATTACATCTTCGGTGATGCCAAGGCTGTCTTCAGTCATTGCGAGTTGCACTCTCGTCCACATCACGAGATCATGATCACGGCGCAAAGCAAACACTTCCCCGCCGAAGAGTCCGGCTACTACTTCCTCAACTGCAAGATCACCGGGGTCAATGAAGGGGACCAAGTAGTGCTCGGGCGTCCGTGGCGAGATTACGCGACGGTCCACTTCGACCACACGGACATAGAACAGACGCTCGCCCCGGAAGGCTGGTCCGAGTGGGGTGGGCGCCTCAAGACGGCGAACTACCGGGAATACGATTCGTATGGACCCGGTGTGAACGGCGGTGAGAGGATTGTGAAGTCGCCGCCACTCACTCGAGGAGAGAAGCGCCAACTCAATCCGAGATCGCTCCTCAAGGGAGCGGAAGGATGGAATCCGATCCATGAGGCGAAGCAGCTACAGAGGCTGGTGCATCGCTTGCGTTAGCCGCCCTGCAAAGAACATCTGGCGACCTATTGAAACGAACCCTTGTCCACACCAAAGGAGATTTGTATGCACTAAAGCAAATGGTTGATCCTCGCTCTAGTCGCGTTTCTCAGTGGAGGAATCAACATGAAGGCAGCATCCAGCCTGCCCAGTGCAGGTGGCCTGCAGACCAGCGAAGCAGAGCAGGGCCCTGCGAGGTGGATCAGCCCCGCCCACTGGTTCAACCCGCAAACAGCAGCGGCCCGCAAGCCCGGCACCACGATTCGAATCGATCTCGTCGGTGATTCTACCCAAACCGAGAATGCCGGGTACGGTCGCGGCTACTGCGCAAACCTCACGTCGCAGGTCGACTGCCTCGATATGGCGAAAGGCGGGGCCAGCACGAAGACCTACCGCGCCGACGGCCCCTGGGAACGAGCACTTGAGACTCGGCCCGATTACATGCTCATCCAGTTTGGCCACAACGACGAGGTCTCACCACGGCACCTGCCACGCGAAGTGCCCCTACCCGACTACATCGCCAATCTCAGTCTCTTCGTTACCGAGGCTCGCGCTGCCGGGATCAAACCCGTCCTGGTCACGCCACTTACCCGCCGGTTCTTCGGCTCCGATGGCAAGATCCACTCCGACCTCACCGCATACAGCAACGCCATGAAGGGTGTGGCTCGCGAGATGCACGTCCCCCTTATCGACCTGCAGGACATGAGCATTGCATACCTCGACAGAGTCGGCGAAGCCGCGGCCAACAAGCTGGCCATCACCAAGAAGGACGACAATGGCAAGACTGTCTTCGATGAGACGCATATCAACTTGGGCGGCAGCTACGTCTTCGGCCGCATGGTCGCCGTGGGAATGGGTAAGGCCGTTCTCGCGCTGGCACAATACGTGCGACCTGTTCCAGCCCAACTTCCGCCCCAAGGCGTCAAGGCTATGCGTGTCATTCAGGGGGGCCGGGTCAGGATCGTTCTCGTAGGCGACTCGACCGTAGCTATGCAGGGTGGGTGGGGTCCGGGCTTCTGCGCAGTGATGTCCCCCAACTTCACCTGCATCGATGATGCCCGCAACGGACGCAGCACCAAGAGCTACATCGATGAAGGCTTGTGGAAAGAGGCCCTTGCGGAGCCGGCCGACTACTATCTCATACAGTTTGGCCACAACGATGAGAAGCCCGACCCCAAGCGCCACACCGATCCTGATACGACCTATGCGGCCAACCTACTTCTTTTCATTCATGATGTGCGCGCCATCGGTGCTCTTCCCGTAATCATCTCCCCACTGGCCCGCCGCACCTTTGACAACGGAAAGCTCCATAACGCTGACCTCCAACTCTATGCCAACGCCGCCCGCCGCGTTGCTGAACAGGAGGGCGTTACGTTCGTCGATCTGCTCAGCATGTCCGACAAGCTCCTCAGCACCATGACCCAGGCTCAGGCCGACAGATTTGACGCCGCGGATCATCCTGACAAACGCGCCGAGAGCGGCGACCAGCTTGTTGAGTTAGGACCAGACGTTATAGGCATTCCCGCATCTCCGGCGCAGTCAATGCCTTCCGCGCAAGTGAATCGTGCCAGATGATCCGCCGCTCAACACCAAATATTCGGAGATCAGAAGTATGCGTATCCATGGGACCCCAAAGGCTTCGCTGCAGCGCATCCCTTCCGCGTTGGCCCCAGCGTGCGGTAGTCGCTCGGCACAGAAACATCTGCCGACCCTCCAAACGAACCTTATCCACGGCAAAGGAGATTTGTATGCACAAAAAAAAATGGTTGATCCTCGCCCTCGTCGCGTTTCTCAGCGGGGAGTCAACACCGGCCTGTTTTATGACTCGGAACCTGTTCACATGACATCGCCCGGATCATTTATGGCAGCCGAGTGCACGCTGGCTGGGTTGAAATCTCTTCCAGACTCGCCAGTGATCCCGTATCTATCCAGCCTTGGACGGCTCGTTCCAACTGTGGATCAGTTGGCTGCGCCACTCATCGTTCCGGGCCACTGAGTTGTTCTGAAATCCTCCTATCCTGTTACGAAAGGACTCTGCATCGTGTCTCCACAAACCCACCTCTCGCGTCGCACACTGCTCAAGACGATGGCTGTCGGAGCGACTGCTGCCTGCCTTCCCCACGATCCGCATGGCCTGTTCGCCATGCAGCCTCACGCTGAGAATTATCCGGAGAACGGCGTGCTGATCCCCGACGATGACTGGCGTCTTTGGATCGATGAAAGAGCCCAGTGGCAGAACGATGACATCTTCCTCCCCGAAGACGTCGCGTGGATAGACGGCAAACTCTGCGGCAAGGGCCAGCCACTCCCCATCAACGCTCCCACCGGAGGCTGGTCCTCGCTCGCGCACGACACCGGCCTCGAAGTCATCCTCCCCACCTCCGTCGAGCAGCACTTCTGGGGCAAGTACGGCGGCGGTGCCGACGGCAAGCCGCGTCCCTACACGCCCGAAGAGTACCGCTACGCC
>Ga0208220_1000668_pt1 | contig 14378 bp, 18 predicted proteins | sample NGESurdeep092012_9_FD_184484 | JGI IMG/M metagenome (GOLD analysis project Ga0208220, IMG submission 184484) | Arctic peat soil microbial communities from Barrow, Alaska - NGEE Surface sample F53-1 deep-092012 (SPAdes) | ecosystem: Environmental > Terrestrial > Soil > Wetlands > Peat ... | reverse complement strand
CTTCTTGCTGTTATCTAGGGAACAGGCGAGCAGGCCTGGCTGCATGTCACGGAGGTGCCGGTGCCGCCGTCGGGGGGCTCAGCCGGGCCGTTCCATTGCGTTTGCATAACGCTGACGCTATGAAACTATTCCGTCCATGATGAGCACTCCTGATCTCCGCGGGGTCATCCTCCTCCAGCGCGGGAAGGAGGACCTGATCGCGGCGGTCGGCGGGACGACCGGGGCCGTTCCCGACGCCAACTGCACGCTCGGCACGCGGTTCCAGATCGCCTCGGTCTCCAAGCAGTTCACCGCGGCGGCCACCTTGCTGCTGGCGGACCGTCGGCTGCTGTCGGTCGACGACCCGGTTCACCGCTGGCTTGACGGGTGCCCGGCCACCTGGGGCTGGATAACCGTGCGCCAGCTGCTCGGCCACTCGGCCGGACTGGTGCACTGGACCGATCTTCCCGGGCTGGACCTGACCAAGCCGATCGCGGCCGATGAGGAACTGCGCTGGTTCGCCGATGCCCCACTGCTCGGCGCGCCGGGCGATCGGTTCTCCTACAGCAGCCCCGGTTACGTGCTGCTGGCCTGGATCGTCGAGCGTGCCGCAGGCCAGCCGTACGCGTCGTTCCTCGCCCGGGAGATCTTCGAGCCGCTCGAGATGGTCGCCACTTTCGCCGGGAACGGCGGCGGCAGGCCGGGGCTGGCGGCCGGTCACCGGGCGGGCGCGCGGGTGACCTCCATGGAGCTGGATGAGGTCGGGATGGGGGCGGGCGATGTGTGGTCCACGGTGGGCGATCTTGCCCGCTGGGATCGGGCCCTCGCGTCCGGCGAGATCCTCGGCGATGTTTCCCGGCAGGCGATGCTGTCCGTCCAGGCGCCCATTGAGCGTGGTGGTGACGGGCTTGTCCGGACCGAGGGCTACGGCTACGGGTGCTTCATCGGCCGGGTGTCCGACGGGCGCCGGGTGTTCTATCACACGGGCGATAACGACGGCTTTGTCGCCATCAACGCTTGGTTCCCCGATGACGACGTGCGGCTGGCCGTCGTGAGCAACGAGGAGACGACCGACCTGATGCCGGTCATCCGGCAGGCGTTGGCGGCGGCCTTCCCGTAGTCGGCGACCTAGCGGCCGCGGCCGCGCCTGGGCAGGGCCCAGCGCGCGTCGCGGCGGTAGCGACGGGTCAGGTTACGCAGCCGGTCGAGGCGGTTGGTGGGGACCAGCAGCAGGAGGATGAAGGGGCCGTTATGGCCGAATAGGTACGCGGCCGGGATGCACAGCAGGAACACGCCGAGGTTCAGCCAGCTCGTCAGCAGATTCTGGTTGTCTTCGCGGGTGACGACCCTGCGGCCGGACGGATCGAACCGGCGCACCTCATAGGTGAGGGCGATCAGGGCCGCCGTGGCGAGCACGTTGATGGCCCCGTAGAGCGCCAGCGCGAACGGCGTACTGCCGTACTGGCCGAGCAGACTGGTCGGAAAGGGCATGGCGGCCACGATCAGCAGCAGGAAGATCGTGTAGCGAATCAGCGCCGCGCTGATGGCGGTGACCGACCGCAGCAGGCGACGGTGGGCGCCCCAGTAGGTTGCGATGACGTAGAAGCTGAGGATGAAGGACCAGTAGCTGGCCGTGTGCTGGCCCAGGGCGTGGATCAGCTGCTGGCTGGTGACGTGGTTGCCGAGGCCAGTCGGCACCGTCAGGTCGAGGGCAAGCAACGTCATCGCGATCGCGAACACGCCGTCCGACAGGGCGAGCAGCCGGCTGAGGGAGTTGTCCGGCGGATGCGCCGCTTCGGCCTGAGGCGGCTGGGGGTCTGCTTCGTCTTCCTCGGCCACGGGGCAACTATAGGGCAGGTAATGGGAATGTCCCGGTGACGCGTTGGATGGGTGTGGGAAGCCAACAGCTCGGCGACCAGGACACGGCGCGCGACCTGGTGGACGAGGCGTTCGCCCGGGCCTGGGCGTCCTGGCGGACCGTGAGCCGGCATCCGGCGCCGAAGGCGTGGGTGGTCCGCACCGCGCCGAAGACCGGCTCGCTGCTGCGCGGGGTGGACGGCCCGCTGGCTCTGGGACTGGTCTACGCCAGCCCGCAGTGCACCGGGTGAGATGCTGACGGGGTGACGTACCGTTCCCCCTCCACTGGCCTGGCCGTCCGCGCGGTGCTGTTCGACGTGTTCGGCACCGTCGTCGACTGGCGGTCAGGGATCGCCTCGGCCGTCGGCGCGTTCGCCGACGGCCACGGCCTGGAGCTCGACCCGCACGCGTTCGCCGACTCCTGGCGCGACCGGTACCTGCCATCCATGCGGCGGGTGCGTTCGGGCGCGCGGCCGTTCGTCTCGCTCGACGTGCTGCACCGGGAGAACCTGGACGAGGCGCTGCGCAAGCACGGGATCGACCCGGACGGGTTCGCGCCCGGGGAACTGGACGGGCTCTCGCTCGCCTGGCACTTCCTCCCCGGGTGGCCGGACAGCGTGGCGGGCATCGCGGCGATCAAGCGGGGCTACATCGTCGGGCCGCTGTCGAACGGGAACACGTCGCTGCTGCTCGATATGGCGAAGGCGGCCGGCCTTGACTGGGACCTGATCCTCGGCTCGGACCTGTCGCGCGCGTACAAGCCGGCCATGGCGGCGTATCAATGGCCTGCCGCGCTGCTCGGACTCGAGCCCGGAGAGGTCATGCTCGCGGCGGCACACGAAGCCGACCTGGCGTCCGCCCGCGAGGCGGGCCTGGCCACGGCGTTCATCGCCCGGCCGCTTGAGCACGGGCCCAAGGCGGTCGGTCGCTCGGCTCCCAGAGAAGACTGGGACCTGGCCGGGATGTCGATCACGGAGATCGCCGAACTTTTGGCGTGAGCATTGGCGTCCGCCGTCAGCCGATGCTGGTCAGCCGGGTCACGTCGTCGGCAGGCAACTCCCCATCGAGCACGGCCAGCACCGCGATGCTGGTCAGCGTCGCGACGCCGCCATAGGTGGACAGGAACGCGATGTCGGCGGCGTCGCGGCCGGTGGCGATCCGGACCAGGCCGGCCCGCGGCGCCAGCAGGGTCGCGTCGACCACCCGCCAGCATCCGTCCACGATCGCCTCGGCCACCGCGTGGAAGTCCATCGGCTGCAGGCCGGGCGCGTACACGGCCGCCATCCTGGCGGGCACGTCGAGCGCCCGCAGCAGCGCGACGACCAGGTGGGCGTAGTCGCGGCAGACACCCTGCCTGCGCAGCAGCGTCTGGACCGCGCCGTCGGTGGGCCCGCTGCTGCCGGGCACGTAGCTGAGCTTGGTGCCGACCCACGACGAGACCGCGGAGAGCAGATCCGGGCCCGCGCGCAGGCCCGCGAACTCCGCCCGCGCGACCGCCGCCAGCCGGTCCGACTCGGCGTAGCGGCTCGGCCTGGCGTAGGTCAGGTAGTCGGCTGGCGTCACCACCGGCGCGGCGCTGCGGCCGTCGATCGTCGCCTGGTAGTCGACCGCCAGCAGGCCGGGCCGCACGGTCAGCACGTGCGACCGGCCCTCGCCGGGGATGATCACCTCGGACGCGGTCATCGGCTCGCCGTCGAGGGTGATCGCCAGGCGCTCGTTGAGCGCGACGCCGGGCAGGTCAGAGACCGCGACCTTGAGCACCGCGTCGAGCGACTGCCGGACGTCTACCTCTAGCTGCGCCCTGACGTGACGGCGGCACGAGTCATTCACGGGCCCAGTATGACGGTCAGGTCCGTCCCTCTTCGCAGGCGAGCATGATCCGGTCGCCCGCCAGCCGGACCGGCACCTCGCGTAGCGGGCGTCGCCGCTGCACGCGCAGGCCCTGCACGGGCCGGCCGGTGGCGAGGTCCCAGCGGTAGCCGTGCGCCGCGCACTGGATGACCCGGCCGCGGACCTCGCCGTCGGACAGTCGCTGGCCCAGGTGCGGGCATTCGTTCTCGATGGCGGCTAGGGCGCGTCCGGTCCGGACGACGAGCACCGAGGTGCCGTTCATCTCCACCACCATGCGGTTGTCGTGCAGGTCGGCCAGGCCGCCGACGTGGACCCAGCGCGCCTGCTCCTCGGGAACGTCGGCCTCGGGAGCGTCGGCCTCGTTCGCGTCGTCGTTCTCACCGGCGGAAGCGTCGCGGTTGGCCGTCGGCAGCCAGGGAATCCGCCAGGTCATGTCGATGTCATCGTTCCCGAGATGGTGATCTCACGACTTCGTAGTCGGCCGAAGGGTTGGCGTCCCGCGCCACCACCGTTAGGCTACGCCTAAATATTTTGGGCTCCGGGTGAAGGGTGATCCGACGTGCGAATCGTCGTCGACTGGGACCTGTGCGAGAGCAACGGGCTGTGCATGACGGCCGCCCCCGAGGTCTTCGAGCTGCAGGACGACGACACGCTGATGATCTTGCAGGAGACCCCGGACGAGGCGCTGCGGTCCAAGGTCGTCGACGCCGTCCGCGCCTGCCCGAAGCAGGCAATCACCCTGCAGGACTGAGCGCCGCCGGTCAGGGCAATGACCGAAGCCACGCGTCGAGGGCGGCGAAGTCCTGGTCTGCTAGCCCGCGTGACGCGTCGATGCGCAGGAGCAGCGCGCGGCCGGGGTGACGGGCGGTTACCCAGTCCCGGTCGGCATCGGCGACCTCGTCGTCTACCCAGGCAAACGGACGCCCGGCCGCCCAGCTCACGAGCGTCCTGGTCTTCCGGCACAGCCCGAACCACTGGTCTTCGCGCTCGCTCGCCGCGGTCAGCTCCGGCCAGGCCACCACCGGCAAGCGCGGCAAACCGAGCCGGGGCGCTATCTCCGTATTGGCATCCTCCAGCCAGCTCGTCGCCCACACCAGGGTGCACGGCAACGCGGCCAGGCGAGGCCCGGCGTCCACGCGAAGGCGCATCAGACGCGGAGGACCGTCGACCTCCCCGGGCCCGCACGGCCGGCTCCCGCCGAAGGGGAGCAGCGGTCCGTCGACGTCGAGGAAGAGCAGCGGGCCGCCCGGACGATCGGTCACGATCGCACCCTAGCGCGGTGCCGGCACAACGGTCGGTTCGCGAGTAATGCCCGACCCGGCGCATGGCATGATCACCGTGTGGCCAGAATCCCCGTGTTGCTCACGATCGTGGTTGCCGTGTGCATGGTGGGCTTCGCGCTGATGGTCTGGCTTCAGGCCCGGCGCAAGGGCGACCGGGTCACGGGCCTGGCCGTTCTGGTCGGAGTGCCGGGCGTCTACCTCTCGTTCCTGGCTGCGATCGGCGCGCCTCGGTGGCTCTACATTCCTGCCGCGGTGCTGATCATCTCGTCTTACCTCGTGCAGATAATTCTGCGGCCACGGTGGCGGGTCAAGCGCGGCGCCGCTCCTGCTGACGACGTGAGCGGTCGCGGCGTCAGCGGCGAGTAGTTGACTTCTGATACTGTCCGTCCGATCTTGGTCGGCGGGAGGAGCGGCGTGGGCAAGGGGTTCTCGGCTGGTGAGGAGTCTTGGCGCGCTGGGCTGGGCACGTTGCGCCAGGTCGTCCGGCAGGAACTGGTCACCCGGCAGCTCGCCTTGCATCTGATCGCCGAGCGGCCGATGCGGGTCCTCGACGTCGGATGCGGCCAGGGAACCCAGGTCTTGGCGCTGGCTCGGGCCGGCCATCACGTGACCGGGGTGGACTCCTCGGCCACGCTCCTCGGCGATCTGGAGGCGGCCCTGGCCGAGGAGACGGCCGCGGTCCTGGCGCGGGTGCGGCTGGTCCAGGGAGAGGCCGAGCGACTGGCCGACCTGGTCCCGACCCGGCACTTCGATGCGGTCTTGTGCCACGGCGTGCTGATGTACTTCGCCGATCCGGAGCCGCTGCTGACGGGCGTGGCCGCAGCGGTCGCGCCCGGCGGGTTCGCGTCGCTGCTGGTGCGCAACGGCGATGCGCTGGCGATGCGGCCGGGCCTGCTCGGCCACTGGCCTACGGCGCAGCGCGCGTTCGACGACATGTCCTACGGCAACCGCATCGGGGTCACCGCCCGGGCCGACCGACTGGCCGACCTAACCGGCTTGCTCGCCGAGCGGGAACTGTCGGTCGACGCTTGGTACGGCGTGCGGGTGTTCACCGATACCGTCGCATCGGACGCTCCGGTGCCCGGCGAGGAGGAACTGAGGGTGCTGCTCGACTGCGAGGAACGAGCCGGGTCGACCGATCCTTATCGCGGTGTCGCCGCGCTTGTGCATGTCATCGCCGGGCGGGCCGGCGGCCCGGAGGATCGCGGTCTTTAGGCATGCGGGCCGGGCAGCTTCCCCTCGATGAGCAGATGACCTGCCTGCGTCAGGCGCTGGCCCAGAACCAGACGCTGAGCGACGCGCTCGCCGGGGCCGCCGCGATGAACCTGCCCGGTTGGTATCTGGTGGCGGGGTGCCTCTACCAGACCGTGTGGAACGTGATCACCGGCGAGCCGCCGGAGGCGGGCATCCTCGACTACGACCTGGTCTACTTCGATCCGTCGGACCTGTCCTGGGAGGCGGAGGACGCCGTGATCGTTGCCGGGAACGAGGTCTTCACCGGGCTGCCGGCCCCGGTCGAGATCCGCAACCAGGCACGCGTCCATCTGTGGTACGAGGAGAAGTTCGGTCTCGCCTGCCCGCCGCATACGTCCAGCGAGGCGGCGATCGACACCTACGAGGCCACCGCTGCCTGCCTCGGCGTCCGCCTGGAGCCGGGCGGACGCTGGCGGATCTACGCGCCGTACGGCCTGTCCGACGTGTTCAACCTCGTGATCCGGCCCAACCCGGTGCTCGCGCCCCGTCACGTCTACGAAACGAAGACCGCGCGGTGGCAGCGGCAGTGGCCGGGGTTGACCGTCCTTCCCTGGCCGACGGCGGGCTGACGGGATCGTGGGCAACGAAAGGCCCAGGTCAGGGGATGATCCCCAGCCTGGGCCGTCAGGGTGCGGTACTGGAATTCATGCCTTGACCACCGGCCACCCCTTCTCGGCGGTCGTGAACACCCAGAGGGCGATGGCGAAGGTGGCCAGCGCGGTCGGCAGGAAAATCCAGCCCCAGACGAAGCCGTTCGACACCAGCAGGTTGGTGAGGACGAACATCCACAGCACCGCCAGCAGCCGGATGACCAGGACGGTGATCCGGACCGGCCGGATGTACTCCCAGGACCGGATGGTGGCGCGCTGGATGCGCGGGCGGGTCCGCAGGGTGGCGCGGCTGGGGGCGGTGGTGATGGTTGCGTCGGCTGGGGGCCGAATGACCTTCTCGGAAGTCTGTGCGTACATCGGATTTCTCCTCTTGCCGTCGGCTCCCGGCCAACCGGAAGCCATATCAAAGTGATATCACTTTGATAGCCAGGGGTCAAGAGGGCGTCAACCCCGCGATCGAGGGGATCGCGGGGTGCCAGAGGCGCACAGGGTCCGTTCGGAAGACTGAATTTGCTTTTTCAGTTGACCTTGCGCTCGCGGTCCTGCCAGTAGGGCGCCCTGAGCTTGAACTTCTGCAGCTTCCCGGTCGCGGTCCGCTCCAGCGCCGACCGCAGCTCGACCGTGGTCGGGCACTTGTAGTGGGTCATCCGCGCCCGGCAGAACTCGATCAGCTCGTCGGGCTCGGCCGCCATGCCCGCCCTGAGCACCACCAGCGCCTTGATGGTCTCGCCCCACTTCTCGTCGGGGACGCCGATCACGGCCGCCTCGGCGACGGCCGGGTGCTGGTAGAGGCACTCCTCGACCTCGATCGAGGAGACGTTCTCCCCGCCGGTGATGATCACGTCCTTCTTGCGGTCGGTGATGGAGAGCACCGCGCCGTCCAGGCGCCCGCCGTCGCCGGTGTGGAACCAGCCGTCGACCAGCGCCGCCGCCGACTCCTCGGGCTGCCGCCAGTAGCTCGCGAAGACGTGGTTGGAGCGGGCGAGCACCTCACCGTCGACGTCGGTCCGCACCCGCACGCCGACTGCGGGGACGCCTGCCTGCGACAGCAGCCGGGCGCGCTCGTCGGCCGGCTTGCCGTCGGTGTCGCGGCCGGCCCGGTTCACGGTCAGCAGCGGTGACGTCTCGGTCAGGCCGTAGATCTGGATGAACTCCCAGCCGAGCTGCTCCTGTACCCGGGCGATGATGGCGCTCGGCGGCGGCGCGCCCGCCACCACGATCCGGACCCGGTCGCGGCCGGGGATCGGCTGGCCCTGCTCGGCCCGCGCGGCGGCGGCGTTCAGGATCGACGCGACCACGGCCGGGGCGCCGCACATCAGCGTCACCCCCTCGCGCTCCACCCGGCGCAGGATGTCCTCGCCGTCGATCTTCCTGATGACAACGTGCGCGCCGCCCATCGCGGTGACCGCGTAGGGCATGCCCCAGCCGTTAGCGTGGAACATCGGGAGGGTGTGCAGCAGCACGTCGCGTTCGGAGACGCCTGTGTGCCAGCCGAACGACGTCGCGTTGAGCCAGTTGCTGCGGTGCGTGAGCTGCACTCCCTTGGGCCGCGCGGTGGTGCCCGAGGTGTAGTTGATCGTGCAGGTGGCGTCCTCGTCGGGCGCCCACGGCGCGGGCAGCGTCCCGCCCGTGGCCGGGGCGAACAGCTCCCCGTCGTCCGCGCCGTCGAGCACGATGCGCTCCTTGGCGGTCACCCCGGACAGCGCCTCATCGATCTCGGGGTCGACCAGCAGCGCGGTTGAGCCGGAGTGCTCGACGATGTACGAGACCTCGTCCGCGCTCAGCCGGTAGTTGACCGGGACGAGGACGCGGCCGTAGCCGCTGACCCCGAAGTAGCTGATCATGAAGCGGCTGCAGTTCGGCGACACCAGCGCCACCCGCGCGCCCAGCGGAACCCCCATCCGGTCCAGCGCCAGCGCCATCCCCCGGGCCCGCGCCGCCATCTCCCGGTAGGTGATCCGCCCGAGCGAGCCGGGCGAGCCGGGCTCGTCGACGACCGCCAGCCGATCCGGGTACACCGTCTGTGCGCGTTCGAGGAAGTCACCGACCGTAAGCGGAACCTTCATCTGCCGTCCCCTTCTCCCGCTGGATGCATGACAACAGCCTGCCGATGAGCGCGCGGGAGGACAAGGGGATCAGCCGATCGCTAGCGGCGGCGACGACGGGTTCGGCCACGCTCCGTGCCGGTGAGCCGCATCAGCAGCAGCAGGACGAAGGCGCCGATGATCGATCCGATGACCCCCACCGCGTGGAAGCTGTGGATGTTGACCTTGTGATACTCGATCAGGTTCTGCAGGAAGCCGCCGACGAACGAGCCGACGATGCCGAGGATGATGGTTCCCAGGAGGCCGATGGGGTCGCGGCCGGGAAGAAGCAGGCGGGCGACCAGTCCAGCGATCAGCCCGACGATGATCAGGACGATGATGAATGTAAGCATGCCGTTCTCTTTTCCAGCATGCGCATTTATGTATGATTCGGCCAACTGTGACTATACGTAATTGATATGTCACTATTAGCAGCCGCACCCGAAGGACGAGTGTCCTCCGGGCGCGGCTAGCTGGGGGTTGGTAAAGCGCTGGCGATCAGGTGCCGGGGCACCCGTCGGCGGCCCACGGGGAGGCGCCGTCCTGCGCGTACAGCTCGGCGAAGACCTGCTTCTGGTGCGCAAGCGACGTGCCGTACACGTTGTACCCGCTGGCGGGGATGATGCCGTAGGCGTTGCCGTCAGCGGCCGGGTTCTGCAGGTCGGTCGACTCGCGGTAGGCGACGCAGGCGGCCAGCGACGAGGGCACGCCGGGAATGTCCGACAGGGAGCTGGACGAGTAGCCGGACGACCCGGTCGAGCCGGACGAGCCGGACCGGACCGTCGCAGTGGCGCTCGCGGTGCTCGACGGCGACGTGTGGGAGGGGGCGCTCTGCTGCACGGGGACGCTCTGCTTGACGCTCTCGCTCTGCTGCGCGGGCACGGCCTGGGCGCCGGTGATGGCGGTGGCGGCAGACGATCCCTGGGGGAGCTCGATGCTCTGCCCGGCGAAGATCAGGTTGAAGTTCGAGATGTGGGTGTTCGCGGCCTCAACGGCGGCGAGGCTAACGCTGTGGCTAGCGGCAATTCCGGAAAGGGTGTCGCCCGGCTGAACGAGGTAGGCGGCAAGTGCAACTGCTGCGAGCATTCTTTGGCCTTTGGCTCACGACGGGTCCTGATGACTACCGCCTTGGGTCTGCTGGCTAGATATCCCGGCACCACTCCATGGGTTCCTGCACGGGAAATGCCCGGCCGCGATTGGCATTGGGGGTATCGGCGCACATCAGCGCCGGGCACAGAGAAGGACACTAGCCGAGAACCGCAGGCGTGGCCAACGCCGCCGGCCTCTGGAGCTGGGCTTTCAGTGTTAGTGCAATTGTGAATCCGTTTGTTTGCCGGCGGTTCGGTCAGGTCCCGCATAGTAGCTGTGCGTTACCTCACACGATTGCAGACGTCACTTGATTACACTTTCTGCGACTTAGTAATTACTCTATGTAACCGTCCTGTGAGGGCCGGCATCCGAGCCGGAGGGACGGTGAGACACCCGTGCGCGTGAGCGGCAATCCGATAGCGGAGGTCAATTCAGAGCCACGGTATTAACGCGAGTCTCCAGAACCTCATTCTCTGACTGGTCGGCGGGAATGATGGCGGGTAGCGTCTGCGTGGTGATGAGCGCTGACGATGTGCTGTCTGTTATGGCTCTGTTCCGGACGGCCGGGGTCCACGTGTGGATCGGCGGCGGGTGGGGCATTGACGCGCTGGTGGGCCGGGAGACGCGTCTTCATCAGGATCTTGATCTAATGCACCGGGTGGAGCAGGAGCCGTCGGTGATTGCGGCTCTGACCGAGGCGGGATTCGTGGAGACGCTGGACTGGCGGCCGGTGCGGTTCGTGGTCACGCACCCGGCGGGCCGGGAGATTGACCTGCATCCGCTGGCCTTCGCGTCAGATGGGTCGGCCGTGCAGGCATCGCTCGAGGCCGGTCGGCCGTTCGAGTATCCCGCGCGGTGCTTCGTCACCGGCAGGATCGGCCGAGCCGTGGTCCCTTGCCTATCGGCTGAGCAGCAGGCCATCTTCCATCAGGGGTACGAGCCGAAGGATCGCGACCGCCACGACATGGCGCGGCTTCGTGCGGCGTTCGGCATCGACACGCACTTCTGACATGCGCTGAGCAGCGACGACTACGCCGGGCCGTCAGCGTTGTCATCCGAGAGTCTTTTTGGTCAGTCTGCCAGTAGCTTGCGCTCCAGGGCCGCGTGGTCGGCGTGCGTCCAGCCGTGGGCGGCCAGCCAGGGTCGGACTCCCCCGGCCTCCTCGGTGAGCGCGTCGAGGAAGCGCTCCATCGTGATGGCCTTCGGCCGGTGCTTGACGGCCGCGGCGAGTGCAAGCTCCCGGCTCTGGGTTGATGCGGCGAGCCGTTTCATCAGCTCGTCGAAGTGATCGGCCGAGGCCGCGTAGTCGGCGACGATCGCCTCGTGTTCGACTCCGGCGTCGGCCAGCGCCAACGCGACCACGGTGCCGGTGCGGTCCTTGCCTGCGGTGCAGTGGACGAGGGTCGCGCCGTCGCGGTACGCGATCATGCGCAGCGCGGCCAGCACCGAGTCGGCCCGCTCGGCCAGGAACCCGAGATACAGGCCGGAGAATCCGCGGCCGGTGACGGGCCGTCGCTCCCACGGCAGCACCTCCGGCTCGTCGGTGGGGGCGGCCGCGCGGCGCCGCTCGGGGAACAGCGATAGCTGCTCGACGGCGACCAGCGGCTCCCTGGTCATCGGGCCTGGTCCCCCGGCCCGGATCTCGATGTCGGCCCGCAAGTCGGCGACGGTCCGGACGCCGTAGTCGTCGATAAGGCGGCGAACATCCTTAGCGGACAGGTCCTGGAGATTGTCCGAGCGGAGCAGACGGCGGCTGACGGTCCGGCCGCCGTCGGTGGTGGGCAGGCCACCGATGTCACGGGTGTTCGCCGTCCCGTCGAGGTCGATCCAGTCGGGTTGCATTCGCCGCCTCCAAACCGAGCCTCACCGGCCTCAAGGCGCATCATCGTCGTCTTGCTGCGCCGGATTGGAAATGCTACCGGGCTCGCCCGGCGGGGCGGGCCAGCAGGCGGCGCGGGAATGGGCCGGATGCGCCGGATGCGCCACTGGCGATTCCCGGGCGGCTGGGGTGTTAGAGGTCGTAGACGGTCGGGGTGGTGGGGTGGGTGCGGCCGTTGGGGAGGGTCCAGCGGATGATGCCGGGTTCGGGTTGCTCGACTAGCCAGCCGGGGGCCTGCTTGCAGCGGTGGTGCCTTCTGCATTTGGGGCCGAGGTTGCACTGGTCGGTTGGGCCGTCTGGCCAGGGGGTGGTGTGGTCCTGGTCGCAGTAGACGGCTTGGGCATTGCAGCCGGGGGCGTCGCAGGTGGCGGTGCGGGCGCGCAGGAGGTGCTTGAGTTTGCGGCTGGGGGTGTACTGGCCTTCGGCGTGACGGTGGTCGCAGTGGCCCCGGGCGATGAGTTCGGGGGTGAGCTTCAGTTGCCTGAGGAGGTCGTGGAGCTGCGCTAGTCGGGCGGCGTCGGGAGCGTCGCCTTGGCCTGACGCGGCTGGCCGGTCAGGCGGTGGCGCTCCGGGTGGCGGGGTTCTCGGTGGAGGGGCTGGGGGGTCTGTTGTTGTTGGTGGTGGTGGGGTCAAGGGGTGCTGGCCGCGGGCGCAGGCGTGGGCGGTGGCGGTGCCGTCGGGGTTGACGATGGTGGCGCACCAGCGGGTTCTGGGGTGCTGGGAGGCGGCCTGGATGAGGGCGCGGGTTTCGGCGGGGTCGAGGAGGCCGATGCCGTTTGCGTGGGCGGGGGCGGCGGACCAGCCGAGGAGGGCGCCGACGGGGACGAGGAGGTTGATGTTCGCCGGGAGAGGCGCTGGCATCCCGGGGCGGAGGGGGCCGCGCCGGGCGGGCTCGCCGGGGTCGTCGGCGTCAGGGTCGTCGTGGCGGGCGTTCTCGGCCTCGGCGGCGTCCCAGCCGGGGCGCCCGCCCGGCCCTGTGTAGCGGGGAGCCTCCGGGCCGTCGGGGCCATCTGGGCCATCTGGGCCTTCGCCGCCGTCCTCGGGGGCGGGCTCGTCTGGGCCGGGGTCGTCCGGGTCGCCGGGGCAGCAGGGGTAATCGGGGTCTGGCGGGGTCGAGGGGCTCTGGTCGTGGGGGGATCCGGCGCGATTGCCCGGCAGCGGGCCCCGGCCACGTCGGGCGCGGTCGGGGTGGATGAGGTCGAGGGGGTCGCGGCCCTGGGTGAGCTCGGTCAGGACCCGGGCGCGGAGCGATGACAGGGAGCCGTCCAGTCCGCCGACGTTGCGGAGCCTGACCGCGACGGCGTCGATGTAGGCCTTGGACGCCAGGGCCTGGACCGGGTCGAGCTCGCGGCCGGACAGGGACGCGTTGCCTGACAGCTCGCGGCGGACCTCGACCCGCTGGCGGGTGTTCCTCGCGTGCTCCTTGCGGATCCTCGCCGCCTCGGGGTCGAGTTTCATCTCCAGCGCGGCGGCCTTGCGGGCGAGCTGGTCGACCCGCAGGCCCGGGGCGGCGGCGGCGAGGATCTCGTCCGCCCGGGCGGCGTCGGCGTCCGACAGGGCCACGGTGTAGGCGGCGATCACCTCGGCCCGGCCCCCGCCGATGACGCCGGCGGCCATCCCGGCCAGGGTGCGCGGGAGCCGGGTGGTGAGCTCCCGGTCGGCCTCGATCCGCCCGTCGGCCTGATTCCTGGTGATGAGCACCTCGGACGCGAGCTCGTCGTCGGGGAACTCGCCGGGGCGCTGCCCCTTCGGGACGCCGCGGGCCCTGGCGTCGGCGAGCTGGGCGGCGCGGCGGCGGGCGAACTCCGCCACCAGCATCGTCTGCTGCCACCGGGCCCGGGTCTCGAGCCGCCGGGCGGCGTGCAGCGCCCCGGTGAGCTGGTCGTCGGTCAGGGTCGCGGCGCCGGCGACGGCCTGCTCGGTCAGCGCGGCCAGGACCGGCCCCGGGCGCAGCGCGTCGGCGGCGGCGTCCTGACCGAACTGCGGGCCGAGCGCCCGGCCGCCCATTCCGTCCGGGCCGAGCATCGCCGCCAGCAGCCCCGGGTCCAGGTCGGCGGCGTCGCCCAGGCTGAGGCAGATCCCCGGGCCCTCGATCTCCCACTCCTCCGGCACCCGCGCGCACGCCTCCGCCGCCACCGCGAGCACCGCGGGGGCGGCCGAGTCCCAGTCCAGGCCGAAGTGATCCGCCGCCGACCGGGCGCCCGGGCCGCCCGGGCCCGACCGCCGCGGACCGCGAGGATCACACGGGAAGCCGGAGGAGCCGGAGGAGCCGGAGGCCTGGAAGGAGGCGACTGGCCTCGGGGTATCCGCGGGGCGAGCGGACGGTGCCAGGGCATCCGGGGAGGGACTGGACGGCGCATGTCGGCTCGGCGACTGCGCGGGTGCGGCCGGCTGCTCGTCCATGTCCGTCCCTCCTTCCGATGCGCTGATGTCTATAGCTCGATCATGCGAACATTCTATCGTATCGATTGATAAGAATCAAAGCTGGAAC
>Ga0208220_1000667_pt1 | contig 14402 bp, 10 predicted proteins | sample NGESurdeep092012_9_FD_184484 | JGI IMG/M metagenome (GOLD analysis project Ga0208220, IMG submission 184484) | Arctic peat soil microbial communities from Barrow, Alaska - NGEE Surface sample F53-1 deep-092012 (SPAdes) | ecosystem: Environmental > Terrestrial > Soil > Wetlands > Peat ... | reverse complement strand
CGGCATCAAGGATCTCTACGTCGGCGTGCCGGTGGTGATCGGCGCCAAGGGCGTCGAGCGCATCGTCGAAATCGATCTTGGCGGCGCCGAGCGCGACGCCTTCGAGAAATCGGCATCGTCGGTGCAAGGGCTGGTCGAGGCCTGCAAGAAGATCGCACCCAACCTCGGTTAGCAGGACAGTTAAGATCCGGGTCTTCAGCGCATCACGTCGTGCCAGCGCCCGGCAATAGCTTGAGGAAACGGAATGAATATCCATGAATACCAAGCCAAAGCCGTGCTGCGCGAATTCGGCGTGCCGGTGCCGCGTGGCGTGCCAGCGTTCTCCGTCGACGAAGCGGTCAAGGGCGCGCAGGAACTGGGCGGCCCGGTCTGGGTGGTCAAGGCGCAGATCCACGCCGGCGGCCGCGGCAAGGCGGGCGGCGTCAAGGTGGTCAAATCCGCCGACGACGTGAAGACGGAATCCTCGCGCATCCTCGGCTCGACGCTGGTCACGCATCAGACCGGACCGCACGGCAAGAAGGTCAACCGCCTCTATATCGAGGAAGGCTCGGCCATCGACCGCGAGTTTTATCTGTCGGCGCTGATCGACCGCGAGACCTCGCGCGTCGCCTTCGTCGTCTCCACCGAGGGCGGCATGGATATCGAGGCGGTGGCGCACGACAGCCCCGAGAAGATCATGACGTTCTCGGTCGATCCGGCGACCGGCATCATGCCGCACCATGGCCGCTTGGTGGCGCAGGCGCTCAAGCTGACCGGCGACCTCGCAAAGCAGGTCGGTGAACTGCTGCCGAAGCTCTACGCCGCCTTCAAGGCCAAGGACATGAGCCTGCTGGAAATCAATCCGCTGGTCGTCACCAAGGACGGCAAGATCATCTGCCTCGACGCCAAGGTCGGCTTCGACGACAACGCGCTTTACCGCCACGCCGACATTGTGGCGTTGCGCGATTTGAGCGAAGAAGACGAAAAGGAAACCGAGGCGTCGAAATACGATCTTAATTACATCGCGCTCGACGGTTCGATTGGCTGCATGGTCAACGGCGCCGGATTGGCGATGGCGACCATGGACATCATCAAGCTCTACGGCATGGCGCCGGCGAACTTCCTCGACGTCGGCGGCTCAGCGACGAAAGAGAAGGTGACGGCGGCGTTCAAGATCATCACCTCCGATCCGAGCGTGAAGGGGATTCTCGTCAATATTTTCGGCGGCATCATGAAGTGCGATGTCATCGCCGAAGGGGTGGTCGCGGCGGTGAAGGAAGTCGGCCTCAAGGTGCCGCTGGTCGTGCGCCTCGAAGGTACCAATGTCGAGCTCGGCAAGAAAATCATCAAGGAGTCCGGCCTCAACGTGACCTCCGGCGATGATCTCGACGACGCCGCGCAGAAGATCGTCAAGGCCGTGAAGGAGGCCGCGTAGATGTCGGTCCTCATCGACAAGAACACGAAAGTCATCTGCCAGGGCTTTACCGGCAAGAACGGTACGTTTCATTCGCAGGGCGCGCTCGACTACGGCACGAAAATGGTCGGCGGCACCTCGCCCGGCAAAGGCGGCTCGAGCCATCTCAATTTGCCGGTGTTCGATACCGTTGCCGAAGCCAAGGAAAAAACCGGCTGCGACGCGAGCGTCATCTATGTGCCGCCGCCCGGCGCCGGCGACGCGATCTGCGAAGCCATTCAGGCCGAGATTCCGCTGATCGTCTGCATTACCGAAGGCATTCCGGTGATGGATATGGTCAAGGTCAAGCGCGCGCTGTCAGGCTCCAAGTCGCGGCTGATCGGACCGAATTGCCCCGGCGTGATGACGGCCGGCGAATGCAAGATCGGCATCATGCCGGGCAATATCTTCAAGCCCGGCAAGGTCGGCATCGTCTCGCGCTCAGGCACGCTTACCTACGAGGCGGTGTTCCAGACCAGCCGCGAGGGCCTCGGCCAGACCACCGCCGTCGGCATCGGCGGAGATCCGGTAAAGGGCACCGAATTCATTGCCGTGCTGGAGATGTTCCTCGCCGACCCGAAGACCACCTCGATCGTGATGATTGGCGAGATCGGTGGTTCGGCCGAGGAGGACGCCGCACAGTTCCTCATCGACGAGGCCAAGCGCGGTCGCAAGAAGCCGATGGTCGGATTTGTCGCCGGGCGCACGGCCCCGCCCGGCCGCCGCATGGGCCATGCCGGCGCCATCATTTCCGGTGGCAAGGGCGACGCCGAATCCAAAATTGCGGCAATGGAGTCGGCGGGAATTCGGGTATCGCCTTCGCCGGCCCGCATCGGTAAGACACTGGTCGAAGTATTGAAATCGTGATTCGGTGTTTAGGTCTTTTGTAGACTTACAGGCGTCATAAATAGAGCTAGAACGTCAAAGCCGCCGGGCGGCAGTTTCCTGCGTTTTGCCGCCGCAGCCCGCGAGGCTTTACGGGCCCCGCAAGGATTAGATGCCATGTCCCGCCAGGATGCCAACGCCGCCTTTGCCCGCACGTCCTTCCTCAATGGCACCAACGCCGCCTATCTCGAAGACCTCTACGCCCGCTACGAAAAGGACGCCTCGGCGGTCGATGCCGAATGGCAAGCTTTTTTCCAGGGCTTGAAGGATGACAAGGCGAGCGTCGAAAAGAGCGCGCAAGGCGCTTCCTGGGCGCTGCCGAACTGGCCGCCGCGCGCTAGTGGCGATCTGGTCGCGGCCCTCGACGGCAACTGGGCGGAGACCGAGAAAGCGATCGGCGACAAGATCAAGTCCAAGTTTGATAATTTGGCGAAAGACAAGGGCGTCGAAATCTCACCCCTCGGCGTGACGCAGGCCACGCGCGATTCGATTCACGCGCTGATGCTGATCCGTGCCTACCGCATCCGCGGCCATTTTCACGCCAAGCTCGATCCGCTCGGCATTCAGGTCGAGCCCGACGAAGCCGAACTCGATCCGAAGTCCTACGGCTTCACCGAAGGCGACCTCGACCGCAAGATTTTTCTCGATAACGTGCTCGGCCTCGAATTCGCGTCGATGCGCGAGATCGTCGGCCTGCTGAGCCGGACATACTGCCAGACGCTCGGCGTCGAGTTCATGCACATCTCCAATCCGGCGCAGAAGGGCTGGATCCAGGAGCGCATCGAAGGCCGCGACAAGGAGATCAGCTTCACCCGCGAGGGCAAGCGCGCGATTCTCAACAAGCTCGTCGAAGCCGAAGGCTTCGAGAAATTCCTTGACGTCAAATACACCGGCACCAAGCGCTTCGGCCTCGACGGGGCTGAGTCGCTGATCCCCGCGCTCGAACAGATCATCAAACGTGGCGGCAATCTCGGCGTGCAGGAGATCGTGCTCGGCATGCCGCATCGCGGCCGGCTGAACGTGCTCACGCAAGTGATGGGCAAGCCGCACCGTGCGCTGTTCCACGAATTCAAAGGCGGCTCGGCGACACCGGACGAGACCGAAGGTTCCGGCGACGTGAAATATCACCTCGGCGCCTCCTCGGACCGCGAGTTCGACGGCAACAAGGTGCACTTGTCGCTCACCGCCAATCCGTCGCATCTGGAGATCGTCGATCCGGTGACGCTTGGAAAGGCCCGCGCCAAGCAGGACCAGCACGGCGCAACGCCGGAAGAACGCACTATGGTCATGCCGCTGCTGATGCACGGCGACGCCGCGTTTGCCGGGCAGGGCGTGGTGGCGGAATGTTTCGGGCTGTCCGGCCTGAAAGGCTACCGCACCGGCGGCTCGGTGCATTTCATCGTCAACAACCAGATCGGCTTTACCACCTATCCGCGCTATTCGCGCTCGTCGCCCTATCCCTCCGACGTCGCCAAGATGATCGAGGCGCTGATTTTCCATGTGAATGGCGACGATCCGGAAGCGGTGGTCTATGCCGCGAAGGTCGCGACCGAATACCGAATGAAATTCCAGCGGCCGGTGGTCATTGACATGTTCTGCTACCGGCGTTTCGGCCACAACGAAGGCGACGAGCCGGCGTTCACCCAGCCGCTGATGTACAAGAAAATCCGCGCGCATCCGACCACGCTGGAAATCTACAGCAAACGCCTCACCGCTGAAGGCGTCGTCAGCAATGACGAAGTGGAGAAGATGAAGGCCGGCTGGCGCGCGCATCTCGACGCGGAATTCGAGATCGCCTCCGGCTACAAGCCGAACAAGGCCGACTGGCTCGACGGCCGCTGGTCTGGAATGAAATCGGGCGGCGAGGCGGAGGATCCGCGCCGCGGCAATACCGGGGTCGCGATCGAAGAACTGCGCGAGATCGGCAAGAAGATCACGGTGGTGCCGCAGGATTTCCACCTGCACAAGACAATCCAGCGCTTCCTCGACAACCGCGCCAAAGCGATCGATACCGGCGAGGGCGTCGATTGGTCGACCGCAGAGGCGCTTGCCTTCTGCACGCTCCTCAAGGATGGCCACCGCGTGCGGCTGTCCGGTCAGGACAGCGAGCGCGGCACCTTCTCGCAGCGCCATTCGGTGCTGTTCGATCAGGAGACCGAGGCGCGCTACACGCCATTCAACAATCTTGGCGGCGAGCAGGGCCGCTACGAAGTCTTGAATTCCATGCTCTCGGAAGAGGCCGTGCTCGGCTTCGAATACGGCTATTCGACCGCCGAGCCGAACGCGCTGACGTTGTGGGAAGCCCAGTTCGGCGACTTCGCCAATGGCGCGCAGGTGCTGTTCGACCAGTTCATCTCCTCGGGCGAGCGCAAATGGCTGCGCATGTCCGGCCTCGTCTGCCTTCTGCCGCACGGCTATGAGGGGCAGGGGCCGGAACATTCCTCCGCCCGGCTCGAGCGCTTCCTGCAAATGTGCGCCGAGGACAACATGCAGGTGGCGAACTGCACGACGCCCGCCAACTACTTCCACATCCTGCGTCGGCAGTTGAAGCGCGAAATCCGCAAACCTTTAATTCTGATGACGCCGAAGAGCCTGTTGCGCCACAAACGCGCGGTCTCGCGCCTCGACGAATTGGCGACCGGCACCACGTTCCACCGGCTGCTATGGGACGACGCGCAATTGCTGCCGGATGAGAAGATCAAGCTGGTTGCCGACGACAAGATCCGCCGCGTCGTCATGTGCACCGGCAAGGTCTATTTCGACCTTTATGAGGAACGCGAGAAGCGCGGCATCACCGACATCTATCTGCTGCGCGTCGAGCAGCTCTTCCCGTTCCCGACCAAGGCATTGGTGCTGGAACTGTCGCGCTTCAAGCAGGCGGAGATGGTCTGGTGCCAGGAGGAGCCGCGCAACATGGGCGCCTGGTTCTTCGTCGACGTGTTCCTGCAATGGGTGCTCAACCAGATCGGCGCCACGCGCCGCTCGATGCGCTACGCGGGGCGTCCGGCCTCGGCCTCCACCGCGGTCGGGCAAATGTCGAAGCATTTGGCGCAGTTGAAGCAGTTTCTCGACGAGGCGTTGGGATAAGTCATGGCTGACATCCGCGTCCCCACTCTCGGCGAATCCGTCACCGAAGCGACCGTCGGCAAGTGGTTCAAGCAGCCGGGCGAAGCCGTTGCCGTCGACGAGCCGCTGGTGGAACTGGAAACCGACAAGGTGACGCTGGAAGTTCCGGCGCCGGCTGCCGGCATCCTTGCCGAAATCGCGGCGAAAAACGGCGACACCGTCGGCGTCGGCGCCGTGCTCGGCCAGATCAAGGAAGGCGCCGGCGCAGCCGCCGCGAAGGCGCCGGCCGCGACCGCTACCAAGCCCGCGGCCAGCGCAACCGGCGCGCCGGACGAAAAGAGTGCGACGACCAAGCCGATCGGCGCCGGCCCGGAAACGCCGCACCCGCGTGAAATACCGGGCCGCACGTCGATGCCCGCGCCGCCGTCGGTACGTAAACTTGCGGCCGAAAGCGGCATGGACGCAGCGAAAGTCGACGGTTCCGGCGTGCGCGGCCAGGTGACCAAGGGCGACATGCTGGCGGCCATCGAGCGCGCGGCGGCGGCGCCTATGCCGATTGCCGCGACCGCGGCCAGCGTGCAGATGCGTGCGCCGTCGCCCGCCGACGATGCCTCACGCGAAGAGCGCGTACACATGACTCGGCTGCGCCAGACCATCGCGCGGCGGCTCAAGGACGCGCAGAACACCGCCGCCATGCTCACGACCTTCAACGAGGTCGACATGGGCGCGGTCATGGCGCTGCGTATGCAATACAAAGAGCTGTTCGAGAAGAAGCACGGCGCGAAGCTCGGCTTCATGGGCTTCTTCGTGCGCGCCTGTATCCAGGCGTTGAAGGAAATCCCCGCGGTCAATGCCGAGATCGACGGCACCGACCTGGTCTACAAGAATTATTACCATATCGGCATCGCGGTGGGCACCGAGCGCGGGCTCGTCGTGCCGGTGGTGCGCGACGCCGATCGCTTGTCGCTTGCCGGCATCGAAAAGACGATCAGCGATTTCGGCCGCCGCGCCCGCGACGGCGCGCTCAAGATCGAGGAAATGCAGGGCGGCACCTTCACCATCACCAATGGTGGCGTTTACGGCTCGCTAATGTCGACGCCGATCCTCAACGCGCCGCAATCCGGCATCCTCGGCATGCACAAGATCCAGGAACGGCCGATGGCGGTCGGAGGCACGATCGAAATCCGGCCGATGATGTATCTCGCGCTTTCCTACGACCATCGCGTCGTCGACGGCCAGCAGGCGGTCACCTTCCTGGTGCGGGTCAAGGAATGCCTGGAAGACCCGGCCAGAATAGTTTTGGATTTGTAATGATCCTGTCGTGGCCGGGCTTGTCCCGGCCACCCCGCTTAAGCCGGCACCGCCGTGCCAAATGATCGGGATTGCCGGGCCAAGCCCGGCAATGACAATCGATAGGTGATTGTCATGCCTTCCTACGACCTCATCGTCATCGGCAGCGGCCCCGGCGGCTATGTCTGCGCCATCCGCGCGGCACAGCTGGGCCTGAAGACCGCGGTGGTCGAGAAGGACAAGACCTTTGGCGGCACTTGCCTCAACGTCGGCTGCATCCCGTCGAAGGCGATGCTACATGCGTCCGAATTGTTCGAGGAAGCCGGCCATAAATTCATCGGGATGGGCATCGGTATTCCGGAGCCCAAACTCGATCTGCCGGCAATGATGAATTTCAAGCAGCAGGCAATCGACGGCAATGTTGCCGGCGTCGCGTTCCTGCTCAAGAAGAACAAGATCGACAGTTATATCGGCACAGGCCGCATCGCCGCCGCCGGCAAGGTCGAAGTCAAAGGCGAAGACGGCAAGACCGCGATGCTGGAAACCAAATCCATCGTCATCGCCACCGGCTCCGACGTCGCGCGGCTGCGCGGCATCGACATCGACGAAAAACGTATCGTCTCATCGACCGGCGCGCTCGCGCTCGACAAAGTGCCGCAGCGTTTGCTGGTGGTCGGCGCCGGAGTGATCGGGCTCGAGCTGGGTTCGGTGTGGCGGCGGCTTGGGGCTGAAGTGATCGTGGTCGAATTCCTCGACGGCGCGTTGCCCGGCATGGACGGCGAGATACGGCGCCAGGCGCAGCGTCTGTTCGAAAAGCAGGGCGTGACCTTCAAGCTGTCGTCCAGGGTCACCGCAGTCGATTCATCGGGGCCGCGGCTGGAAGCGACGGTCGAACCGGCCAAAGGTGGGCCGGCAGAAGCAATCGAGACCGACATCGTGCTCGTCTCAATCGGGCGCGCGCCCTACACCGTTGGACTCGGCCTCAAGGAAGTCGGCATCAAGCTGGACGAGCGCGGCCGTGTCGCCGTCGATCGCCATTACGTCACCAGCGTGCCGAGCATATATGCGATCGGCGACGTGATCGCGGGGCCGATGCTTGCTCACAAAGCCGAGGACGAAGGCATCGCGGTCGCTGAAATCCTGGCCGGGCAGGCGGGGCACGTGAACTACGACGCGATCCCCAACGTCGTCTACGCCTATCCGGAAATCGCCAGCGTCGGAAAATCCGAGGAAGAGCTAAAAGCCGCGGGCATCGCCTACAACGTCGGCAAATTTCCGATGACCGCAAACGGCCGCGCCAAGGCCAATCAGACCACCGAAGGCTTCGTTAAAATTCTCGCCGACGCCAAGACCGACCGCGTGCTCGGCGTGCATCTCATTTGTGCTGACGCCGGCAACATGATCGCGGAAGCGGTACTGGCCATGGAATTCGGCGCTTCGGCCGAGGACATCGCCCGCACTTGTCACGCGCATCCGACGCTGCCCGAGGCGGTGAAGGAAGCGGCCATGGCCGTAGCGAAACGCTCAATCCATATGTAATGCAGGCCATATGTAACGCGCTCGTGCCGGGCGCGTCAGAACAAATGCACCGCGTGTGGGGCCCACAGGCCAATGCCGGTGAATATGAACCCGATTACGCCCAGCGCGCCCGAAAGCCATCCTAGCAGCGCCATGGTTGTGATGACTTGCGCAGAGGCAAGCACGATACCGATCTGGAAAGCCGCCGAGGCAAATTCATAATGGTGATAGCGCGCCAGCGCCAATTCGCGGCTGTGCTCGGCCTCCTTGGCGCGCTCGGATAGTTGCTTGCGGCCTTCTTTGGATTGCGCGTCGTCGTCGTAACGGGCGACCAGCGCCTTCCAGTCACCGATCGTCTTGGCAAGTCGCGCCTTGGTGTCCGCGTCGGGCGCGCGGTCGGCCTCGATCTGCATCTGCTCCGCCGCCGTGTTCAGCACGGTCATGCGGATCGTCTTGGCCTGGAAGAACGACCACAGGTCGTTGGCGGTGACGTTGTCCGTGATCGCCGTGGTTTGCGCGCTCTTGCCCAGCGTTTCGGAAAACGCCAGAAACAGGGCCAGCACCGAAATCAACAGCGCGATTTTCTTGCTGCCGCCATGCGAGGCATGTTCGGCGTGCTCGGCGTGTTCGAGATGTTCATGTGCACTCATCGACCGCTCCCGTGCAAACGATGATAGCAAAGTTTAGCAACGCGCAAGAGGCGTAAGAGGCGCAAGAACTATTTATTGCGCGCGTGGGTGTGCGCTGGAATAAACCTCGAGCAGCCGCTCGGCATCGACCGCGGTATAGATCTGCGTGGTCGACAGCGAGGCATGGCCGAGCAGCTCCTGGATGGCGCGCAGGTCGCCGCCGCGCGCGAGGAGATGCGTGGCAAAGGAGTGACGCAGCGCATGCGGCGTTGCCGTGTCGGGCAGGCCGAGCGCGCCGCGCAAGCGCGCCATGGCGAGCTGCACGATGCGCGGGGACAATGGCCCGCCGCGCATGCCGATGAACAGGGGGTCGTTGTCGGGCCGTTCGTATGGGCAAAGTGCGATGTAGTCGGCGATGAGCTTGGCGACCTGCGGCAGCAGCGGCACCATGCGCGCCTTGTTGCCCTTGCCTGTGACTGTGACGGCGTCTTTCGCCGCCCGCAGGTCTGCACGCTTGAGACCAAGCGCCTCGGAAATGCGCAGGCCGGAGCCGTAAAGCAACGCAAGCACCGCGGCATCGCGGGCGATCACCCAAGGTTCACGCGCTTCGCCGGCGCGGAGCTCCGTATCGGCAATGCGGCGCGCGGCGCCGATTGCCAGCGGCTTCGGCAATGTCTTGGCAACCTTGGGGGCACGCACAGCGGCGAGCGCACCGACCTTGCCCTTGCCGTTGCGCTCGAGGAAACGCGCGAATGAGCGGGCGCCGGCCAGAACGCGCATCAGGGAGCGGCTGCTCAGGCCGTCTTGACGCCGCGCCGCCATGAAGGCGCGCACGTCCTGCGGCGTCAGCTTTGCAAGCTGTTTGAGCGACGGCGGGCCGCCCAGATGGCCCGCAAGAAAGTCGAGGAATTGGCCGGCGTCGCGCCGGTAGGCCTCCAGCGTCTTCGGCGACATGCGCCGCTCGGCGCCGAGATAACTGAGCCAGCGCGCCAGTTCGGCGGCAACGTCGGCGGCGATTGCTGCATCCGGCATGAGGCGGACATCCTTCGAGGCGCGCCTTTGGCGCGCACCTCAGGCTGACGGAGCAAAGTTTGCCGTCATCCTGAGGCGCGAGGCGGCAAAGCCGCCGAGCCTCGAAGGATGGCGGCTGCCAAGGCTGTTATGACATTGTCTTCCTTCACCCTTCCTTAAGCTGCCGGAATCGGCCAGACAAACGTTTATGACTGCACGCATCGTCGACGTTCTTGTGCCGGTGGCGCTCGACCAGACCTATTCCTATCGGGTGCCGGCCGGAACAGAGCTTAGTCCCGGCGACCTGGTGGCGGTGCCGCTTGGCGCGCGTGGGGAATGCATGGGTGTGGTCTGGGCCGACAACACAGCGCCCAATCCGCGCCTGCATAATCGCATGAAGGACGTCACCGGCAAGCTCGACGTGCCGCCGCTCAGGAGCGAACTGCGTACATTCGTCGACTGGGTCGCGGACTACACCCTGGCGCCGCGCGGCATGGTGCTGCGCATGGCATTGCGCATGGGCGAGCATCTCGGGCCCGGGCGCGCGCGCGTCGGCGTGCGGCTCGGCGGGCCGCCTTCCGTTAGGATAACGCCGCCGCGTGCGCGTGTGCTCAGATTGTTCGCCGATGGCTTGACGCGCGCCAAGGGCGACGCCGCTCGCGAGGCAGGCGTCAGCGTTGGCGTGATCGACGGGTTGGTCGACGACGGCGCGCTCGTGACCGTAGTCCTGCCGCCGGAGCCGGTGGCGCTGCCTCCCGACCCGGATTTTCGCAAGCCCGATTTCGTGCTGACGCAGCTTGCCGCAGCCGACGCGCTGCGCACCACGATCGATCAAGGCGGCTACACGGTGACGCTGCTCGACGGCGTCACAGGCTCGGGAAAAACAGAAGTCTATTTCGAGGCGGTGGCGGAAAATATCCGCAAGAAGCGGCAGACGCTGATCCTGATGCCGGAGATCGCGCTGACCTCGCAATCGCTCGACCGTTTTGCCGAACGTTTCGGCACGCGCCCCGCCGAGTGGCATTCACAGATCTCTCCGAGAAAGCGCGCGCGCACCTGGGCGGCAGTCGCGGCCAATGAGGTCTCGGTGGTGGTCGGCGCGCGGTCGGCGCTGTTCCTGCCTTACGACGATCTTGGGCTGATCATCGTCGATGAGGAACACGACCCGGCCTACAAGCAGGAAGACGGTGCCCATTATCACGCCCGCGACATGGCGGTGGTGCGCGGCAATGTCGCCAAAATTCCCATCGTGCTCGCTTCGGCGACGCCTTCGGTCGAATCCGAGGTAAACGCGCGACGGCACCGCTACAAGCGCATTGCGCTGCCCGAGCGTTTCGGCGGCCAGCACATGCCGATGATCGAAGCCATCGATATGCGCCGTGAAAGCCCGCCGCGAGGGCGCTTTATTTCACCGCGACTGGCCGAGGCGGTGCAGACCGCGCTTGAGCGCAAGGAGCAGGCGCTGCTGTTCCTCAACCGCCGCGGCTACGCGCCGCTCACATTGTGCCGCGCTTGCGGTTTCCGCCTGCAATGCCCGCATTGCGACGCCTGGCTGGTCGATCATCGCTTCAAAAGGCGGCTGGTCTGCCACCACTGCGGTTTCTCCCTGCCGCCGCCGGCGGAATGTCCGCAATGCCACGCCACGGAAAGCTTCGTCGCCATCGGGCCTGGCGTCGAGCGGCTGGAGCATGAGGCCGCCGAACTTTTCCCCGACAGGCGCATCCTGGTGCTGTCGTCCGATCTGGTCGAATCGATGGAGCGCTTGCAGCAAGAACTCGACGACGTGGCCGAAGGCCGCTTCGATATCGTTATCGGTACGCAACTCGTCGCCAAAGGACACCATTTCCCCAAGCTCAACCTGGTTGGCATCGTTGACGCCGATCTCGGCCTCGGCAATGGCGACCCGCGCGCCGGCGAACGCACGTTTCAACTGCTGCATCAGGTGGTCGGCCGCGCCGGACGCGAGCAGGGGCGAGGCGTCGGCTTGCTGCAAACGCATCAGCCGGAGCATCCGGTGATGAAGGCGCTCATTTCTGGTGACCGCGAGGCGTTTTATTCGAGTGAAATCGCGCTGCGCGAGCAGAGCGGTTATCCGCCATTCGGGCGTCTCGCCAGCCTGGTGATCACGGCCTACGAGCGGCACTCGGCCGAAAGTTACGCCCGCACGCTTGCGTCTGCCGCGCCCAAGGACGAGCAGGTGCGTGTGCTCGGTCCCGCCGAAGCGCCGGTCGCGGTGGTGCGCGGCCGCCATCGTTTCCGCCTACTGGCGAAGTCGCCGCGCAGCTTCGATCTTTCCGCCTATCTGCGACAATGGCTCGCCGCGGCCCCGAAAGCCCGCGGCAATGTGCGGCTTGAGATCGACGTCGATCCGCAGAGTTTTTTCTGAATTTTATTCCGGCACTTCCGGATGCGGCGTCGCCGGTTGCAGCAGTACGCATGCGGCCGCCGCAAAGATCAACGCGAAGCCGATCGCATTATAAAGATCCGGCCGCTCGCCGAGGATCGCCGAGGATCCGATAACGCCGATTACCGGAACCAACAGCGAGCCGAGCGAAGCGGTCGTCGTCGGTAGCCGGTCGATGACGACGAACCAAAGAAAATACGCAAGACCCATTCCGATCAGGCCGTTGTAGCCGAGCCACAAGGCGACGTGCGGCGGCAGCGCGAAAAGATTTGGCAGGCCTTCAAAATAAAGCATCCCGACGACGAGCATCGCTGCGCCGATCAGCACCTGCCAGGCGGCGATCACGACCATTGGTGCGTTGAACTTGGCGACCTTGAGGTAAATCGTGCCCGCCGCCCAGCTCCAGGCGCAACCGAGCGCGATCAGCGCGCCAAACGGGAGGCCGTTGCGGGCGAGTGGAAAGATCAGGATTGCAAGCCCCACGGCGCAAAGTGTGAGCGCGCCGACACGCATAGGCGTCAGCCGTTCCTTGAGGATGAGGCGGGCGAGCAGCGTCGCCCAGATCGGCATCGAATAGGCGATGACGATGGCGCGCGAGGTGGTGCCGTAAACCTGTGCATAGGCTGAGCCGAGGCCGAAGGCTGCGACGTTGAAGAAGCCGGCGATCAGGATTTTGCTCCAGTTGCGCCGCGCGATCGAGAGTTTCGCCCCGCTCAAAGCGGCTGCGGCAAACAGTGTCGCCGCGCCGAGTCCGACGCCGACCGCGCGCATCTGCCAGGGATGCAGCGCCTCAAGAATGATGCGCGCGGCAACCCAGTTGATGCCCCAGCAGCCGCCCAACAGCACGACCAACAGGCGCGCATTGCCAGCTCTTTCGCGTGCGCTCATTCAGGCATCTCGGTGTGCGTCATGCCAGGTTGCAGCAGCACGCAGGCCGCTGCGGAAAAAATCATCGCGAAGCCGATCGTGTCGGGCACGGTCAGGTGCTCGCCGAGAATGACGGCCGAAGCTGTGACGCCGATCACCGGCACCAGCAACGAGCCGATCGACGCCGTGATCGTCGGCAATCGCCAGACAATCGACCACCAAAGAAAATGCGCGAGGCCTACGCCAAACAGGCCGACATAGAGAACGGCCAATACCGTAGTGCCCCGCAGCGGCCAAATATGCGGATGGGCTTCGAAGACAATCGATCCGGCGACGATGAACAAAAACCCGAACAGCAATTGCCATGCGGCATTGACGAGCGGTTCAACCGTCACCTTCACCCACTTGATATAGACGGTCGCAAAAGCCCAACTCAACGCACAACCAAGAGAATAGAACACGAAGATCGGAAATCGTCCGGCAAACAGCGGCCAGACCAGGACGCCCAGTCCGGCGACGCAGAGTGCGAAGGCCAGCAGGCGGATCGGCGTCAGCCTTTCTCGAAGCACCGCGCGGCTCATCAGCGTCGCCCAGATCGGCATTGAATAGGTGATGATGATGGCGCGCGAAGTGGCGCCGCTCAATTGTGCAAAGCCGGAGAGAATCTGAAACACTGCGACGTTAAAGAAGCCGGCGATCATGATATGCACATGCTCGCCGCGCGGCACCTTCAACCTGTGGCCGGCGAGCATTGCCGCGGTGAACAGCGTCGCCGCGCCAATGCCCGAGCCGGCAACGCGCAGGCTCCACGGCGATATTTCGCGCAAGGCGACCGCCGCGGCAATCCAGTTGAAGCCCCAGGCAAAAGCGAGCAGCACGACCAGGAGCTTGGCCGTGCCCGCGGCGTTGGCCTTCAGGGCAGGTCTCGATCGGTCAGGGAAAGCATGAACTCGGCGTTGCCAGGTTGGCAGAGAGAGCAAGACCTCAGGCTAGCGCGCGGGCGTCGGAGTGGCGAGGCATGCCAGCGTTGCAAAACCCGTCGCAAGCGACGGCAGCTTGCGTCATCGCCGAAGCTCACGATGTTGCACCGCAGTCCCCCCTATGTTAGCTAGCCCCTCGACTTCACGGGGCTTTTGCGAGTTCGGCGACGCCCCGGGAAGTCGGAATTCCATCTTGGATTCCAACGGTTTGCGCCGCACGCCGCGACGGCGTCTGGCCTGTGAATTGTAAGCGACGAGAGAGCGTCCAGGTGGCAGGCGAAGACCCCATCATTTCCGGAATGGCCCGGCGTTACGCGGGC
>Ga0208220_1000666_pt1 | contig 14411 bp, 15 predicted proteins | sample NGESurdeep092012_9_FD_184484 | JGI IMG/M metagenome (GOLD analysis project Ga0208220, IMG submission 184484) | Arctic peat soil microbial communities from Barrow, Alaska - NGEE Surface sample F53-1 deep-092012 (SPAdes) | ecosystem: Environmental > Terrestrial > Soil > Wetlands > Peat ... | reverse complement strand
CGAGGCCGGACGGGCCGCCGAGGAGCGGACCACGGCCCGGGCCGAGGTCGAGACCACCCGTGAGGCCGCCGCCGAGGGTGTCCGGTCCGACGACCGCAACGAGGTCGCCCATCAGGCTGCACGCGTCGGACGCCAGCGGGTCTCCGGCGACCGCGACCTGCTCGCCGTCGAGCTGGACGAGATCCGGCGGAACCGGGCCGAGATCGAGGAGCGGATCGGCCGGGACGGGGCCCGGGTGGCGGAGCTGGTGGCCGGCATGCCCGAGCTCGAGCACGAGCGGTCCCTGGCCGGCGAGCGGGTGGCCGCCGCCCGCGAAGAGCGTCGGCGCCTCGAGGGACTGATTGCCGATGCGGCTGCGGCCCGCAACGAATGGGAGGTCCGCACCGCCGGCCTGGTCGAACGGCGGCGGGTGCTGACCGAGCGGCTGGGCGAGGTGGAGCGCCGCCTGACCGGCCACGCCGACGAGCGCCTGCAGGCCGCGGCGCGCCGGACCCGTCTGGAGTCCGACGCCACCGCCGTCCAACGGCTCCTGGGGGTGGTGGCCGAAGCGCAGGCCGGCCTCGACTCGCTGCTGTCGTCGCTGCGGGACCGGCATCGCCGCCAGCTCGAAGCGGTGCGGGCCGGTGGTGCCCGCCTGGAGGAGCTGCGCCGCCGACGTTCGGTCAATGACCACGAACTGGCTGCCACCCGCAGCCGGCTGCAGAAGGCCGAGCTCGACCTGGTGGAGGCCACCATCCGGCGGGAGGCGGTGGTGGAGGCCCTGCGCCGGGAGCTGGGCTGCGGTCCCGAGGACGCCATCGGCGCACCCGCTCCCGAGCTACCCGAGGGAGTCGATCCGTCCGGCCGGGTGGACCAGCTCGAGTCCGAGCTGGCGGCCATCGGCCCGGTCAACCCGTTGGCCATGGAGGAACTGTCGGAGCTGGGCGAGCGCCACCAGTTCCTCGAGTCCCAGGTGGAGGACGTCCGCAAGGCCCAGCGGGAGCTCCGCCAGATCATCCGCACCCTCGACGAGGAGATCATGCACGTCTTCGACGCGGCGTTCGCCGACGTCAACGAGCACTTCTCCAACCTGATCACGTCACTGTTCCCGGGTGGCACCGGCCGGCTGTCGCTGACTGACCCCGAGAACCTGCTCGACACCGGTGTCGAGGTCGAAGTGCGCCCGGCCGGACGCAACGTGCGCCGCCTCTCCCTGCTGTCCGGCGGCGAGCGGTCGCTGGTGGCCATGGCCTACCTCTTCGCCGTCTTCCGGAGCCGGCCGTCGCCCTTCTACCTGATGGACGAAGTCGAGGCCGCCCTCGACGACGTCAATCTGATGCGGTTCCTGGCCCTGGTCAACGAGTTCCGGGAAGAGGCCCAGCTGATCATCGTGAGCCACCAGAAGCGCACCATGGAGGCGGCCGACGCCCTGTACGGGGTGACGATGGCCCCCGGCGGCTCGTCCAAGGTGGTCAGCCAGAAGGTGCCCCGCGACCGCACGGCGATCGACGCGCTCGAAGCCCGGCCGGCCGCCCCGATCGATGGGGACGCGGATGCGGACGCGCTGTCGCCGGTTGCGACGGCGCCCGTCGAGGTGCCCGAACTGACCGACGGCCAGTCCGGTGCCGAGCTGTCGGACCTGCTCGACGAGCCGGAGCGCAAAGAGGGCCCGGCCATCCCCGTGCCGCCCCCCCGTGTCGATGTCGGCGGCGTGGGGACGGGTCGCGGCGAACCCGGCGCCGCCGGCACCGTCCACTGATGGACGCCGCCCTGGTGACGGCGGCCTCCGACGCCTTGATAGCGGTCGCTGTGGCCGTGCCCGTGTGCCTGGTGGCCGGCGGGGTCGCCATCGCCACCCGCCGGCGGGGTCGCGGTACCGACGGCGCCGCCCGGTCGGATGGCGCCGACGCCGGAGTGGCCGGGGCCGGCCGGATGACGACGGTCCTCACCCCGCCGGCCACACCCGAGGGCGCCCCCGCGCCGACGGCCGAGCCGGCACCCCCGCCGACGCCGGAGCCCGAGGCGGAGCCCGCCTCGTACCGGGGTCGCCTGGGCAAGGCCCGCGGGCTGCTGTCCGGGTACCTCGGCGCCGTCCGGGCGAAGGGCAGGATCGACGCCACCACCTGGGACGACCTCGAGGAGGCCCTGATCCGTGCCGATGTCGGCGTGGGGGCCACCGACGCCCTGTTGGACGACCTCCGGGGCCGGGTGAAGTCGGGCGAGATCGACGGCCCCGACGCCCTGGTCGAGTCGTTGAAGGGCGACCTGGTGGCGATGCTCACCACTGACGGGTCGGGGCTGGCCGTGGTCGGCGCCGACCGTCCCGGGCCGGTCGAAGGCGAGACGGCCCGCACCGTCGACGTGTGGCTGTTCGTCGGGGTCAACGGGGTGGGCAAGACCACCACGGTGGGCAAGGTGGCCACACGGCTGACCCGGGCCGGCACCCCGGTGCTCCTGGCCGCCGGCGACACCTTCCGGGCCGCGGCCGGCGAGCAGCTCAGTCTGTGGGCCGAGCGGTCCGGCGCCGACATCGTGCGCGGGGCCGAGGGGGGCGACCCGAGCTCGGTGGTCTTCGACGCCGTCCAGCGGGCGGCTGCGAAGGGGCAGCCGTTGGTGCTGGCCGACACGGCCGGCCGGCTCCACAACAAGGTCAACCTGATCGAGGAGCTGAAGAAGATCCGACGGGTGTCGGACCGACCCCCGGGTCACGTGACCGAGGTGCTCCTGGTGCTCGACGCCACCACCGGTCAGAACGGCCTGGCCCAGGCCAAGGTCTTCCTCGATGCCGTCGACGTCTCCGGGGTGGTGCTGACCAAACTGGACGGCACGGCCAAGGGCGGGATCGTGGTGGCCATCCAGCGCGAACTCGGCCTCCCGGTCAAGCTGGTCGGACTCGGCGAAGGTCCGGGCGACCTCGTCGACTTCGACCCCGAGGCCTTCGTCGACGCCCTGTTCTGAGCCGCCTGAGGCGAGGGATCGGGCGCACGGGCCGGCCACCGTGGTCGGGTAGCCTGAGCACCCCATGTTCGAGAGCCTGACCGACCGATTCGACGGCATCCTGACCCGGCTGCGGGGCCGCGGACGCCTGACCGAGGCCGATGTCGACGAGGTCCTGCGCGAGATCCGCACCGCCCTGCTGGAGGCCGACGTCGAGATCGGCGTGGTCCGCAAGTTCACCACCGCGGTCCGCGACCGGTGCGTCGGGCTCGAGTTGTCGCAGAGCCTCAGCCCGGGCCAGCAGGTCATCAAGATCGTCAATGAGGAGCTGGTCGCCATCCTCGGCGGCGAGACCCTCCAGATCCGGTACGCCAGCCGGCCCCCGACGGTCATCCTGCTCGCCGGCCTGCAGGGGTCCGGCAAGACCACGGCATCGGCGAAGCTGGCCCGCTGGTTCAAACAGCAGGGCCGCAACCCGCTGCTGGTGGGCGCCGACCTCCAGCGTCCGGCCGCTGTCGAACAGCTGCAGGTGCTGGGCGGCCAGGCCGGGGTCACGGTGTTCTCGGAGGCGACGGACCCGGTGGCCGTGGCCACCGCCGGCCTCGAGGAGGCCAAGCGCCTCGGGCGCGACGTCCTGATCGTCGACACCGCGGGCCGCCTGTCCATCGACGAGGAGCTGATGGACGAGATCCGGGACATCTCCGGGTCGGTCCGGCCCGACTACACATTCCTCGTCATCGACGCCATGACGGGCCAGGACGCGGTGTCCACCGCGGAGGCCTTCCACGCCGCCCTCACCCTCGACGGGGTCATCTTGACCAAGCTGGACGGCGACGCCCGGGGCGGCGCCGCCCTGTCGGTGAAGGAGGTGGTGGGCCGGCCCATCGCCTTCGCCTCGACGGGGGAGAAGCTCGACGACTTCGACCAGTTCCACCCCGACCGCATGGCCGACCGCATCCTCGGCATGGGGGACGTCCTCAGCTTGATCGAGCAGGCCGAGCGCACGATGGACCAGGACGTCGCCACCAAGGGTGCGGCGGCTATCATTGAGGGGCGGTTCACCCTCGAGGACTTCCTCGAGCAGCTCCAGCAGGTCGAGAAGATGGGCTCGATCTCCGGCATGATGTCGCTCATCCCCGGCGTGTCGAAGGACCTGAAGCGGGCGTCGGAGTCGGTCGGCGACAGCCAGATCGGGCAGGTCAAGGCCATCATCTTCTCGATGACGCCCCGCGAGCGGACCGACCCCTCGATCATCGACGGGGGGCGCCGGGTCCGCATCGCCAACGGCAGCGGGACGACCACCGCCGACGTCAACGCCCTCCTGAAGCAGTTCAAGGATATGCAGAAGATGATGAAGGGCTTCGGCAAGGGGGGGATGGGCGGGGCCCTCGGCGGGCTCGGCGGCCTCCTCGGCCGGGGTGGCCCCAAGATGTCGCCGCAGGCCATGTCCGACATGGCCTCGCAGATGGGGGGGAGCGACCTGGCGGCCCTCGGGTCCGGTGCCCCGGGCGGACCGGCCAGCCCGTTCACCGGGGCGGGCGGTGGGTCGAAGGCGGCCAAGAAGGGCAAGGGCGGCAAGCAGGGCAAGGGCGGCGGCCGGGTCACGCCGAAGTCCCGCTGAGCGGGGACGACAGGGTCGGAACGGGTCCGGACCGCCCCTGGTGCACACAGGTCCCCGCTTTGGTGGGAGACTGTCGGTCGCTCGCGGCCCGGACGGCCGCAACGTGTTCGTACCAACACCCAGTGCTTCACTTGGAAGACACCATGCAACAGAGGAGTTCACCGTGGCAGTAAAGCTCCGCCTCGTGCGGATCGGGAAGAAGAAGCAGCCGACGTACCGGCTGGTGGCGGCGGACAGCCGTTCGCCCCGTAACGGACGGTTCATCGAGATCGTCGGGACCTACGCCCCGCGCGGCAAGTCGTTGGCCGAGCCGGATGCCGTCGTCCAGATCGACAACGCCAAGGCCGTCAAGTGGCTGTCCCAGGGCGCCCAGCCCACCGAGCGCGTCGAGAAGCTGCTGAAGCAGTCGGGTGCACTCGACGAGTTCGCGTCGGCCAAGGCGGCCCAGTGACCGAGGAGATGACGGCGGACTCGGTGGACGACGTCAACACCATCGACGACGGATTCGACGAGCACGACGACGACGCCGGCAACCGCGTCTCCGGCGGGACCCCGCTGGCCGTCGTGACGTATCTGGTCCACTCCATCGCCTCGGACACCGAGGCCGTGGTGATCAACACCGAGGAGCGCGGCGACAGCGTGCGCTTCCGCATCCACGTGGCCCCCGAGGACATGGGACGGGTCATCGGCCGACGCGGCCGCGTGGCCCAGGCCATCCGCACGGTGGTGGCCGCCGCCGGAGCACGCGACGGCGTCCAGACCAGCGTCGACATCGTCGACGACTGACCGGGCGGTGCCTTCCCCGGCCCCCGGCGACGGCGCCGACGGCGCCGGCCACGGGGCCCACGCCCCACCCGGGCCCCCGGGCCTGCTCGGCGTCGGCCGGATCGTCAAGCCCCACGGGCTGCGCGGCGACGTCATCGTCTCGCTGACCACCAACCGAGTCGAGCGGGTGGCGGTCGGCTCCGTGCTCACCTCGGAGGACGGCCGGACCTTCGAGGTGGTGCGCTCGTCGCCCCACGGTGGCCGCCACATCGTGACCTTCGCCGGCGTGGCCGGCATCGAGGCGGCCGAGGCGCTGCGCGACACTCCTCTGCTGGCCGTGCCCATCGAGGATCCGGACGCCCTGTGGGTCCACGACCTGATCGGTTCGGTGGTGGCGGACGCCGACGGCGTCGAGCTCGGCCGGGTGACCGGCGTCGAGGCGAACCCGGCCAGCGACCTGCTGATCCTCGACGGCGGCGGCCTGATCCCGCTCCGGTTCGTCACCTCCTCCGAGCCCGGGGTACGGGTCGTGGTCGACATCCCCGACGGGCTGCTCGACCTGCCGTGAGCGGCGCCTCGGATGCAACGACCGGCGCCACCCCGGCTGTCCGGATCGACGTCTTCACGCTCTTCCCCGAAGTCGTCACCGGGTACGGGGAGACCTCGATCCTCGGTCGCGCCCGCGGCCGGGGGCTCCTCGACCTGCGCGCCCACGACATCCGTGCGGCCACCCACGACGTCCACCGCAGCGTCGACGACGCCTCCTTCGGGGGCGGCGCGGGGATGGTGCTGTCCCCCGAGCCCGTGTTCGAGGCGGTGGAGGCGGTGGCCGCCGGACCCGACGGCCTGCCCCGGCCCCTCCTCCTCCTGTCGGCCTCGGGCCGGCCGTTCGACCAGGCCGTGGCCCACGAGCTGGCGGCTCTGTCGGGAGGGTTCTCCCTCGTGTGCGGCCGCTACGAAGGAGTCGACCAGCGGGTGGCCGACCACCTGTGCGACGACGAGCTGTCCATCGGCGACTACGTGCTGGCGGGGGGCGAACTGGCCGCCCTGGTCGTGGTCGAGGCCGTGGTCCGGCTGCTGCCCGGTGTCCTCGGCAACGAGCAGTCCACCGACGAGGAGAGCTTCGCGGCGGGGCTCCTCGAGTATCCCCAGTACACCCGCCCGGCCGAGTTTCGGGGCCACGGGGTCCCCGAGGTCCTGCGATCGGGGGACCACGGGAATGTGGAGGCCTGGCGCAGGGCCCAGTCCCTGGTCAGGACGCTGCACCGGCGTCCCGACCTGATCGGGGCCCGAGGCGGGCTGACCTCCGAGGAGGTCCGGCTGCTGGCCGACCACGGTGAAGTGCGCCTGCTCCGCGAACACGGCTACGATTGAAGAGCCTCGTCGGCACCGGTTCGCCCCGGTGTCCGCATCGACGGCCCGCCACGCGTCGCCCTCCCGGTGGGAGCGTCGGGCCCGGGTCGCCGGCGGGGGAGAGATCGAACGACCTTCGAAAGAGACGCGCCCCATGAATCCGACCGACATCATCGACCGCGACAGCATGCGGGACGACATCCCCGACTTCCGCCCCGGCGACACCGTCAAGGTGCACGTGCGGGTGGTCGAGGGCACCCGGGAGCGGGTCCAGGTGTTCCAGGGTGCGGTCATCCGCCGTCAGGGCACCGGCATCCAGGAGACCTTCACCGTGCGCAAAGTGAGCTTCGGGGTCGGCGTCGAGCGCACGTTCCCCGTCCACTCCCCGGTCATCGACCACACCGAGGTCGTGTCGCTGGGCGACGTCCGGCGGGCCAAGCTCTATTACCTCCGCGACCGCCACGGCAAGGCGGCCAAGATCCGGGAACTGCGGACTGCCCGCTCCTGATCGTGCCCCGTGGGTGCCCGGCTGTGGCCCCGGAGCGGGCATGACGACGCGGCCCGGCGCCCGATGAGCGAAGAGGACCTCGAGCGCTACGAGTCGGAGATCGAGCTCGCCCTGGTGCACGAGTACCGGGCGGTCGTCCCGCTGTTCTCCTATGTGGTCGAGACCGAGCGCCGGTTCTACCTGGCCAACAACGTGGAGGTCACCGTGCGGTCCGACACCGCGCCGGCGTGTGTGGAGGTCGTCCTCAACGACGCCTGGGTGTGGGACATGTACCGCCCGGCGCGGTTCGTGCCCTCGGTGCGCATCCTCACCTTCCGAGACGTGAACATCGAGCGGTTGCCCGACAAGGATCTGTGAGTCCGACACCGTCACCGTCGCCGGGTTCCGGCTCGGGGTCGGATCACAACCGGGACCTCGGACGCCGCGGCGAGGGCGTGGCGGTGGCCTGGTACGAAGAGCACGGGTACGAGCTCCTCGAGCGCAACTGGCGCCGCCGCGAGGGCGAGGTCGACCTCATCGTCCGCAAGGGACGCACCGTGGCCTTCTGCGAGGTCAAGACCCGCTCCACCGACGCCTTCGGCACCGGAGCCGAGGCCGTCCTGCCGGCCAAGCAGCGCCGGATCCGGCGGCTCGCCTCCCGTTGGCTGGCCGAGCTGACGCCCGCTTCGGGGCGAGCCCTGGTCGACGTGCGCTTCGACGTGGTGTGCATCACCTCCGGCGACGTGGACGTCATCGAGGACGCCTTTTGAGTGTGGGCGGACCTCCTAAGGTGACCGGATGGCCGACACGCTGAAGACCCTGATCGTGGAGCGCACCGGGGGCGTGGTGACCGTCACCATGAACCGGCCGGAGCGCAAGAACGCCGCCAACGGGACCATGTGGCGGGAGCTCCTGGGCGTCTTCGAGGACGTGGCCGGCGACCGCGGCGCCCGGGCGATGGTCCTGACCGGCGCCGGGGGCGCCTTCTGCTCGGGCGCCGACCTGTCCGACCCGTCCGACGTGGCCGGTCGGCCCGGCGACCCCAACCTGGTCCAGATGCGGGCACTGGCCGATGTCGCCCTCCGCCTGCACCGGCTCCCGAAGCCGACCATCGCCAAGGTGGGCGGGGTGGCCGCCGGGGCCGGCATGTCGATGGCCCTCGGCTGCGACCTGGTGGTGGCCTCGGAGTCGGCCCGCTTCTCCCAGATCTTCGCCAAGCGCGGACTCTCGGTCGACTTCGGGGCGTCATGGCTGCTGCCCCGGCTGATCGGGCTGCACAAGGCGAAGGAGTTGGCCTACTTCGCCGACATCCTGAGCGCTTCCGAGGCCGAGGCATTCGGCCTCGTCAACCGGGTGGTGCCCGACGACGACCTGGACCGGTTCGTCGACGACTGGGCCCGGCGGCTCGCCGAAGGTCCGACGCTGGCGCTGTCGATGACCAAGACCATGCTGAACAACTCGCTGGCCGTCTCCATGGAACAGGCGCTGGAGGACGAGGCCCGGGCCCAGTCGGTCAATTTCGTCACCCGGGACACCCGAGAAGCGCTGAACGCCTTCGCCGAGCGTCGTCCGCCGGCCTTCGAGGGCCGCTAGACCCACGGCCGGTGGTGCTCACCCTCCCGAGGCATGGAACAGTCGGCCGATGGCGAAGCCGAGTGCGGCGGCACCCAGACCGATGCACACCATCTTCAGCCCGTTCTTCCACCAGGAGCCGACCCGGGTGAGGGCCGAGTAGACCCCGACTCCGAACAGGACGACGGCGCTCGAGATGATGGCCACGACCAGAGCGGGTCCCCGCGCCAGGAAGACGAACGGGAGCAGCGGAATGAAATGGCCGACGAGCGTGGCGATGGTGATGACCGCGGAGCTGCGCAGGACGTCCCGGTTCTCGACCGGCTGCAGATGGCGCTCCTCTTCTATGATGGTGGTGACCCATTTCTCACGGTTGTCCGTGATGGTGGCGACCACCTGATCGAGAAGAGGGCCGGAGAACCCCTTGGCACGGTAGAGCTCGGTGATCTCCCGGCGCTCCAGGTCGGTGTCGACGCTGACCGCCGACTCTTCGATGGCGCGCTGGGCGGCGTAGTAGTCGCGGTCGGCGACGGTCGAGGTGTAGCCGACGGCTCCCATCGAGATGGACTCGGTGATGGCCGCGGCAAACCCGGCGGCCAGCAGGACGGTACGGTCCCCACCCCCGGCGATCACGCCGAGGATGATGCCGAGAATGTTGACCAGGCCGTCTTGGCCTCCGAGGATGACATCTCGGAGCCAGTCCGTCCTACCTTCGTGGCTGTGCCGGCTGCCGCTGCGCGACAACCCCAAGTCCGGCTCCGGCTCTTGTTGGCCCGTGCCTTGCCCGGCACAGGCCCGGCCGAGGCGGGTGACAGGTGTGGGTTGCGAACCCGTGCCCGAGGCTGGATCGGTCATCCGAGCGAGAAGCTACGTCTGAATACCCCTCGGTGCAACCCTCGGCGGGCGTCGAGGATCCGAGGCGACGGTTGGATGACACACCCGATCCGTAAGGTGTGTCCGGTGCCTCGAGGGCTGATGGCATCGGTGTATCCCAGTCGTTCCCGCCCTCCTGAGTCCCACCCTTCCTCAGGAGGCACCTGTGATCGCCAGCATCCCCTCCGCCGTCCTCCAAGGTGTCGACGGCTGCCCCATCGTGGTCGAGGTCCACGTGGCCAACGGCCTGCCCGGATTCACCGTGGTGGGGCTGCCCGACGCCGCCGTGCGGGAGTCCCGCGACCGGGTGCGCGCCTCGTTCGCGTCGAGCGGACTGCCGTGGCCCCGCCGGCGGATCACGGTGAACCTGGCTCCGTCCGCCATTCCGAAGGGAGGTGCCGGCCTCGACCTGCCCATCGCCCTCGGGGTCCTGGTGGCCTCCGGCGTGGTGGCACCCGAGGCGGTAGCGGGCTACGCCTTCGTGGGCGAGCTCGGACTGGACGGCTCACTGCGCGGCGTGCCGGGGGCGCTGGCCTTGGCCGACGCGCTGAGGTCCCACCGGTTGGTGGTGGCCGTCGAGGACGGGCCCGAGGCCTCGCTGGCCGGCGGCACCTGCCTCACGGCACCGAACCTGGTCGAGGTCGTGGCCCGTTGCACGGGGCGCCGGCCGTGGCCCGGGCCACCCCCGGCGACGACCGGGCCGCAAGGGACCGACGACGGATCCGGGCCCGCGGGCGATCTCGCCGAAGTGAGGGGCCATCTGCTGGCGCGCCGGGCTCTCGAGGTGGCGGCCACCGGGGGTCACCACCTGTTGATGGTGGGCCCGCCCGGAGCCGGCAAGACGCTCCTGGCCAACCGCCTGCCGGGCCTTCTGCCCGACCTCGACGACGCCACGGCGCGGGTGGCGACGCGCATCCGTTCGGCCGCCGGGATCGGCGGGGCGACCACCTCGCTCCTGCGGCGTCCACCGTTCCGGGCTCCCCACCACGGGCTGTCGGCGGTGGCCATGATCGGAGGGGGTACCGGGGCCCTCCGGCCTGGCGAGGTCAGCCTGGCCCACGGCGGGACGCTCTTCCTCGACGAACTCGGCGAGTTCCCCACGACGGTGCTCGACGCCCTCCGCCAACCCCTCGAGGATGGCGTCGTGCGGGTCAGCCGATCGCACGGATCGTCCACCTGTCCGGCCCGCTTCCTGCTGGTGGCGGCCATGAATCCGTGCCCTTGTGGGGAGGGCGGGGTGCCCGGTGGTTGCCGGTGCCCGCCCGCGGCGCGGGCCCGCTACGGGCGCCGGCTGTCGGGTCCGCTCCTCGACCGGTTCGACATCACGCTGCGGATCGACCGCCCAGCCGACACCGAGCTCCTGGACCGCGATCCGGGCGAGTCGACGGCGGTCGTGGCGGCCCGGGTGGCCGAGGCGCGAGCCCGGGCGGGGGCGCGGGGGGTGCCGACCAACGCCGAGCTCGACGGTCCGGCGCTCGACCGGGCCACACCCCTCGACGACCGGGCCACCGCCTGTCTCGAGGCGCACCTGCGCTCCGGGAAGTTGAGCGCCCGGGGGCTCCTGCGGGTCCGCCGGCTGGCCCGCACGGTGGCCGACCTCGACGGGGCGGGCGACACGGTCGAGCCGCGCCACGTGAGCGAGGCCCTGTTCCTGCGGGGCGGGCGCGACCTCCTGTTCGGCGAGGAGACGCGGTGAGCGCCGGGCCTGATCAGGACCTGGACTGCGCGGCGGCGCTGCTCGACCTGGCCGGCATGACTCCCGTGCGCCTGGCCAAACTGCTGGACGGCTTCGGACCCCGTCTCGCCTGGCGGTCCGTGGCGGCCGGCACCCACCCGGCCGACCGGGGCCGGAAGTTTGCCCGAGCCGCCCGGGGTGTCCGTCCAGCCGACGCCGCCCGGCGCTACGAGTCGGCCGGCATCCGGCTGCTCTTGCCTGACCGGGCCGGCTATCCGGCCGCCCTGGCCGGCGACCCGGGTGCGCCGGCCGTGCTGTGCGCCGACGGCGACACCTCGGTGCTGGAGGCCCGCCCGGCGGTGGCCGTCGTGGGTACGAGGTCGGCCACCCCCTACGGGGTGAAGGTGGCCGCCGGGCTGGGTCGGGAGCTGGCCGCAGCCGGGGTGGTGGTCGTCTCCGGGCTGGCCCTCGGGATCGACGCCGCCGCCCACGCCGGCGCGCTGGCGGCGGGGTCGACCGGCGCCCCGCCGTTGGCCGTGGTCGGCACCGGGCTCGACGTGGTCTACCCCCAGGAGAACCGGCTGCTGTGGGAGCGGGTGGCCGCGGTGGGAGCCGTCCTGTCGGAAGCGCCGCTGGGCACGGCACCCCGCCCCCGGGTCTTCCCGGCCCGGAACCGGATCATCGCCGCGCTGTCGGACGTGGTCGTGGTCGTCGAATGCCACGGCCGGGGTGGCTCGCTGTACACGGCGGAGGCTGCCGCCCGCCGGTCCATCCCCGTGTGCGCCGTGCCCGGATCGGTGCTGAGTCCGGCGTCGAGGGGCACCAATGGCCTCCTGGTGGACGGGTGCACGCCGGTCCGTGACGTGTCGGACGTGCTGGTGGCGGTGGCCCTGGCCCGGGGCGACGCCCCCGTGCGGGCCGCAGGTACCGCGGCTGGCCCGCCGCCGGTGGGCGGGGTTGCCGCCCTTGGGCTCGACCGGGTCGGGAGATTGGTGTGGGAAGCGGTCGAGGACACGCCGACCACGGTCGAGACGGTGCTGCTCCGGACGAATCTCTCCTTGGCGGCCCTGACCGAGGCCGTCGCCGACTTGGTCGGCCTGGGGCTGCTGGTGTCGGGTGCCGGGTGGTGGTCGAGGGCGTGATGCGGACGGGGCGGGACACCGGGTGCAGCCGGGGTCGACCGCTACTGTGCGGGGGTGCCCGTGCCCGACCACGTCACCTCGTCCGTGGGAGGACTGAGCCTGTGGATGGAGGCCCCGGAGGCAGGCACGCAGGACGGATCGGTGCTGGAGCGGGCCCGGACCGCAGCCGAGGCGGCGGTGCGGATCGGCTGCACGGCGCTGTGGATCTCCGAGCCCGACCGGGACCCCGCCACCGGGCGGGTCCCGTACGAGGCCTACTCCCTCCTGGGTGCCATGGCCACCTACCGGTACGACCTGCACCTCGGCGTGTCGGCGGATGGCGGCGAGCGGCGCGCCCCTTCGATCTTGGCCAAGATCGTGAGCGGCATCGACGTCATCTCCCGCGGCCATGGTGTCCTGTCGCTCGAGGCCGACCGGGCCGATGCCGCCGACAGGCTGGCCAACTGGCTCGAGGTGACCCGGGCCGTGCTCGAGGACGATTCCCCGTCGTTCGGGGGCCGGTTCCATTCCGTGGCCGGGGCGGTCAACCGGCCCGCCCCGGTCCAGACCGGCGGGGTGCCGCTCGTCGTGTTCTTGAACGGCACGGGGTCGGCCGCCGGTCTGGTCGAGGTCTGCGCCCGCTCGGCCGACGCCGTGGTGGTGGGCCACGACGCCGTTCGGGAGATTGTGGATTCCGTCGCCGAATGGCCCGGCGCCCGCTCCCGGCCGACCGACCGGGTAGCCGTCCTGGGTAAGGTCCGGACGTCCGGCGCAAGTCGCGCCCGGATCGTCGACGAGGTGGCGGCCGTCCGTGACGCCGGGGGCGACGGATGCCTGGTGGGGGTGGCGGCGCCGTGGTCCGTCGAACTGTTGGAGGGCATGCGGCCGGCCTGGTGAACGGCGCCCCTGCCGGGGCGCGCGGCACCAACCGGGTCCGTCGGCGCCGACCGCACCGGCGGCTGTGTGCCCCGAGAATCCCAGGGAGTGCGCTGGTACGGTGCGCCCATGTTGATCGGCGCACACGTACGAGCGGGGAAGGGCCTGGTTCCGGCCCTCCAGCACGGCGCGGACATCGGGGCGGACTCCGTCCAGATCTTCACCCAGAGTCCCCGGATGTGGAAGGCCTCCCAGTACAGCGACGAGGTCCTGGCGGCCTACCGGGAGGCCCAGGACGAGCACCCCTCGGTGGTCTCCACCTTCTGTCACGCCACCTACCTCATCAACCTGGCCTCGCCTGATCCCGAACTGGCGGTGAAGTCGCGCACCTGCCTGACCGCCAACCTGTCGACGGCGGACGGCATGGGCGCCGAAGGCCTCGTGCTGCACATCGGCAGTCACCGGGGGAGCGGCTTCGAGACGGCCCTCCCGGCAGTGGCCGAGGCGCTGGTCCGTACCCTCGACGAGGTCGACGCCGACATCGAAGGCTGCCCGATCCTGTTGGAGAACGCCGCCGGCGCCGGCGACACCGTCGGCCGGTCCTTCGAGGAGCTGGCCCAGGTCATCGACGCCGCATCCGGTGACGAACGCCTGGGGGTCTGCCTCGACACCCAGCACCTGTGGGCGTCGGGCATCCCGTTCGGCACGGTCGACGAGGCCGACGCCCTCGTCGTCCTCATCGACGGCACCGTCGGCATGGACCGGCTCCGGTGCATGCACCTCAACGACTCCAAGGTGGACTTCGGGGCCAACAGGGACCGGCACGAGAACATCGGGGACGGCACCATCGGCGCCGACGGACTGGCCGCGCTGCTCGGCCACCCGGCCCTGCAGGGCCTACCGGCCATCCTGGAGGTACCGGGCGAGGGGGACGGCCCCCGGACCGAGGACGTGGCCTCAGCCCGACGGGTGCTCGAGGCGGGTCTGGCGCTGCGTTCCTGACGCTCCGTAACCTCCGAGGAGCCGTCGGAGGTCCAGTTGTAATGAGAATCATTCCCATATACTGTGTGGGTGTGCGTAGGTTCCCGTGGCGTCAGCCGATGCGGCCGATCGTGGCCGTGGCTGCCAAGTTGCACGCGTCGGCCGCGGCAC
>Ga0208220_1000665_pt1 | contig 14412 bp, 11 predicted proteins | sample NGESurdeep092012_9_FD_184484 | JGI IMG/M metagenome (GOLD analysis project Ga0208220, IMG submission 184484) | Arctic peat soil microbial communities from Barrow, Alaska - NGEE Surface sample F53-1 deep-092012 (SPAdes) | ecosystem: Environmental > Terrestrial > Soil > Wetlands > Peat ... | reverse complement strand
TGGATCAACTACTTAATCGCTCGCTCGAAGACTCACCGTCCACCGGCTCGCGCGATCAACTGTCTTTATTTGAATAAACGTTGGGACACTACTGATTTCAGCTATGAAAGAAACACTATAGGAGGGGCAGAAAAGCATCTCAGTGGCGCACAGCCAAACGACGGTACGAACAACCCGGGGCATTCAGCAGCTGCTCATTCCGCCGGTCCGGTCTCCCCGGCCCATCAACCCGATCGAGACAAAAGGCGTCGTTTACACGAAACGATGGGTTGTGGATCTGCTGCTCGATTTGGCCGGCTATCGCTCGGAGAATAATCTCGTCGATAAGCTGGCCATTGAACCCGCCGCGGGTGACGGAGCGTTCCTGGGCCCGATGATCGAGCGCCTGCTGGAATCCTGCCGAGTATTGGGAAGGCCGCTTTCGGACTGCCGGAAATCCCTGATTGCGTATGAGCTCGATGATGAGAGCGCGCATCGTGCACATACGCTGGCCGTGGGAATTTTGATGGAGCAGGACGCAGAACGCCCGCTCGCCGAACAGCTGGCGGACTCCTGGGTGCGCACGGGGGATTATCTGTTTGACGCCACAAGCAGCGAGGCCGATTTCGTCATTGGCAACCCGCCCTATGTGCGGCTCGAGGACATTCCGGAAGAGACGGCCTCGCTTTATCGCAAAGCCTATCCAACCATGCGTGGTAGAGCGGATTTGTATATCGCGTTCTTTGAAGCGGCGCTGCACCAGCTCAGAGATGGGGGTGTCTGTGCGTTTATCTGCGCGGACCGCTGGATGCGCAATCAGTACGGCGGCGAGCTGCGGGAGCTGGTGACCTCCGGCTATGGCGTCGAGGTTGTCATTGAAATGCACAATGCCAATGCGTTTCACGACGACGTGGACGCCTATCCCGCAATCACGATTATCCGCCGCCGGCAGCAGGGTCCCGCAATTGTCGCAAGCGCTGGGCCGGAAGTTGAACAAGTTCCATTCCAAGCTCTCTTCAACACGCTACAGGCAACCGCGCGTGGTGAACCGGCGAAATCGTTGAGCGGACTGCGCATCGCAACGGTGCACACTTGGTTTGAAGGCTCGGCTCCATGGCCATGCCATTCGCCCGATCAACTTGCGCTGCTGCGCGAGCTTGAAGAACGCTTCCCAGCGCTGGAAACCCACGCCAGGGTCGGCATCGGTGTCGCGACCGGTAATGACGGCGTGTTTATCACGAAGGACACTGGCTTAGTGGAAGGCTCGCGGCTGCTTAAGCTGGCGCTCGCCGGTGACATTTGCGAAGGCACAATGAAATGGTCGGGGCACTACTTGTTGGACCCTTGGGACAGCGATGGACTGGTGGATCTCGACAGATACCCGAAGCTGCGAGCGTATTTTGGGGAGCACGAGAAAGCGCTGAAAAAACGCCATACGGCGGTGAAAAACCTTCGGGGATGGTATAAGACCATCGACCGCGTCACACACGCGCTAACCGGCCGGCCAAAGCTCTATATTGCCGATATCAAGAACATGCTCGATCCGGTGCTCGACCGGGGCGAAACCTATCCGCACCACAACCTATACTTCATCCAGTCGGATGAATGGGATCTGGAAGTGCTCGGGGGCCTATTGATGTCGGTTTTCGGGCAATTCTTCGTCGAGTCCTATGGGGTCCGCATGCGCGGCGGTTATCTCCGGTTCCAAGCTCAGTATCTGCGTCGCATTCGCGTGCCTGCACCCAATGCCTTGTCCAACGCGCAGTCAGAGCAGCTCAGGGATGCATTTCGCTCACGCGACCGGCTGCGTGCCACGCACACCGCGCTTGAGGTGTACGGAATCGATGCCCATACTGCGGAGACTGCCCTTGGACGTTGAGAAGCGGCTGAATGAGGCGGTCCAGAGCTATTGGAATGCTCGAGCCAAAAACAAGGGAAAGCAGGTAAAGTCGGGCAAGATCGATGCTGGAACACGCGGGGAAGTTACCGGTGGGACCCAGATGGGCGCTTTGGAGATCCTCGTGGCGGATGTTCTGTGCGATAGCGGCCTCGAACGGCTGGATGTCCGAACGCGTACTGCCCTTGAGCTACCCGGCTATTTCAGGGCCACCAAGAAATGGGACCTGATAGTCGTCTCGGAGGGACGATTGGTCCTCGCGATGGAATTCAAGTCACAAGCAGGGAAATCCATTGGCAATAACGTGAATAACCGATCCGAAGAGGCAGTCGGAAGCGCCAAGGATATATGGACGGCCTTTAGAGAAGGCCGATTTGGAAATTCCCCCGCCCCATTCCTCGGCTACTTCTTCTTACTCGAAGATCGCGACAACGTTAAGACGCCGGTTTCCAACAAAGAACCATATTTTCCGGTCGATCCGGTCTTCCGGGGCGAAACAAAAAAGCCCAAGAACGGCATAGAGCGTTATCAGGGGGTTCCTTACTGCACACGCTACGAACTGCTCTGCCGACGCCTCGTGCTGGAGCGGTTGTACAACTCGGCATGTTTCATCATGGCTACCAATTCAAGGAAGACCCGCATCACTCAGCCCGCCAGCGATCTCACGTTTCAGCGGTTTGCCGCGGCATTGCGAGGACATGCAGTGACCTTTCTGGAGAGCCGAGCGACGTGAAGCCTTCACGCCTTGTAAGACCGGCATCTATTCAAAAGCCGCTCGGACGCACCCAGAAGCTTTCCCGCCACGTACCACCCGGAGCTACGGTTTGCAACTCCGGGTATTTGCCATCGTGGGCGAGATTCGCTCCGTTGGTGACGGCGGCCATGGGCTCAAAGCAAATGATCGGCTGGTTGGGCGGGGCGTAGATCACCGCGACCCGATAGCGAGGCCCATAGAGCACTTCGATTTTCTTAGATCCAGACTGGACGGCAAAAACGGCGCGGCCATCACTCTCTCGCACCAGATCCGTGTATCCGTCGTCAAAGGTGTGATCTTTGAGCGAGACCCAGTCCGGCAGGTTGGCCGGCGTCAGCTCACCCGTCGGCACCAGGCGCGCATCTGTCTCCACATGCTTGCGAGCCGGTATGTGGACAGCCGCCTCGGAACGCGGCACATCGGGGAGGTTGAAGTACGGATGAAATCCCAGCACGACCGGCATCGGTTTCGCGCTTAGATTTGTGACTTTGGTGGTCACTTCCAGGATGCCGTCGGCCAGCGTATAGGTCATCTCGTATTCATGCGCGAAGGGCCAGTTCGCCATCAAATCGGGATACTTCCAGAATTGCAGCCGGCTGGTCACATGCGCGGAACGCTCATCCGCTTGCACGTCGATTACTTCCCAGAGAGGCGACGCCGTCAGCATGCCGTGTATGGCGATGCCGTTGGGGCTGACATGCACCGTTCCCAGATCGGGATTGAATCGATAGTTTCTGCCGTTAGCCCAAAACCCTCCTCCCGCCATTCGATTCGCCCAGGGCGCGAGGAAGGGAATTCCGTTGAGTCCTTTAGCGCCGCTGTCCCGGAAGCTCGCTATATCCGGCGATGGGAAGTAGAGGAGGTTCTTGCCATGCACTTTCAATTCGAAAGCTCGATTGCCGAGCGAGGGGGCAATCGAAACGCTGACGGCGTGCGCGGCATCCGTCAAGCGAATAATTTCGACGCCGTGATCCGTCAGTTTCTCAGCGGTGTAGTTGGCCGCCGAGTAGGCCATCGCAGGCAGAACGAGCAGGGTTAGCCAGCGCCTCATCCCATTCAATTTATACCCGCCGCCGTCTACATCGCGAGCGATTCGCGGTTTGGCGGGTATAAATATATCCGGAACCACTGCTAGGCGAGAGCCAGATTCAGATTTTCGATAGCTTCGTCGATCTCCCCGGTGTTCTTGTAACCGACCGTCACGCAATTGACACCGGCGTTCCTGAACGCGAACCTCATGGCGGCCTGACGGTCTCCGCGGTTCGTGAACCTACCCTCTCCCACCAGCTTCATGCTGATCACGCCCATGCCTTGCTGCCGGACCTGTTTCACATGTGTGACGACTTCGGTCACATTTCCAGGTCCGGTCGTGTTGTACTCCTCCGCATCCATCGCGGCGCCCTTTTGGTTCATCCGGATCATGGCAATCTCGAGCCACTGGTTTCCCGGTACCTGGCGCAAGGCCGGAAGTCCGTGCACCGACGCGCCGCGAGCAACTATGACCTTTCTAGCCTGAGCCTGCTGAATCCCTTCCTGCCAGCGGAGACTATCGGTGGGCCATGATGCGAGGTGCTGCCAGTGCAGCAGCATCACATCGAAGTACTCGGTATTGGCGAGTTTGCGCAATTCGTCGAACTTCTGCTGAGGATCTACGCCGTCGCGAGTGGTCACCTTAGACATCAGGCGATAACTATCGCGCGGAATGCCCTTTAGCGCCACCCCGAGCATCTGGTGCATGCCGGCATACGACTCAGCGGTTTCGAAGAAACGAATCCCCTGATCGTAGGCGTAGCGTACCAGCCGCGTAAACTGATCCTGTCCCAGGTCGCGCTGTACCCGCCCGCTCATGGTTCCAGTGCCAAAAGCGAGCCTGGTCACTTTGACGTCGGATTTGCCGAGTGTGATCCAATCGGTGGCTGTTTGGCGAGGCGCTTTCGCCAACAGGTTTCCGGCGCCGGCGAGTGTTGCAGCCGCGAGTCCGGTCTTTAGAAAATCACGTCGGGATTGGTGAGGCATTTTTGCTCCGATGTGCCGGATCTTAACACAGTTTCAGCGACGGGTCGATGGCCGTCGCGTGGTTCCCAGCACCCGACATCTCCCGACGCGGCCGTTCAGCGCGGAGCGCGGGGCGTGCTGAAGTACAATTCTGACGCATGCGGCGCTCCAGACAATGCGAACCTCGGTTCCTTAAGAGATCTTCGATTTGCATATTTTTCGTTGTTTGCGGTTGTTGTTCCGCTGAGTGGCTGACGTACGGCCACGACCCGAGGGGTAGCGGCTACAATCCGGCCGAAGACGAGTTGTCGCCTGCAAACGTGGGCAAGCTGAGCCTCCTATGGCAGACCCAAGTGGATAATGTGCCGCTCGCGCTCAGCGCTTTGACGGCCCCGCTGGTTGCAGACAACGTCGGGACCGATGCCGGACCGAAAACACTGGTGTTCGTGGCGGGGAGCTCCAACACTTTCTTTGCAGTGGATGCAACGGACGGGAAAGTGATCTGGAGCCGCACGTTCATGAGTTTCGCCGTACCGAAGGAAGAGTCGTTCTACCTTTGCCCGAATACTCCTAACCCGACGCCTGTGATTGACAAGGAGCATCGGATCGTCTACAGCATTGCCGCGGATGGGCGTCTCTACGGGCTCGATCTAGCCACAGGCAGCGTGAAATTTGGACCATTCGCATTCATTCCGGCGTTCGCCAAAGCGTGGAGCTTGAATTTCCGGGATGGAGTACTTTACACAACCACATCCCAAGCTTGCGGAGGCGACCGGTCCGGTATTTACTGTATGCGGGTTTCAGATCCGACGCACATCGAATCCCGCGAGCTCTTGGTTCGCGGCGGCTACGGAGGCGGTTTGTGGTTACGCGGCGGGACCGTGATTGGCGCGGACGGAACCGTCTATGTTTCATCCGGCGACGGTGCGTTTGATCCGGCAGCAGGCGATTACAGCAACAGCTATTTGGCGGTGGACCCCGATCTCGCTCGTGTTCGCGATTATTTTTCGCCGCCGAACTGGAGGGACCTCAGCAAGCTCGATCTGGATCTGCCCTCGGGTGGTCTGCTTGGATTCACATATCAAGGCAAGGAACTTCTGGCGGGCGGAGGGAAAGAATCTGTGATCTATCTGCTCGACGGTGAAAGCCTCGGCGGCAGTAGTCATGAACGGGCGCTTTATACGTCGCCTGTTCTAGCAAATGAAGGCCGCGCGCTGGAAGAAAAGGGCATATGGGGATCTCCCGCGTCTTGGACCGATGTGGATCGTCAGACCTGGCTGTATTTTCCTGTTTGGGGAGCCTTGGCGCACACTGCGCCGCGTTTCCCCCTTACCAATGGCGATACTCCGCACGGAAGCCTGCTTGCGTTCAAGGTCGTCACCTTGGCGAGCGGTGCGCCTGGTCTTGCACCTGGCTGGATTTCGCCCGACATGAATCTGCCCGATGCGCCGGTAGTAGCCAATGGTGTTCTATACGCGCTGGCAACCGGCGAAAACCCACGCCAGGATCATGTCCTGGGTGTGACGCATTTCAAGAGCGTGGAGGAATGGAAGCACAATCTGCTGACCACGGCGGAGCGCTCGGCCGGAACACAACCCGCCGTTTTGATGGCGCTGGATGCGAAAACCGGCGCACTGCTGTATGAGAGCGGAGATGCGATCAAGAGTTGGGTACACTTCACGGGTCTTGCGGTCACCGGTGGCCGTGTTTTTGCAGTTGACCACGAATCGCGACTTTACTGTTTTGGACTGAGAACCGGCAGATCCGCAGTGCAGTAAGTTGCACACGAGAAGCGCTTGCGAATTCGCCTTCGTAGAATGAGGCGTGTCCGCCGTTCTTCCCAAACTTCGTTTTAATCTGGATTTCCTTCCATCCTCCGATCCGCAGCGGCCGGGTTTGTTTATCCGCGATCCGTATCACTATTCGGACGCTACCTTGCTGGTTCCACCGGGATTGGTGCAGGCGCTCGAATGCTTTGACGGCAGCCAATCCACGCTTGACTTGCGATCGGAACTCGTCCGGCTCACCGGCGACATCCAGGTCGCCGATTTGGAGAAGCATCTCTTCGATTCGCTTGACGAAGCTGGATTCCTCGAGAATGAAACGTATCGCGCTCTGAAAGCGAGGCGCGAAGCCGATTTTGCGGCGGAATTGACGCGGGACGCGGTCTTTGCCGGACACGCTTATCCGGAGAATCAACCCAAACTTGCAGAACTCTTGAGGGGGCGTATCGGCGGACCGCAAGGCTCACCCGCCACAATCGGGATTGCCGCTCCTCACGCGAGTCCCGAAGGCGGTTGGGACACTTATCGCGCGGCTTACCAGGCGTTGCCGTCTCTCGAAGAAGCGGAAGGCCGCACGTTCGTGATTCTGGGAACTTCTCATTACGGCGCCCCCGAGCGCTTCGGGTTGACCCGCAAGCAATTCCTCACGCCTTTTGGTGAGGCGCAAACCGATGTCGCGCTGGTGGATGAGATCGAAGCCGCCGCGTCTTCCTCCGTTCGTATGGAAGATTATTGCCACGCGGTGGAGCATTCCATCGAGTTCCAGATCGTATTTCTGCAGCACCTCTACGGTCCTGCCGTGCGCATCTTACCGATTTTGTGCGGTCCGTTTGTGAGGAGCGTTTATGAAGGAGGATTGCCTGAGGAGAACGAGAGTGTAGCGGCGTTCTTCGATGTGCTCGGCAACATAGCCGGCCGGGAAGGGAAGCGCCTCTTTTGGGTTTTAGGGATTGATTTAGCTCACATGGGACGGCGCTATGGAGATCCCTTACGGGCAATCGCCAATTCCGGAGAGATGCTTGCCGTCGAACAGCGCGACCGCGCCCGCATTCGCCAGCTTGAGGAGGGCGATCGCCACGGCTTCTGGTCCCTTGTGCAGGATGGGCACGACGATCTGAAGTGGTGCGGCTCGGCGCCGCTCTATACGTTTCTGAAAATCGTCCCCGGCGCGCGTGGTGAGCTGCTCCACTACCAGCAGTGGCAAATCGACGATCAGAGCGTGGTCAGTTTCGGCGCTCTGCGCTTCCAATAATTTTAGCTGCAACGCGCCAGCGTGAAACTACTGCCCGCCGCCCCACCAGTAACCCGGCCGCGCGCGAATTTTCAGTCCGGGCCGGTCTACCACCACGCGTATGGTGTGAAAGCCCGGCTCGTCCTTGTCGCTGGGAGAATAGCTCAGCAGATATTGACTGTTCAGATCTTTGCCGATATCCGTGATCGCGACTTCGAGGCCGGACTCGGTCGAAAAGCCGTACATTCTCCCGCCGGTGAAGTAAGAAAAAGCTTCCGCCGGAGTCTTCTTGAACAGATCGTGAATGGAGTGTAGCAGCGGAGGAATGCCGTTCAGCGCGTTTCCATTTTCCTGCTGAATGACTTGGGTGTCGCTGTAAGTTCCATTGCCGCGCAAATTGGGAAGCGCCTCTGCCGGGACCCCACCGTTCTGCGGCCGCGGATAGCCCGGTTTCTTCATGAGGGAAGTGAGGAACTTCGATATGTCGATGCAATAGACGATCACGTTGTCGAACTGCATGTCCCGTACAGTTTCCTGGAGGTGGGCTTGGCTGCCCTTATCGAGGTTCCGGCTCAGCAGTATAATCACGCGGTGGCGCACATTGCGGGGATCGTGGCGCTTCAGCATGCGGTCGGCTTCTAAGACGGCGTCGACCAGGGCCGCGGTGTTCGATCCCGCCGTTATCTTCTGCATCGCATCGTCCAGTTTCGCCGGATCGTTCGTAAAGTCCTGGAGATGCTGCATGCGGTGGTCGAAAGCCAGTAACGCTATATCGCCCTCGGTTCCCGTCACCAATCCTTGCAGCAATACTCCGGAGCGCTTGATCTTTGGAAGCATTGGCTCGATTTCCGAATTAGCCTGAACGACCAGCACTAGCGAAAGCGGCTGCTGCGCGAAATCCGCAACCACTTTCTGCGGTTTCTCATTGTCGTAAACTTCAAAATCGGTTGTGCTCAGCCCGTTGACATAGCCATGGCCGTCGGGATCCAGCACCGTGGTCGGCACCATCACATAGCGAACCGGCACCCGGATTGTGGTGTCATCCGTCGCGGGCTGTTCCGCCGGCGCGTTCGGCGCCGTGCTCGACGGCGGAGGCTCCGGAGTGCTCGGCGGCAGCTTTTTCGGAGTGGGCCCTAATTGCCCCGGCTGTGCGGGAGGTCCCGGCGGCAGCTCTCCCGGAGGCAGGTTTTGACCCGCGGCCGCGCCGGCAGCCAGCACCAATGCCGCGGCCAGATACAGATGTCCGCCCACGTGAAAACGAACCTTCTTCGGCCGCCTGATCATATATGTAAGATGTCTTCGCATCCTCCGGAGTTTCTCGCTTGCCGTCCTAAGTTTCGCACCCTTAGGTAATCTCCGATCCGCCTACTTCGGCGGGGAGTGCTCGGTTCGTCCTTCCAGAAGATCGATTACGTGGGGCACGAGATCTTCAATCACCCGCAGCGAGTGCAGCGCTCCGCGCGGCGAGCCTGGCAGATTCACAATCAAAACCCGGCCGCGGCTGCCCGCGACCGCCCTGGACAGGATCGAGAATTTCGTTTGCTCCAGGCCCTTCGAGCGCATCAATTCAGCGATCCCGGGAATCTCCCGATCCAGTATGCCGCGTGTCGCTTCCGGTGTAACGTCGCGCACCGAAACGCCCGTTCCTCCGGTAGTCAAAATCAGCGATGCGATGCCGCTATCGGCCCAATCCCGCATTTGCCTCGCAATCGCGTCCGCTTCGTCGGGCGTCACGCTCGCCGCCACTACCGGCCAATCGAGTTCCTTACAGCGCTGATGCAGCGCTTCGCCGGACAGGTCCTGCCTGGTCCCTACGGCGACTGAATCGCTGACGGTAAGAATGGCCACGTGAACGGTCATGTCGATTTCTTGCGGCGATAAGTGCCCGACTTGCCGCCGGTCTTTTCCACCAGGTAGATTTCGCGGATCTCAATCCCCTTATCCAGCGCCTTCGTCATGTCGTAAATGGTCAAAGCCGCGACCGCCGCTGCGGTCATCGCCTCCATTTCCACGCCGGTCCGGGCGGCCGTTCTCGCCGTTGCCGTGATCTCGACGCCGTTGTCTCCAATCCGGAATTCCACTCCCGCGTGCGTCAGCGGAATTTGATGGCACAGCGGAATCAGCTCGGAAGTTTTCTTAGCCGCTCCGATGCCTGCAATCCGCGCAATTTCGAGCGGATCGCCTTTCGCGTTGTTGGGAAGGGCTTCTATTACTTTGCGGCTCATCGCCACAAAGGCCCGCGCTTCCGCCGTTCTGATCGTGGTCTCTTTTTGAGACACGTCTACCATCGACACTTTTCCCGCCGAATCGTAGTGGGAGAGGCGCTTCTTCATGGCTTGAGCATTACCCGGATCGAATCGCCGATTTCCCAGCTCTCGCGATCGTGATCGGCAACCAGAAACGCGTTTGCCTTCGCGAGCGCCGGCACGTCGCTCGATCCCTGCCAGGGAATATGCCGCAGGTGCTGGCCGTCCTGGCTCAGCCTTGCCGGAAGGAACCGCGTCAGCCCGGGTTTGTGCCGGAACGGCGCTTCGAAGCGGGCCGATAAGAGCGGCAGAATGGGATCGCTTTCCCCTCCCAGCAGCTCCAACGCCGGGCGCGCGAAAAGTTGGTACGTCACCAGCGACGAGCCCGGATTTCCAGGCAGCCCAAACACCGGCTTACTCTCGCTAATTCCGAACGCCGTCGGCTGCCCCGGTTGCACGCGAACCCGCTCAAACTCGAATTCGACTCCCAATTCGCGAAGCGCTGGTTTCACGAGATCGTATTTGCCCGCCGAAACACCCCCCGTGACCAGCAGCATGTCGTGCCGCAAGCCTTCCTTGAGCAGCGGCCGCAAAGCGTCTTTGGTATCGCGCGCGACCGGTAGTATCCTGGCCCGGCCGCCCGAAGCGGTCACCAGCGCGGCCAGCATGTGGGAATTGGAATTGCGGATCTGATGCGCTGCCGGCTCTTGCCCTTCATCCACGATTTCGTCGCCGGTCGCCAGAATCGCGATCGTTGGACGCCTCACTACGCGAAGCGATGCGTGGCCGGTCATCGCGAGCGTGGCGATGTGGCTCGCGTCCAGCCTGATGTTTTCCGGAATCAGAACAGAGCCGTTCTTGGCTTCGGCCCCTCGCTCGTTAATAAATTGTCCGGGCTCCGCCCGCTGCTCGATGTTCACTCGCCGCGCTTCCGGCGTGTCCATCCGGATTACCTGCTCCACCATCACCACCGCATCGGCGCCATCGGGGACCGGCGCGCCCGTCATGATCTCGACCGCTTCGCCGTCCCCGAGCGCGTTTTGCCCTTCCTCTCCGGCGCGCGTTTCTCCGCGAACCGTCAGTATGCCTGGGACGCTCCCACTCTTCACCGCGAACCCGTCCCGCAGAGACCTTCGTAAGGCCGGGTAATCGCGATCCGCGAGCACTCGTTCGCCGAGGATGCGGCCATGTGCCTCGGCTAGGGAAACTGTCTCGGTAAGCCGCCCTCCTATAAGACTTCGCACTCTATCGATTACGATCCGGCGGGCATCCTCGAACGCGAGCGGGGTTCTATCCGGTAAAGACTTCGGCACGCTTCGGATTTTACAATCGTTCGTTCTTCGACTGCTGGATGCTCGCGCTCCGGACCAGTACAATAAGGCCGTGATTCGCCTGCTCGCGATTGTGCTGTTGAGTGCGATCAATTTTCCATTGACCGCTCCGGCATTTTCCGCAGATGCGCAATGGCAGTTGCCGCCATGCTGCCGCGCATTCGGGAAGCATAAATGCATGATGAAGCGCACCCTGCTCATCTATCGGCGCGCGGAGTGCGGCCCCTCGCTCGCAACCGCAAGTGAGAAGTGCCCGTTTTCCTGCACATTCGGCGTCGCCGCGACAAGTCCGCAATTCGCTCCGCCCGCAGCCGGACGGGCATTGTTGGGCGCAGTTCTCCGGAATCATCAGGCGATCGTTGCCCCAACCGAAGCCCGCTTCCGCATCCCGTTCAGCCGCAGCCGTCAGAAGCGCGGGCCGCCTTCTTTGCTTTCCTAAGGGTCTTTAGATTCAGAAATTTGTTTCTCGCGGAGGTGTATCCCGTCGTGCGCCTCCGTCTTTTGGAAGGCAAAGCAATGTACCGAACTTATATCAACGGCCGAATTCTCTCGATTGTTCCGATCTGTTTTCTAGCCGCATCCGCGTTCGCCACTATCTTCAGCACTGTCCGTGGCGTTGTGCACGATCCGAGCCATCGGCCTGTTCCGGGCGCCCAAGTCACGCTTCGAGCCAGGAATTCCGATTACGCGCAAACGGCCACCACCAAAGACGACGGTCTTTTCGAATTCGCCGCGGTCCCCGCCGGAGAATACGTCGTCCATGTCTCCCATTCCGGATTCGCCGAAGAAGAGCAGCCGCTGGTGGTGGTTTCCGGTACCGCGCCCGTCCTGCATTTTCAACTTCAGATCGCTCAACAAAAGCAGTCGCTGGTGGTTGCCGAAACTCCGGAAGCCGTAAACGCGCAGTCGATGACCCCATCTACTCTTATCGACCGCCAGGAAATTAATAGAACTCCCGGCGCTAGCCTCACTAACAGCTTCAACATGATCACGGATTATGTTCCGGGAGCTTACATGACCCACGATCAGCTTCATATCCGCGGCGGCCATCAGGTCACCTGGGCGATCGATGGCGTTCCCATTCCGAATACCAACATTGCGAGTAATGTCGGCCCACAAATCGATCCGAAAGATATTGACACTCTCGAAGTCGACCGCGGCGGCTACTCCGCCGATTATGGAGATCGAGCCTATGGAGTATTCGACGTAGTCCCACGCACCGGTTTTGAGAGCGACCGCCAAATGGAGCTGAATACCACCTATGGCGCTTTCAACCAGACCAACGACCAGATCAATTTCGGCGATCACACTGAGCGCTTCGCTTATTTCGGGAGCCTCAATGCAAATCGTAGCGATTACGGTCTCGAAACGCCCGGCCCGCAGCTTTTGCATGACCGCGTGTGGGGTGTCGGAGGCTTCGGCTCGCTCATTTACAACATAGATCCGTCGAATCAGCTTCGATTTGTCGTTTCCTCCCGCGGCGACGATTATCAGATTCCCAACACGCCGGATCAGAATGCCTTCGGTATTCAGGATGTCGAGCGCGAGCGCGACACCCTCGCCACTTTTACCTGGCTGCATACCTTCTCGCCCGGCTTGCTGTTTACGGCCTCGCCGTTTTTTCATTTCAATCGCGCCGATTACGATGGAGATCCGAACGACGTGCCGATCGGCGCCACCCAGCATCTCGCTTCCACTTACGCCGGCGCTCAAGTTATGTTGAACGCCGTCACTGCGAAACACGACGCGCGTTTTGGAGTTTACGGCTTTGCGCAGCACGACGATGAATTCGTTCATCTCATCGCGAACGATGGATCAGGCGATAACATTGCCGCGGAGAAGCCGGCTAATGGCAGCCTTGCCGCAGCGTTTCTCGAAGATCAATTCAAATTGACCAAATGGTTGACGCTGACCGGAGGGCTCCGGTTGACGCATTTTTCGGGAGAGGTTTCCGAAAATGCCGCCGATCCGCGGCTCGGCGCGGCGATTCGGATTCCGCGCCTCCATTGGATTTTGCGAGGCTTCTATGGGGCCTACTACCAAGCGCCTCCACTCTCTACGGTCTCCGGTCCGCTTCTCGATTATGCCGTCTCTCAAGGGCTCGGCATCATTCCACTCAAAGGCGAGCGCGACGAGGAAAATCAGATTGGATTGGCCATTCCATTCCGCGGCTGGACTTTCGATGTCAATAGCTTCCGGCTGCGCGCCACGAATTATTTCGATCACAACGCCATCGGCAACTCCAATGTCTTTTTTCCCCTGTCGATCGCGGGCGCTCGCATTTACGGCGAGGAATTCACGTTGCGGTCGCCGCGCCTGTATCGTCACGGCGAAGTTTCCGTCGCCTATTCGCATCAGCATGCCGAAGGCGAAGGCGCGATTACCGGAGGCCTTACCGATTTTTCGCCGCCGTCCGCGGGCTACTTCCTGCTGGATCACGATCAACGGGATACTCTGCACGCCAACTTCGAACTAAACCTGCCATCGCGCGCGTGGGCATCGGGTGGTCTCTATTATGGATCGGGATTCACGGATGGCAGTGTTCCTTATCCGGCGCATCTCGAGCCTCACACGACCTTCGATCTCTCTCTCGGCAAGGCCTTCGGCGAGAACTGGTCCATTTCGCTGAATGGCCTAAATATCGCTAATCGACGTTTCTTGCTCGATAACAGCGAAACCTTCGGCGGCACACATTATGCCGATCCGCGGCAGATCTGGATGCAGGTCCGCTACCGGTTCCATTTCTGACGTTCCACGGGTGCGCGACATAGAAGTGGGGATCAAGCCGCCCGGCGTGCCTCCCAGTAGTCTTCAAACCGGCCGTTGAGATGACAGCAGCGCAGAGCCAGGATGGCGTTAGCGCCCCGAACTGTCCAGAACATGCCAGACCGTTTAAGACGCGACCCGATGACCGTCTTGCATCCGGCTTCGATCACGCCCGAGCCGACAAACAGATGTTGACGGCAATACTTGGGATATCACATGCGCTCCGTATTCCTCTCAAAGTAGTCGGCCTGGTTGCGGTTCTTTTCGGCAATCTCGGGATTGTCCGCATCGATAGACCGCAACGAGGCCACCAGCTTTTCGATTTTGCCTTTGTCGAGGAGCCGCTTCCGATGGACTTTCATCCAAGCTCTCTGGTTGACTTCGTCATTAGGGTACAGCTTGCGGGCCAGATCCCAAAGATGCTGGCGG
>Ga0208220_1000664_pt1 | contig 14415 bp, 14 predicted proteins | sample NGESurdeep092012_9_FD_184484 | JGI IMG/M metagenome (GOLD analysis project Ga0208220, IMG submission 184484) | Arctic peat soil microbial communities from Barrow, Alaska - NGEE Surface sample F53-1 deep-092012 (SPAdes) | ecosystem: Environmental > Terrestrial > Soil > Wetlands > Peat ... | reverse complement strand
ACGGCGAGCAGCCGCGCGAGCCGCAACGTCACCTCGACCTGGCGCTCGATCGGCAGCGTCTCCCACACCACCGCTGGCACGACCGTCATCTCCGCCCCGACCTGCAACGCCAGCTGCCCGGACATCGCTACCTCCGTTTTCAACAGAGGCTCCGCCGCACCGCGGACGCCGGCGAGCCGGGAACGCCGCGGACCTACGTCGCGATCCCGTCGCGGCGGCGCCCGATGCTGGTGGCCAGCCACGATCCGGCCGTACTGCGTTACGTCGCCGACTCGGTGCTGTCAGTCCCGCCAGGGACCGGCCCGGTACTCAGCCTGATCCTGACGGCCGCATTGCGGCTGCTCCGCTTCCGGCCGGCCTGGATGCTGGCCGCGGCCGGGCGGGCGGGCGGAGTGGTGCTGGTGGGACGGACGCGATGACCGCGACGATCACGGCCCGCCCGGCGCTCACCGACCTGATCGATGACGTCGGCGGGCGGATCGTGTGCCTGGCCATGTCCAAGGACCCGAACGCCAAGGTCACGGTCCTGCTGTTCCGGCCGGGCCAGGACCTGCCCGGCTACGTGGCGAAGGTGCCCACGACGGATGCCGCGGCGGCGAGCGTTCAGCGCGAGGCCGACAGGCTGGCGCATGTCCGCGGCCGGGAGCTAGGGCCGATCGCGGCCACGATCCCGCGGATCGTCTCCCTCGCCCAGCACGCGGGACGGCCGGTGCTGGTCACCACGGCGCTGCCGGGCCGGGTGATGCTCGCGTCGTATCACACCTGGCGGCATACGGCGCACCCGCCGGCGGTGCGGGCCGACTTCGACGCCGCGGGGGGCTGGCTGGCCGAACTGCAGGGCCGCACCGCGAGCGGCCAGGTCGAGCTGGCGGACGCGCTGGACGGCGTCGCCGCGGCGATCACGCGCCGCTTCGGCGGCGACCCCGGCCTGGCCGATGATCTCGATCAGCTGTCAGCGCTGCGGGATCGGCTGGCCGGTCACCAGGTGCCGCAGGTGGTCGTGCACGGCGACTACTGGCCGGGCAACCTGCTGCTGGCCGGCGGCCAGGTGTGCGGGGTAATCGACTGGGAATGCGCCAGGCCGGCCGGGCCGCCGGCCCGGGACCTGGCCCGGTTCGTGCTCAGCTACTCGCTCTACCTCGACCGGCACACGCGGCCGGGACGGCCCGTGGCCGGGCACCGCGGGCTGCGGGCCGGCCCGTGGGGCGCGGGCCTGGAGTACGCGGTCAACGGCACCGGCTGGTACCCCGAGCTGACCCGGCGCTTCGTGTCGGACGGCCTGGAGCGGCTCGGCGTGCCCGCCCGGTCCTGGCGGGACGTGCTGCTCGCCGAGATCGCGCACATCGCGGGCGAGGCCGACCACCTTGAGTTCGCGCGGAATCACCTGCTGCTGTTGCGCCGCCTGCGGCCGGGAGGGGCCAGATGACCTTCACCCTGGAACGCCCGCTCCGGCCTGACCGGCGGTCCCCGTCGCTGGGGGAGCCCGTGGAGCCGCGCGGGCCCGCCCGCGGCAGCACCGAGCGGACGGCGATGCTCGCGCTTACCGCGGCCATCATCTTCCAGCCCATCCTGCATCCCAGCGGGCCGGGAAACAGCTCCCCCGTCGACCTCTTCACGGTGACGGCCATCATCACCGGCGCCATCTGGGCCTTCAGCGGTCACCACAAGCTCCGGGCTCCCTACTTCATCCCGATGGCCTTGTTCGTGGCTGCCGGGGCGGCCTCCGGCCTGGTCGGGCCGCTGCCCACCACGTCGCTGCTGACGCTGACGACCGACCTGCTCCTGCTGGCCTGGTGCACCACAGCCGTCAACGTGCTCACCGCGCCGCGGGCGATGCGAGTGGCCCTGGCCGCGTGGTGCTGGGCCGGGATCTTCTGGGCCGGTGTCGTCATCGCCGCCTGGCTCGGCCACCTCACCCCGCTGGAAGGGCTGAATGCCGCGGACGGCAACCGGGTCCTGTTCACCTTCGGGGATCCGAACTACGCGGCCACCTACTGGGACACGACGATCTTCGTGGTGTATGCCGCCCGCACCCCGGGGAAGCGGTGGATGCGGATCGCCGGCTACCTCATGCTGATCGGGGCGCTGGCCCTGACCGAGTCCAACGGCGGGGTGCTGGCCCTCGGGGCCGGGGTCTTCTTCCTGCTGCTGGTCCGGAGCCACCGAAAGCGCGGCTGGGTCGGGGCGGCGGCCACGGCGCTGGCCATCGGGCTGGCCGTCGGAGCCTTCTTCACCGCGGTTCCGCTCAACTCGATCCGGCAGTGGGCCGCGGCCAGCAATCAGCCGCTGCTGGTCAACTCCGTCGGCCGCAGCGCGCAGAGCAGCTCCGAGCGAGGTCAGCTGATCACCGAGAGCAGGCAGCTCTACGAAGTGAGCTACGGCGTGGTCGGCCTCGGCCCGGCGAGCACCAAGCCCCTGCTGGCTCAGTGGCTGTACCCGTACGCCAACGAGGCGCACGACGACTGGCTCGCCGCGCTCGCCGAGCGCGGCGTGGTGGGCCTGCTCGGGCTGGTGCTGCTGGTGGCCTCGGCCGCTATCCGAGCCGGGCCGATCATCACGCGTCCGCTGTCCGCCGGCTACGCCGCGGCGGTGCCGGTTCCGGCCGGGCTGGTCGCCGCCCTGCTCGCCCTCAGCGTCAATTCCTTCTACGAGGAGATCTTCCACTTCCGGTTCCTGTGGGCACTGCTGGCCATCGTCGCGGTGCTCGGCAAGGATGCGAGGCGCTAGCAGATGGCGATCTTTCCCCGCCCCACTGGAGCTCACCGCAAACTGCGCGCGGCCGGGCTGGTGTCGCGCGCGTCCGTCACGAACCTGGGCGCGCAAGGCGCGGCGCTGGCTTCGGTGTCGGTGGCGAGCCTCATCGTCGCTCGCGTGGGCGGACCGACCGTCGTCGGCGAATACGCCCTGGTCCGCGTGCTGCCGTGGCTGTTCGGCGTGGCGGCGTCCTGCGGGCTGCCGACCGCGTCGGCATACTTCCTGGCTGGCGATCACCGTCTCGACCGCAGCCTGCGGCCCACCCTGGCCCTGATGACGGCCGGCGGCGCCGCGCTCGGCGCGGTCACGTGGCTCGCCTGCGCCGGGCCCATCCAGCATGTGTTCTTCCGCCTGCTGCCGATCGGGCAGGTCGTGATCCTGGCGGTGCTCGTCGCGACCCAGCTCGGCACCGTCACGGCCAAGGCGTGCTGCCAGGGCAGCGGTGACATTTTCGGCGCGAACCTGGTCATCGTCGCCGAGGAACTGTGGTTCGTGTTCGTCTATCCCGCCGTGCTGCTCGTCGGCCGGGACCACGGAGGCCGGTACCACGGGGTGGCCGCGGTCATCCTCGCGCTGATCATCTCGGGCGGCCTGGCGACGCTCACGAGCCTGCTGCGCCTGCTGCGGCGCGGGTTCTTCGCCGGCTGGGGGGCGCCGTCGGCCTCGCTCGCGAGGAAGATAGCGGCGTTCGGCGGCCGCGGCCAGGTCGGCAACATGCTGTGGCTGATGAACCTGCGGTTCGACTTCCTGCTCCTCGGTGCGCTGGCGGGCCCCGGCGTGCTGGGGATCTACGCGGTGGCGTCCAAGTTTGCCGAGCTGATGCGGCTTGTCCCCACCGCCATCAACTACGTCCTGTATCCGCGATTCGCGCGCCTGGGCCCGGCCGAGGCGACCGAGGAGGCGCGGCGGCTGCTGCCGAGGGCCGCGGCGCTCACGGTGGCCATGACGCCCGTCCTCGCCGTCGCCTGCTATATCGCGCTGCCTATCTTCTACGGGGCCGCCTTTAGCGGCGCCGTCGGTCCCGCCGAGGTCATCACCGTCGGCCTGTCCATCGAGGGGGCGGCTGCCGTCGCGTCCGCCTACCTCCTGGGCCGTGGCCGGCCAGGGCTCAACTCGGTGGCCATGGGCATCGGGGCGACCATCACCGTGACGCTGGACGTCGTGCTGATTCCCCTGCTCGGCGCCATGGGCGGGGCCATCACCTCGGCCGTTACCTACCTGACCACTACCGCGGTGCTGACTGCGCTGGCCCGCCGGACGGCCCGCCGGAGCGAGCCCTTCCGTGGCCTGCAGCCCGACACCATCTCGCGGCGCATGGTCGACTGCGCCGTGGCCTGCGTCGCGCTCCTGCTCGTCTCGCCGCTGCTGGTTGCGGTCGCCGTCGCCGTCGCGCTGAGCAGCCGGGGACCGGTGCTCTACAAGCAGGCCCGGGTCGGGAAGTCAGGCGAGCCGTTCACGATGCTCAAGTTCCGCACGATGGTGCCAGGTGCCGACACAGCGGGGCCGCTGGTGACGGACCGGGCGGATCCCCGGGTGACCCGGCTGGGGTCCCGACTGCGGACGACCAAGCTCGACGAGCTGCCGCAGCTGCTGAACGTGGCCCGGGGCGACATGACGCTGGTTGGACCGCGTCCGGAGGTGCCGTACTTCATTCCCTGCTATCACCAGGACGAGCTCAGCATCCTGCGAGTCCGGCCCGGCCTGACGGGCGCCGGCCAGATCTTCTACTCCGAGCTGCCCGCCGCGGGACAGGACGAGGCCGCCGATGCCGAGGAACGCTACGTGAGTTCCCAGCTGCACCCGAAGCTGGCCGTCGACCTGGACTACCTGCGCCGCCGCAGCCTGAGCCTGGACCTGCGCATCGTGCTGGGCACCCTGGCGGTCATCGGCGCCGGCCGCGGCCGGCGCCGATGATCACAGTAACTCGGGACGCAGCCCGGCTTTGAGGGCCACGGCCACGGCCTCCAGCGCGCTGTGGCAGTCGAGCTTGACGGTGACATTGCGGATGTGAGTCCGGACCGTATGCGGCGACTGGCACATCCTGCTCGCGATGCCCGCCCGGTCCAGGCCGCTGACCATGAGGCTGAGCACCTCCCGCTCGCGCGCGGTGAGCTGCTGGATGAGCTTGCGCTGGGGCGCCTGCGCCGGTCCCGGACAGGCGTCCAGCAGCTGGCCCAGCAGCTCGGCCGGCAGCCAGCTGCCGCCCACCAGGACCGCCCGGACGGCACTGAGGAGCTGCTCGACGGAGGCGTCCTTGGCCACGAACCCCACGGCGCCGGCCTTGATGGCGCTGATCACGGTGGCGAGGTCGGCATAGGCGGTCAGCACCACCACGGCCGGCGGGGCAGGAATAGTCAGCAGCTGCCTGGTGAGGTCGATACCGCTGACGTCACCGAGCCGGACATCCATGATCACGACCTCCGGCCGCTGGGCGGTGACCACGCCGATGGTCTGACTCGGCTGGCTGATGGCCGTGGGCTCGAAGTCCGGCTCCGCACCGAAGACCGCCTCGAGGCCCTGCGCAAAGACTCTGTGATCATCGACGATGAGCAGCCTCACGGGCATCAGTCACCGACCGCCTGAGACCCGCCCCTCTCCCAGTCGTCGGCGCTGGCCGGCACGTCGACCTCGACGAGCCGCTCCCGCACCGCATAGGCGACCGCCTCCAGCCGCGAGTGCGCGCCGAGCTTCGTCAGCACCGCATCGACGTGCGAGCGGGCGGTGGAGACCCGGACGCCCATTGAGCGGGCTATGGCCGTCGTGCTCTCGCCCTGGACGAGGCGGGCCAGTGCCTCCCGCTCGCGCTGGGTCAGGAACTGCGCCCGCTCGTCGCCGTGGAGCCTGCGGTTGCGGGGCCCCAGCCCTGTCTGCGCCGCCAGCGACAGCACGGCACCGCGCGCGCCGCGGCTGGACGCCCGGCTGGAGGTGGCTCCGGTGAGCACGCGCAGTATCTCGACGAAATCGTCGCTCTTGAGGGCTACGCCCCGCACGCCCGCGGAGACGACGCTCGCCAGGCTCTCGGCGTCGGCCGACTCGGCCAGCACGACGAAGGCGGTCCGGGGCGCGCGGGCCGCGGCTCGCGCGATGCTGGTGAGCTGGCCGGTGCCGGGCAGCCGGAGGTCCATCACGCAGGCGTCGACCTGCTCCCGCTTGATGATCCCCACGGCCGCGTCCAGCTCAGTGGCGCAGCCGACGATCTCGTGGCCTGCCATCTTCAGCAGGGAAGTCAGTGCCTCGGCGAAGACCCGATGGGCGTCCGCGATGACAATCCTCATCGCCGCGGGCCCCCGTTCTCGGGGGCCGGCCGCGGGCGCTGCAAAGTGATCGTGACGCAGAGCCCGCCGAGGTCGCTCACGCCCATCTGCACGGTCCCGCCGCAGCCGAGAACTAAACTCCCGATGATCTCCAGGCCGAGGGTCGTCCGCCCGGCCCTCTCGCGGCCCAGGCCATCGCCCGAATCCGCCACCGACAGCGTGGCCCGGCCGGCGTCGAGCACGACCAGCACCCGGACCTGGCCGCCCCGCCCGGCCGCCCGGCATGCATTGGTCAGCAGGTTATTCAGGATCCGGACGACGACGGCGGGATGAATGTTCAGCGTCACCGGGTCGCTGACGACCTCGATCGTCCCGGCGTACTGCAGCCGGGCCCGGTCGGCCGCCTCCGCCACGAGAACGTCCAGCCGGACCGGCTCCAGCCGGCCAGGCCGATTCAGCACCTGCCCGCAGATGTCGGCGATCCGTCCGGCCTCGGTGGCGATCAGCGCCAGCCGGTGGGCTACCAGCGGAATCGGAACCGCGTCCGGACCTGCCGCGTGGGCCAGCAGCTTGATGGACGCGGCTGACTCGATCAGGTCGTGACACAGCTCGCGTAACAGCCGCATCTCCGCCGGGGCCTTCGGGTCATCAGCGTGATCGCTGTCAACAGCGGCTGATGCAATCTGGGTTAGCTCCTCGGTCGCGCCACGCACAGACGCCCGCCCCCTTCGCGCACCTATCGTGCTCCTGCCTCAGCAGCTGGCCGCCGGCATGACCGGCTTCACTGCTCTCGACTGGCCCTGGCCCCTTCCGGAGCATGGACGGCATTTAAGCAAAAGTCAACTAATAGGTAGACGCGCGATGACGCGGACTGGTCTACAAGGTAACCAGCTGGAATTGATTATTTATGGTCCGTATTCGCTATTGCTCCGAACGCGCCAGAATGGCGCCGGATGTGCTGCCCGAGATCGGGCAATTCCAAGGTATATGCGCCGATTTTATCGGCGTAGCGTCGTCATCGACCTGGCCGGCTGGCCGGCGTGGCGGGTGGTAAAGGACGGGAAGTGCGGCTTCTGTTTAAGTAAATAAATACGCGATTAAGAAGTGGAGTGGCCCGGCCGCCGGAGCGGCCGGGTGGCCCTTGCCGCCTGGCTGGGCAGGGCGGCAAGGGCCACAGGAGAGGTCCCCCTGGTTAGGGGACTGCGGGGAAGGCGTTCTGGACGAGCTGCTGGAACTGGGCCGGGAACCACTGGCCGGCCGGGATGTCGAATCCCGGGATGGCGCCGGTGGAGTAGGTGTTGCCGTTGCCGTCGGTGTTGGTTCCGTTCGGGTCGCAGTGCGGGTCACCATGGGAGTGCGTGGCGGTGGGGTAGTCGCCGTCGGACTCGCCCGGCGGCTTGATCCACACGTACGCGTACAGGTTGGGGAACGAGGACATGGGATTGGCCTGCGGGAACGCGCCGAGGCCCGCGTTGTTCTGGTTGCACCAGTCGCCGCGGAACGGCCGCTCGTCGACCTTCGAGGCATTGACGAACGTGGTGAGGTTGGTCGACGTACTCGCCGCGGTGGGCCGGTTCGGGCCGCCCCAGCCGTTGCGCGAGGTGTCGATGAGCATCCCGATGCTGCTCGGGAAGCCGGCGCTGACCAGGTTGCCGTACATGGCCTGGTCGTAGCTGAGCTCATCGATGTAGGGGTTGAACTGGTAGAAGTTGGCCGAGTCCACCGGCTGGCCGCCGATGTTCTCGGTCGCGGTCATGAACGGCTCCACGGTGGGCGTGGTGTTCGCCGTGTCGCTGATGAATCCGTCCACGCTGCTGACGCCGGCGGTCGTACCCGAGGCCACCGTGTGGAGCAGCGAGACGGCCGGGCCCATGTTGCTGGGCCAGCCGAGCCACGCCGAGTGCGCGATGTCCACGTAGTTGTAGACGTTCGGGATGGCGTGCAGCTTGTTCAGCGCGTACTGGACGCCGCTCACGTAGGCCCCGCTGGAGTTCGCCTGAGCGCAGGGAGCGTCGTTGAGGTTGGTGACCAGGTTGGGCAGCGAGTCTGGCTCGATAATGGCGACCACCCGGATGTTGGTGTGGGCGTAGTCGGTGAGGATCTGCGCGATCGGGTTGATGTAGTCCTGCTCGTAGTACTGCAGGCCGTTGTTGCTGACCGTCAGCTCCCCGTTGGAGGCGAGCGCGGCGCAGTCGCGGTTGGGCAGGTCGTAGACGACGATCGGCACCAGGATCGGCGTGCTGCCCGACTCCTGGCTGAGCGCCGTCTGCAGCTCGCCCTGCAGGCTGGTCCGGCTGCTGTTGTCGGCGCCGCCGTAGATGGCGCCGATGTGGTCCAGCCAGACGGCCGTGGACTGCTTGCCGACCAGCGTCATCTGCGACGCCAGGGTGCCGCTCGCGCCCGCCGCCGAGGTGGCGACCTCCGCCGTGTAGTTGGGGTTGACGTACCAGCTGGAGCCGGTGAACGGGTTGACCACGTGCGAGGGCGTGGTGGCGGAGCCGGCCGCGGCTTCGGTGCCGGTCGTGGCGACCGAGGTGTAACCGGCCGAGCTGGCGGTGAAGGTGGCGGCGCCGGTGCTGGCACTATCGGCGGTGACTGTCACCGGCTGCGGGTAGTTCCAGTTGCTGGTAGTGAAGGTGAGCGAGGCGCCGGCACTGATGGCCAGCCCCGTGTTGCCGGACGTGCGCCCGACGGCCACGGTCACGCTCGCCGACGGCGCCGCGGACAGGGACACCCCGAACACCTCGCTGGTGCCCTGCGCCACCGAGAACGTCGCCGGGTCCACGAGCAGGCTGCCCGTAGCGCTCGTCGAGGTCTCCGTCACCGCGACGGTGGCCGCGGTGTAACCGGCCGCGGACGCGGTGAAGGTGGCCTGCCCGGTGCTGGCGGAGTCGGCCGCGACGGTCACTGTCTGCGCGGTGGCGTAGTTGCCGGGAGTAAAGGTCAGGCTGCCGCCGGAGCTGACGGTCAGGCCGGAGTTGCCCGCCGTGTTGGCGACGGTGACGGTCTCGGTGGAGGCGGGCGGCGTGGACAGCGAGATGCCGAAGGTGCCGGTCGCGCCCTGGGCCACCGACAGCGAGGCGGGGCTCGCCACCACGCTGGGGCTGGTGGCGGCGCTGACGGTCACCGAGACGGCGGTGGAGGCGGCGGTAGCGCCGCTAGAGTCGAAGGCCTCGGCGGTGAGCGAGTAGGTGCCGGCCGGGACGCTGGCCCAGCTGAAGGTGTACGGGCTCGTGGTCGCGGTGTCCAGCAGCGTCGTGCCGTTGAAGAACTCGACCTTGCTGATCGTCGCGCCGGTTTCGCTGGCCGTCGCGGCGAGGGGGATGGTCGCCGGGGCGGTGAAGGAGGCGCCGGAGGCGGGGCTGGTGAGCGACACCGAGATCCCGCTGCCACCGCCGCCGCTGCCACTTCCGTTGCAGGTGTTGCCGTTGAGGGTGAACGTCGTCGGCGCGGTGTTGGTACCGGTGTAGGTGAAGTTGGCGCCGAGCTGCGTGGAGGCGCCGGCGGCCAGCGACCCGTTCCAGCTCGCGCTGGTGACGGTCACGTTCTTGCCCGACTGGGACCAGTTGCCGGACCAGCCCGAGCTCAGCGTCTGGTTGCCGGCGTAGGAATAGCCGAGGGTCCACGACGAGATCGCCGCGCCGTTGTTGGTGATGGTGACGGCCGTGGTGAAGCCGGTGCCCCAGTCATTGGACACCGTGTAGGCGACCTGGCAAACCGGTGCGGCGCTGGCCGGCGCGGCCGCGGCCGCGCCGAGCCCGATGCTGCCCAGGCCGACCACGCCAAAAGTGGCGAGCACCTGGCGCAACCGCACACGCCCAGCTCTGATGCGCAGCGTTGGTCTCATGCAGGGATCCTCCTCATGACAGTCCAGGCCCAGTGGCGTGAAGAGGGTCGGGACGGGCCAGGCCGGCCGCTCTGCCGCGAACATAAGCTTCGGCTCGGGCTCGGTACAGGCACGGGCGGCGGGCCCGGCGCCCGCGAGCGTGCGGCGGCTAGGGCCGCTGGCGTTATCTCCGGGTAGGCGGCCTGGCGACATGACGCTGACCTGCGCCGTTCCGCCTGCTGGCGGGCGGCGGGGCGCGGCGCCGCGGTCCGGACGCAGGCCCGCGGCAGCAGGAGAAAGGGCGCGCGGATCAGGAAACTTTCATCGGTCGCGCGCGTCAGCCGGCGTCGGCGGGGACGCAGTAGTAGTTGAGCGGGCGCGCGCCGGCCCGGCCGACGTGCTGGCAGTGCGCGGCGATCCACCGCAGGCGCGGGTCGGTGCCCGGACCGGCCACCCCCAGGGTGCACAGCCAGCCGCCCAGGGAGTGCCCAGTTTCATGTCCGCTCCAAGTAGTACGAAAAATTGACTGTCTCACTCCTTGTCTGTATCGTCAAGTCGTGCCTGAAGATCGTCAAGCTGGGCCCGGCGAGGGCGACTGGTTCGAGGACGTCGCGTTGCCGGCGCTCCTGCGGGCCGCGCGGGCTGCCTACGGATCGGCGATCCGGGCCGCCCTGGCTGAGGCGGGCTGCGACGACGTGCCGCGCAACGGCAGCTACGTGATCGGCGCCATCGCGCGGACCGGGGCGCCGCTGAGCCAGATCATCCACGAGCTCGGCGTGTCCAAGCAGGCCGCCGGCCAGCTGGTTGACACGCTGGTCATGCGCGGCTATCTCGACCGTTTCGTGGATCCCGAGGACCGCCGGCGGCTGACCATCACCCTGACGGAGCGCGGGTTCGCCGCCGCCACCGTCATCAGGTCGGCGGTGGACCAGGTGGACGCCGGCCTCGTCGACCGGGTGGGCCCCGAGTACGTCGCGCACACCCGGGCGACGCTGGCCGCGCTCGGCGAAGGCCGGCGCGCGGCGGAGGAACGCCGCCAGTCCGCCGCGGGCGCACCCCACGCCCAGCCCGAAGGGAAGAATCCACCAGGGGGGTTGCCGAGGTAGCCGGATGGAGTGGGCCGATGGACCTGTCCGACGCGCGCCGCGAGGTCGCGCAGGCCTGCCGGGTACTCGGGCTGCAGGGCCTGGCGGAGGATCTGCTCGGGCACGTCAGCGTCCGAGTCGGCCAGGGGGCGCTGCCGGCTTGGCGCGGGACTTCGCGGAGCTGCCGGACCTGGGCGCGACCCTCAACGAGGAGCACCTGCGGCGCGCCGTCCGGGTGGCCGCCGAGGGCAGGCCCGGCCCCGTGCTGCTCTCCCTGCCGCTAGACGTGCAGCAGCGCCCGGTGGTACCGCGCGCCGCAGTGCAGGGTGGCCCGGCGGCGCCCGCGCGGGGCAGCGGCCGGCTCTATCGCCCGGCGGCCGATCCGCAGGCGGCGCAGGAGGCGGCCGGGCTGCTGGCCGCGGCGCAGCGCCCGGTACTGATCGTCGGCGGCGGCGTCAGCGGCGACCGGGCCCGGGCCGCCGTGGCGGCCCTGGCCGCGGCGGCCGACGCGCCCGTGGTCACCACCTGGCTGCGCAAGTCGCAGTTCCTCGACGACGATCCGCACTACGTCGGCGCCCTGGGCTACGGGGCCCATCGGGCCGCCGAAGACGCCGTCCGCACGGCCGACGTGGTCCTCGCCGTCGGCTGCCGGTTCTCGGAATTCACCACCCGCCGGTGGACGCTGGTGCCGGCGGACGCGACCGTGATCCAGGTTGATGTGGACGCGGAGCAGATCGGCCGCGTCGTTCCGGTCGCCGTCGGCATCCAGGCCGACGCCGCACTGGCTGCCGAGGCCATCGGCCAGGCCATCGGCAGGCCGCCGCGGGCGCTGGGCCGCGCGACCCGGCGGCGTGAGCTACGCGCGCGTTATGAGCCCCGGCAGCTACTTCGCCGCCGACGGCGGCAGCATGGGCTGGGGCCTGCCCGCCGCGATGGGCATCCAGGTGGCCCGGCCGGACCGGACGGTCATCGCCGTGCTCGGCGACGGCAGCTTCTGGATGGTCGCCCAGGACCTGGGCGACCATCCGGGAGCGGCTGCCGGTCGTCTGCGTGGTCGTGAACAACTTCTCGTTCGGCAACACCCGGGACCGGCAGCGGCTCGCCCACGGCGGCCGCTACCTCGGCGTCTTCTACGACAACCCGGACTTCGCCGCGTACGCCCGGCTGCTGGGCGCCCACGGCGAGCGCGTCGACAAGAGCGGCGACCTGGCCGGCGCCATCGACCGGGCTGTCGCGTCCGGGCGCCCGGCCGTCATCGACGTGGTGCAGGACCAGCAGGAGGGCCTGCCGCCGGGCCTGGCGCCGCCCGCCGCCCATCCCAATCCCGCCTAACGGCCGCCCCAAATGGCCGATTTCCTGAGCGGTTCGGATTTTGCGCATCCCGATGGGTGTAATCCGAACCAGTCATGAGTTTCCACAGGCGGGGCCGTCAGCGGGACCAGGACGGAATGATCGACGGTGAACTCCTGGCTCAGGGCGACGTCGAACCCGCTGTCGACGGCGACCTCGTGCACGTGCGCACCGAGCCGCGTCCGGGACGGTCAGGGTCACCGGGGGCAGGCCGGGCGTACCGTCGTTGGGACCGGTGGCGCGCTCTGCCGCGCCGATCGCGAAGATGGGTCAGCTGTCCAGGAAGAACGTATTCAGGTGATCGCTGTCAAACATGACGATGGTATCGACGCGGGCCTCGCGGAGCCGCTCCGCCAGGTCCGCGAACCGCCGGGCCGTCTCGCTGCTCAGGTCGTCACGCGGGACGGCCGACGGGAACGTCGGAGTGTGCGGCACGCCCAGCGCCGCGACGAGGCGAGCCATCGCAGTCCTGTCTCCTTGCAGAAATGAGTTCCGTGAAGAAGAATAACGCTGATTGCGAGAGGTGGTGAGTCATGGGCGGCAACCAGCCCCAGGAGGGCCTGGACGTGGCGGCGGCGGACCTGGACGCGAAGGCTGTGGACGCGCTGCTGACCTCGCTCGTGGTGCCCCGGCCGATCGCCTGGGTGTCCACGCTATCGGCCGCTGGCCAGCGCAATCTCGCCCCGCATTCGTACTTTAACCTGGTACCCTCTGAGCCCCCGGTCATCCATGTCACCAGCAGTCAGCGCCGCGGCCGGCTCAAAGATACGGCGCGCAATATTGCGGAGACTGGAGAGTTCGTGGTGAACGTGGCGAGTCGTGAGCAGATCGAGCTCACGAATCACACCAGCGCCGAATGGCCTCCGGATGAGGACGAGTGGACGCGGGCCGGCGTGACGGGGCGGTCCAGCGTGCTGGTCGCGCCGCAGCGCGTGGCCGGCGCCCCGGCCGCGCTGGAGTGCCGCCTGGTGCAGACCCTGACGATCGGGAACGGCACCATGTTCTTCGGCGAGGTCGTGTGGTTCCACGCGGACGCGCGCGTCATGGACGGCCACCGCGTGAATGCTCGCGCGCTCGACCCGGTGGCGCGGCTGGGCGGCCCGCTGTATACGCCGCTCGGTGACATATTCCAGCTCGTGCGGCCCGACTGGGAGCAGCTCCGCGATGGCGGTGCCCCCCCGGTAATAGGCCCGACCACGGACCGGCGCGCCGAGCCCACGGCTCCGGCGCCGTCTCCCTAGATGCCTGCCGGATCGAAGGCCGCCGGATCGAAGGCCGCCGGGCCGGACAGGACCGGCCCGCCGCGCCCGCAGTATCCGATCGAGTCGGTGGACAACGCGCTGCGCCTGCTGCTGATGTTCCGTGATCGCGGCGAGATCAGGCTGTCCGAGGCGCGCGAGGCCCTCGGCGTCGCACAGTCCACCGCCCACCGGCTGATGGCGATGCTGGCTTACCACGACTTCGTCCGGCAGGACCCCGCGTCGCGCGCCTACCGCGCGGGGCCGGCCCTGATCGACGTGGGCCTGAGCGTCGTCCGGTCCATGGACATCCGGGCCATCGCCCGGCCCTTCCTGGAGGCGCTCATGCAGCAGGTGGGCGAGACCGTCCACCTGGCCACCCTGGAAGGGGCCGACGCACGGTTCCTGGACGCGGTGGAGAGCGAGCACGCGCTGCGGGTCGCCGGGCGCACCGGCCGGATCCTGCCCGCCCACGCGACGAGCGTCGGAAAGGCCATGCTGGCGGCCCTGCCTGACAGCGAGATCGACCGGATCTACCCCGCCGAAGCGCTGCCGGCCCAGACGACCCGCACGATCACGACCAAGGCCGCTCTGCGGACAGAGCTGGAGCGCGTGCGCAAGCGCGGGTACGCCAGCAACGGCGGGGAGAGCGAGGACGGCGTCAGCTCCATCGGGGTCGCGGTGCTCAACTCCAGCGGCCGTCCCGTCGCGGCCGTCAGCGTCGCCGCCCCGGTGAGCAGGATGTCCGCGTCGATGGCCCGGCAGACGGCCGTCCCGCTGGCGGAAACCGCGCGCCAGGTCGCCGCCGGCCTGTCCTAGCCTCGGCACCCCGGCCGCGATCCGGACCACTCCGTTATCGCACCGTCCGGCGGCTTTCCCGCCCCGGCAGAGCCGGGCCGCCAGGCGGG